>LULL01000095.1_pt1 | contig 54770 bp, 45 predicted proteins | sample 728161 | NCBI WGS metagenome assembly LULL01 (sample SAMN03860290, study PRJNA289734) | marine metagenome | biome: seawater column; feature: ocean; material: water; isolation source: Red Sea water column Station 149 - depth 500m | place: Saudi Arabia: Red Sea | collected 2011-10-15 | depth 500 m
AATCCACTGATTTTGTTTCAGTTTCCCCTCACACCTGCCCCCTCCCCATGTGAGAGGGAAAATTATAACTGCTTCCACCACCCCTGCCCTATCCCCATGGGAGAGGAGGGACCGCACGTGGTGGGTGAGGGAAAGGACCAGCTATTAAACCAGCTTTGCAGTAAATGAATTAATATATATTTAATCAAAAAATTGAGATTTATTCTTCTTCAGATATTGTACAATTATTCAACTAAAACAAGGTAGCAGTTTTACGGCAGTACCTTGTTTTGAACAAATCTAATGCGAATGCTCTTATGCTGAATTCAATTTTTCCTGTACTGGCGGTAACTGATGTCAGTTACACCGTAGAATGGTATAAAAAGGTTCTTGGATTTGAAGCAAGTCTGTTTCCGGAAAAAGAGCCTTTTGTTTTTGCCCTGATGCGCAAAGATAATGTTGAAATTGCTGTTAAGAAAATATCTGCAGAATTATTTAAATTGAAAAGAAAAAATCATCCCGATCAGCTGATGGATGCATATATTCGCACTGCAAATGTTCAGGAGTGGCACGACAAGATCCGCCGTAAAGCTGAAACAGTTTCCGGCTTAAAAAAGCAGCCTTACGGTGATATAGAATTCACTATCAGGGATTGTAACGGATACATAATTACTTTTGGCGGAGATGTGGAAAAAGAACTGAATAAATCATTATTGTAAAAGTAATTGCATGATGATATAAGTTGGAAACTGATTTAGTTGAAACAAACCCTGATTGAAAAGAGAAAAAATGACATTTAATGCGGAAGTAAATTTATCACAAACCTGTAAGTCAGCAACATCAGAAGTAATGGTAAAATGAAAGACAGCCAAACTGTAAATATACGTGATCAGCAGGTGGAAACATTTTCCAGAGATGGTGTTGTAATTCTCCGTAATATGTTTTCTGCTGATTGGATTAGATTGTTGAAAGCAGGAATAGCCAGGAATCTTGCTGAACACGGCGAAAGAACACGAATCTGGGACAGGTCACCGGATGGTAAATATACACTATATGACTCAGATAACTGGGGCAGAATTGATGAGTATCGGAAATTTGTCTTTGAAAGCTCAATCAGGGTAATTGCCTCAAGACTTCTTAATACAAGCAAAGTAAATTTCTTTTTTGAGGCAGTCTTTATTCGTTCTGATGGTGTTCAATTCAAAACTCCATGGCACCAGGATGAACCTTACTGGAGTGTGGAAGGGTTTGACACTGTCAGCATCTGGATGCCTCTGATGGATGTTAAGAAGAAAAGCGCCCTGTCATTTGTTCCGGGTTCTCATCGCTGGGACAAAAAGTTCAAACAGCAGGATTTTGGAGAACTTAATCCTGACAATCAAAATGATGTATACAAAGTGAAGTTTGACAGCAGTTGGGAACCGATGCCGGATATTGACAGTGATCGTGAAAAATTCAATGTAGTAAGCTGGGATATGTCAGCCGGAGACTGTGTGGCATTTAACGGGCGAATCATTCATGGCGGTTCAGGACAGCTTGAGTCCGGAAAAGAATTGCAGGTCTTTAATACGCAATGGCTTGGTGATGATGTTAAAGTCAACTTCAGATCCTATGGAATGGACCCTGATCATTCAGACAAAATGAGACATTATGGAATGAATACTGGTGATACAGTTGACGGTTCAGTGTATCCGGAATTTAATATACTGCGCTGATGACAAATTTTTGAATTTTCATTAATTTTAATCTACAGTGAGCATTTAATGCTAGTAGAGTTGTACAACCTTACAAAACAAAATATTTCCCGAAAGAAATATAAATCATTTTTTCGATAACAGGAAAACAGACAGTAAAATGCAATGCTGGCCTATCATATTTAAAAACATAATTGCGGCCGCAATTATCCTGCTTGCGCAGGTTCCATCTATGAATGCGGATCAGAATGACGCAAGACTGGGAGATCTCTTCAGCAAATTGAAATCTGCCGCAAATATAAACAAAGCCTCAACGTTTGAAAGCAAAATCTGGAATATCTGGATGGAGCACAATGATCCTGAAGTTGAGAGCATTATGATCAAAGGTGTTGAAGCAATGAAGCATCGACAGTTGAAACAGGCTTTGGAACATTTCAACCTGATGATTAAGATAGCTCCCGAATACGCTGAAGGCTGGAATAAAAGGGCAACAGTGCTCTATCTGATGGGACGATTCAGGGAATCTGAAGAAGATGTACTGCGAACACTTGAACTTGAACCAAGACATTTTGGAGCACTTTCCGGTCAGGGACTGATACGGATAGCATTGCAAGACTGGACCGGGGCAATCCTGTATCTTGAAGCAGCGCTGAAGATCAATCCTCACATGCCTGGAGTAATTATGAATTTGAAATATGCCCTGCAGAAAAGGGAAGAGTCAATGACCTGAAAATTTAAAAAATGTATGATAGTAATTTAACCAATAATTTTTTGATTCCCGATGACAAAAGCTTAAACAGGAGAAAATAGATGAAAAACGCAAACTGGTACTTTGATTTCCTTTCACCTTTTACTTACCTGCAAAACTGCCGGATAGATGAATTTTCCCCAGATTTAAACATCCAAAGGAAGCCTGTGCTATTTGCAGGACTGTTGAAGCACTGGGGTACCAAAGGGCCGGCGGAACTGCCGGCAAAACGTCTTTTTACTTATCAGCATGTCCATTGGCTGGCAGATCAATTGGAAGCTCCGCTTCGTTTCCCGGAAAAACACCCCTTCAATCCGATTGCACTGCTTCGACTCTGCATTGCCGGAGGCTGCACTAAAAATGCTGTTGATGCAATTTTTAAGTGTGTCTGGGTGGAAGGTTTGTCCGGTGACAATCCTGATAACTGGGCAAGGTTCTGTGATGCAGTCAACATCCCGGAATCTGAAGCCACAGAAAAAATTTCCAACCCTGAGATCAAGCAGGAATTGAAATTAAACGGTGAGGAGGCCATTGAAAAAGGTATTTTTGGTGTACCCACCCTGCTTGTTGACGGACATCTTTTCTGGGGTTATGATTCAACTGATATGGCACTTGATTATCTTGATGATCCACAGCTGTTTGAGAGCTCTGATATGAAACGAGTACAATCATTGCCTACTGGATACGGAATATAATCAAATGCAGAAGCAGTAATATGAGAATCCTGATCTACATTGCACTGGCCATATTAATACTTTTGCTGCTATGGTGGGTGATACGACTTTTCAGAAACAGACGTGTGCTGCCTGCTTTACTGAATTTATTCCATCTGCTTACCCGATTTGTTTCTCCTTACATTTTAATAAGAATGATTTTGAACCTGCTGAAAAAGCTGAAAGGATTCTGAGTAGAATTTTTATTTCTGACTGCTTCCACAAAATATAATATTTGCAAATTATAATTCTTTGCTGATTATGTATTGAAATAGACAGACAATGAGTGGAGAATCAATTTCAATTATCACAGCATGCGAAAAATTATAGGAAGGGAGATAACCTAAAAAGGGGAACAGAACCTCATTTCATGGAAGAATAATTATCTCCCTTCCGCCATTATATAAGCATGCTGCTGTACAGATTAATAATTTCTCATAATAAATCCACCAAACTTAAGCTAATAGTATCTGATTTTTCGGCCTGTTTCAGCAGTTTGCATAAATATATGTTGATGGCTGGAATAGGCAATCAAGAGGTTGATTAAATGCAGACTGCGCCTGATTATCTTAACCCGGGAATTCAGCCGGGATTAAATAGAGTAAAAATCCCCATTGTAGAGGCGACAGAAGAATCTCTTACAGGTTACGGTTATCTTGTAACTGATCCAAATGAAATTGAGATTGAAATCGTGCGCTGGCCTGCCGAGGGAAGGCGGCCTGTTGATACTGATAGTGGTGATGAGGGCGGTACAACAGAAGGCTTGTTTATCAGTGAATGGAAGGGAGATATTCTCTACGGTCGAAATGATGCCGTTGACGGACATTATATTCTTGGGTATGGAACTGAACCAGAACTGGCAGTTGACAGTCATTCAAATGATCCGGAAACACTGCTGATTTGGCACGCAAATTATCATCCTGACGGTGGTCAGCTCTTTTTCCCACAAACACAAAAACCTTTCCTGGTTCCGCTTGCAATGCCGGGGGATGATGTATCACCGGAAGATTTTGTCTGTTTCCATTTCAGTGGAAACGAAGGACTCTACATTCATCCCAATATCTGGCATGACGGGGCCATGACAGCCAGCGGTGAACACAGTTTTTATGACAAGCAGGGCGCTGTACATGCGCGGGTTTCCGTGGATTTTCCCCGCGAATTCAACTGTTTGCTGGAGGTTCCGCTTGAGGAATTTCAATTGGATTAGACAGCCCCCTTATTGCTTAAGATTGGATAAAATTGACAGATTCCGTCAGTTAAATAAACATATCAGCAGTTAAGGATCAATCATGAAACATTTTAGGCCCTACCTGTTTTTCAATGGAAACTGCGAAGAAGCCCTTAATTTCTACAAAGAATGTTTTAATGGTGAAATTGCTGACATCGGAAGATACGGTGATTCACCCATGCCGGTTCCGGATTCAAACAAAAATAAAATTATCCATGCCGAATTCAAGTTTTGGGGTGGTTCGATTATGATGTCCGATCAAATGGAAAGCACATCGGATGCCTCTGAGATAGAAAGTACGAGAATTCAATTGAGTCTTGAATTTGAGGATGCAGACAAAATGCAGGCAACATTTGATAAACTCAAACAGGATGGATCAGTAACAATGGAACTCAAAGAACAGTTCTGGGGGGATAAATTCGGGATGATGACAGATAAGTACGGAATCAAATGGATGTTTAACTGCCCTAAAAAAGGTTCCGTAAAGTAATTGTAAAAATGGCGGACACCTTTCCCAGAGATTACACATTGTCCGGACTGATGGAGGGAGAGTCCCGTATAACAGTGATTACAGGCTCAGGCATTGATGTGGAAGCAGGGCTGCCGTCATTTCGAGGAGAAAAAGGATATTATGAAGACAGGGAAGCAGCCTACCTTGCTTCAGTGGACGCACTCCATTCTGAACCTGTACGTCAATGGCGTTGGTACCTTAACAGATTTGTAAGTTACCATGCCACCCCGCCCGCAGCGTCACATTTCGCTCTGGCTGAACTAGAGGTAAAATCAGTTGAAAACTTTTTAGGAATTGTTACTCAGAACATTTCCGGACTTCATCGTAAGGCCGGCAGTCAGAAGGTTTTTGAAATCCACGGCTGCATACATGAAATGAGAAGCCTTAAAAATGGGCGGAGACAGCCTCTGCCAAAATCATGGATTGATTCACCTCCGGATGATCAGGAATTAAAAGCATGGCGACCGAATGTATGCTTTATCGGAGAAAGCTATGATGACTACCCTCTTCCGGAATCAATTGAAGCATGCCGGAACTGTGATGTTGTACTGGTGATCGGTACTGCCGGTGTTATCCATACACCGGTTTGGCTTGCAGAGGAGGGACGCATCTCCGGAGCTGTTGTGGTCAATGTAAACCCCAATCCCGGAGAAGTTGACAAAGTATCAGACCACACCTTTCGTGGAACTGCATCTGAGTATTTTAACTATAATAAATGATTTAGTATATACTCAATTAATAAAACATTTATAGATATTTTTTACGCTCCTCTGATCAGAAACATCTTCAAAGATTTTTTTCTCTTTTCCAGCATGTGCCCCATTCTTGAATTCCCTTCTAAGTGATGTTATATCTTGTTTTTACCTGAACTGTCCTGTTTGTAACACTTTGGGCACCATACTCTTTCACACATAACTGCAACGCCGTGTTTTCTAAAGTTTAAGGAATTATAAATAAAATCAAAAGTTATGATCAAATATTTGTCAGCAAGAATTAGGTGAAAGATTTATTTCTTATTTTCTTAATTATATGCTTAAGTTTAAGTACCGTTGCGTGCACCACAAATACAACATCTGAAGGCGGGGTGTTGTTTTACCGCGAAAAATATGAAGAATGGGGCTGGCATGCAGATGGAGATGAAACGAAGGATGGGAAATATGAAGGTCAGGTAAAAAAAGGTAAACCTCATGGTTATGGAAAATTCACTTACTATAAAGAATCCAAAGATTCTGTGTGGTTCCTTTCACTGATGATCCCCGGTTTAGCAACAACCCTGATATATGGTGTAGTTGTCTGGAGTATGGTACACCAAAAAGTATCAAGACCTCTTGACACCATCTATATTGGTAATTGGAACAGAGGGAATAAACATGGGAAGGGTACATATTTTTTCCCCAATGGAGACAGGTATGAGGGAAAATGGAAGAGGGGAAAACAGCATGGAGAGGGTACTTATTTTTTTTCAGAAGGTGACAAGTATGTGGGAAACTGGAAAGATGGGAAAAAACATGGGAAGGGGACATACTTCTTTGCTGATGGGGACAGGTTTGAAGGAAACTGGAAAGATGGTGAAGCACATGGCAAAGGAGCTTATGTTTATCCCGGTGGTGAAATTTATTCAGGTGAATGGAAGGATGGGAATAAACAGGAATATGGCCCGCTGATTTTTCCGAAATAAATCAAAATGAAATTTTTTATGAAACCATCATGAAAATTATTATAATCAATTTTGTAACCATTCTGTTTTTTACTTTTTCAGTTTTTGCTCAGTCCGTAGAAACCGGTATTTTATACCTTTGGGAACTTTCATCCGGGAAGGTATGGAAGAATTTTGGAGATGAAAAAACCCAGCATGTTTACAAGGGTGAAATCAAAAATCAAAAACCGCATGGCCTTGGAATCATGCTTTTTCCTGATGGTACAAAGTATATGGGGTTGTGGAAATCCGGTAAAAGACATGGACAGGGAACCCTCACACTTTCTGATGGTGAAAAGATATCAGGTGAATGGAAGGAAAATAAAGAATGGATTATCACAAAATATGACTCAAATGGAAAAATCATCGCAAAATATCTGGATGGAGAGGAGCTTGTTGATTTTAAAAAAGAAGGTATTTTGTTTTATCGCATAGAATCTGGAATAGCAGGTTGGTTTAGCAGCGGAGACAATAATAGTGATTACAAATATGTTGGGGAAATTGAAAATCAGCAGCCAAACGGCTGGGGAAAATTAACCTATCCTTCCGGAGATAAATATGAAGGGGAATATAAGGACGGGAAAGCCCATGGACAGGGGACATTTAACTTTGCGGATGGCAGGAAAGGCGTAGGCGCCTTCAGGGAGAATAAACCCTGGAATGTGACTGAATATAATCATGAAGGAAAAATAATTGGACGTTACACTGAAGGTGTAAGGACTGTTTTTTTTAAAAAGGTTGGAGTTTTGTTTACACATAAGGAAAAGGGAAATTGGGTATGGTATGTAAGTGATGAAAAGAGAGATGAAGGAGGAAGATATGTAGGAGAAATTGAAAAAAGCAGGCCTGACGGAAGAGGCACATTAACATACCGTAATGGAACAAAATATGTAGGTGAATTCAAAGCTGGCGAGTGGAACGGCCAGGGGAATTTCTATTTTCCTGATGGTGAAAAATGGGTTGGTGAATTCAGAAAGGATGAACCCTGGAACATCACCTGGTATGACAATCAGGGGAATATTATTGCCAAATGGGGAAATGGAGTTAAAATAAAATAAAACTGCTAAAAACCTTGGCTTGCACTTAGCTAAGGCTTAACCTGTTGACTTATGAAAATAACTGACTATGCCCAGATTTGTACTCATCATCCTGATTGTTTGTTTGCTTGAGCTGGCATATTATTTGATCAACAGGTATTTTTTTAAAAGGGCATTAGCTCAAATAAACTGGTGGGAATGGGTTGCAGTAATATTGATTATCCCCTCAATAATGGCATATCTGTATTACAAGCAATCCTGAACGATGTCCAGTATTTAGTAATCCAGTTTCTACAAAATCCAATTTCCCGCAAAACGAGGGAATAAAGCAGCAAGTTGAAATTTTTTTTTTAAAAATCTTATTTATTTACCACTGGCATAACAAAACATGAAACAAGTTATTTGATAATAGCATGGGAAAAAAAAGCGGAACAAATCATCACTTAAGATTTGAAATAGCAAGTGAACGGCAGACGATAAAGGAATATTCTTTGATTCCTGAAGCTGATCCCTCAGCAAAGGCACAGCACATGTCAGAACACCAAATGCTGCAGGAAATTCAGCGACTTGCACAGAGTGGGGATTCAGAGGGAGTTAAGGAGTATTTGCTGAATTTTCCGGAGTTCAAGAGAAAAGACTTGAGTACAATGCTGATAAGAAGCGCGGCTGAGAGGGGTAAAACTCTGGAACTTTAACAAATTCATTCTTACCTGAAATCAAGATTGGTAAGTAAAGTCAGTGTTGACACTGCATGTATGATGAAGGTAAGGCAAAACAGTGTAATAAACCATAATAAATAAGTGTTCATTAATGTCTGCGTTTTAACTGGTTGAGGCGTAAACACACTTTTGTTCAGCAAACGAAAGACAGCCATTGCTGCTGTGGTACAGTATACAATATTCCAGGCCAGTATTTGATTTTCATAGTTATGAACGACTGTCTTATCATCTTTATGCTCCCACAGCATAAGTCCGGTGAATATTGTACCCGCAAGTCCGGAAAACAAAATTATACAAAGTACTTTTTGACGGGCAATCATTCTTAACCAACTCCAGTTCCGGACAGAAGGGGTAGTTAAGGTGTCAATCAAAACTACTCCCAGCAATGCTCCGGATGAATTGATGACCATATCCTTCCAACCGAAATATCGGTCAGGATACAAACCCTGCTGCATTTCATCCACAACCCCTAAAAGCGAGGACAGAATAAATGTCAGCAAAAGTATTCCTCCGCCCCTGTAATCCACTGATAATGCGAAAAACAATAACAGACTGAGAATCATATATTGAGGAATATGAATATATTTATTGCTGTTTTCTTCAAGGAATGTGACTGAAATCCAAATCACAATAGATAATGTGATCAACGGGAAAAATCTTCTTAAAGTCCAGGTTTGGTTTGAAAAATGAACATATACTGCTAATCCAAAGATTAAGCATAAAAAAACTGCGAAAGGAATCCTGCCTACATTACTACCTGACATGAAAGCAGTTGCGGCACGGTACAAAAAAATTGCATGGGGAAGAGCAAGAACAAATACCACTACTGAAGACCAGCGAAAAAACCGCTTAAATTTCTTTGAAGAAAAAAATAATGTCACTGTTTCTATAATCACCTTTCTTGTACTAATATCTTATTAATGTTATACATTTTAATCTTTAAAAACTAAATATACAGTTGAGGCAAATAATATTTTTATGTCTTCTACAAATCTTCCTATGAAATATAAATTACTTTTCAGAAACCTGTGCATGGTTCTGTTTTGTATTTTCCCTCCGGTATTCACTCTATACGCGGCCGATTTCCAGAAGGGATATGAAGCACATCTGAAAGGGGACTATATCACCGCAATCAAGGAATGGGGTCCACTGGCTGCACAAGGTGATGCTGCCGCACAATTCAACATTGGGAATATGTTTGACTTCGGTAAAGGTGTTGAGGAAGATAACGCCCAGGCAGTGTACTGGTATAATAAATCAGCAGAACAGGATAATCCAAACGCGCAGTACGCGCTTGGTTGGATGTATGAAAACGGCGAAGGTGTTGTGAAGGATTTAACCATGGCGTTCCGCTGGTACGAAAAAGCCGCGGAGCAGGACCATCCTGCAGCACAGACCAATCTCGGCTGGCTGTATGAAAACGGAGAAGGAGTTGTTAAGGACTACGTACAGGCGGTTTACTGGTATAGAAATGCGGCTCAGCTGGGCCAGGCTGAAGGACAGTTAAATCTGGGAATTATGTATAAAAAAGGGCAAGGAGTAGATGAGGACTATGATGAAGCGATTTTCTGGTTTGAAAAAGCTGCCGCCCAGGGGCATGTAAACGCGCAGTTAAATTTGGGAGTAATTTATAAAAACGGTGAAGCGGTTGCACCAGACTACGATAAAGCCGTTTACTGGTTAAAAAAAGCTGCTGAGAAAGGACACTCTGCCGCGCAGACAAACCTGGGGTGGATGTATGAAAAAGGTAAAGGTGTAGCTCAGGATTATAAAAAAGCAGTCTCATTGTACAAAAAAGCTGCTGAGAAAGGACAGGTAGAAGGACAGTTGAATCTTGCTATAATGTACAGTAACGGCTGGGGAACAGAGCAAAATTATAAAAGGGCTGTTTTCTGGTATAAACAGGCGGCGGAACAGGGCAATGCTGAAGCGCAGTTAAATCTTGGCATAATGTACAAATACGGCAGAGGTGTAGAAGAAAACTATACACAGGCTGTTCACTGGTTCAAAATGCCCGCGGAACAGGGTAATGCTGAAGCCCAGGCCAATCTTGGCTGGATGTATGAATATGGTAAAGGTGTGGAGCAGGACTTTACTCAGGCAACTTCCTGGTACCAAAAAGCAGCAGAACAGGGCAATATCAACGCTCAGCTCAGTCTGGCAATTATTTATAAATACGGTAAGGGCGTCAACAAAGATTACAAACAAGTTTTTTACTGGTACACGCAAGCCGCTGAACAAGGAAATGCTTCTGCTCAGTTCGATCTGGGAATTATGTATCAATATGGGAAAGGAGTGGAAGAAGATTATTCTCAGGCAGTTTTATGGTACAAAAAAGCCGCGGAGCAGGGTCATGCAGAAGCACAGACCAGTCTGGGCTGGATGTATGAAAACGGTAAAGGAATTGAAATAGATAACAAAGAAGCAATTTACTGGTACAAAAAAGCCGCGGAACAGGGTGATACAAAAGCGCAGCTGAAACTGGGTATACTTTACAAAAACGGACACGGTATTGCCGAGGATTACACACAGTCTTTTTACTGGTTCAAAAAAGTGGCAGAACAGGGTGACGCAGGCGCTCAGTTAAATGTTGGGATTATGTATCAATATGGCAAAGGTGTGGCACAGGATTATGCAGAAGCAGTTTTTTGGTACAAAAAAGCCGCGGAGCAGGGGCACGCAGAAGCACAGACCAGCCTGGGTTGGTTTTATGCAAACGGCAAAGGTGTTGAGGCTGATAATACACTAGCTGTTGAATGGTATAAAAAGGCAGCTAAACAGGGAGACACAAAGGCACAGCTGAGTCTTGGTAACATCTATGAAAACGGTAAATTAATTGCTGAAGACTACACTCAGGCATTTTACTGGTATAAAAAAGTTGCAGAAAAGGGTGAAGCCGGCGCGCAATACAACCTTGGCCTGATGTATGAAAACGGAAAGGGTGCAGAAGAAGATTATACCCAGGCTGTAATCTGGTACAAAAAAGCCGCGGAGCAGGGTGATACAAAAGCACAGCTGAACCTTGCTTTGATGTACAGATATGGTACTGGTGTGGCAGAAGATTTTTCTCAGGCAGTTTACTGGTACAGAAAAGCCGCGGAACAGGGAGATACTAAAGCACAGCTGAATCTGGCAACCATGTATCATTCAGGTGAGGGAGTTCCTGAAAATTATGTTTTATCCTACAAGTGGGCAAATCTGGCTGCAGCCCGTGGAAATGAAAAAGCCAAGGATGTGAAAAACGAGGTAAGAAAACGCATGACACGCGAACAAATTGCTGAAGCGCAGCAATTGTCGCTGGATTGGGAACAAGGCAGAAGCGCTGATTGACAAGGCAGCAATTATTGTTTTTTGAAAATTTTGTAGCCAAATAATTTCTCAAAGTTTTGGAAATCTGACTTGCTAAGCCCACGGTTTCACAAGCGAATGAGCTTCAATTTTTTGAATTGAGGCAGCTTTTTTTTGATTCCGTAAACCGTTCTTTTTGCTTCTTGTTTTGTTTCAAAGAAGCCAATGCGGATGCGATATACTTGTTCATCTGAAGAATCAGATTGCAGTTTTTGTGAAATATAGCTGAAATCAGTTTGTGTGCTTAAATCAGCAAAATCTTTCAGCACGTCAGCATGACTTTCATATAATGGAAGCTGTATTACCCAGGGTTTGTTCAGGGGCTGACGCAGGTCTATTACAGGGCGGGAAAGTTCCTGAGGTCCGGGCTGCACCGGCCAGTATTTTGATGAAAACAATTCCTCCTCCTGAAATTTCTGCATAATTTTATTTCCTGCAGCGCGGGTATCTTCAAGATTTTTGAAAAATCCTACCCTCACTCGGAACCAGTATTTATTTTCAAATTCAGTTTCAGTCCGCTGCAAATAAGCATAATATCCTTGATGCAAAAGACGTTTCAGCAATGAAACTGCATGCGGGAATCTGTCATGTTCAATTGAAATCAGCTGTATTGAAAACTTCCCGCGTTTTTTTCGTGCTAAAATGTCTTTTACTCCACTCATTTCATAGGGGAATTGAACCTTGATTGAATTTTTGCTCCTGACGAGGTGCCATTCTCTGGGAGAAAAAGGGGTGATCGTGTAGTCAATTTTGTGACGATTCTGCACCATGATTGTGTGCCAGTTTTCAGATGATATGCCGGCTTCAGTAATTGGTATAACGTCCCAGTATGGGCTGGATGTTTCCACTAAATGTGACAACTCATAGTCTATTGAAAATACTTTTGCCACTTTTTCCGGCATTAATTCGGTCGTCTCATTGTCTTGAGACTGTTCAACTGTTGTATTATCAGTCAACTCTTCCGGAGGTCCGATTAACAGTGTTCCTACAACATTTTCCTGATGATCAGACATTTGAAAATAGATCATCAGCCCGAGAATGCCTGCCATTGCAAATGCGGTAAGCCACATAAACAGTAGCCTAATAGTTCGTTTCTTACTCAACAGTTCACCTCTGTGCAGGTTTGAAAACTTGACATATCACTCTTTTGATTCGCAATTTTGTTTCCTAAAGATTAGCATACAAAGCTGAAAAACAGCAGTTTCAGCTGCTTTGGACGGTTTCTGATTAGTAATAGAAATATTGTAAATTTTCATCCACAAAATGAAAATAACTGACAACACACTTTATTTGGAAGATATTTCAGCGGAATCGCTTGTGCAGGAATATGGATCCCCGCTTTATGTCTATGAAGAGTCAGTATTGCGTTCTCAGTTCAGGCAGCTGCGTTCCGGATTTCCTGAAGAATTGCTGAGTATCCATTATTCCATGAAAGCAAATTCCAATCAATCTATACTCAGAATTCTTCGTGAGGAAGGTTCTTCTATTGATGCAGTTTCAGAATTAGAGGTTCGTCTTGCGTTGGAATCAGGCTTTGAGCCGCAACAAATACTATTTACCGGAAACAACAATAATATTGAAGAAATTGAGTACTGTGTAGAAAAAAAGGTATTGATCAATATTGGATCATTGGCATTGCTTGAACTTTATGGTGAACGGCATCCGGGGACAACGGTTTCAGTAAGGATTAATCCGGGAATTGGGGCAGGACATCATGCTCACTGCATCACAGGAGGTCCGGATTCCAAGTTTGGAATTTATCATGATCAAATCGATTCCGTTCTTGCTATGTCAAAAAAATACAGTCTTACGCTTAACGGTGTTCACTCTCACATCGGTACAGGTATTTTTTCCTCGGAGCCAATGCTGGAGGCAATGGAAATGACTCTGGGGGTTGCAGAAAAATTTCCTGATTTGGAATTTGTAGATTTTGGTGGAGGCTTTGGAATTCCGTACAGGCCTGAGCAGTTGGCTTTGGATATGAAAGATTTAAGTCAAAAAATGACCAGCAGGTTCAGACAGTTCATAAACAGTTACGGACGTGATTTAAAAATGAAAATTGAACCCGGGAAACTGCTGGTTGGGCCTGCGGGCATTTTGTTGACAACCGTGACAAACATTTCTGATACTCCAAAACATCGATTCGTAGGAGTCGATTCCGGATTCAATCATCTTTTGCGTCCGACAATGTACGGAGCTTATCACAAGATAATCAACGCCGGTTGTGCTTCCGGAAATGAAGAAGATGTTGTAGTTGTCGGCAATATCTGCGAAAGTGGTGACATTTTAAGTAAATCAGGAGATGAAATAATTCGTAGTCTTCCCAAAGCGAAAATCGGTGAAGTACTGGCTTTTTTGGATGTTGGCGCATACGGTTTGTCGATGAGTTCCCAATATAATTTTCGTCCTCGTCCGGCAGAAGTACTGGTTCAAGAAGGGCAAAGCCGGCTTATCAGACGTGCTGAAACTTATGAAGATCTGACGCGGTGTTTTGTAGAAATTAAATAAACAGCACAATAATGAAACAGAAAAGACAGGGCAAACATAAAGGCAGACAACTGGATGCGGTGGCATTGCTGGAAGTTCAGGAATTACTGGATGATATGCCTCGCAGAAAGGATTTGTTGATCGAAGCACTGCATTTGATTCAGGATGAGTATCATTATTTGTCAGCAGAACATCTGGTGGCACTGGCACATGAAATGAAACTTGCCCCAGCGGAAGTATATGAAGTTGCTACGTTTTATCACCATTTTGACGTGATTAAAGAATCAAACGCTGAGGGAAATGTCCAGGCTCCGCCACCACCGATTACTGTTCGAGTATGTGATTCAATTACCTGTGAAATGTCTGGAGCAAAAGAACTTTCAGATTCACTCAAAAAGCAATCACTTACTGTCCAGGGTTCAGGTGAACAGGTCCGGATTCAGGCAGTGCCTTGTGTTGGACGCTGTCAGCATGCGCCTGTGGCTGTAGTAGGTAAAAACCCTGTAGATTATGCGTCTCCGGAATTGGTCAGGCAGAAAGTGGAACAGAAAGCACTGATTCCGGAAATTCCGCAATACATTGGATTTAACCAATACAGATCATCGGGAGGATACAGTCTTTTTCAAGATTGCCTTTCCGGAAAGCGAGACCCGGAAGAAGTAATTAATGAATTGAAAAATTCAGGTCTGAGGGGGCTGGGCGGCGCTGGATTTCCTGCAGGAACAAAATGGGAGATTGTAAAAAAGTTTCCTGCGCCCCGTCTGCTGGCAGTTAACATTGATGAAGGAGAACCGGGCACATTCAAGGACAGGTACTTCCTTGAAACCGATCCGCATCGTTTCCTGGAAGGATGTTTAATTTCAGCCTGGGCTGTTGGGCTTGATGAAATATACCTTTATCTGCGTGATGAATACGCCGCAGGACATCAGATTTTGCTCAAGGAAATTAAAGTACTGGAGAACTTTTTCAAAGATAAGATTTGCAGGATTCATTTACGCCGAGGTGCGGGGGCATATATTTGCGGTGAAGAATCGGCAATGATTGAATCGATTGAAGGTAAACGCGGCATTCCCAGATTAAGACCGCCTTATGTTGCTGAAGTGGGTTTGTTCGGTAGGCCCACGCTGGAACACAACATGGAAACACTGCACTGGGTTCGGGATATTATTGAAAAGGGTGCGGAATCATTTTCTTCAAATGGACGTAGAGGCCGCAAAGGACTGCGTGCTTTTTCGGTAAGCGGACGAGTAAACAAGCCGGGAGTTCACCTTGCACCGGCAGGAATATCTATGCGCGAGTTGATTGATGAGTACTGTGACGGTATACTGCCCGGACACACATTTTACGGTTATTTACCGGGAGGAGCATCCGGAGGAATTTTGCCTGCTTCACTTGGAGATGTTCCGCTGGATTTCGATACCCTCCAGGAATATGGATGTTTTATCGGCTCAGCGGCAGTGATAGTATTTTCTGATCAGGACGCTGCTCGAGATTTGGCGCTGAACGCGATGCGATTTTTTGAACATGAATCATGCGGCCAGTGCACTCCGTGCCGCTCCGGCACAGCAAAAGCTATTCCGCTGATGCAGAATAATAAATGGGATCAGTCACTTTTAGAAGAACTGTCACGTACAATGGAAGATGCTTCAATTTGCGGTTTGGGCCAAGCCGCGCCAAATCCATTACGAAGTGTGATCAAATATTTCCCGCAGGAGGTGTGATTAATGGAAACAATTTCATTTGAATTGAACGGTCAGTCGATTGACGCTTTGCATGGAGAGACTATTCTTCAGGCAGCGGATCGAGTTGGGATCAATGATATACCCCGTCTTTGCTACAAAAAAGGATATCGATCAGATGGTAATTGCCGTTCATGTGTAGTTGAAATTGAAGGGGAGCGGGTGCTTGCGCCATCCTGCTGCCGCTATCCTCAGCAAGGCATGAAAGTAAACAGCAGAAGCGAACGAGCTGTCCATTCACAGAAAATGGTGCTGGAACTGCTGCTGGCTGACATGCCGGACGGCGGAGAATCACCATACACACTGAATTCTGAACTTGATGAGTGGGTTGGGAAACTGAATGTTGGCAAACCAAGATTTAACGGTCGTGTTCAGCCGGTTGCTGATGTTTCTCATCCCGCAATGTCTGTTAATCTTGATGCCTGTATCCAATGCACACGCTGTGTCAGAGCCTGCCGTGAAGAACAGGTCAATGATGTGATCGGTATGGCTTTCAGGGGGTCACATGCTGAGATTGTATTTGATCTTGGTGATTCAATGGGGGACAGCACATGTGTGGCATGCGGAGAATGCGTACAGGCCTGTCCTACCGGGGCATTGATGCCGGCAAATGATGTAGGTCTGATTGTGGCGGACAAAAAGGTTGATTCAGTTTGTCCATACTGCGGTGTGGGATGCTTGCTGACATATCATGTAAAAGACGGCAAACTGCTGCAGGTGGAGGGACGTGACGGTCCCGCAAATAACGAACGTTTATGCGTAAAAGGTCGATTTGGTTTTGATTATGTGCATCACAAAGACCGCTTAACAACACCGCTGATTCGTCGTGAAAATGTGCCAAAAACAACGGAATTGCTTCAACCGGGGGACTGGAAAAAAGTTTTCAGAGAAGCGAGCTGGGAAGAAGCACTGGAATTTGCTGCGGCAGGATTAATCAAAATCCGTTCAGAGAACCTGCTTCCGGATCATAATGGTACAGACGCACTGGCTGCATTTGGATGCGCAAAGGGCAGTAATGAAGAAGCGTATTTGCTGCAAAAATTAGTGCGTACGGGATTTGGATCAAATAATATCGATCACTGCACACGACTTTGTCATGCTTCCTCAGTAAGCGCTCTGCTTGAAGGAATCGGATCTGGAGCAGTGTCCAATCCATTCACGGATGTAGTTGATGCGGATGTTATTTTTCTTATTGGCGCAAATCCTGTCAGCAACCATCCTGTTGCAGCAACTTTCATGAAAAATGCCGCTAAAGCAGGAAAAAAACTTATCCTGCTGGATCCCTATCGTACTGAACTTGCACGATATGCAGCATACAGTCTGCAGTTTCGTGCTGATACTGACGTGTTGCTGCTGAATTCGCTGATACACACGATTATCGAAGAAGACCTGTGCGACGAAAAATATATTGCGGAACATACTACAGATTTTGAAAAATTAAAAGCAAATGTGGTGGAATACAGTCCGGAATCAGTTTCACCTATTTGCGGAATTCCGGCAGAGACTTTGCGTGAAGTAGCACGTGTTTTTGCCACAGCTGAGGCTTCTATCATCCTCTGGGGCATGGGTATTTCACAGCACATTCATGGCACAGATAATTCACGATGCCTGATTGCCTTGTCGTTGATGACCGGTCAAATTGGCAGGCCGGGAACAGGGTTGCATCCTTTACGCGGACAAAACAATGTGCAGGGGACATCGGACATGGGCTTGATACCAATGTTCTTCCCGGATTACAGATCAGTAGTCGAACCGGCATCAAAAAAATGGTTTGAAGATTTTTGGGAAACACCCCTCAATCCCAAAACCGGTTTAACGGTTGTGGAGATAATGGATGCTGTGCATTCCGGAGAAATCAAGGGTTTGTACGTGCAGGGTGAAAATCCCGCCATGTCTGATCCGAATTTGAATCATGCGCGTGAGGCGCTGATCAGATTGGATCATTTAATTGTTCAGGATATTTTCCTGACTGAAACAGCAGGCTTCGCTGATGTGATTTTGCCTGCTTCGGCATTTCCGGAAAAGATCGGAACCTTTACCAACTCTAACCGCCAGGTACAGCTTGGCCGTCAGGCAATTGATCCGCCAGGGGACACACGCCAGGACTGGTGGATCATACAGGAAATAGCCAGACGGCTTGGCCTGAACTGGAATTATACTGGTCCGGAGGACATTTACCTGGAAGTGCGGGAAGCAACCCCAAGTATGGCTGGAATAACATGGGAACGTTTGCAGAACGAACATTCTGTAACTTATCCATGTACCAAAGAGGGCGACCCAGGTGATCCGATTGTTTTCCAGGATGGTTACCCTACTGAAAATCAAAGAGGACGCTTCGTTCCGGCAAAATATACTGAAGCCGATGAACTGCCGGACGAGGAATATCCATTTGTGTTTGTGACTGCAAGACAGCTCGAACACTGGCACACAGGCAGTATGACTCGCAGATCAAGTGTGCTGGACGCTATTGAACCGCAGCCAGTGATTAATGTTAATCCAAATGACCTGCAAAAACTGGGAGTTGAAGCCGGAGAGGCAGTGACCATTGAATCACGACGCGGAAAAATTACTGCTTTTGCGCGTCGGGATTTGGGTGTACAGCAGGGAAATATCTTTATGGCGTTTGCATTCAATGAAGCTGCAGCAAATTTGATAACATCCTCAGCGCTTGATCCATATGGAAAAATTCCTGAAGTGAAATACTGCGCTGTAAAAATGACTGCAGGAGGAAGCCCGGAAGTGCGTGTCGGCTGACAGTTGTTTATGTCAGGGATTCCAGGCAAAACTGGTATTTCCATCTGACATTTACAGGTTTAATTACTTCTTCTTTTAATTGGAAATTTCAGCATATAATTTTTAATCGAAACTTAGAAAAAGTCCAAAAAAAGCTCCTCAGGAAGAAAATTGCAGAAAAGTGCCTGCCATTATCAAATTTAAATATATATAAATCAGTTTTGGCATTACTTCTGTATGTCCAACCGCGATGTAGAAATTCTGAAAAATCAGTTCTCCCTCACACATTCAAACATACTCATGCCGCAACAGTATTCCAATGATTTTAAGGAAATGGTGAAGTGCGGGCGTTACATAGACTCAGTGAAAAAACTAAACCAGGAAATATAAATGAAAGATAAGTTAGCAGGTGTATTTACCCAGGATTTAGCTATTGATTTAGGTACAGCAAACACACTTGTTTATACAAAACAGCGGGGGATAGTGATTCGTGAGCCTTCTGTTGTAGCTGTACAAAAAGACAGTCGAGGCAGAATACAGGTACTTGCAGTAGGTGAGGAAGCAAAGCAAATGCTGGGGCGTACACCGGGTTCAATAACTGCAATTCGCCCAATGAAGGATGGTGTTATTTCTGATTTTGATATCACTCAGGAAATGCTGCGTTATTTCATCCGCCAGACACAAAGTAAGTTTTCCTTTCTTCGATTTAAACCACGCATTGTTGTTGCTGTTCCTTCGGGTATTACACAGGTTGAACGCCGTGCGGTCAAGGAAGCCGCTGAATCTGCAGGCGCTCGTGAAGTATTCCTGATTGAGGAACCGATGGCTGCCGCGCTTGGAGCAGGGCTTCCTGTAACGGAAGCCAGCGGAAGCATGATCGTGGATATTGGCGGAGGTACAACCGAAGTCGCGGTGATTTCCCTGGCTGGAATTGTTTACAGTGACTCTGCGCGAGTGGGCGGAGATAAAATGGATGATAGCATCACCGAATTCATCAAGCAAAAATACAATCTGCTGATAGGAGAGCGCACCGCTGAAGAAATAAAAATCAGCATCGGCACCGCGTTTATCAAAGAGGAACCAAAATCCTATGAAGTAAGAGGGCGTGATCTGGTAACAGGCATTCCCAAAACACTGGTGCTTGGTGAAGAGGAAGTACTGCAAGCTCTAAGTGATGTTTGCGGACTGATTGTAAAGACAATCCGCAATGCCCTTGAATCAACACCTCCGGAACTGGCCGCTGACATAGTTGACCGTGGAATAGTGCTTGCCGGAGGCGGATCATTATTATCCGGAATAGATGATTTACTTCGCGCGGAGGTCGGACTGCCAATTTTTCACGCAGATGATCCGCTGACAAGCGTTGCCACAGGCACAGGAAAAGTTCTGGACGAAATAGATTTGCTTGCCACTATTGAATTGGCATCATGAAATAATTCCGGAAGTCTGTAATTCGGTTTAATTTCCACTTTCCTGTTGATCATCGATATCAGCAATAGTATTCAGGCAGGCAAAGCCGGCACAGACTCCTCCTTCATTGACATTTTCAGCTTTGGTACGTACCAGATAACCAACGTCCCTGTTGTTTTTAACTACTCCATTTTCAGCAAAACAGATTCCAAAACGTCCTATCTCACTAACACAGTTTAAAGTCTCAGCCTGTCCGTTAACCACCAGAATAGCGGAATGAATTTGAGGTTTAATTTTCACCATCAAAATATATGCTTTTTGTTCTTCTTTTCTGATGGTTGGAAGTAAATTTAGGATATCGCTGCCAAAATAATTATTTCCTCCGCCTTCACGTTGAGGTTTCAGCACATAATCTTCAGGATGCTTTGATACCCATTCTGCGGCGCTGACTTCTCCTTCAGGTGTATCAATTATTTCATCCAGTGTATGCATTTTAGCGAATGTTTTTGAAAATCGTCCGGACAAATCCGGAGATACAAAATCTGATAATACTTCCTGCTTTGTCAGTACCTGCTGTATTTTTTTCATTCCGGAAAGATGCATAGCCAAATCCGGAACCTGGATAGATGATGAAGCTTCAATTAACTGACGTCCTTTGACAGCATCCTTTGTGGAAAAATCGTCAGGTGTGTAGCCAGCACGAAAATATGTGACTGCAACAGTTTTACTGTCAACAACAAGATGACCTTCACGCAGTTTACCATCTCTGTATATTTCAGATAAAATTTTTCTTATTGTGGAAATTTTGTGTTTTTCCCACATGAGCTGTTCCAGTCCAAGCTGATCAAAAATGTTTTTCTCTTTCGGTTGTATTACTATAAGCATAACACTGTCAGCAATGTCATAGTCTCGTACTGCTTTAGCAAAAGCATCCACAACGGCATCAAGAGGATTGTTCTGAATTACCTGCTTTAAGCAATTTTGTTCATATAAGTAATGATGCAATTGCGTCAGTTTTGTGGCTAGAAAAGGAAAACTGACTGAGACAGTGTTTAATTCAACCTGGCGCAGTAAGGAAGCCGCATTGGTTTCATATTCTGGCGAACAGTTTTGTTTGTCAGGACTCTGTTCATCATTTGTTATGAAGAAATCATTTCTCTGTACTAGCAACTGCCTGCTCTGCATGATTTCACTGGTTCTGCAATTGAGCAGCATTTGCAAAAATGGATCATTGGCGGAAATTGGTCCCAAATGATGTTCAAGAAAATCCCAGTTCTGAGAGACACTAATCATCAGCTCACTGAATGCCGCTGTAAGTTCAGTCATTTCCGCCAAATCTGATTTTGTAATGCAATACGGACTGAGGGAAAAAGGCGCGTGAGTCAGCTGTCCATCAGGCAGATATTTTAGAATTCCGTGAAGTTGTGCCAGTTCTATCGCATTTTCGACCAATTCTTTTTGTTCTTGAGTTTGCATCTAATTTCAGTTAATTTTAAAAGGCCAGTGGCGACGTGGCCGAGTGGTTAGGCGGAGGTCTGCAAAACCTTATACAGCGGTTCAAATCCGCTCGTCGCCTCCAGATCCCACCTGCACTGCCTGGGTGGCGGAACTGGTAGACGCAAGGGACTTAAAATCCCTCGGTGTAAACACCGTGCCGGTTCGAGTCCGGCTCCAGGCACCAAAAAATATTAAGCACAAACATTAACAATCATTATTGAAATATTCTGTAAATGATTATTTAAATTTCAATCCTGCCTATATTCCTCTGAAAACATGAAAAAATTGTCATTCCCGCGTAAGCGGGGATCCAGGAACATGTAAGGATAAGTAATCATCGTTTCCAGCTCTTCCGAAAATGACTAATGAAGTCGTATTTATTACTTATGCAATTGTAACAAATCTTGTTTAAGGCAAAAAATTTACAAAAAAAGCCCTTTACAAGTATGTGATGAAAATTTGCATCACAGCATAATATACTTGAAAACAAATAGTTTTTACAGCTTGCTTTCTTTAAGGAAGGAATATTTCAATAGTTCTTGATGGTTTCAAAAACAGAGAAAATTTATTCTGGAATCATTTAGACATGTGGGTGCAGCACAATATTAGGTGCAGCAGTTTGGCCATTATCAAGGTCTGAAAAAGCTGATGAACCTTCCGCAAGAGGACGTTCCTCGATCCAAGAGAGATCACTCAATGCTCCTGAGTTCAGTGTCAGCAGGGCTTTCTCAAGATCATTATGGGTATAGGTGTATGTTCCGACTTTAAGTTCTCCTGTTTCCACAACACCGGCTGCTTCATGACCAAGAATAAGAGGAGGAACCCTGCGTTCATTCTTTCCATGGTAAGCGTGTATGTCGGAACCGCAAATTCCCACAGCTTCTATTTTAATTCTGGCTTCACCATCTGCCGGTTCCGGAACTGAAACGTCCTGATACTTAATTTCTTCAGTAGCGGTATAAACCAGTGCTTTCATGGTGTGTAATTATTTTGCGGTAAAACCACCGTCAACTCGACATTTTCACGTAAGTTAATTCCTGCTGCGTTTACAAGAATGTCCGGAGGACCAAAAGGTTCAGAGACCCACTCATATAATTCTGGTATTTTGTCCACGTCATTCAGTTCAGCAACCACATAATTGCTTTTACCACCCTGAGAAGCTATTTCGTCCATGGTCTGTGCAAGCAAATCTTCACGTCGGGCTGTTACAACAACAGATGCTCCGGCTCTGGCCAGAGACTGGGCCATTGTTCTGCCGATTCCTGTACTGGCACCTGTCACACAGGCTACTTTCCCTGACAAATCAAAAAGGCTTTTCAGGTATTTTTCCTCACTCATTTTTCAGGATTATCGTAAAAAGGATTAATTTGTTTCCTTTTGAATGACAATGCAGTTGTATCAGCAATCAGTTTGAAAAGTTTCTTCTGGGAAGTATTTTCGCAGCCGATCATCGCCGGTGCGGGCGTGTGCCTCCATACCTTCAAGGCGGGAAATACGAGCAGTTACTGCTGCTACCTCACGGTTCGCTTCTCGGCTCATGCGCTGGTATGTGACAGTTTTAATGAATTTGCCCACTGAAAGTCCGCCGGTATAGCGGGCAGCTCCTTTTGTAGGCAGGATGTGGTTTGTTCCCGAACATTTGTCGCCAAAAGCCACAGTAGTTTCTTCACCAAGAAAAAGGGAACCATAATTTCGCAGCCGATAAAGCCACCACTGCTGATCTTCAGCCTGGACTTCCAGATGTTCAGCAGCATATTGGTCACTCAGCTGCGCTGCTTGTTCACGGTTATCACAAAGTCCAATTTCTCCATAATCCCGCCACGCGGCTTCTGCTGCCTTGGATTGTATTTCCGGAAGATCTGCAATTAAGCCCGGCATTCTGGATTGTACCTGCTCTGCCAGTTCCCGACTGGTAGTGATCAGCCAGGCAGGTGAATCAGGCCCATGCTCGGCCTGTCCCACAAGGTCCGAAGCAACAATGTCCGGATCTGCAGTTTCATCTGCAATTATGGCGATTTCAGTTGGACCTGCAAAAAGGTCGATGCCAACACGCCCATAAAGAATCCGCTTGGCTTCAGCTACAAAGCGATTTCCCGGGCCAACCAGGATGTCCGCAGGATTCCCAGTAAATAACCCAAAAGCCATTGACGCAATACCCTGTACCCCTCCAACAGCAAGGATAGTGTCTGCTCCACACAAATCCATGGTATAGAGGATTGCGGGGTGTACACCTTCACCAGGTTTTGGAGGTGAGCAGGCCACAACATTTTTAACACCGGCAACCCTGGCTGTAGTGATGCTCATTATAGCCGAAGCGACATGCGCATAGCGTCCTCCTGGAACATAGCATCCTGCTGTTTCTATCGGAATAAGTTTCTGTCCGCATATGACTCCGGGCGCGGTTTCAGACTCAAATTCAGTGATGCTCTCCAACTGTTTTTTTGCAAATGTCCTTACGCGATTGTAGGCAAACTTAATATCATCTTTAATTTGTTTTGATAGGCTTGAAGCTGATTTTGCTATTTCTTCCGGAGTTACAACAACGTTGCCTGAATATTTATCAAGAGTTTCTGTATACTCCCTGACTTTTTCCTCACCAGCAGAATCTATTGCTTGCAACATTTCTTTTACAAAACGTACTGTCTCTTCTTCTCCGCTCTGAGGTGATTTTGCAGCCTTTTTCAGGAATTCTATAGTCATGATTTTGTTGGCAGGTGAGGATCTTATGGAAATAGGCTTTAAGTAAAATTTTTAAATCCTAATTCATAAAGGATTTTTACAGATAATTGAAGTTTAAGTGGATAAATTCTAAAGGGCTTACCAGTAGCTCATTGCATCATGAAAAAGTTTTTTCAGCTCATTCCTTGCAACAGGAAGAGGCCCATTGTCAATCAGTCTCTTCTGCGCAAAAGAACGGTCAGTAAGCGCGTCCAGGTCACTCATTGAGTATCCGACTCCTGAAAGACCGTTAGGTATGCCGGTGTCACGCATCATACTGATAATTTGGTCTGCAAGGATTTCTCCTCCATCTTCCATTTTTTTGTCAGTAAGGTCTGCCCCCATTGCATCTGCAGCTTTCCAGTGACGTTCCGGACAAGCTGGGCCGGTTTTACGAAAGACAGCTGGAGAGTTGACTATCACAGATATTCCATGAGGAACCATCGGATGGTCTGCAGGCCAGCCTTGCGGCTGATAATCCTTAACCAGCCCAGCAACTGCGTAAGACATCCCATGAGGCAGGTGGCAGCCAGCGTTTCCAAATCCTATTCCGGCAAGCATTCCGGCAAACATCAGTGCGCCATAATTTTCTTCTCTAGGATCATTGACAGCCTGGACAATATTTCTGCCTATAAGATTTATTGCTTCCAGGCATGTAATGTCACTGTAAGGATTTGCTCCCTGACTCAATGGACGTTTTTGTGATGATTCAGGAGCAGGACGATGAGTGTAAGGACGTGCCGTAATGGATTCACAGGCATGGCTGAATACGTCAAAACCGTTTGCAGCACGGACAAGAGGAGGTAATGAGGCCAGCACACTTGGATCAAGTACACCGATGTCAGCCCGTATCATTGGGCTGACAATACCGGTTTTGGCTTCCATTTCAAGCAGGTCGAAGATAGCAATTCCGGTGCACTCACTGGCAGTACCGAAAGTTGTCGGACAGGCAATGTGCGGTTTGAGTTTTCCAGGAACCGGTACTGCTTTACCGATTGGAGCGTTCACATAATCAAGAAAATCCGCAGGATAGCAGGAATAGAGATTCGAGGCCTTGCAGGTATCCATCACAGAACCACCGCCGACTGAAACAAATCCGTCAAATTTGCCTTCACTGGCAAATTTTGAGCCCTGTTTAAATGAGATGTCTGTCGGTTCAACTGCAACCTGATCATAAACTACTGTATCCATACCTTTGGATTTTAGAGATTCAACAACTATGGAAACAGGTTCCAGCTTAGCAACTTTAGGGTCTGTAAATACTGCAACCCTAGTCATTCCAAGTGCCGTGGCATCATCTCCAATTTCTTTTAAAGAACCACGGCCGAATTTAATTTTAGAGGCTTCAACTGAAAAAATACGATCGCCACCTTTTTTGTTTGTGAAATAACTGGAAAAACTCATATATACCTTTCTCAAAATTTAGTAGCACATTTTTTCATTCCTAAAACATCATTTGAAAAAATTCATAGTAGTAATTTCAAGTACATAATTTTCAATTTCTGTAGAAATTTAATTATTATTTGTCTGTAAAATTGTCTTCTTTTGAGCCAATTAACACAGTTAAACCAGTCTTCGAAAATGTTCTATTTACATCCACTGAACCATAAATTATGATTGCATGTACTTCCTCGTCAGTTTCATTTATGAGTTCGTGTTGAATCTTTGAAGTAATAAATGTTGAATCGTATCTGTTGCAATTAACCTCTTTTTCCCCATTTAAAATAATTTTAAGCGAACCTTTTAGAATGGTTACCTGCTCTTCTGTATTGTGCGAGTGTGCAGGAACAGATGTTTTTGGCGGAATAATTGTAATTCCGGAGTGTATTTTACTTGCACCTATGTTTTTACTTGCAATTAAATGATTGACTATTCCATTACCACGAGAAATTTTAGGGATCTTTGAAAAAGGTAAATGGTGTACAGCTTTTTTCATATTTCTATGCTATTTTGTTGTCTAAAAAGTTGTGAAAAGTGTTTTGATAAGTAAATTAATAACAAAAGTTTTTAAAATGTTAAATTAATTTTGAGATTAAATCCCTGGATTCATATGAAAAACCTTTGAAATTATTCTCCATTTACCAGAGACTTTGAATAAAGACAGATAGTCAATGTAATTGTTATGCAAAATATTACATTTAACCTTGACCATCGCTGTAGTTGGACTGGATATATCAATCAAAATTATTTTATCATCATGCGTTTCACCAATGCTTTCTGGAGATTGTCGTTCTGCTATTCGTTTCCGAAAGCCGTCCATATCAATTTTGACAATTTTGCCATTGGATAACGAATATACATTTGCTTCTGGCAGGAAAACTGTTTCGATTAAGTCCTTGTCCCCTTTATAAAGAAGATCAAAATATGTTCTGATGACCTTTTCGATTTCTACCATACTTCCGGATTTAGAATTGAGAGCAGTCATCAGAAATTTTTATTATATAAAGTAAAGGTTTGTTTACAAATCTTTCTTCATACCAATTATTAAATTGCTAGTGAATTGCATCACAACGAATTTCTTGTACTTAAAAATGTATAAACTTTCTCATTTAGCCAATCATTTCATTGGACCCAACCCTGCAAGTTTTCGCAAAGTCATGAAAATGGCAGTCCAGTCATTCCTGCCCATACCATTTGATTGGGCAATAGAGTATGCCTGACGAGCTGCAGCTCCCAAGAAAGCCGGAGTGTGAAGTTTTGCAGTTGTTTCCAGTGCCAGTCCCAAATCTTTATGGGCCAAATCTATCATAAAACCTGGTTCGAGGTTCCCAGAAAGAACCTGGTTAGGATAAGTTGCGTTCATATGTCCTCTTCCTGCAGTTGTTTCTCGCATAACCTCTATTGCAAGATTAATATTTAAACCACTGGCTTCAGCAAAAGTTAGTGTCTCTGCTGTCAAGACATTTAGAGCTGTTGACTGATAGTTGTTGACTATCTTCATACGTGTCCCCATCCCTACAGGGCCGCAGTGCACAATCTTGTCTCCTAATACATTGAGTATTGGAAGGGCACACTCAAGATCAGATTTTAATCCTCCAATCATAAATAAAAGTGTCCCTTCTCTAGCATTTTGTGCCAACCTTCCAACGGGAGCATCAATCATTCTACACTTACGAGAAGCTAATTTCGCTGAGATCTCATCAGTATCTGCTGGCAGGATAGTGCTGGTATCGATTAGTAAGGTTTCCTTAGACATCGATTGTGCAAATCCTTGGTCGCCAAAAGCTGCTTGAAAAACTTCCTTACCGCTTGGCAACATCGTAAAAATGAAATCAGCATTTATAACAGAATCTGCAGGAGAACTTGCAATCTCAGCTCCCTCCAATGCAATTCTGTCTAGCACATTATTGCTAACATCATAAGTTCTTACATTATGGTCTGCTTTCAATAAATTACGGGCCATCGGTTCTCCCATCACACCAAGCCCTATAAATGCTATTTTTGACATATTTTTTATTTCTAATTTAAGTTGGATATTTATACATTTTTAACTGTACATTTTATGCAGAAGTTCACCAAATAATTTTCAATGAAAAGTTATGGTGCTGAAGTCATAATCTGTTTCAAAAAATTTGATTTCAATTTGTGATTTAGTAATATTAAACGTGTTGACTTCTTGATATATAATACTTTAAAAATTTTCATATCAGGCAGTTAAGATTTCATTCTATGCTTACGAGTTTTTTGTGGAGAAAGGCCTCCACTCCTTCAATACCTCCTTCGTAACCATAACCACTATCTTTTAATCCTCCATATGGTAAGTCACTTGGTACAGGGGCAGCAGAATTAAAAGCAATACCGCCTGATTCAAGAGAATTAATTAACAACTCTCTGGTATTATCTGACTGTGTAAAGACATAAGCAGCCAAACCATATTGGAGTGAATTTGATTTTTCAATTACCTCATCCAATGAGTCAAAAGGAATAATAGGTGCCACAGGCCCAAATGGTTCTTCTTGCATTATTTTGGATTGGTCAGGCACATCGACTAAAACAGTTGGTTCCCAAAAAAAACCAACATTACCCCAGCGTTTTCCACCAGTCACTAATTTTGCACCGCATTTGACAGCATCTTGAACAAAATTTCCCATCGATTCTATTCTCCGGTAATTAGACATTGGTCCCATAGTAGTTTCTTCTTCAAGACCATTACCTAAACACTGAGAATGCGAAGCATCAACAAAACCATCCACAAATGAGTTGTAATGACTTCTGTGAACAAAGAATCGACTAGGTGCAATACATACCTGACCTGAATTTCTGAATTTGAAGGCAGTGAGTGTCGAGAGTGCGTTTTCAAGATTTGCATCTTCACAAACAATGGCTGGAGAATGTCCTCCAAGCTCAAAAGTGCATCTTTTAAGTCCGGAAGAAGCAAGTCCGGCGAGTTGCTTGCCAACAGGAACAGATCCGGTAAAACTGATTTTACGAACTATTGTTGAAGCAAATAATTTTTCTGAAATTTTTGCGGGCACACCAAAAACAAGATTTACCACACCATCAGGAACACCCGCATCGTAAAGAGCACGAATCAATGAAACAGCAGTGCCTGGAGTCTCTTCGGAAGCTTTCAAAATCATGGAACAACCTGCGGCTAATGCCGGTGCGAGCTTCCTAGCCGGTAGAAAAGCAGGGAAATTCCAAGGAGTTAATCCAAGAGCAGCCCCCACAGGCTCAACTCTCACGCTTTGACGAAGCCCGTTTGGTCTTAATACAGATCGATTCTCAAGATTCTCAATTCCTAATTCAGCGTTCCATCTGAATGTTTCTATTGTCCTGAGAATTTCACCTTTTGCTTCCCTTAGTGGTTTACCCTGTTCCAGGGTAATTATGCGGGATATCTGATTCGTTCTTTCTTCAATTAAATCTGCAGTTTTGTGAAGAATCGAAGCACGCTTCTGAACTGGGGTGTCACGCCAGATTTTAAACCCTTTTTGGGCAGATTCTAGAGCGTCTTCAAGATCTTTTTCAGAGGCATGAGGGAGGAAAGCTAAAACACTTTCATTGGCTGGATTGAGAACATCTTGGCCTATTTCATTGGTAGTTCTCCATTCTCCATCGATAAAGTTACCCAGTTTCTCATACATGATTTTCTACCACTTTTAATATTAAGATTACTCATCATTTAAATATTTGGGAGATGATAGCCACGAAAATTTTTAAAATTCAAAAATGTTTAAAATAGGTCGTTAGTATTTTTTGTTGATTTTTGAAGAATTTTTCTAACCCTAAAAATTCATTTAATACTTGTTCAAGGTTTATACAGTTGAAAAATTCCTGCCCCTTCATGAACAAGTAGCGCAGTTGTCAATGTAGGCCAAAAGGCTATTATAAACCACGATATCATAAGAGCAAATAAATAAGGCCATGTATGTCTGACTATTCTGAAATAAGGAATTCCAGTGATACCACTTACAACATAAAGATTCAGTCCATACGGAGGCGTAATGAACCCAATAGCATCACCTACTAAAAATATGACAGCGAAATGAATAGGATCAATACCAATACTAGCTGCTATGGGAGCTAATATTGGTGCTAAAATAATTACATCAGGTAAAGTTTCCAAGAATGTTCCAGTAATAAAAACTAATAACATACAAGCTAATAATATAGCGTAATAACCTCCTAATGCGCTAATTATTTCAGTGATATAAGCTCTAGCACCAAGTAATGATAGTATTTGTTGCATTACTATGGAAACAGCTATTAGAGGAGCCAATAAACCTGTAATTTGACCAGATCTAAGAAGAATATTTGGGATGTTCTTTATAGTTATACCTTTGGTAATAAATATTCCGGAAAGCAAACAAAATCCTGCAGTTACCCCTGCTGCTTCAGTAGGGGAAAAGATTCCTCCGTAAATTCCAAAAATTACTATGAAAATGGCCATGAATCCTAAATATGCTTGTCCCCCTTTGGAAATAATATTTTTAAGATCAAATTTTATTAATTCTCCCCAACCTTTCTTTTTGCAAACTAGATAACATGCCAGTTGCATTGCTATAACCATTAGAATTCCAGGTAGAAGTCCACCGACGAAAAGATCACTTATTGAAAGATTCATTAAGAATCCATATACAATAAATATTATGCTTGGGGGTATGATTATGCCCACGGTACCCCCTGCTGCTACTGTTGCGGCAGCAAAATGCTTGTCATATCCACCCTTAGTCATTTCTGGATGCATGATCGAACCGATAGTTGCTGTAGTAGCTGAGTTAGAACCGGAAATGGCAGCGAATAAACCGCATGCTCCGAGTGCAGACATGGCCAGTCCTCCACGCAACCAACCCAACATACTGTAAGCAAAATCTGAAAGACGTTGAGCTATACCAGCGGCTTTAATAAAATCACCAGTTAAAATAAACAGAGGGAGAGCCAACAAACCATAAAAATTTAAGCCTTCATAAAGTGTTACTCCAATATTGGCCAATGTGAAATCAATCACCAAACTGATCCCAACAACCCAAAGCCCAATAATAAGGAAAATTGGTACTCCTAGAAAAAACAAAACGCTCACCACAATTGAAATTAACCAAACCCAAGTTGAATCAGCCATCATTTATCCTATATCTCAATTTACTCACTTATATTTGTCATAGCATTCTGTATTGGGAGTGGCTTCCCTTTTATAAATAATTTTATATCTTCTAACAAATTTTGAAGAACTCTGATTATAAGTAATACCCAAGCTAAAGGTGTGGCTACATAAAACCACCATTGCAAAACATTATCAGTGCCTTGAACTATCATAAAATTTTCTCTGGCAAGATGTACTTGTTCAGTAGAATAGATAACTACGATAATTCCGAACACAATCCAGAGTACGGCATCAAGAACCTGAAGTAGAAATTGAATATTATAAGGCAACCTGACACGAATCTCATCAAACTTAAGATGAGTTCGAATTCTAACGTTATAACTTGCTCCCACCCAGGTTATCCACAAAAAGAGATATATTGGAATCGTCGTGCTCCAGGCTGCTTGTTGACTAAAAACAAAACGACGTATAACCTCCACAAAAACTATTCCAGCCATGGAAGAGTAACAGATGAAGATGACCAATTTTTCAATGTTCCGGTCAAGCCATTGTACCAACGCCATAAAATTAACCTAGATTTAATTGTGTTTTTTACCAGAATTGGGGGGGAGGGGGGCTGTCAAAAAGCAGCTCCCCCTGATAGTTGGTTAGATTTACTTCCACCAACGTCTTGGCTCAACATTTTCAGCCCGTGTATCCGCAGGAATTTCTCGAGCGATCTTGTAGATAGAGGAATAGGTGTCAATACCACCAGACCATTTATTAATGCGTTCTCTCCACTCTTCCCAATGTTGTGGCTGAAATTCTGGTGAACACATTTCTTCGGCTTTTCTCCTTTCACTTGTAGAAATGTTTGCTACTCTGGTACCATGCTTTGCAAAAATAGTATCAGGCATCTGAGGATTTGTAGCTCCACATGTATGTACCAGTGACGCTTCATGAACACCTTGCACATGAATTTGTGTTGTGTAGGCAGATTCCATAACAGCATCCTGCAGATCACCACTAAGTTTATCAAATACCTTGGAGCTCATTGCAGTATGTTCAGTACCACAGAAGAATCTTAGATCAACGCATTGAGAAACTACCGGTGACATATTTGCGTAAGCAACTGCAGACATCCATGTTTCTGCTCCGTCAATCAGTCCTTGCTTGAGCCCATCAAGGGTCTCTTCCCACGCAATGGGGACTGGGTTCAGTTTCATCAGATTCATTGCAATACGACCTAACTGTGTTCCCGTAACGCGGTTTTTAGAACCTGCCAGCTGTTCTACTGAAGTTACTGTTGGTTTGTCTTTCCATTTCAAACCAAGCATAATTCCACGGAGTTCTGCATGAGAGAAGAGGAACTGGATATTATGCCTGCGCCTCATTGGCTCACGAAGGATTTTTTCGCTGTCAGGATGATATAAGAAATAGTAAATTGCCGAACTTCCTGGGAAAACATATGCATAGTCTAGAACATTCAGATATGGAGCTCCACCAGCAGCGTTTTGTGTAGACGAAGCGTAAATATCTGTGATTCCTTGCATTGTCTTCTTTACACAATTCAATTGACCACAGAGTTGGTTACTTCCTATAAATTCAACTCTAATTGCACCATCTGTTCGCTCCTCTAAATCATTAACAAACTGTAGGCAACCAGCTCGTTCAATTAGAAGGTTACGCTCATTAAGACCTGCAGCACCAAACTTCAATTTGACCTTTGGAGTGTTTTTAAATCGTTTTTTATAGGTTGAATTTGCAGCAGCGGCTAATTCTGGAAGTGTTAACGCTCCTCCTAAAGTAGCAGCACCTAACAAAGTGGAACTTAAACCATATCTTCCGGCAACTTTAATCAAGTCCCGTCTGGAAATCTTGTGTGTAAACATTTGCTTTCTCCTTAGATTAAAGATGACCCCAAAAAGGGGTAAGCAGTCGAAAATAAACAGAAATTTTCGGCACCATGCCAAATTTCCTTTGCAAGCCTGCAATGAAGATAGACGCAATGCAGGTATACAGACAATAATGTTTCAAATTAAATTCAGATCATAAATACAAAGGTTTGTCTAAAAACTTCCTTATTTCAAATATGATCATTAATTTGAAGCATCATGTCTCATTCATTGAGACATACGATCCCAATACTGAATGGTCGGAAGTTTAGCCATAGAAAAATTGCTTGTCAAGCATTATTTTGCTTATTTTATAAGAAAATTGATTATTGATTAAAAAAGTTTTTTCAGAATGAAAAATATTAATCATGATACACTCAATGGAATGGTTCCTCCTCGCTGTTTCGGCTTCGATGAGCCAGAATGAAGCAGAGCAATGTTGCTCATTTCAATTCACACATCCAAGGAGGAACCAATGGATAATATAACATTATTGGGTATTGATTTGGCAAAAAATATCTTTCAACTACATGGTGTTGATAAGTTGGGACGCACCAAACTCAAACGAACCCTTCGTCGCAGGGCACTGGTTAAATATGTGTCGCAGCTTCCAGTGTGTACGATTGCGATGGAGGCTTGTAGCAGTTCGAATCACTTTTCACGCAAGTTTCAGAAGTTTGGTCATGAAGTAAAAATCATTTCACCTCAGTTTGTAACCCCCTTTGTGCAAAGCAACAAAAATGATGCAGCGGACGCAGAAGCCATTTGCGAAGCAGCCAGTCGTCTTAATATGCGTTTTGTTTCAACCAAAAGTGTTGCCCAACAGGACATTCAATGTCTTCACCGAGTGCGCAAACGTCTTGTTGGTAACCGAACTTCTCTGACCAATGAAATACGAAGCATTCTCGGTGAATTCGGTATTGTCTTTTCACAGGGACGCAGTGCTCTTGAAGAGGGAATCAAAGGTCTTCTCAACGGGAGCCATCCGCCTGAAGAATTATCATCTAAGGGTCTTGTCCTTCTTCAAGCTTTGTACAGCGAGCTTTTGGAGCTGGATAAACGCATTGAAGACTATGAACTCAAATTAGAGCAAATCGCCAGGCAACCCCAATGTCAACGTCTTTTGAAAGTGGGCGGATTAGGCATTTTAAGTGTTACAGCTCTGACTGTTGCACTTGCCGATCCCGAACAATTTAAGAACGGACGTAACTTTGCGGCATGGCTTGGACTTGTTCCAAAACATGTGGGAACAGGCGGCAAAAGCCGAATTTTGGGAATTAGCAAGCGAGGCAATACCGATCTGCGGACTCTCTTGATTCATGGAGCACGGGCAAAATTACGAGGGATCAACAGAAAATTTATTAACGGCACAAAGCTCGATCCGTTAGAAGATTGGGCTTACCGTCTTTGTCAAAGACAAGGTTTTAATAAAGCCACTGTCGCTTTGGCTAATAAAAACGCTCGAATCGCTTGGAGCATCAGTGCCAATAAAACTGATTTTGATCCGAAAGAAGCCGTTGCTCTCTTAAAAGAAGCGGCTTGAACAAAAAACTTACCTGCACTACCATGAAAAAAAAGATGGGCAAATCGGTCAGACCGGCCTCCCCAAAACCTGCTTTTTACGAAGGTGCTTGACACCGCAATCTCGTTGAGGAGGGGAGGCGCAAACTCCATTGAGGCGCTGAGAAATGATTCTCTAACCAAGACGCCGGATATACGTACGCAGTCTGATTTTCTATGAATCAATCTTATTCTATATTCATGCAGTGTGGAAAAAACATGCTAAACAGACCAACTTGACAAAATGATAAAAAATCTGTGTTAGATTCGTAAAACTCTCGTTTGAGAGTAAAAAACTCTTGACAACAGGGAGGAACCATATACGTAAAAAGTCTAAATAATAAAATCCACCCCTAATAATATCAATATGTTAAAGGGGGGAAATTGCGATAAATGGACTTTTTACGGGATTATCAGAATTAAATGCTTATAAACTGCTTTCATGTCAGGGCGGGCGGACTGATATTCGGTTCTCCTTTGCGGAAACGGAGCAGTTGTTTGCGCAAATAAGAATGACGTTCAACAGGGTAATCAACTTCTCTTGCTGCCTTGCGGATTACTTCAATTGCTTTATTCTGTTCTCCGGATTGAAAATAGGCTTCTGCCAGTGTGTCCAGATTATCAATTGTAGGATTAAGTTCCACAGATTTTCTGGCCAGTTCCATGCCTTTTTCAACATCACGCAATCTTCTGTCTTCCGCAGTCAGATAAAGCCATGCAAGGTTGTTCAGCACCAGATCGTGATCCGGACGCTCAGCAATAATTTTTTTATAAAGCTTGATTGTAGAGGCTTCATCTCCCAGCAAAGTAAAAACGTTTGCCAACCTGAAACTAACATCCAGTGCCTTTGGATGTTTGTTGAGAAAACGGGAGTAATGAAGTTTGCTTTTTTCCAGTTTTTCCAGTCTCTCATATATCCAGCCCAGTCGGGAGTGTATCCAGTCATTGTCCGGAAGCGCCGCCAATACAGCTTCATAATGCAGCACGGCAAGCTGATTGTTTCCTAGTATCTCATGGAAAAAACCCCATTGCTCATGTATCCATGGCGGGAGCTGTTTTGAGGACATATCCTCCGGTTCCATTTTGATTTCTTCCGGAGCTTCCGCGAGCAGAAAGTGCAGATTCTTCAATACCTGCCTTGTGAATGGATCAGTCCGTGCCCTGGTTATTTCATACCAGGCCTTCTCAGTCGTGCGACTTGCCAGTGCATCCAAGGCCGGACGCAGCTGCTGCAGTTCTTCCCCAATCCAGCGTCGCTGCTGCTCCTCCGGCTGGAGCAGTAAATATAGAAACCATGCCCATAGACCGCCCGGATTTTCATACAACGCTCTTGTTATGTTTTGAACCGCAAGCTTTTGTTTTTTTTGCTTCCATTGCGTGAAGCCCAGGTATGTCAGCATCAGCGAGTTATTCGGACGCAGACTCACAAGTCTGTGGAAATTATTTTCTGCATCATCCCAGCGTTCCTGCAGTTCAAACAGCCTCCCTTGTGTTTCCAGTAAAGCCAATGAGTCCGGATACTTGATCAGCCCTTTTTGCAGCAAGGATTCGGCTTCATCATACTGCTCCTCTTTCATTTTCAGCTTGGACAATTCCAAAAGCGCCCACTCCGCATCCGGATTAAGTTTCAGAAAACTGTTCAGTTCGCTTTCAGCTTTTTCTGTTTGCTGCGCATTTAGAAATATTCTGACCTGCTGTACACGCGCCCATTCAAAATCAGGTGAACTTTCCAGCGCCTTGTTAAACCAGAACAATGCTTTTTCCGGTCTTTTCATGCTGTTCTGATAGAAACCCAGTTTGGCCAGTGCTGCCGTGTTTCCGGGTTTTGCCTCAACAAAAGGCTTCAATATTTCTGCGCCTTTTTCAAAAAGCCTGCGGGATTCATAGTACTCAAGCAATTTGTCAGTAAGTTCAGATTGTACGGGAAATTTTTCCAGTCCGCGCAATAGAGTGTTTTCACCTTTTTCAAATAAAAATTCATCCCAATAAACCTGGTTCAAACGGTTCACCACATACAAATTAGCCGGAGCATTTTCCATCAGCCATTCATAACGGGAAATGGCCTCCTGATTTTTTTCCAGTTTCTCAAGGACGAAAGCTGTCTGCTGAATAGCCCAGGCGTTTTCAGGATCATTTTTTAAGCCTTCTTCAAAAGATTCCAGTGCAGACTCCCATTTTTCCTGCGAAATGAAAACAACTCCGAGTCGAAAACTGGCCCAGGGATAAGGAGACTTCAACTCAAGAGAACGGCCTAAATGTTTTTCAGCAAGAGCATACTTATCCTGTGTCCAGGCCCAATTCCCGTAATGCGCCTGCACCCAGCTGTCTTCAGGAAACAATTTAAGCATGTGCTTCAGGGTTTTATGCAGTGATTCGGCAATGATTTCAGAGTTGTTCTGAGTTGCCTGATCCAGCTCTTTTTCCTGCATTACAGTATAGCGCCGGAGGTACAGTTTTGATTCCGGAGCAAGTTCAACTGCCCGGAGCATTGCCTGCAAGGCTTTTTCAGGCTCCCTCTGTCTTTCCCATAAATCTGAAATACGCAGCCAGATATCAGGATTCATGCTGTTGATTTGACTGGCAGTAATGAGAGCCTCAAGCGCCTGTTCTGACTTTTCCGGATCATCCGGGACTGTCTTCCGGCCTAAAATAACACCAATCAGGTAATGTGCTTCAAACAAATCGGCATTCAGACTAAGCGCCTTTCCTGCGTCATCAAGCGCAAGCTGTTGATTATCGATTCGCCAGTACATTTGCGCCCGGTCCAGTAAAAGCATTGGATTGTCCGGATGCTTGTTTATATGTTCCGTGTAAAAATTTTCTGCTTCCCTGAACCTGCCCAACCCCTGGAACAGCCTGCCTTCCAAACGGATAAGTTTGATAGAATCCGGGATATGCTGCTGTGCTTCACGCAGAACCGAAAATGTTTCAGCGTAGCGCTGCCTGCTTTCCAGATATTGAGCCAGCCTGATATAACCAAGTTCATGGATTGGATTAATACGGATAGCATTACGCAATCGGGTTTCATGTGCGTCCGGAGGCGGACTTACAATCCCCTGACAGCCTGCAGCAATCAATAATAATCCGGCTGCCAAAATCCGCGGCAGGTAATGATTTATGAAAAGCATGCTCAGCCCTAAAATTCCAGTTCCTGGTAAGGCACATCCCAATGCGGCAGCATCGGTTCCAGCCCAAAGTTTAATCCTTCAATCTGCCCAATCACAACCAGCAGCAATTCTGTGGTTAAAACTCCATCCGGATAAACAAGAATCAATGGATAATATTCTGTATTGCCAAACTGCTTTTTTATGCTTTTGTTAAGTTTTGCGAGCTGTACAAGGTAAGCCGGAAATTCAGGTTCTTCTCCCTGCAGCTGATCCAGCAGCTGATCCAGTGAAAGGGTATATTCCCTGTTCTCAAACATATTGTAGTATTCAACACGATCTTTGAAGCAGCGGATGAAAATCGGCTTAACGTATCCGGGGGCTCCGACCCATTCAAACTGCAGGCGTTTTGGCATTACCGGCATTTCGGCATCATCCGGAACAACCAGCAAAAAGCTGATTGAAAGAAATGCCAATACCCCCATTGTACTGAGCAGGACGCTCAGAAAAGGGAAAAGAGTTACTCTGGGAACATGCGAGACATGTTTCATTATTTTGAAGTCTGAGTATTGGAGGATGAATTTTCGTGCGATTGTGTTTCTTTTTCAGGTTCCGACACAGCAGAATTTACGCTTTCCGCTCGAGGACTGTCATTGATTTGGTCTTTGACTTCAAACAAAGATTCGCTGAATTTTTGAATCAAGGGCTGCAGTCCACCTACCTGTGCGGACAGACTTTTGGAATGACTTTGGACGGATTCAAGCAGCGGAGAAACCTGCTGGCGCCAATTTTCAGAAAATTCAGCCATTTGCTCCAAATGTGTGCTGACGGCATCATCCAGCATCTCATCACCCGGACGGACATGCAGATTAGGCAGCAGATCTTCCAGGCAGTATTCTTCAACACTGAGCAGCAAATCTTCTTCGCGTTTACGAAGAGATGAAGAAAGCATCATCACCGGAACAACGCCGACCAAAGCAATGAAAGTGGTGCTGAAGGCCACGGATAATCCGCTTGTAACCCCACCCAGCGCCGAACGCATTTGTGCGTTTAAATCTGTTCCGTCGGTACTGCGGATGAAATCTGAAAATTCACCGATGGACTGACCGATGCCAAACACCGTGCCGATAAAGCCCAGAATTGGTATGGCCCAGATAAACACGTTCAGCAGGGTGTAGCCGCTTTGCATTCGGTTGTGGTCAATCTCTGCCTGATAATTAAGAATGGAAGTAATTTCTTCTTTCTTGGGAATTGCTTTCAGGTGCCTTAATGTTCGGCGTACCCTGCGGAAGATTACGCTGTCCTGAAATTTTTTTACCTTCTGTTCCTGCATGAACTGGCTGATTTCCAGTATCCTTTCATCCACATTCTTCACATAGATTCCCTTTGACAAAGAATCATGCAGCTGCTGGTTTCGGAATGCAGCGTATGCACGATGCTGCTGGCGATACTGACGCCACTTGAACAAAATCAAAAACAACGACCAGAGAATCAGCGCAATAATTGTCTCTGAGATTCGTCCTGAAAATAACTGCAGCAGGTATTCATTTCTGACAACAGGCATCGGAAACACAAGGTAGAAGATTCCGGTGAAAAACAATCCTAGAATTAATGCTTTGAAGGCATCCAGATATTCCATACCCGGCTGTTCGGCCAGATAGGCATGGCAATTCTGACAGTAAGCGGCGTTGTCAGGATTAGAACTTCCGCATTTTAAACACTTCATTTGCTGCTTTTTACATTACAATGTTTTCATTTATGTTCACCGCTGCTGCTTGACGACTCAGCAGCAATTACTTACCATGAAGAATAACATACTCATTAAATAGTTTCATTTCCAAATAAATGAATTCCAGCCATCTCAACATAAAAAACTGGACACGCCATAACCTGCGTGAGTGGTTTCAAAATAATCAGAAAAGCAGCAGCGGGAACCAGTCTTACAGGGCAGACCAGGTTTTTAACTGGCTCTATCAAAAAAGAGCGCAAAGCTTTGACCAAATGCTTAATATAGGGCGGGAAACCAGAAAAATGCTGGAAGAAAATTTTTACATCAGCTCACAAAAGATAGCAGATTCCCTTCACTCTCAGGACGGTTCCATAAAATATCGCATACTGCTGGAAGACGGCAACAGCATTGAATCAGTGTTCCTGCCTCACAAGAATCATAATACCATTTGTGTCTCTTCACAGGCAGGCTGCGGGATGGGTTGTGACTTTTGTATGACTGCCAGAATGGGGTTGATTCGAAATTTAAAACCTGCAGAAATCATTGACCAGGTTTTCACTGTTTTGCAGGAACTCAAGGAAAATAAAAAAATCCGAAACATTGTTTTTATGGGCATGGGGGAACCGTTCCATAATTATAATAATTTGATGCAGGCCCTTGAAATACTTACGGATGAGCACGGCTTTAATTTTTCACATCGCCGTATCACTGTTTCCACTTCCGGACTGCTGCCAAAAATTCGACGTTTCGGCCAGGAGAAAATAAAAGCTAATCTGGCAGTTTCTCTGAACGGCGTGTCAGATGAAGTTCGTACAAAACTGATGCCTGTCAATAAAGCATACAATCTGGAAAAACTGATTAAAGCCTGCAGTGAATATCCACTTGAATCACGCAAGCGCATCACCTTTGAATACATTTTAATCCGTGACCTGACAGATTCACTTCAAGACGCGAAGGGTTTGATTCGTTTGCTGCATGGACTAAAATTCAAAATCAATTTGATCCCATACAACAGCACCGCAGATGGAAAATACCAGGCCCCTTCCCCGCAGCAGGCGCGCAGGTTTCAAAAATACCTGCTTGATCATCAGATTGTGGCGCCGCTGCGTATTTCCAAAGGACAGGACATTCAGGGAGCCTGTGGACAGCTGGCAGTAGGAGCAGAATAGTAGCTGCTACAGCACTTTTGCTGATGTTGAAGAACAATTGGAAATACAGGTGATTATGCAGGTATTCAAATATATTTTTGTCTGATGTATTTGTAGAAAGTAAATTAAGTTAACCTACTGATATTTATTTTTTACTTAAAAGACAACAAAAAGTGCTGCATTGTTGATCAATTTGAATATTTGGGTCCAAAACGCGCGATGGAAGAACATTCTCCTCAGGCACAATAGGCTCAAGTTTAAACTTTTTAATATGAACTAAAAACTCGTCCATATTTTCTATTGTAATTTCTATTTGGGCTCGGTTTGAACCGCCATCAAATGGAATGTTGTACTTTTCAAATTATTTCTTTTGATTTATGGTGAGGTGATTTTTTTTCAAATGGCAGGCTCAGTTTTAATCTCCAACATTGTTAAGGCTCTAAACAAATGACCAAATGTCCTTGAAAAATTATGCAGTCTTTTCAGGAGTTTAGGGTGTAAGTATAATGGGTTGGATCCCACGAATTTTTGGGATACCTATTGTTTCATTGTTCAAAGTATTCAGCTAAAACAAAGGGTCACAACACTTCAGGCGGCTTCTTTTGTAGGTAATAACTATGATATCATTGATGATTTTTGAAAGTTTAACATTTTTACCACCATATTTACCACCAAATAGTCCGCTCAATAGCATACTATTTTAAGAGAATTAAGTGCCGGCTTTCTCCATTGCTCAGCGAGGATAGTGTTTTTATGAAAAAAGGTAAAGAAGAAATAGTAAAATGCGTTGGGGTAGACGACTTGGGTTGAAGTGTATTTAAAAGGAATGGGCTTGTGGAGGGTTGTCTGACTGTGAAGTATTTTTGGGGGGTCAATCACAGGTGATGATGGAAATTCACTACGGTCTTAGAGTTAGGTATCACCACCTCCTTTTAAAACACCACAGTTGATGATATTCTTAAGTTATCCTAAACCAACCATTAGGAAAACTTTAAGGCATATTCTCATCCTCATCTCCCTAAGAAAAAAAGGAATGAAATGAGCCGGAACAATGAAATGACATAAGATTAATGTCTTCATTGGCACGCTAGGCTTTCAAAGGTATAGCCACTACCTGTGTGTACCGGAATCAAACGTGTCAACTGCCGGTACACACACCTGAGATGTTAAGACAACAATTAGATTCGCAAACAACATAACTCCATGAAAGTAATCCACTTGAGTTTATCTATTGTGATAAACAATTAATCATCATTTAAATTCACGTTGCTTCAAATTACACGTAAACTGATAAATCAATAAACCAGGGTTAAAACTGGATGAAAAATTGCGATCTTGTATTTCATTATCATGATCAAACAAAACATGATTATTATCGTTATGCTGCATCTTTAGGACATTTGGATTGGGATAATCAACCGGATCCTTTTCGTCGCTTTATAGGTAGCCGGCTCATTTCTTTACCGTTAACAGAAGTTCATCCTTCATTGGAATATGATCAACTTTATTCTCAAAAGATTCAAGCACATCCAGTTTCAGTAGAAACCATTTCAGCACTTTTTTTCTACTCATTAGCTCTTTCTGCATGGAAACAATACCAAGATACCTCATGGGCACTTCGTGTGAATCCATCCAGCGGAAATCTTCATCCAACAGAAGGATATCTTGTCATTGACAAAATTAAAGGGAAATGTTTCCTTCCAGGAGTTTACCATTACACTCCAAAGGAGCATGGATTGGAACTCCGTACTGAGTTTGGATTGGGGTTGTGGAATGAATTGATAGAGCAATTGCCACAAGGTTCCTTCATCGTGGGATTATCTTCAATTCACTGGCGAGAAGCCTGGAAATATGGTGAGCGTGCGTTTCGCTATTGTCAGCATGACATTGGGCACGCATGGGCGGCATTAGCTATTTCAGCTTCAATGCTGGGATGGAAACTCCAAATCATAAACACCATTTCAGATGAAGCAATTGCACAATTGCTCGGGTTAAATCGATTTAATGACTTTGAAATGGAAGAGAAGGAAACCCCTGATCTTTTAGCAGTCATTGTTCCTTCAAATGATACACTCAAATCAAGTCAAAGTCTGAAACAAGAATCTATTCAAAAAATTGCAAACGGGAAATGGTATGGAAAAGCAAATAAACTGAACGAAGAATACTATCCATGGGAGATCATAGACATGGTTTCTGATGCTTGTGAAGAACAAAAATCTGATTGTGATATAGAAAAACCAAGTACGCAATTGTTTTCAGTAACTTATCCGGTCCCTGTTAATGATGTTAAACAGGAAAGAAAAAATACTTTTTTAGCTGGTCATATTATCCGTCAAAGACGTAGTGCAGTAGCAATGGATGGTGTGACTTCAATCACAAAAAAACAATTTTATGAAATGCTTAGTAGAGTGATCCCTGTAGTGGGATCTATGTTGTGGGATAGTATTGCTCAAAGGCCATTTATTCATTTAGGACTTTTTGTTCATCGGGTGGTGGGATTGATTCCCGGACTATATGCTTTAGTGAGAGATCCAGAAAAGCAGTCTCTGCTCCAAACTTCGATGCACGCTGAGTTTCAGTGGAAAACCCCTCTGGAATGCCCTCAATCGCTTCCTCTTTTTTTATTGGAAGAAAAAGAGGTTCAAAATTTAGCTGCTTCTGTGAGTTGTGGGCAGGATATTGCGGGTGCGGGTGCATTCAGTTGCGGGATGCTGGCTGAATTTGAAGAACCTATTCGACGCTTTGGAGCCCATTGGTATCGGAGATTATTTTGGGAAACTGGCATGATTGGGCAGGTTTTATATTTGGAAGCTGAAGCAAAAGGAGTACAGGCTACAGGGATTGGTTGTTTCTTTGACAATCCAGTCCACGATGTATTTGGATTAAACGGTCATACTTTCCAAAGTTTGTATCATTTTACGATAGGAGGATCAGTGGAAGACGACCGCTTGAGTACACTTCCAAGTTACCAACACCTTGCTTCCTCATCCATCTTATGATGTCATTATTCTCATTCACAATGGAGTTTCACCATGCCTCGTATCCTCTCCCTGATCCCAAGCAGCACTGAAATTGTCTGTGCTCTTGGCTTTGAAAACCAACTAATTGGACGTTCACACGAATGTGATTTCCCTTCATCTGTTCAAAAACTGTCCTCGTGTACAGCACCTAAATTTAAAGTTGAAGGTACCAGTGCTGAAATCGACCAACGAGTCAAATCCATTCTCAATAATGCGTTATCCGTTTACCAGATTGATGAAAAAAAACTTCAGCATATGCAACCTGACATCATCATTACCCAAGCTCAATGTGAAGTTTGTGCTGTCAGTCTCAAAGACGTGGAAAACGCTGTATGCGAGTGGGTTGAATCCCGCCCTCAAATCGTATCACTGGAACCGAATCAACTTTCAGACATTTGGAAGGATTTTATTAATATTGCAGAGGCACTGGGAGTGAAGGAACAAGGTCATGAGTTAGTTTCTCAGTTGAAAAAACGCATGAACAAGATTGCTGAAAAGACAAAAAATTTCCCTCAAAAGCCGACGGTGGTTTGTATCGAATGGATTGAACCTTTGATGTCAGCAGGCAATTGGATGCCTGAATTGATCGAAATGGGAGGTGGAATTAATTTATTTGGAGTTGCAGGGGAACATTCACCATGGATGACCTGGGAACAATTGTTAGCAGCTAATCCGGACGTCATTCTCGTCATGCCCTGTGGCTTTAATCTATCTCGATCAAAAGCAGAAATGTCATCATTATCCCAAAAACCGGAATGGTTGCAGTTAAATGCCGTCCAAAATCAACAAGTGTATCTCACTGATGGAAACCAATACTTTAATCGTCCTGGCCCACGTTTGCTAGAATCATTGGAGATCATCGCGGAAATATTGCATCCTGCTCACTTTGATTTTCACCATCAACAATCCGGTTGGGAACAATTATAATTTTTTCATTCATTTAAAAAGCTAGAGAGGTTGAGCTGCAGCGTCCTAAATTGATTACAAATAATGGTTGAAGAGGATTAGAATGCTAATAGAGACGTCTAAGAAGAAACCTATTTGCTTTGATAACAGCTATGTACTGCTGGGAGCCCAGTTCTACGCAAGTGTAAAGCCGACACCGGTGGAGCAGCCCTGTATCGTCAAACTGAATTACGGATTGGCGCAGGACTTGGGTATCGACCTTGAGGTGCTAGAGTCGGAGGCATGGGCAGCGATTTTCTCCGGCAATCATATCCTGTCGGGCTCTGAGCCTCTGGCGATGGTCTATGCCGGTCATCAATTCGGTCACTTCGTTCCGCAGCTGGGCGACGGGCGTGCCATTCTCCTTGGCGAAGTCATTGATAATTCTAGTTTTCGCCGTGATATCCAGCTCAAAGGAGCAGGCCTTACCCCATTCTCCCGTCAAGGCGACGGGCGAGCTGCACTCGGCCCAGTGCTCCGCGAATATATTGTTAGCGAGGCCATGCATGCGCTTGGCATACCTACAACGCGCTCGCTGGGTGCTGTCACCACCGGGGAGCCGGTCTATCGGGAAAAAGTTTTGCCGGGCGCGATTCTTACAAGGGTCGCCTTGGGCCATGTGCGTGCCGGCACTTTTCAATATTTTGCTTTGCAGCGTGATGAAAAGGCTCTCACGCAGCTCGCCAATTATGTGATTGATCGACATTACCCGGAGGTAAAAGAAGCCCAAAACCCGTACTTGAAACTTCTGGAAGAGGTGATGGACCGGCATGCGCGGCTAGTCGCCCAGTGGTTGCATGTGGGTTTTATCCATGGCGTCATGAATTCCGACAATATGGCGATTTCTGGTGAGACAATTGATTACGGTCCATGTGCCTTCATGGATACCTTCAACCAGACAAAGGTATTTAGTTCGATCGACCATATGGGAAGATATGCTTACGGCAACCAGCCTCCGATAGTGCAATGGAATCTGACTCGCTTTGCCGAAACGATCCTTCCATTGATTGATAAGATACCTGACCGCGCTGTTGATTTTGCGAAGGACGTGATCGAAGTTTACCCGGAACGGTTTCGAGACTATTGGTTGTCGGGTATGCGCCGAAAGCTTGGACTGTTCACATCGGAGTCGGAAGATGAAGCCTTGGTTCAATCCCTGCTTGATACCATGCAGGAGAATGAGGTCGACTTCACACTGACGTTCCGCCGACTTTGCGATGCTGCTTTGGGTCCGGAACTGGAAGGTTCACTGCGATATTTGTTCAAAGATGCAGGTGCCTATGACAATTGGGCCACGAACTGGCGAGCTCGCTTGTCCCGTGAAGTCAAAGCGCCTGACGAGCGCGTTGAGTTAATGCGTCAGGCAAATCCTGCTGTTATTCCGCGTAACCATCGCGTTGAGCAGGCTCTCGAAGCCGCCGTGGAGCAGGAGGATTACGGCCCCTTCGAAAAGCTCCTGGAAGTGCTCTCGTCTCCTTATGAGGAACCAGAGGGTCATACGGAATATATGCTGCCACCGAAACCGGAAGAGCATGTTCTACAGACATTTTGTGGAACCTAAAAATACTAGGACCGCGCTCCAACGGACTCACCCCTCAAGATCCGCCTGCTCCTGCATCTGGATCAGGCCTGTCCCTTCCCTGCCCATGATTACTGAGTAACGTTGTAGCGAGGGCTTGGTCGGGAGGGGGGCTGAAAGGTCTTTTTGTTCTAAATCTGACAGAATCGCATTTTACCATCAAATTTACCACCAAATAACGCAGGAAGCAGGAGAACTTTTGGGAACACTATGGGAAAGTCAATAATACTAAAGCAAGAATTTGCAAGGCGTTTTAGTTGGTAAATGGGATAATTTGAGCTTGGTTGGAATAGTGGTGTGGCGGAGGGAGAGGGATTCGAACCCTCGGTACACTTTCGCGTACGGCACATTAGCAATGTACTGGTTTAAGCCACTCACCCACCCCTCCGGAAGAAATTAAGGAAACATCACATATGTGAGTTTTCAATTACCTGGGCTGCATGAAGAATCTTATCATCACAGATTCATTTATTTTTAAATAATTAGCAGGCATTTGGCAAGTTTTTCTTGAGCTATTTTCTTCAGATCAACTCTCATGCACTGATTATGAATGCGATCTGTGGGGGAGATGTCAGCAAACCATGCCAGGATAGTGATGAAGATGTAACCTTCTTACAGAGAGATTGACTTGCCGTTGCTCCATTATTTCTGCTACCTTCATGCATCGTAAATTATAGTATTTAGGTTATTTATAAAGAAAAATATTAGCAGGAGAGAGATGGTGGATAAAGATAAAGTACTGCATGGTGTACAAATGCTGCTTGATGGTTTGGGGGTAGATTTGCAGAACAAGCATTTTCAAAATACTCCTGAAAGAGCAGCAAATGCATGGGTTGATGAAATATGTTCCGGACTGGGCGAAAAAAAATTCAGCCTGACCACATTCCCGGCAGGAGAAAATTATGAGCCGAGCATGGTGGTACTGCAGCACATTCCGGTGAAATCAGTATGTGCCCATCATTTACTTCCGTTTATAGGTGAGGCAACAGTGGCATATATTCCGGATGAATTGCTTTGTGGAATTTCCAAGCTTTCAAGGATTGTTGATTATTTTTCCAGGCGTCCGCAGGTTCAGGAAGAGTTGACCAGCGATATTGCCAACTTTCTATGCGAAAACCTTGCTCCTCAAGGTGCGGGAGTGATCATCAAGGCAACTCATTTATGCATGGCCATGCGCGGGGTAGGCCATGATGGAGTGATGACAACCAGTTCACTTAAAGGTTCATTTCTAAGGGAAAGCAATGTGCGTGCTGAATTTATGGCTTTGGCGCACACTGAAAGTTTGAATAAACTGTGAGACCGAAACTCTTTAAACCACACAATTACTCAATTTTGTAATTATGCCTGTCTATTCGGAATCCTGATGTCTTTCTGCGTCAGGAGTCAACTCTTCTACGGAAATTCGACTTTGGGTTTCTTCAGTTCCTGGTAATGATTCAGAATTTTCTGTCTTGAACTCTGTGCAAGCTCAATTGCTTCCTGACGCAGGTAGTTATCATCTGGTTTCCAGTTTCGTGTGCGCAAACGATACGGCCTTAAACCTAAATCGATGTCGTCGGTTTTACAGAACAGTTCATCAACCGGAGGACGATTAATCCAAGAGTTCTTTAGATTAAGTTCCAGCGCATAATACCAGCGTGCAAAATTCAGCAGGCGCTGATCTTCAAAATATCCAACCGGATTAAGTGATTCCACAAACTTTCTGAGCGCGGGATTATGCTGAAATCTGTCATAATCTACCACATACAGGCTTTCTGAAAGAAACAATGGCGCTCCATGCAGCAGCAGTCCTTTTGATTTGAGCGTGTTTCCGGTTTGCACAATTTCCAGACCAACACTGCCTTTTTCAGCATTCATCACAGTTTCCTCTACATCATCCACCGGATCCACACGAAGCTGGGGATATGCAGCCATCACGATACCGCTGTAGCGTCCTTTGACAAATACATGACGCCCGTGCCTGGAAAGTGTCTCAAAATCAATTGGACTGCGGCGGCTTCCTCCTTTTTTTGAGATCAGGAAAAATCCCACCATGTCCTGCACTTCACCGCCTAACACTTCATTATAACTGGTGAGCATAGCTGATCCTGCCACCCGAATGCTGGTGGGTTTTTCCAACTGGTAGTTGTACATTCCCCATTTTGTCACATGTGTTGGGTCACCCAGATAATGCTGTGTCATGGAAAGCAGCTCGTCCAGTCCAACAACAGTGAAATCAACCTCGTCCAGTTTAATCAGTGAGGATCCGTTATGCGGTTCCTCTCCTTCAACACGTATTTTGGTTTTTCCAATCTGCCAGTCATAACCCAGAAATCCCAGCCGATAAGGACGGACTTTTCGTTTTCGATCTACTGAAATTGAAAAACAGGGGGGCGCCGTGTTGGATATTTCCTGAAGAAAATTAAGTGCTTCAGGCAGGTCAGTTGTACTTCTGAGTTTGCTCTCTGATAGTACTTTTAAAATTTGATCAATTTCCTCTGCATTTACACCCATACTCTTCAGCTTGTTCAGGAAATTATGCAGTGTGCGTCCTGTACGAGGAACAGCACATGTCAGGTCAAAAGAAGGCTTTTGGTTGGATGCGGTCAAGATTAATTCTTCCTGTACTTGATTGTTCTTATCTGAAAAAAACAGTTATTATCTGCATAAGACAGCCCCATTGTTACAGTCAATAATTGGAAGGGTAATTCTCTTATCAATGCAGAAAACACACAAGATGTTTGTAAACCCAATACGGGAAGCAAACCAGACAAATTCAGACAGTAAACGGCCACAAACCGCTGAATCTGCCCTGCTGATATTTTTCTATATGCCGGCTTTATCCCAGTCGACAGATTATGAACTTTCCCTTGTTGATTTAATCTAATAACTTTGAAGAGCAAAGGTTTACCATCAAAACAGAGGTTCCAAACAAAAAACATTTGATCATACCTTGAGCTGACTTCTAATAATACATTTGCGTGAGAGTTAAGAAAAATGCCTGATTCCCAGCAAGAGAAAAACAATTCAAAAAACACATTGAGTGATCTGAAATTAAACAGTTCGGATTCAGTGGAAAATAAAGTCTCCACTGCTTCGGAAACTGACACCGAGGATACTGTGTTGGAAGGGAATTGGCCGCTGACATTTGCAGGAAAAGGTTCAGAATTGTTTGGAATATTTATTGAAAATATTTTCCTCAATTTGTTGACACTTGGCATATTTTACCCTTGGGCAAAAGCCAGGCAGCTTCGTTACTATTACAGCTCCACACACATTTATGACAGCAATTTCCAGTTTAGCGGCACCGGCAAGGAAATGTTCTTTGGCCTGGCAAAAGCGCTTGCTCTATTGTTTTTATTAAATTTTGCCTACGAGACACTGCTTGCTGGTATGGTACTGGACTGGATGCTGATATTGTCCGGACTGCTGTATTTCCTGTTTTTTTGGTTATTGATTGTGATTGCCTCTGTGGGAGCCAGGCGGTACCGCATGAGCCGTACTTCATGGAGAGGTATCCGCTTTCGTTTTGAGGGTACTTTCAAAGAAACTTCTGTTTTGATCGCCAAAGGCTGGCTGCTGACCTTGCTCAGCCTTGGTCTTTACTATCCGTATTATCGTAACCGTTTCCAGGCATACTGGACTTCAAAAAGCAGTTTTGGAAACATTGCCTTTAGCTATGATGGACAAAGCAAAGAAGTTTTCCGTATTTGGCTTTGGGGGATACTGCTTTCGATACTTACATTGGGCATCTATATGTTCTGGTTAAAAGCAAATCTGCAGCGCTATTTCTGGAACCACACTGCTTACAGTGATTCAAGAATTATTTCCAGTCTGTACGGAGGAAAGTTGCTGAAAGAAACCATGATTTATATGCTGCTGGTTATTTTCACCTTTGGATTTGGTCTGGCCTGGGCCGCAGTGCGTTACAAAAGGTTTTACCTGGGAACATTAAGCCTTGAAGGAAAAATTGACCTTGCCGCAATCAAACAGTCTGAAGCCAAACTGACGGGTGCAACAGGCGAGGGGATGGCAGATTTATTTGATCTGGAAATGTAAGAAATGGCCAAACAATGGAAGGCAGATTATTATGACGGCAAAACAGCAGCCCGCCAAATGGTGGAAGTTCGGACAGTTTCTCAAGGAGTTCATATTAAGTTTACTGACGGCAGAATTCGTTTTTGGTATCGTCATGAATTTCATGTGCTGCAGGATCACCCACAGGGGCCAGTCAGGCTGGAGTATGGAGAATATCCTCCGGAAATACTTGAAATCCAAGACCCTTCATTCCGGGATGTGCTAAAAGGCAGACACTTGAAAAGGCCACGGTATTTAGCGTTGTGGCTGGCCCTTTTGGCTGTGATGATAATTCCGGCGATAATTTACTGGGGCATTCCCAATGCTTCCGGATGGTTCGCGCGATTCGTGCCTGTTTCGGTTGAGGAGCAGCTGGGGAATTACGTCAAAAACGAATTGTTCCCAAACCGCCGGATTTGTCAGGCTGATGCAGGCAGACAAGCCTTGGATGAACTGGTCAGGCGTTTAGCCCCCGAAGAATATGAATACAATTTTAAGGTTGAAGTTGTGGACTCAGACTGGGTTAATGCCGTCGCTTTTCCAGGCGGAAACATCCTGATCTTCCGCGGATTGCTTGAAAAAAGTCCCTCCACGGATGCCCTTGCTGGAGTGCTGGCTCATGAGATGCAGCATATTCTGCAGCGGCATGGTACGGAAAACTTAATAAGCCAGACTGCCCTCTCAGGGCTTTTCAAACTGATTTCCGGAGACGCAGGATCGTGGGCCAATACATTATTTGATGGTGTACAGATTCTTTCTATTCTCAAATATACCCGTGAACTTGAAACCGAAGCAGATGAATCTGCTCTGAATCTTCTGTTACAAAGGGGAGTGGATCCAACGGAAATGATTAAGATGTATCAGGTATTAAATAAACACTCCTCCTCATTTCCGGAAGCAATATCAACACACCCGGATATGTCCTCAAGAATGGAAAGATTGAAAATCCTGATTTCACAAAATCCGAAATTTGTGAGCGAACCTGTCCTGTCAGAAAAAAATTGGGAATCCCTGAAAAATATTTGTCAAACATTAGAGAATAAATGAGTTTGGAATCTTTATCCTCTATGCAGAATACTGTTCGATTTTCGACTTTTTGGCAGCCCGTGCTAAATCCAAATCTAGTGTTGCTAATGCAATATTCTGTCGTATTGCCAATTCAAGGTATGAAGCATCATAAGCATTAATTCGGTATTTTCTGGCCAAACCAAGAGTTTGCTCCATATTCTGTTCCAAAGGTACAGAAATGACAATGGAAATTAAAGCAGTTAATCTTGTATTTTTAAAGAGTCATTTTATATTGATGCTATGGCATCAAATATTTACTCTGAAACTTTTTCAATAGATAAATATGCGTACTACACTTAATTTAGATAATGATGTACTTGAACAAGCACGTTTGCTTGCACATAATTTGAGACAGCCTTTTAAATTTATTGTAAACGAAGCTTTGCGCACCGGGCTCAAACAAATTGAAAAGCCTTTACGGCAAAAAACATACCGGACTGTTCCACAAAACATGAAATTAAGGCAAGGTGTGAGCCTGGACAGTATTCCAAAACTTCTCTCAGAAATTGAAGATGAGGATCATTTATGATTATTGTTGATGCAAACCTTTTACTCTATGCAGAAAATAGCTCAAGTCAACTACATGATAAAGCTCGTTTATGGTGGGATGAACAACTTTCCGGGAAGTTTCCAGTTTACTTGAGTTGGACTGTATTAAATGCTTTTTTAAGTATCAGTACAAATAAGCGAGTGATTAAAAATCCATTAACAATGAAGAAAGCATCTAACCGAATACAAAGTTGGTTAGATCAACCATGTACACGACTGGTTAATCCCACTAATAACCATTGGACATTATTTAAGCAAATTCTTTTAGAATGTAATATAAAAGGACGTTTGGTAATGGATGCTCACTTAGCTGCATTAGCAATGGAGCATGGATGTACATTGTACTCTACAGATTCCGATTTTGCTCTCTTCCCGAAATTGAAATGGAACAATCCGCTAATATAATTGCAGAATTAAAGGTTTAACTTCCCTCAACTGCTTCCAGCACAATTTCTGCCACATCTTTTGTTTTCACGGTTTCGCTTTTGCCTTTTGCTGTAATTCCGTCGCTGATCATTGTCATGCAAAACGGACATGCCGTGGCTACAGTAGAAGCGCCGGTACTTAATGCTTCCTCCGCACGTGTTTCATTGATGCGTGAGCCGATTGTTTCCTCCATCCACATTCTTGCTCCGCCTGCTCCACAGCATAAGCTTTCAATGCCATGCCGCTCCATTTCACGGAGGGACTCATTTCCGGATTTATTGAGCAGCTTACGTGGTGCTTCATATTCCTGGTTGTAGCGTCCCAGATAGCAGGAATCGTGGTAAGTGATAGTGTCTTTCAAATTGCTTCCGATTGGCAAACGGCCTTCATCAACAAGCTGTTGGATGAACTGTGAATGATGAAAAACCTCATATTCTCCGCCAAGCTGTGGATATTCGTTTTTAATGGTGTTCAGGCAATGTGGACAGGATGTAACAATTTTTTTGATATTGTAGTTATTTAGTGTTTCAACATTTTCTCCAGCCAGCATCTGGAACAGCATTTCGTTTCCTGAACGACGTGCCAGGTCCCCTGTACACTTTTCTTCACTGCCCAGAATCGCAAATTTAACTCCGGCTTTCTGGTAGAGTGACGCTGTTGCTCGGGCAATTTTCTGGTTTCTGCTGTCAAAGGCACCAGCGCAGCCAACCCACATCAACACATCAATTTCCCCGGACTGACCTTCGGTTTCAGTATTTGTTTCTGACATCAAAGGAATTTCCAAGCCTTCAGCCCAGTCTGCTCTCTGGTCGTAACCTATGCCCCATGGATTGAAGTTGCGCTCCAGTCCTTTGAAAGTATTTGCCATTTCCGGAGGATAAGCCTCTTCCATCATGGTCTGGTTTTGACGCATTCCTATAATACGCGGGACATGTTCAATGGAAACCGGACAGGCTTCTTCACAGGCACGACAGGTTGTGCATGCCCAAAGAGTATCCGGATGAATAATGTCTCCAACAAGTGTTTTCTCCTCATCTGTTGATCCTTTCAGGAAAAGAGTGCTTTCTTCATTTCGTAAATGGTAAAGCAGGGACTGGTTAAAGCGTTTGAGCGTGAGTGGTTTATCTGTCAAGTATGTGGGACATACATCATGACAGCGTCCGCATTCAGTACAGGAAAAGAGGTCAAGGCCCTGTTTCCATGTCAGGTGTTCCAGCTTATTGACGCCAATACGTCCCTCTTCCCACAAAGTCTCATCCTCCAAATCTGTTAACGGTGTAATGGCGTGTGGATAATCCAGCGAACCTAAAAACACGTTTGGCAGCGCGGTTATTTCATGAAACTGTTTTGTGTGAATCAGCACATTCAGGAATAAGAACATTGAGGCTACATGTCCCCAGTAACCGAAATGATAAAAAAAGGCGTTCCCGCCTTCTCCAAAAACATTTAATACCGTGGCCACCAAAATACTGAACGGAGCCCATTGCCATTCCGCACCATATTCAGTGCTGTTTAAATAATGCAGATGGTGGCCGTAATTTTCCACCAGGTTAAGGCGTGCCGCGTCAAATAATATATCGGTCAGCATGATGGAACCGATAAAAAGCAAAACATAAATTCCTTCCCAGTTAAGTTCCAGCCGCTCCGGCTTTGGCCATATTCTCCTGTAAAGTGCTACCAAAACCATGGACAGCACCAAAACTTCAGCAATGTTGTAAACAGAAATGTAAATGTACCCCAGTATAGAATCTGAACCAAGCAGCGGCAGATATTCCTGGAATCCACTGATAAAACCTTCCCCCATTAAAGTAAGCTCCCTCACACCTATCAGCAGGGCGCCCCAAAAAATAAAGGCGTGCATTATTCCGCTGCCACGTTCTCTGCTGCGGCCGATCAGTTTTTCCTGTCCGAAACCTGTTTTGAACAGTCTGCCGATCCTCCGGCCAATATCGTTAAAACGGTTTTCCGGTGCCATTTTGGTGAGCGCGCCAAACTTGACGGTAATTTGCAGAGCAAAAACACCCCAGGCGATAATCATCACCAAAATCATTAACCAGGGATTCATCTTTTCTCCTTATAATAAATTGTTGTTACGGCACATTCTGCTCATTGTGTAGATGTACACGAATGATATTTTTGTATATTCGTTAAAAAATAGAACTTCTTTAATTTTTTGGCAAGGCAATTACTATCCTCGTTTCTTTTTTGGAATTACTGCTGTAATGTTGATTTCTCACCATTTTGTTTCAAATTATTCAATCATCAATTTATTATAATTCTAAATATTACACGCACGGAAACAAACTGTTACATCTTGTATTGGCTCAAACAAACTTTTTTACTATATAATTCAAAGCATGAAACTGGACATTTACCTTGAACATCAGCAATGCAAACCCGTATGCCGCGACTAAAAAAGATTTTTATATTTTTCTCAGGACTGCTGTTTTTCATTACAGGCTGCAACACTGGAAAAATGTTTTATGACTATGGAGATGAATTAGTCTCTTGGCAGCTCGACCATTATTTTGATCTGACGTCTCAACAGGAAGAATGGATTGAGGAACGTATGAAGTTGCATCTTGAATGGCATCGTAAAGAGGAGCTTCCCCGCTACATGCGCTTTTTAATTGATGTGCAAAACAGCGCCCGAGACGGCCTGACTATGAGTGAACTGGATGAAGGTTATGCCCGAATTGATCAGAAAAGGATGCGTACGCTGAATCGTTTGATTCCGGACGCGGCATCATTTCTGGCAACAGTAAGCCCGGAACAGATCAATACTCTGGAAAAAAGAATGATTGAAGAAAATGAAGATATGAAAGAAGAACTGGATTCTCCGGAAAAGCATTCAAGGAAGAGAAGGGAAAGGTTCTGGGAGCAGATGGAAGACTGGTTTGGAGATTTCAGT
>LULL01000045.1_pt1 | contig 54216 bp, 50 predicted proteins | sample 728161 | NCBI WGS metagenome assembly LULL01 (sample SAMN03860290, study PRJNA289734) | marine metagenome | biome: seawater column; feature: ocean; material: water; isolation source: Red Sea water column Station 149 - depth 500m | place: Saudi Arabia: Red Sea | collected 2011-10-15 | depth 500 m
GATGACCGCGACACCGCGGTCGACCTGGTGCTGCCCGAGCCCTTCCATGAGCTGACTCTTCCAGGGACCGCCGACATTCCGAGACGCTCAGAGCCCTTCTTCAGCAGGGCCCGGGGCATCGTGACCGGACCGTGACCTGTGCCAGGACCATGGGTCTCGAGGCTCGCTGCGCTCGCACCTCGACCGGCGGGGTCGTGGGTCTCGAGGCTCGTCGCTGGCGTTCCTCGCACCTCGACCACCGGAGGCTGCGCTCGCACGTCGACCAGCGGGTACGCGACAGCCGTGTGTCGAACTGGTTTCGGCAGCCACAGGGGCGGCTCATAGGATTCTCCGCATGACCGAGACCCCGCAGCAGGCCACCGAACCGACGAGCGCGCCCGAGCGTGCCGTCGTCGTACCGGACAAGCCTGCACTGGAGGGCCTCGAGGCCACCTGGTCGCAGCGGTGGAAGGAGCAGGACACCTACGCCTTCGACCGCTCCCAGCCGCGCGAGAACGTCTACTCGATCGACACCCCGCCGCCGACCGTGAGCGGCAGCCTGCACGTCGGGCACGTCTTCTCCTACACCCACACCGACCTCGTCGCCCGCTTCCAGCGGATGCGCGGCAAGTCCGTGTTCTACCCGATGGGCTGGGACGACAACGGCCTGCCGACCGAGCGGCGCGTGCAGAACTACTACGGCGTGCGCTGCGACCCCTCGCTGCCCTACGACCCCGATTTCACCCCGCCGGCCAAGCCGGACCCCAAGAAGCAGGTCCCGATCAGCCGACCGAACTTCATCGCCCTGTGCGAGGAGCTCGTCGAGCAGGACGAGCAGGTCTTCGAGCAGCTGTGGCGCACGCTGGGCCTCTCGGTGGACTGGAAGCAGCACTACACGACCATCGGCAAGAAGGCCCAGACGGTCAGCCAGCGGGCGTTCCTGCGCAACTTCGCCCGCGGCGAGGCCTACCTCCAGGAGGCGCCGACCCTCTGGGACGTCACCTTCCAGACCGCCGTGGCCCAGGCCGAGCTCGAGGCGCGCGAGTACGCCGGCGCCTACCACCGCGTGGCCTACCACCGCCCGGACGGCACCCCGATCCACATCGAGACGACCCGTCCCGAGCTGATCCCGTCGGTCGTGGCACTCATCGCCCACCCCGACGACGAGCGGTACCAGCCGCTGTTCGGCACCACCGTCACCTCGCCGGTCTTCGGCGTGGAGGTGCCCGTCGTGGCGCACCCTGCCGCGGAGATGGACAAGGGCGCCGGCATCGCCATGTGCTGCACCTTCGGTGACCTCACCGACGTCACCTGGTGGCGCGAGCTCCAGCTGCCCGTGCGCACCGTCATCGGCCGAGACGGCCGCCTGTCCCGCGAGACCCCCGACTGGCTCGCCGCCGCCGACGAGGCCTACCAGCGCCTGGCCGGCAAGACCGTCTTCTCGGCCCGCGAGGAGATGGTCGCCATGCTGCGCGAGACCGGCGACCTCGACGGCGAGCCCAAGCCCACCCAGCGCATGGCGAACTTCTTCGAGAAGGGCGACAAGCCGCTGGAGATCGTGGCGACGCGGCAGTGGTACGTCCGCAACGGTGGCCGCGACGCCGACCTGCGCGGCGAGCTCGTGGAGGAGGGCAACCGGATCACCTGGCTCCCCTCGCACATGCAGCACCGCTACGAGAACTGGGTCAGCGGCCTCAACGGCGACTGGCTGATCTCGCGTCAGCGCTTCTTCGGCATCCCCTTCCCCGTCTGGTACCCCCTCGACGCCGAGGGCGAGCCCGACTACGACCACCCGCTGCTCCCCCGCGAGGAGCAGCTGCCCGTCGACCCGTCGACCGACGCCCCGCAGGGCTACGACGAGGCGCAGCGCGGCAAGCCGGGCGGCTTCATCGGCGACCCCGACGTCATGGACACCTGGGCGACCTCGTCGCTGACGCCGCAGATCGCCGGCGGCTGGGAGGACGACCAGGACCTCTTCGAGCGGGTCTTCCCGATGGACCTGTGCACCCAGGGTCACGACATCATCCGTACCTGGCTGTTCAGCCGCGTGGTGCGCGCCCACTTCGAGCACGGCCGGGTCCCGTGGAGCCACGCCATGCTCTCGGGCTGGATCCTCGACCCGGACCGCAAGAAGATGTCGAAGTCCAAGGGCAACGTCGTCGTCCCGACCGAGATCCTCGACAAGTTCGGCGCCGACGCCGTCCGCTGGCGGGCCGCCATGGCTCGCCCGGGCCTGGACTCCCCCTTCGACGAGACCCAGATGAAGGTCGGGCGTCGTCTGGCGATGAAGGTGCTCAACGCCTCCAAGTTCGTCCTCGGCAACGTCGGTGCCACCAGGACCGACGCCTTCGCCGTCTCCGAGCCGGTCGACTGCGCCTTGCTGGGTCGTCTGGCCCTGGTCGTGCGCCGCGCCACCGAGGCGTTCGAGGCCTACGACTACACCACCGCCCTGGAGACCACCGAGAAGTTCTTCTGGGAGTTCTGCGACGACTACCTCGAGCTGGTCAAGGAGCGCGCGTACGACGAGGACGGCGGCGAGGCCACCGCCTCGGCGAAGGCCGCCCTGGCGATCGCGCTCGAGGTCCAGCTGCGGCTGCTCGCGCCGTTCCTTCCGTACGTGACCGAGGAGGTCTGGTCGTGGTGGCAGGAGGGCTCGATCCACCACGCCTCGTGGCCCACCGAGCTCGACCTCGGCTCGGCGGCCGCGGCCGACCCCTCGGTCCTGGAGGCGGTCGCCGCGGCGCTGATCGGCATTCGCGGCGCGAAGTCGCAGGCCAAGGTGAGTATGCGCGCCGAGCTGGCACGCGTCGAGGTGACCGGCCCGGAGGCGATCGTCCGGGCGGCCGAGAAGGCTGCCGGCGACCTGCGCCGCAGTGGCCGCATCACCGGCGACCTCGTCTTCACCCCCGGTGGGGGCAGCGAGCTCTCGGTCGACGCCGAGCTGGCCGTCCAGCCCGACTGACGACGTACGACGCTGGGCGGACCTGTCGGGTCCGCCCAGACAGGTCGTCCAGCGAGATCACGGAGTGTTCGGTACGCCTGGTGCGCCGAACCCACCGTGATCCGGCTCCGTGGTCCGGCTCAGTGCCTGGAGTGGCCCTTCGCCTTGCCGTGTCCCTTGGACTTGCCCGGGCTCTTCGACTTACCAGGGCCGTTGCTCTTGCTGTGACCCTTGGCCTTACCGGGGCCCTTGGCCTTGCCGGAGCTCGTAGCCTTGCCGCTGCTCGGGGACGAGCTCTGCCCCTTGGCCTTGCCGTGCCCCTTGGCCTTGCCGTTCCCCTGACCGCCGCCGGGCGCGGTGGACCCGTGGCCGCCGGGGCTCCCGCCGCCGTTGCCCTTGGTCCCGCCGTTGCCCTTGGTCCCGCCGTTGCCCTTGGTCTTGCCGGGGCCCTTGCCCTTGCCCTTGCCCTTGCCCTTGCCGGGACCCTTGTCCTTGCCGCTGCCCTTGGCCTGGCCGGGTGAGCGGTCCGTGCCGACGCCCTGTCCCTGGGCGCTGGACGTCGGCGGAGAGACCGACGGCAGCGACGTCGTGGGCTCCGCGGACGGGGAGGGTGCTGGCTCCGACTCCTCGGGCTCGATCGCAGCTCCCGCCTGCACGACCCGCGCCGGGGGCTCGGGCTCGGTCACCAGCCCGATCGTCAGGTCAGCGAGGAGGCTCGGGACCGGGGGGACCAGTCCGCCGGCCGGGCCGAACCGGATGCTCGTCGCGATCACCACGGCGCACGCCACCGCGACGAGCGCGAAGGCCGCCATCGCCGGGCGGTGCTGGGGCGAGCGCAGCTCGGAGAGCAGCCTCAGCGGCTTCTCCTCCATGCCTGGCGCTCCTCCACGTCCCGAGTGTGTCGGCCCCGATTCTCGCGCGACCGGGCCTCCCGATCGCAATCGACCGGGCTAGACAGCCCGAGATGACTAGACAGGTAGTCCGTTCGGACTACCTGTCCAGCTGTTCGCGCGTGGGCTGCTCGCTGCGTGGGCGAGGAGATCAGGCGGACTTGCGCTTCTTGGTCTCCGACTCGCGCAGGACGAGCTCGGGGGCCTCCTCGCCGGCCACGACCGCACCTGTAACGACCACCTTCGCCACGTCGCCGCGCGAGGGCACGTCGTACATCACCTGGAGGAGGACCTCCTCGATGATGGCGCGCAGACCGCGCGCACCGGTGCCACGCTCCATGGCCTTGTCGGCGATGGCGTCGACCGCGTCGTCGGTGAAGACCAGCTCGACGCCGTCGAGGTCGAAGAGCTTCTGGTACTGCTTGACCAGCGCGTTGCGCGGCTCGGTGAGGATCTGCACCAGCGCAGGGCGGTCGAGCTTGGAGACGCTCGCGATGAGCGGGAGTCGTCCGATGAACTCGGGGATCAGGCCGAACTTGGTGAGGTCCTCGGGGCGGACCAGGGCCAGCAGGTCGGCCTCGCTGCGCTCGGCCTCACCCTTGACCTCGGCGGTGAAGCCGAGGGTCTTCTTGCCGACACGCTGCTCGATGATGTGCTCGAGCCCGGCGAAGGCACCGCCCACCACGAAGAGGATGTTGGTGGTGTCGATCTGGATGAACTCCTGGTGCGGGTGCTTGCGTCCGCCCTGGGGCGGCACCGAGGCGGTGGTGCCCTCGATGATCTTCAGCAGCGCCTGCTGGACGCCCTCACCGGAGACGTCGCGGGTGATCGAGGGGTTCTCCGCCTTGCGGGCCACCTTGTCGATCTCGTCGATGTAGATGATGCCGGTCTCGGCCTTCTTGACGTCGTAGTCGGCAGCCTGGATCAGCTTGAGCAGGATGTTCTCGACGTCCTCGCCGACGTAGCCGGCCTCGGTCAACGCCGTGGCGTCGGCGATGGCGAAGGGGACGTTGAGCATCCGCGCCAGCGTCTGGGCGAGGTAGGTCTTGCCGCAGCCGGTCGGACCGATGACCAGGATGTTGGACTTCGCGACCTCGACCTGCTCGTCTTTGGAGTGCTTGCCGCTGACCGGCTGCAGCCCCGCCTGGACGCGCTTGTAGTGGTTGTAGACCGCGACGGCCAGCGACTTCTTCGCCTGCTCCTGGCCGATGACGTAGGAGTTGAGGAACTCGAAGATCTCGCGGGGCTTGGGGAGCTCGTCGAGGCTGACCTCGGCGCCCTCGCTCAGCTCCTCCTCGATGATCTCGTTGCACAGGTCGATGCACTCGTCGCAGATGTAGACACCGGGGCCCGCGATGAGCTTCTTGACCTGCTTCTGCGACTTGCCGCAGAAGGAACACTTCAGCAGGTCACCGCCGTCACCGATCCGTGCCATGCGGTCATCCTCCCTGTGCCGCCCGGCCAGGTGCGCCGGGTCGAGTGCTGGTGTTGCTGTGGTGGTGCTCGGTCGTGCGCCCGTCAGGGCGCGGGTCGTGCTGGACCGGTCCGCCGCTCGGGCCGACCATCTGACGGTACCCCTCGCCCGCCCCCGCTGGGGCGGATGACACGGGGTCCTCGTCGTCCGATCGGCCCGAGGCGGAAGGTTCTTAGGCCAGTGCCGGGGTCTTGAGGGACTCCAGCACCGAGTCGATCAGGCCGTACTCGACGGCCTGGGTGGCGGTGAGGATCTTGTCGCGCTCGATGTCGCGGCTGACCTCCTCGACCGGCTTGCCGGTGTGGTCGCTGATCATCTTCTCCAGCAGCTCGCGCATCCGGATGATCTCGTTGGCCTGGATCTCGATGTCGGAGGTCTGGCCGAAGGTGCCCTCGGTGTAGGGCTGGTGGATCAGCACGCGGCTGTTGGGCAGGCCCATCCGCTTGCCGGGCGTGCCGGCCGCGAGCAGGATCGCCGCGGCCGAGGCCGCCTGACCCAGGCACACGGTGCGCACGTCGGGCTTGATGAAGTTGATCGTGTCGTAGATCGCGGTCAGCGCGGTGAAGGAGCCACCGGGGCTGTTGATGTAGATGCTGATCTCCTGGTCGGGGTTCATCGACTGCAGGCACAGCAGCTGGGCGATCACGGCGTTCGCGACGTCGTCGGAGATCGGCGTCCCGAGGTAGATGATGCGCTCCTCGAAGAGCTTCGCGTAGGGGTCGATCCGGCGGATGCCGTAGGACGTCCGCTCCTCCCACTGGGGGATGTAGTAGTTCATCTCGGGCCTCTCGTCACTTGGAGTGGGCCGGGCGGCCCTCGTCGGCGGCCTCGCGGGCGCTGCGGATGACCTTGTCGACCAGGCCGTACTCGAGCGCCTGGTCGGCGGTGAACCAGCGGTCGCGGTCGGCGTCGGCGACGACCTGCTCGATCGGCTGGCCGGTGTGCTCGGAGATCAGGTCCAGGAGCACCTTCTTGATGTGCAGCGACTGCTGGGCCTGGATCTTGATGTCGGAGGCGGAGCCACCCATGCCCGAGGAGGGCTGGTGCATCATGATCCGCGCGTGCGGCAGGGCGTAGCGCTTGCCCTTGGTGCCGGCGCACAGCAGGAACTGCCCCATCGAGGCGGCCAGGCCCATGCCGACCGTCGCCACGTCGTTGGGGATGTAGTTCATCGTGTCGTAGATCGCCATGCCGGCGTCGACCGAGCCACCGGGGCTGTTGATGTGGAGGAAGATGTCGGCCTCGGGGTCCTCCGCCGAGAGGAGCAGCAGCTGGGCGCAGATCGCATTGGCGTTCTGGTCGCGCACCTCGGAGCCGAGGAACACGATGCGCTCGCGCAGCAGTCGCTGGTAGATGTGGTCGTCGAGGACGCCCAGACCTGCGCCACCACCCATCATCGGGAGGTGCTCGGCGCCGCGGGCAGCGGATGCGGAGTTCGGGTTCACGTCAAGGACCCTAGCCCGTGCCGCGGACAGTTCCACGGACAATCGGGGGCTGTTCGCCGACAGCGGATTTCAGGCCAGCCACTCCAGCAGCGCCGTGTGCACCTGCGGGTGGTTGAGCAGGCCGAAGTGGTCGGTGCGCCCGACGTGGAGCACGTCGGCGTCCGGGAAGAGGCTGCGCCCGCGGCGGTCGCGCCCGTACGCCGAGCCCGGTCGCACCAGCAGGTCCCCCACCAGGTGGCCGACCGGGTGCCGTTGGGACTCGGTGAGTGTGGCGGCGACCAGCCGGTAGCGCGCGTGCGGCAGGGGCGGGACGTCCTCGGTGAGCCCGGCCACGAGGTCGTGGACCCCGGCGGAGCGCCAGTCGAGCAGCCGTCCGAAGGCGGCGGTCTCGGGGAGCACGCCGAGCCCCCGGCTGCCGTGGCCGATGCCCCAGGCGATCGGTGCGCCCAGGTGCGGCGTGCCGAGCGTGACCACGTCGGAGACCTTCGAGCTCCACGGCTCCTCGACGTCGGCGGTCACCGCACCGGCCGCACGGATGACCAGACCACCCATGGAGTGGCCCACCAGCGCGATCCGCTCGACCGGGACCGGCCAGGCCTCGACGACCTGCTGCATCAGCCCGGTGAGGGCCGCGCCGTTCTCGCGCAGGCGCAGGCCGGTGTTGGCGCGCAGCATGAGGGGCGTCCACCCGCGCGCGGCCAGCTCCTCGGCGTACGTCGTGCCGGTGCGGTCGCGGTGACGCTGCCAGTAGGACTCGTTCTCGCACAGGCCGTGCAGGAAGACGACCAGCCGCCCCGAGGCCTCCGGGAAGGCCGCGCCGAGACCCGCCGGCGTGGGGTCGACGTCCGCGCCGGCGTGGCGCACGGCCATCGGGATCGCCATCTGCGGGCGCTCCCGCAGCAGCCGGTCCCCGATCAGGCCGTTGACGGCCGAAGAGACGAAACGACCCTCGGGGGTGCTCTCCAGGTGAGGGCCCCGGCCCGTGGCGGCCACGAGGTCCAACCCGGTCGAGGCGAGCCGCAGGCCGCCGCCCACCCCGGCGTAGACGGCCGAGGCGATGCCCCGGTGCGCCCGCTCGCCGAACGACGGCGACTGTGCCCGGGTGGCCAGGCGGCCGACGCCGTAGATGCGGTCGACCCAGGCGGTGTGGGTGTCGCGGACGGTGCGGACGACGAGCTCGTCGGCCACCTCGCACAGCAGCGAGGCGGCGTCGAGCACGGTGGGGCCGGGTGCGGTGGTCACCGCGGCAGCGTACCGCCTGAGTGCACATATGTGCACTCATGTCGCGTGTGAGGCACGTCCCCGGATACACCTCGGCCCGCCCGGAGGAGTCTCCGGACGGGCCGCGGGGTACGACGGGTGGGGATCAGGCCTCGGCCTTCTCCTCCTCGGCCTCGGCGGCCGGCTCCTCGTCGGAGACGTCAGCGATGGTGCCGTCGGGCTGCAGGCCCTTGAGCTCCACGACGTTCCCGGAGGCGTCCTTGACCGTGGCCGACTCGACGATGGTCGCGAGGGCCTTGCCGCGCAGGATCTCCTGCACGAGGTCGGGGATGTGGTTGTGCTCGAACATGTGGTTGGCGAAGGACTGCGGGTCCTGGCCGGACTGCTGGGCACGGCGCACCAGGTGCTGGGAGAGCTCCTGCTGGTCGACGCCGAGCTCCTCCTTCTTCGCGATCTCGTCGAGCAGGAACTGCGCGGCGACGGCGTCGCGGACCCGGCGGTCGAGGTCGGCCTCGAACTCCTCCTGGGTCTGGCCCTCGTCCTCGAGGTACTTCGCCATGGTGATGCCGGCCATCGCGAGCTGCTGCTCGATGTTCTGGCGGCGGGCGTTGAGTTCCTCGGTGACCAGGGTCTCGGGCAGCGGGATGCTGACCTTCTCCAGCAGGGCCTCCAGGACGGCGTCGCGCGCGGCGGCGGCCTGCTCGAGGCGCTTGCCGTTGCCGAGACGCACGCGGACGTCGGCCACGAGCTCGTCGGCGGTGTCGAACTCGGAGGCGAGCTGGGCGAACTCGTCGTCGAGCTCGGGCAGCTCCTGCTCCTGGACCTGGGAGACCTTGACCTGGACCTCGACGTCCTGGCCGACGAGGTCGCCGCCCACCAGCTGGCTGGAGAAGGTCTTCTCCTCGCCGGCCGACATGCCGACCAGGGCCTCGTCGAGGCCGTCGATCATGCCGCCGCGGCCGACCTGGTAGGAGGTGCCGGTGATCTCGGCGCCCTCGAGCACCTCGCCGTCCTGCATCGCCTTGAGGTCGAGGACGACGAAGTCACCGTCCTCGGCCGGGCGCTCGACGTCGGTCAGGGTGCCGAAGCGCTGGCGCAGCGCGGTGACCTGCTCCTCGACGTCCTCGTCGCTGATCTCGATGTCCTCGACCGAGGCCTCGAGGCCGTCGTAGGTCGGGAGCTCGATGGTCGGCTTGACGTCCACCTCGGCGGTGAACTCCAGCACGTCGTTGTCCTCGAGACGGGTCACCTCGACCTCGGGCTGGGCCAGCGGCTCGAGCTCGTTGGCCTGCAGCGCCTCGACGTACTTCTTGGGGAGCACGTCGTTGATTGCCTGGTCGAGGACGGCGCCACGGCCGACCTGCTTGTCGATGACCATCGGCGGGACCTTGCCGCGGCGGAAGCCGGGGATGTTGATCTGCTGGGCGATGGCCTTGTACGCCGCGTCGAGGCTCGGCTTGAGCTCCTCGAAGGGCACCTCGACGGTCAGCTTGGCCCGGGTCGGGCTCAAGGTCTCGACGGCGCTCTTCACAGGTTTCTCCTAGGGGATCGGTGGATCGTGCGGGTGCTGCTTCGGTGCTGCTGGCTGGTGGTGCGTGCTGCTGGGCGTGCTGGGTCGTGCGGGACTCACGGGTGAGGCTGTCGGGGCGACAGGACTCGAACCTGCGATCTCCTGCTCCCAAAGCAGGCGCGCTAGCCACTACGCTACGCCCCGCCAAGCGGGCACCACCCGACCGCGGTCACGACCCTGCGGAGCCCCTTGGAGCGGATGACGGGAATCGAACCCGCGTAGCCAGTTTGGAAGACTGGGGCTCTACCATTGAGCTACATCCGCGACCCTGGAATCCTGCCACAGGCCCGCGCCCGCACCCCAAACGGGGCGCCGCCCCCCGCACGGCTCCGGCCGCGGCCCCTGCCCCGCTCAGCGGCGGTGCACCACCACGACGGCGCGGTCGTCGTCGCGGGAGCCGAGCTGCTCCACCAGTCGTGCGGCGGAGCCGTCGACACCGCCGCACAGCAGCTTCTCGGCCTCGCCCAGCAGTCGGTCCAGGCCCATCTCGAGGTCACGGCGCGGCTCCTCGACCATGCCGTCGGTGTAGAGCAGCAGCGAGTCGCCGCGCTCGAGCCTCCCGCGGGCGGTGGTGAACTCGGCGGCCGGCAGCAGGCCGAGGACCGCACCGGTGGAGTCCAGCACCGACCAGCGGCCCGACCCGGCCGCGCGGAGGACGGCGGGCGGGTGCCCGGCGGAACGGACCTCGTACTCCCCCGTGTCGAGGAGCAGCGAGAGGTGCACGGCGGTGGCGAACCCCTCCGCCCAGTCCTGGCGCAGCAGGTAGTCGTTGGCCGAGGCGAGGAACATCTCCGGACCCACCGAGCCGAGCAGGCCGCCGAAGGCTCCCGAGAGCTGCAGCGCCCGGGTGCCGGCCTGGTCGCCCTTGCCGGACACGTCCACCACGACCAGCTCCAGACGCTCGTCGTCCTCGAGGTAGGTCGCCACGACGAAGTCGCCGGCGAAGCGCGTGCCCGAGGCCGAGCGGAGCTCGGACTCGACGTGCCACCCCTCGGGGAGCCTGGGCATCCGGCCCTGCCGCAGGAGCCGATCGCGCAGGTCGACGAACATCGACTCGCCGGTGAAGCCCGCGACCCCGAGGCGCGAGCGCCGGAAGGCGGTGGCGAGCACGATCACGCACATCACGAACTGCACCGCGGCGGCTCCGGCGGTGCGGATCGTGATCGTCTCCTGGAGTGTCAGGGCGATCGTGAGCATGCCCAGCACCCACACCACGAACCACGGGAGCTGGCGGGGGTTGAGCACGATGCTGCCGAGCAGCAGCGCGATCATCAGCGACGAGAACGGCGTGAACCGGGGAGCCAGGGCGACGCCGACGACGACCAGAGCGGCGAGGATCCCGAGCACCAGCACCGTGCGGTGCTCGCGGAACCGCCCCGGTGTGCTGTAGCGGCTCATCTGTGCGTCCTTCCGGGCTGGCCCGGGCTGCACCCTGGCTGGGGTGCCGACATCTTAGGGCTCACGAGGCTGCCCGGGAGCGGAACCGCGGCTGGCAGCGCGGGCACCAGAACAGGTTGCGCCCCTGGAGCTCGGCGGTGCGCACGGTCGCGCCGCAGACGTGGCAGGGCCGCTGGTCTCGTCGGTAGACGTAGACCTCGCCGCCGTGGTCGTCGCGGCGCGGCGGGCGGCCCATGGCCTCAGGGGTGTGCTTGGGTCGCACGGTGTCGATCCGCCCGGTGCGCACACCCTCGCGCATGAGCTCCACCAGGTCGGTCCAGATCGCCTGCCACTGCGACACCCGCAGGGTGCGGCCGGGCCGCATCGGGTCCAGCCGGTGCCGGAAGAGCACTTCCGCGCGGTAGACGTTGCCCACCCCCGCGAGCACCGACTGGTCCATCAGCAGGCCGCCGATCGGCGCGCGGCTCCGGCGGATCCGCTCCCAGGCCAGGTCGGGCTCGGCGTCGGCGCGCAACGGGTCGGGGCCTTGCCGCGCGACCACCGCCGCACGCTCGGCCCCGGTGAGCAGCGCGCAGGTCGTGGCGCCGCGCAGGTCGGCGTACGACGCAGCGCCGGGCGCTCCGGCCTCGAGCCGCATCCGCACCTGCCCGACGGGCCCGGGGACCTCCTCGACCACGGGGTGCACGAGGAAGGTGCCGTAGAGCCCGAGGTGGACGTGCACGAACCGGCCGCCCTCGAAGGCGACGAACAGGTGCTTGCCCCAGGCCTCGGCGCCGGTCACGACCGAGCCGTCGACCAGCGCCGCCGACTCCGCGAAGCGTCCCTGGGGGCTGGTGACGCGCACCGCGCGGCCCGCGAAGGTCGCGCTCAGCTCACCGGCGAGCCGGTGGAGGGTGTGCCCCTCGGGCACGGGTCAGGCGTCCGGGCCGAGCCCGATCGCGGACTCCGGCAGCGGCGGCAGCTCGCGGGTGCGGTCGTAGTGGTCGAGCTGGCCGATGCGGCGCACGTGGCGCTCGTCGCCGCTGAAGGGCTCGGCGAGGAAGAGCTCGACGAAGCGGGTCATGTCCTCCAGGGAGTGCATGCGGCCCCCGACGGAGACCATCTGGGCGTCGTTGTGCTCGCGGGCCAGCTTCGCGGTGTCCTCGCTCCACACCAGGGCGCAGCGGATGCCCTCGACCTTGTTGGCGGCCATCTGCTCGCCATTGCCGGAACCGCCGATCACGACGCCCAGGTCGTCGCCGCCGGCCGCGCGGGCCTTCGCCACTCCCTCGGCCGCACGCAGGCAGAAGACCGGGTAGTCGTCGAGCGCGTCGTAGACGAACGGCCCGTGGTCGACCGGCTCGTAGCCGTGCTCGGAGAGCCACGCGACGAGGTGGTTCTTCAGGTCGAGGCCGGCGTGGTCGGAACCCAGGTGGACACGCATGGCCCGCATCCTGGCAGAACCGCGCCGAGGCCATCGCACCGGTGGCGGTGTGACGTCGACCGCCCGAGCGGGCGTCCCGGGGCTGCTCGCCGTCCCGGCGGCCCCTCAGCGCAGGTACGCCGCCAGGAAGCCCGCCACGGCGGCGAGCATCGGCTCGGCGGCGTCGAACTGGTCGGGGTGGCGGTAGAACCCGTGGACCTGCCCGAGGTAGCGGGTGGCGGTCACGGTGACGCCGGCCTCGGCCAGCCGCACCGCCAGCGCCTCCCCCTCGTCGCGCAGGGGGTCGTGCTCGGCCGTCGTGACCAGGGTCGGCGGCAGCGTGTGCAGCCGCTCGCTGAGCAGCGGGGCGAGGTCGGGGTCGCGCAGGTCGTCGGGCGAAGCGGCGTACTGCTGCCAGTACCAGGCGGCCTCGCGGGGGTCGAAGCCGTCGGCGGCGGTGCGGTAGGAGTCGAAGCCGGCGGTGGGGTCGAGGAACGGGTAGACCAACGCGAGTGCCTGCACCCGGCCGGGGTTGCGCAGTGCGCCGACGAGGGCGAGGTTGCCGCCGGCAGAGTCGCCGTGCAGGCCCACCGGGCCGGCCAGCCCCTCGTTCCCGGCGTGGTCAGCCAGCCAGGCCAGCACGGTGTCGACGTCGTCGGGGGCGGCGGGGAAGCGGTGCTCGGGCGGACGGCGGTAGTCGACGCTGAGCACGGCTCGGCCCGAGCGCACGGCGAGCAAGCGGGCGAGGTTGTCGTGGACGTCGACGTCGTGGAAGACGAAGCCGCCCCCGTGCAGGTGCACGACCACGCCCGGTGCCGCGCCGTCAGGGCGGTAGAGCCGGCACGGCACTCCCCCGGCGTCGAGATCGCGGACCTCGGCCACGGAGACGCGCGGGTGCGCGGCGGCCTCCGCGCGGGCAGCACGACGCGAGGCCTCGATGTCGAAGCTCTCGTCGAAGACCTTCGGCTCGCCGGCGGCGACCTCGACCGCCCGCCGGGCCTGCGGGTGCAGCACCGTGCTCCCCCTCCTCAGCGCTGCATCAGCGCGTCGAGCCCCACGCCGATGGCAGCGGCGACCCGGAAGTCCACGCGCTGGTCGGGGACGTCGATCGTGTAGCGGTCGCGCAGCTTGAACTGCCGCTCCGAGCTCATCAGCGGGGTGCCTTCGGTGGAGGTGAAGTCGAAGTGGATGGTGAGGAAGGGCAGGTCCATGAAGCGGCGCAGGAGGGCCACGCCCTGGCTGCGCTCCTGTCCGGTGCCGGCGAAGCCGGGGCCCTCCACGTGGTAGGTCGAGCGCAGCAGGCTGGCGCCGAAGTCCTTGCGGAAGAAGCCGATCTGGCGCCGCTGCTCGTCGTAGATGTCGTAGCCGGCGTTGAGGTCGAGCTTCTTGCGCGCCTTGAAGGAGAAGACCGGACGGGTCTTGGAGTCGTCGGTGTAGAAGGTGACCTCCTCCTTGAACGCCAGTCGCTTCTGCTGCGCCACGGCCATCAGCTGGCCCTCGGTCCCGTCCGGGTTCGCCGCGTAGATCTCGTAGCGGTTGGTCGTCATCGCGAACTTCTGCTTGATGAAGAAGCGCGGGAGGTACATCTCAGCGGCCATGGGCAGAAACTATCCGAGGGGTCGCCGGAAGGCGTGCGCGAGCGACCCTTCGGCCGTGCGCGAGCGACCTCTCGGCGGTCAGGCGTCGAGGCGGTCAGGCGTCGAGACGGGCGAGCTCCTCCTCCACCACCGACGGGTCGAGCTTGGTGAAGACCGGGGTCGGCTTGGCAATGGGGGTGCCGACGACGATGGGGCGGGACTCCCAGGCCGGGGTGGCGGAGTAGTCGCCGGTGATGACGGGGTACGTCGTCAGGCCGGCGCCGTTGTCGGGCTCGAGCTCGTCGACCTGCTCGATGACCGGCATCGGGAACTTCTCGCCCTCGCCGCCGAGGACGGCGTGCACCTTGTTGGCGGCGTGCGGGAGGAACGGCGCGAGCAGGGTGTTGCAGTCGCTCACGCACTGCAGCGCCACGTGCAGGACCGTGGCCAGCCGCTCGCGCTGGGACTCGTCCTTCATCTTGTAGGGCTCGGTGACCGTGAGGTACTTGTTCACCTCGCCGACGACCCGCATCGCCTCGGCGATCGCGGCCCGCAGCCGGTGCCGCTCGATGAGCGAGCCGACCGACTCGAAGCCGCCTCGGACGGTGGCGAGCACGGTCTCGTCGACCTCCTCCAGCGGGCCGGCCGCGGGCACCTCGCCGAAGTTCTTGGCGACCATCGTGGCGGTGCGGTTGACCAGGTTGCCCCATCCGGCGACCAGCTCGGAGTTGTTGCGGGTGACGAAGTCGGCCCAGGTGAAGGCGGCGTCGGAGGTCTCCGGGCCGGCGGCGCAGATGAAGTAGCGCAGCGGGTCCGGGCCGTAGCGCTCGAGCATGTCACGCACGTAGATCACGTGCCCGCGGCTGGTGGAGAACTGGGCGTCGCCGAAGGTGAGGAACTCGCTCGAGACGACCTCGGTGGGCAGGTTGAGCACCCCGAAGGCGCCCGGCTCCCCGCCCCGCTCGCCCTGGCCGTTGTGCGCCAGGAGCTCGGCGGGCCAGATCTGGGAGTGGAAGACGATGTTGTCCTTGCCCATGAAGTAGAACGCCTCGGCGTCGGCGTCGTTCCACCACTCGCGCCACTTCTCGGGCTCGCCGAGTCGACGGGCCCACTCGATCGAGGCCGAGAGGTACCCGATGACGGCGTCGAACCAGACGTAGAGCCGCTTGTTGGGCTGGTCCTCCCAGCCCGGCACCGGGATGCCCCAGTCGATGTCGCGCGTCATGGCGCGCGGACGGATCTCCTCGAGGATGTTCTGGGAGAACTTGATGACGTTGGGACGCCACGTGCCCGAGGCCTCGCGGCCGTCCAGCCACTCCCCCAGCGCGTCGGCCACGGCCGGCAGGTCGAGGAACCAGTGCTGGGTCTCGACGAACTGCGGGGTCTCCCCGTTGATCTTCGAGCGCGGCTCGAGCAGGTCGGTCGGGTCCAGCTGGTTGCCGCAGTTGTCGCACTGGTCGCCGCGCGCGTCGGCGTACTTGCAGATCGGGCAAGTGCCCTCGATGTAGCGGTCGGGCAGGGTGCGGCCGGTCGACGGGCTGATCGCCGACAGCGAGGTCTGCTCGACCATGTAGCCGTTGCGCAGGCAGGTCGAGAACATCTCCTGCACCACGCCGTAGTGGTTGCCCGTCGTGGTGCGGGTGAACAGGTCGTAGGAGAGCCCGAGGCCCTGGAGGTCCTCGACGATGACGCGGTTGCTGTCGTCGGCGAGCTCGCGCGCGGTCTTCCCCTCCTTGTCGGCGGTGACGAGGATCGGGGTGCCGTGCTCGTCGGTGCCGGAGACCATGAGCACCTCGTGGCCGGCCATCCGCATGTAGCGGCTGAAGACGTCGGAGGGCACTCCGAAACCGGCGACGTGGCCGATGTGGCGGGGCCCGTTGGCGTACGGCCAGGCGACGGCGGACAGCACTCTGCTCATGGCCCCGATCCTAAGGATCCCCACGACCGGTTTATGAGCCGGTGGTCATCGGGCAGGGTCGGGGCATGGACCTGCTGCTCGCCGAGGACCTCATGCTCCTGCTGCTCGACGACGAGACCGGCGCCGTGCGGCAGACCCACCTGCGCCCGCTGCTGGGCGGTGCGGTGCTCGCCGACCTCGCGCTCACCGGCGCCGCGGAGGTCGAGGAGAAGCGCGGCGTGTGGCACACCGCGAAGGTGCACCCCGTGGACGGGGCCCGGCCCTCGGACGCGCTGCTGGCGGCGGCGTACGACGAGGTGGCGGCCAAGCCGCGCTCGGCCCAGGACCTCGTCAACCGCATCGGCAAGCCGCTCAAGGACGACGTCACCGAGCGGCTGGTCGAGCGCGGGCTGGTGCGACGCGAGGAGCACCGGGTGCTGGGGATCTTCCCGACCACGCGGTGGCCGGCGGAGGACCTCGCCCACGAGCAGCAGGTACGCCGCCGGCTCGGTGACCTCCTGGTGCGCGGCCTCACCCCGGACACCCGGACGATGGCGCTGGTGGCGCTGCTGTCGGCGGTGGACCTGGCGCACAAGGTCGTGGACCGGGAAGGGCTGTCGGGCGGCGAGGTGCGCAAGCGCGGCAAGCGCCTGGTCGAGCAGATGGACGACGGTGACTGGGCGGCCAAGGCCGTCCGCGACGCCGTCGCGGCGATCACCGCCGCCGCGGGCGCCGCCGCGGTGGCGGGCGGGGCGGCAGCAGCCAGCAGCTGAGCGGTCGCGGGCAACGCGGACCGGCCGGCTCAGCTCCAGCGCTTCACGTGCCAGTGCGTGCGCTTGCGGATCTCGGGCAGCCGAGCGTAGAGCCGGTCCCCGGGGCAGGCGGTGTCGTTGGTGTCGCGGTGCCCGTCGATGACCTTCAGCCGCACCCAGCCCTTGGGGTACTTGTCCGAGCCGTGGCTGTAGACGCGGGTCTTCCCCCGCGGCTTGCGGTCGTAGCGGTCGAGCTTCCAGGCCGCCAGGCGCACGATCGCGGTCACGATGCGGTCCACGGCGGCAGCGGACTCGTAGTTGCCGATCACGGCGACGCCGACCGAGGTGTGGTTGAAGCCGAGCGTGTGCGCACCACGGATCGGGCGGCTCGGCCCGCCGGCGCGCCCTACCCAGGTGCGGCCGAAGCGGTCGACGAGGAAGTTGTAGCCGATGTCGGACCAGCCCAGCGAGCGCGTGTGGTAGCGGTAGAACGAGCGGATCAGGGCCGGCACGTCCCGGCGTGAGTAGTCGTTGCCCGAGGCCGTGTGGTGCACGTGCACCTGCTGGATGGTGCGGCACAGCACCGGCTTGCCGTCGCGCCAGGACTCGTCGGCACCCCAGTCCTTGCGGCTGCGCAGGTCGGGCTGCGGCGCGCGGACCTTGGCCTTCGACGTGGGCTCGCCCGACGGGTCGACCGGCTCGTCCGTGGGCTCGTCGGTCGGCTCGTCCCCCGGGTCCGCACCGGCGCGGGCCGCGGCCGCGGTGTCCCGGCCGGGGTCGACGAGCGAGAGCCGCAACCCGTCGGGGCGGGCCCCGTCGACCGCGACCTCGACGCCGTCGGCGGAGCCGACCCAGAGCGGCTGGGTGCCGCGACGGGCGGCCCTGCCCTCGGCGCTCGTCGGGTCGGGACCGTCCTCCAACAGGGGCAGGGTGCGCCAGGCCGACCACGACCCGGCACGTCGGGTCCGCACCCGCACCCGCCGCGGATCGTTCGCACCGGCACGCCAGGTCAGGCCGACGAGGGCGAAGTCCTCGGTCGCCATCGGGCCGGTGCGCCAGGTGGTGTCGGAGCCGCGCGTGGCCGAGCGGGGCGCGTCGAGCGGGACCTCGTCAGCCGGCAAGCGGCCCGAGTCGGAGCGGACCGCCGAGGCACGGGCGGCGAGCGGCACCGTCACGGCGGCACCGACGACGGCCGCGCCGCCGAGGAGGCGGCGACGGTGGACAGGGGGAAGGGACGGACGCCGAGACATCATCTCCATCATGCGTCACACCGGTCACAGGTGTCGACCGACGCGGGTGAGTGCCCCACCCGGTCGGGTGCGGCAGGGTCGGGGCATGCAGCCCACCGTCATACCCCTCCCGGTCTCGGCCGTCTCCAGCCTCGGCGGCTGGCGCGCCTCGCGTCCCGCGCGCCGGCTCGCGGCGGTCCTCCGGCCGTTCTGGGTGGTCCCGGCCGCCTGGTGCCTCGTGGTCGTGGGGCTCGGCCTGCTGCTGCCCTACGTCGAGCTCACCTGGCTCGTCGACCGGGTGCCGCTGCTGTTCCCGGGAGGCGTCGACGGAGCGCGCACCGTGCTGTCGACCATCGCCGGCGCGATGATCTCGGTGACCGGCCTGGTCTTCTCGATCACGATGGTGGTGCTGCAGCTCGCCTCGAGCCAGTACTCCCCCCGCGTGCTGCGCACCTTCCTCGAGGACCGCCTGACCCAGCACACCCTGGGCGCCTTCGCGGCGTCGTTCGTGTACGCCCTGACCGTGCTGCGCTCGGTCGACGGTCGCGTCGAGGAGGGCGTCGACAGCCAGGACGGGGTCCCGCAGCTGGCGATCACGCTGGCCTACCTGCTGGTGCTGGTCGCGGTGGCGATGTTCCTGGCCTTCATCCACCGCATCACGACCTCGGTGGGGGTCGCCAGCATCCTCCAGCGCACCGCGCAGGACTGTCGCACGCTCCTCGTCGAGGGACAGCACTCCGGCTGGCCGCACGAGCGGCCGGAGCTGCCCGACCTCCCCGGTCCCCACGTGATCGCGGCTCCGCGCAGCGGGTACCTCGACCGCATCGACGTGGTGCCCCTGGTCCGGGCCGCCCGCGCCGCCGAGGTGCGGGTCGAGGTGCTGGTGCCGATCGGGGGCTTCGTGGTGGAGGGCAGCCCGCTGCTCGCGGTCCACGGCGACCCGGCCGATGTCCCGGCCGACCCCGACGACCTGCTGTGCCGGGTCGCGCTCGTCTCGGACCGGAGCATGGAGCAGGACCTGGGCTACGGCGTACGCCGGTTGGTCGACGTGGCCGAGCGAGCCCTGTCGCCCGGGGTCAACGACCCGACCACGGCCGTGCAGGTCCTCGACCAGCTGCACGACCTCCTGCGCCGGATGCTCACCACGCCGGCGATCTGGCCGGTGCGGCTCGACGACGACGGGACGCCGCGGCTGGTCCTGCGTCAGCCCAGCACCGCGCAGGTGGTCCGCGACGCCCTGGCCGACATCGCCCACTGGGGCGAGGACCACCGGCGCGTGCGCGAGCGCGTCGAGGCCGTGCTCATCGAGTTGCGGGTGGCCGCGCTGCCCGAGCACCGGGCGGCCCTCGACCTCTGAGCCGCCCTGATCGTGCGGCACGGACGCCGCACCGGTGCGACGTCAGCTGAAGTCGAGCTCCGCCGTGCGCGACCGCTTGAGCTCGAAGAAGTGCGGGTAACCGGCGAGCAGCACCGCACCGTCCCAGAGCCTCCCGGCCTCCTCACCGCGCGGGATGGAGGTGAGCACCGGGCCGAAGAAGGCGGTGCCGTTGACGGCGATGGTGGGGGTGCCCACCTCGTCGCCGACCTGGTCCATGCCGGCGTGGTGGGACTTCTTGATTGCGTCGTCGTAGGACGAGTCGTCCCAGGCGTCGAGCAGCGAGGCGGGCAGGTCCACCTCGGCCAGCGCCTCGGCCACGACCTCCTTGGTCGCGCCGCGACCGTCGGTGTGGGTGCGGGTGCCGATGGCGGTGTAAAGCGGGAGGGTCACCTCGTCGCCGCGCTCCTCGATGGCGGCGCGCACGACCCGGACCGGGCCCCACGCGTCGGCCAGCATCGCGCGGTAGTCGTCGGGGATGTCCTTGTCCTCGTTGAGGTAGGCCAGGGACATCTGGTGCCAGGCCACCTCGATGTCGCGGACCTCCGCCACCTCCAGGATCCACCGCGAGGTGATCCAGGCGAACGGGCAGAGCGGGTCGAACCAGAAGTCAGCCTTGTCCATGCAGGCACGAACAGAACCGGACCGCGGTCCTATTCCTTGCCGCTCTCCTCGGCCGGCGCGTCCTTCGGCACCCGGACCTTCAGCACGTCGCGGGAGCGCCCGATGACCTCGGTGCCCAGGTAGACCACGCGGATGCGGTGCTTGCCGGGCTCCACGTTGCGCAGCTTGACCTTCCCGGTCCCCTGCTCGACGCGGGCCTCGACCTCGCGACCGTCGACCTTGACCACCACCGGACCGGCAGGGCCGTCGACGCCACGGGCCTCGACCAGCAGGTCGAGCACGACGTGCCGGCGCACGTCCGGCTTGCGACGGGTGCCCTTGTCCACGACCTTGATGCGGGCCTCGGCGGTGGTGCGCGACGTCGTCGTCGTGCGGTGCGCCGCCTCGAGCACCTGGGTCTGCGTGGCGTAGCCGCGACGGCTGACCTCGACCCGGACCGCCACGAGACGGCCCACGTCGGCGGTGCCCAAGCGGTAGCGCAGCCCGTCTCGCCCGTCGACCGGCTTGCCGTCGCGCAGCCAGGTGTAGGTGACCTCGGCGTCCTCGGGCGTGACGACGGTGCCGGGGTCGACGGTGAGCCGCTCGCCGCGCGCAGGCTCGCCCCCGAGCTTCCAGGGCTCGTCGAGCACGATGCGGCCCGGTGCGACCCGCTCGGTGGCCGGCGAGGTGACCACGAGGTCGTGGTAGCCCTCGCGCACCGCGGTGACCTGCGAGGTGATGCGCGCATCCATCAGGCCGGGCGTGAGCTTGAGGCGGTTGCCGGTGGCGCCCTCGATCGGCTCACCGTCGGCGAACCACTGCACGGTGGTGGAGTCGGCGGCGGGCTCGAAGTCACCGCGGCTGGTCGTGAGCGTCTCGGCGACCCGGGCCGTGCCCTCCAGGGCGGGGGCCGCCGCGGCGACCAGCGTGCCCGGCTGCACCTTGCGGCTGCGCGGGGTGGAGGCGGTGCCGTCGACGTAGCCCTTGCTGCGGGCGGTGACGACGACGCTCAGACGCGTCTTGCGCTGCGCGGGCGTCGGGGTGAACGTGGCCTCGGTGGCACCCGGGATCGGCTTGCCGGCGGCGTACCACTGCAGCTGCTGGCTGGCCGACGGCGTCCAGCTGCCCGTCGTGGCGCGCAGGGTCTCGCCGACCGCGGCGTCGCCGGTGATCGTCGGCTGCTCGGTGGCCTCGACCTCGCGGTCGTTGAAGTGGATGAACCCGTTGGGCCAGTAGCGGTCGCCCTTGGTGATGCGGCGCCAGTGGAAGTCGCCGCCCCAGAAGTCCTCCGACACGATGATCTCGCGCTTGGAGACGACCTTCTCGACGTAGGCGACGTGGCCGTTGGACCCGGCGTAGCCCTGGTGGCTGTCCCACCAGGCCACCGAGCCGACCATGGGGGTGTCGTCGGTGATGCGGGACATCGCGTGCCCCCAGTTGGACGCGTTGCCGCTGCCCTCCCAGGGACGCTCGGACGACATGCCGCTCTGGACCATGCGGTAGGCGACGTAGTTCGTGCAGTTGTGGCCGGTGTACATCCGCCACCACATGCGGTCGTTGTTGGCGCGGTAGCCACGGTTGCCGTAGCCCTTGTCCGCGCAACCGGCGTAGCCGTCGCACAGCGCGACCTGCTCCGCCGCGGCCGGGGGCGCGAAGGGTAAGCCCACGGCTACGAGAAAAGCCGCGAGCGACACGCCGATCAGGCCACGAATCCTGGTCACGAGGCGTGAGTAAACCGCATGTCAAGCACCGACACGCCGACCGTGACCAAATTTTCACATTGGTCACACCAGTCCCGATGGTCCCGTCAGCCACGGGACCTCGGTCCCACGCCGGGCTCCCACCGACGCTCGCTGGACTCTCGCACGCACCCGCGGGAAAGGGCTCGACAGGCGGTGACATGATCGGCGCCATGCCTGGAACCAACCTCACCCGGGACGAGGCCGCCACCCGCGCCGCCCTCCTGGACGTCACGTCGTACTCCATCGACCTGGACCTCACGACGGGCGAGAAGACCTTCGCGTCCACCACGACCCTGGAGTTCTCCTGCACCGAGCCCGGTGCCGAGACCTTCGCCGACCTCGTCGGCGCCGTCGTCCACGAGATCACGCTGAACGGCGAGTCGATCGACCCCGCCACGGCGTACGCCGACAGCCGGATCACCCTGACCGGCCTGGCCGCCGAGAACACGCTGGTCGTCCGCGCCGACTGCGCCTACTCGCACACCGGCGAGGGCCTGCACCGGTTCGTCGACCCGGTCGACGGGCGCGTCTACCTGTACAGCCAGTTCGAGGTGCCCGACGCCCGCCGCGTCTTCACCACCTTCGAGCAGCCCGACCTGAAGTCGGTCTTCCGCTTCACCGTCACCGCGCCGGAGGACTGGAAGGTCGTCTCCAACGCCCCCACCCCCGAGCCGACGCCGCTCGGGGACGGCAAGGCGCAGTGGGCCTTCGAGCCCACCGAGCGGATGTCGACCTACATCACCGCCCTGGTGGCCGGCGAGTACCACGAGGTCCAGGACGTCTACGAGGGCAAGCACGGCACCATCCCGCTGGGCCACTTCTGCCGCCAGTCGCTGGTGGAGTACCTCGAGCGCGACCGCGAGGAGATCGTCCGGCTCACCAAGCAGGGCTTCGAGTTCTTCGAGGAGCTCTTCGACTTCCCCTACCCGTTCGGCAAGTACGACCAGCTCTACGTGCCGGAGTACAACATGGGCGCGATGGAGAACGCCGGCGCCGTGACGCTGCGCGACGAGTACCTCCCCCGGTCCCGCCAGCCGCGCTCGTTCTACGAGTTCCGCGCCTCGGTGATCCTGCACGAGATGGCGCACATGTGGTTCGGCGACCTGGTGACCATGAAGTGGTGGGACGACCTGTGGCTCAACGAGTCCTTCGCCGAGTGGGCCTGCTACCACGCCGAGGTCGAGGCCACGGAGTACGACGACGCCTGGACCGGCTTCGCCAACGCGCGCAAGCAGACCGGCTACCGCCAGGACCAGATGCCGTCGACCCACCCGATCGCCGCCGACAACCACGACCTGCACGCGGTCGAGGTCAACTTCGACATGATCACCTACGCCAAGGGCGCCTCGGTGCTCAAGCAGCTGGTGGCCTGGGTCGGCATCGAGGACTTCATCGCCGGCCTGCGGCAGTACTTCAAGGACTTCGCGTTCGGCAACAGCGAGTTCAAGGACCTGCTGGCCGCCCTCGAGAAGGCCTCGGGCCGCGAGCTCACCGGCTGGGCCCAGGAGTGGCTGCAGACCGCGGGCGTCAACACGCTCTCCCCCGAGATCGAGCTGGACGCCGACGGCGCCTACTCCCGCGTCGCGGTCCGCCAGACCGCCCACCCGGACTGGCCCACCCTGCGTCGCCACCGCATCGGCATCGGCTGCTACTCCTACGACGACAGCGGCTCGCTCGTGCGCACCCGCTACGTCGAGACCGACGTCGAGGGCGAGCTGACCGAGATCACCGAGCTCGTGGGCGAGCAGCAGCCCGACCTGCTGCTGCTCAACGACAACGACCTGGCCTACGCCAAGATCCGTCTCGACGAGCGCTCGCGGGCCACCGCGATCGAGGGGCTCTCGAAGCTCGACGACTCCCTGGCCCGCGCGCTGGTCTGGGGTGCGGCCTGGGACATGACCCGCGACGCCGAGATGCCGGCCACCGACTACGCCGAGCTGGTGCTGGCCAACATCGGCCAGGAGACCGACGCCTGGGGCGTCTCGCGGATCCCCGCGACCGCCGCCACCGCGGTCAACCTCTACTCCGACCCGGCTCGGCGCGAGGCGCTGCAGACCCGTTGGGAGGAGGGCCTGCGCGAGCTGGCCCTGGCCGCCGAGGCCGGCTCGGACCACCAGCTGACCTTCGTCCGCTCCTACGCCGGGGCAGCCCGCTCCGAGCAGGCGCTGTCGTTCGTCGAGGGGCTGCTCGACGGCACCGAGCAGCTCGAGGGCCTCGCCGTCGACCAGGACCTGCGCTGGTCGCTGGTCACCTCGCTCGCCGCCACCGGCCGCGCCGGCGACCGGATCGAGCATGAGCTGGCCCAGGACTCGACGATCTCCGGCCAGGAGCACGCCGCCGCCGCCCGCGCCGCCCAGCCCGACGCCGACGCGAAGGCCGAGGCATGGAGGCTCGCGGTCCTCGACGAGTCCACGCCCAACGAGACCGCCCGCTCGATCGTGTTCTCGTTCGTGCGCACCGGCCAGGAGGAGCTGCTGGCGCCGTACGTCGAGAAGTACCTCACCGCCGGCGAGCAGGCCTGGGAGCACCTCGGCACCCACCGGGCCTCGACGGTCCTGGGCTACATCTTCCCGACCCCGCTGGCCTCGCCGGAGCTGGTCGAGAAGGTCGAGTCGTGGCTGGCCACGACCGACGCCCCGGTCCCGGCGCAGCGCTACGTCCGCGAGGGCCTGGCCGACGCCCAGCGGGCGCTCGCTGCCCAGGCCTGCGACGCCGCCCGGTAGCCGAGGCGTCACTCACGCACGCTCGAGAGGTCACTCCCGCACGGTCGACGTGCGGGAGTGACCTCTTCGTCGTACGGCGGCGGGCGACGGGCGTGCGTCAGCGACCTCTCGGCCGCGCGCCAGCGACCTCTCGGCCGTGCGCCAGTGACGGCTCGGCCGTGCGTGAGTGACTTCTCGGCGGTCAGGCGCCGGAGTGGAGGGTGCGCGGGGGGCGGGCGTGCTCGGCGAGCATCTCGATCCCGCGGCGCAGGCCGCCGGCGAGGTCGCCGGTGGCGAAGTCGGTGCGCATGTGCAGCACCGCGATCTCGACCTCGGCGTCGGTGAGGTGACGGCGCACGTGGGCGCCGGTGACGACCTCGAGCAGACGGCGGGTGGGGTCGACCATCACCAGGATGCTGCGCGAGGGCGCGACCAGGGTGTTGTGCAGCTGGGTGGCGAAGACGCGGGGGTCCTCGCCCTCGGCGTTGCCGACGAAGACCGAGATCTCCGCGCGGCAGGTCTGCTCGGCGCGCCGGATGGTCGCGTCGAGCTGGGCCCGCTCGGAGGCGGTGAAGGGGTCACCAGCGGCCACTGGCACCTCCGGCCTGGGAGCCCTCGCCATCGGGCCCGGCCAGCTCGACGGTGGCCTTCCGGGGGCCGCCGAGCCACTGGTTCTCGACCTCGGGGGCGCCGGGGGCGACGCGCTCGCCACGCGCCAGCGGCGGGCCGTAGACCATCGCGGTGATCACCAGCGCACCGAGCAGCGGCAGACCGACGGCGACCAGCAGCACGAACACCGGGTCGACCGGGTCCGGGTCGGACCAGCCGGTCGGCACCTCGGCCGCAGCGGGAGCCGCGGTGAGCACCGCGAGGGAGACCGCGGTCAGGACGGTGGCGCCCAGCGCGAGGAACGCGGCCAGGGCACGACGGACGGTGGGGGCGAGCTGCGAGGTCACGCGCGCCAGGATAGTGGCTCGGCGCTCATCCCTCCGCGCGGTCCGCCGGCGCGGGTGCGCAACGTGACGGGCGTGACACCGGACCCACGCTCGGGGTGGTTCGATTCCTCGCCGCTCCCCCGGTTTACTGGCCGGCATGTTCTCCCTAGCCGACACCTGCACGGCGGACGAGTGGTGGTGCACGCAGGTCCAGGACTGGACCGGCAACGAGTCACTCGCCCGAGCGGCCGACGTCCTCATCGGGGTCCCCCTCGCCCTGCTGGGGCTGCTCCTGATCGGGCTCGTGGTCCGCTGGGTGCTCCACCGTCTCGTCGACCGTCTCGTCAACAGCGCCGAGGACGGCGTGCTGCCCGCCCGGGTGCCCCGCTTCTCGCGCGGCCGCTCCACCAAGGCCGAGCAGGAGGTCGCCGCGCGCGACTCCATCACCCAGGCACGTCGCGTCCAGCGGGCCCAGACGATGGGCAGCCTGCTGAAGTCGATCGTCACCGGCCTGCTGATCGCCATCATCGGCACGATGATGCTCAGCGAGATCGGCGTGAACATCGCCCCGATCATCGCCTCGGCCGGCATCGTCGGCCTGGCGCTGGGCTTCGGCGCCCAGTCGCTGGTCAAGGACTTCCTCTCCGGCATCTTCATGATCTTCGAGGACCAGTTCGGCGTCGGTGACGTCGTCAACGTCGGCGAGGCCATCGGCACCGTCGAGGCGGTGTCGCTGCGCGTGACGCGGCTGCGCTCGCTGGACGGCACGGTCTGGTACGTCCCCAACGGCGAGATCATGCGCGTCGGCAACCTGTCGCAGAACTGGTCGCGCGCGGTCATCGACGTCGGCATCGCCTACGACTCCGACGTCGTGCACGCCAAGAAGGTCCTCGCCGAGGTCGGCGAGTCCCTGTGGGACGACGACGACTTCCGCGACCTGCTCATCGAGCAGCCGGAGGTCACCGGTGTCGAGGGCCTCGGCGCCGACTCCGTGGACCTGCGGATCATGGTCAAGACCGCCCCGCTGCAGAACTGGGCCGTGGCCCGCGAGCTGCGCCAACGCATCAAGGCCCGCTTCGACGCCGAGGGCATCGAGATCCCCTTCGCCCAGCGCGTGGTGTGGCACCGCGAGGAGACCGCGGCCGCCGCCGAGCTGGCGGCCAGGGAGCCCCGCGGCTCCGACGACGCCTGATCCGGCACCCAGCACCCGGCACCCAGCGCCGTACGCCGAAGGGCCGGCCCCCCAGCATCTGCCAGGGGGCCGGCCCTTCGTGCGTGGTCGGTGCGGCGGTCGGCTCAGGCCAGCGCGGCGTCGAGCGTGATGGTGGTGCCGGCCAGCGCCTTGCTGACCGGGCAGTTGGCCTTCGCGCCCTCGGCGGCCTCGACGAACTGCTCCTCGGTGATGCCCTCCACGGTGCCGCGGACGGTGATCTTGATGCCCGTGATGCCGGTGCCGACGGTCAGCTCGACCTCGGCGCTGGTCTCCAGCGTGGTCGGCGGGGTGCCGGCCTTGGACAGCCCGGCCGACAGCGCCATGGAGAAGCAGGAGGAGTGCGCGGCAGCGATGAGCTCCTCGGGCGAGGTCTTGCCGTTGGCCTCCTCGGAGCGGGAGGGCCAGGACACGTCGAAGCTGCCGACGCCGGAGGACTGCAGCTCCACGCTGCCGGCGCCCTCGGCGAGGGAGCCCTGCCAGGTGGTCTTCGCGGTGCGGGTGGTGGCCATGACGGTGAACTCCTGGGGTGCGTGGGTCAGGGCTCGGCCCTGCGGTCGAGCCCACTGTTCCACGCCGGGTGTGAGCCGCCACCGCCCGATCGGCATGATGGACCGGTGAGCTTCTACGACGAGATCGGCGGCGAGGAGACCATCACCCGCATCGTGGCCCGCTTCTACGCCGGCGTGGCCGGTGACGAGGTGCTGCGCCCGATGTACCCCGAGGAGGACCTGGGCCCGGCCGAGGAGCGGTTCCGGCTCTTCCTCATGCAGTACTGGGGCGGCCCCACGACCTACAGCGAGCGACGCGGCCACCCGCGGCTGCGGATGCGCCACGCGCCCTTCCCGGTCGACCCGACCGCGCGCGACCACTGGCTCAAGCACTTCCGCGACGCCCTCGACGAGGTCGCGCTGCCGCCGGAGCAGGACCAGCAGTTCTGGGACTACGTCACCCACGCGGCGCAGTTCATGGTCAACACGATGGAGACATGACCTCCAGCAGCGGAGCACGGACGTCATCGTCGGGACGACGCGGCCGGCCCGACGCCGGGTCGAAGAACACCAGCACCACCCGGGCCCGGGCCAGGAGCACCTCCCGCTCGGGATCGGCGGCGTCGACGATCTCGGTCTCCATGACCAACGAGGTCGAGCCGACGTGGCTGACCCAGGTCCACGCGTCGTACGGCGCGGCTCGGTGCAGGATCGGCACCTTGTAGTCGACGTCGACCTGGGCGACCACGAGCGAGCTGCGCCCGGTCTCCCCGGGCACCTCCTCCCAGAGCCGGCCCATCATCGCGATGCGGGCCTCCTGGAGGTACTCGAAGTACTTCACGTTGTTGACGTGCCCGTAGACGTCGACGTCGCTGAACCGCACCTGCACCGGGTAGTGGCCCACCTCCAGGCGGTGCGCCGGGGTCCGCTGCGGCGCGCGCTCGGGGGCCTCGGCATCGGGGTCGCGGTGGCCCTCGAGGACCGCCTTCTCCTCGGCGGTGAGGCGGCGCGGGCGCTCCTCGGCGAAGACGTACGGCGTCAGCTCGGTCGTCGCGGTGAGGTACAGCCTCCGCGAGCCGTCCGGCCGCTCGTCGTAGACCTCGTAGGCGAGGGTGAACGAGGCCGCGCGGACCTCGGTGACCCAGCAGTCGATGCGCACCGGCTCGAAGCGGAACATCAGCGGCTCGACGTACCGCACCTGGGTGCGGGCCACGACGAGCCCCTCGACCAGCTCCTGCCCCATCAGCTCCACGCGGTGGCTGCGGAACATGTCGACGCGGGCTTCTTGCAGGTAGTCGACGTAGACGACGTTGTTGACGTGGCCCAGGGCGTCGAGGTCCGCCCACCGCACCGGGCACTCATAGACGTGTCTCACGCGCCCGATGCTCCCAGGCTAGTGTGATCCGGTCCGGAGCCACCCCACAGAGAAGAGCATCCCCGCATGCCCGAAGCAGTCATCGTCTCCGCCGCCCGCACGCCGATCGGGCGTGCCAACAAGGGCTCGCTGAAGGACTTCCGCCCCGACGACCTGGCCGCCTTCGCGATCCAGTCCGCGCTCGACAAGATCCCGGCGCTGGACCCCACCACGATCGAGGACCTCTACCTCGGCTGCGGCCTGCCCGGAGGCGAGTCCGGCAACAACATGGCCCGCATCGTCACCACGCTCATGGGCCTGGAGGTCCCGGGCGCGACGACCACCCGCTACTGCGCCTCCTCGGTGCAGACCACCCGGATGGCCTTCCACGCCATCAAGGCCGGTGAGGGCGACATCTTCGTCTCCGCCGGCGTCGAGACCGTGTCCCGCTTCGCCAAGGGCACCTCCGACCACTGGCCCGACACCAAGAACCCCGTCTTCGCCGAGGCGCAGGAGCGCACGAACAAGACCGCCGAGCTCGGCAACGCCGCGGGCGCCTGGCACGACCCGCGCGAGGACGGCCTGGTCCCCGACGTCTACATCGCGATGGGCCAGACCGCCGAGAACGTCGCCACCCTGCGCGGGCTGGACCGCAAGGAGCTCGACGAGTACGCCGTCCGCTCGCAGAACCTCACCGAGAAGGCGATCGCCGACGGCTTCTGGGCCCGTGAGATCACCCCGGTCACGTTGGCCGACGGCACCGTCGTCTCCGCCGACGACGGCCCGCGCGCCGGTGTCACCTACGACGCCATCGCCGGCCTCAACCCGGTCTTCCGCCCCGACGGCGTCGTGACGGCCGGCAACTGCTGCCCGCTCAACGACGGCGCCGCCGCCGTGGTCATGATGAGCGACACCAAGGCCGCCGAGCTGGGCCTGACCCCGCTCGCGCGCGTGGTCTCCACCGGCGTCTCGGGCCTCTCCCCCGAGATCATGGGCCTCGGCCCGGTCGAGGCCACCAAGAAGGCGCTGGCCAACGCCGGCATGAGCATCGGTGACATCGACCTGGTCGAGATCAACGAGGCCTTCGCCGCGCAGGTCGTGCCGTCCTACCAGGACCTCGGCATCGACATCGACCGCCTCAACGTCAACGGCGGCGCGATCGCCGTCGGTCACCCCTTCGGCATGACCGGCGCGCGCCTGCAGAACACCATGCTCAACAGCCTGGACTGGCACGACAAGACCACCGGTCTGATCACCATGTGCGTGGGCGGCGGCCAGGGCATGGCGCTGATCCTCGAGCGCCTGTCCTGATCCACCCGCGGGGCCGCCGGCGGTCCCGTCGTACGACGCCGCGCCGGACGGGCACCCGCCCGACCGGCACCGGTTGAGCTGATCGGGGTGGGCAGCCGCGTAAAGTACGCGGGTGCCCACGCCCGACCTCTCCACCGAGACCCGCTGGCTCAGCGAGGACGAGCAGCACTCCTGGCGCTCCCTCGTCCTCGGCACGACGCTGCTCTTCGACCGGCTCGACGCCGACCTGCGCCGGGCGTTCGACCTCTCCCTGACCGAGTACGAGATCCTCGTGCGGCTCTCCGAGCGCGAGGGCCGGATGCGGATGGCCCAGCTCGCCGACGCGCTCGCGCACTCGCGCAGCCGGGTCACCCACACCGTGTCCCGCATGGAGAAGGCGCACCTGGTGCAGCGCACGACCTCCCCCGAGGACGGGCGCGGCATCGTGTGCGTGATGACCGAGGAGGGGCTGGAGCTCCTCGAGCGCGCCGCGCAGGTGCACGTGCGCGGCGTGCGCGCACACCTGGTCGACCTGGTGGACGCCGATGACTTCCGTGCCGTCGCGCGGGTCTTCGACGCGGTCTCCGACCGGCTGGTGGCCGGTCACCCGGAGGCGGAGATCAGGTAACGGTCAGCGGGTACGTCACCGGGTCTCGACACGCGGGTCACGGCTTCGCAAGCTCAGCCGTGCCGCTCGCTCGACCACCGACGACGGGTCCGCTGGCGCGTCCCCGTCAGTCCCGCGTGAGGCGCCGGTGCGTCACCCGGTGGGGACGCGCTGCCTCCACGCCGAGGCGCTCGATCTTGTTCTCCTCGTAGGCCGCGAAGTTGCCCTCGAACCAGAACCACTTGGCCGGGTCCTCCTCGTCGCCCTCCCACGCCAGGATGTGGGTCGCGACGCGGTCGAGGAACCACCGGTCGTGGGAGGTGACCACGGCGCAGCCGGGGAAGTCGAGCAGCGCGTCCTCGAGCGAGGAGAGCGTCTCCACGTCCAGGTCGTTGGTCGGCTCGTCGAGCAGCAGCAGGTTGCCGCCCATCTTCAGCGTGAGGGCGAGGTTGAGGCGGTTGCGCTCACCGCCGGAGAGCACGCCGGCCTTCTTCTGCTGGTCCGGGCCCTTGAAGCCGAAGGAGGCGACGTAGGCGCGGGAGTTCATCTCGAAGTTGGCGACCTTGATGAAGTCCAGGCCGTCGGAGACGACCTCCCAGACGTTCTTGTCCGGGTCGATGCCGCCGCGGCTCTGGTCGACGTAGGAGATCTTGACGGTCTGGCCGACGTCGAGCGCGCCCTCGTCGGGCTGGTCGTTGCCGGTGATCATCCGGAACAGCGTGGTCTTGCCGACGCCGTTGGGGCCGATGACGCCGACGATGCCGGCGCGCGGCAGCGAGAACGACAGGTCGTGCATGAGGGTGCGGCCGTCGAAGCCCTTGGTGAGCTCCTTGGCCTCCAGCACCACGTCACCGAGGCGCGGACCGGCCGGGATGTTGATCTCGGAGGTGTCGATCTTGCGCATCCGGTCGGCCTCGGCCGCCATCTCCTCGTAGCGCGCGAGACGCGACTTGGACTTGGCCTGGCGCGCCTTGGGGTTGGAGCGGACCCATTCCAGCTCCTTCTCGAGCATCTTGGCGCGCTTGGCGTCCTTCTGCCCCTCGATCTTCAGGCGCTCCTTCTTGGTCTCCAGGTAGGTGGAGTAGTTGCCCTCGTAGGGGTGAGTCTTGCCCCGGTCGAGCTCGAGGATCCACTCGGCGACGTTGTCGAGGAAGTACCGGTCGTGGGTGATGGCCAGGACGGCACCGGGGTAGCTGGCCAGGTGGCCCTCCAGCCACTGCACCGACTCGGCGTCGAGGTGGTTGGTCGGCTCGTCGAGCAGCAGCAGGTCGGGCTGCTGGAGCAGCAGCTTGCACAGCGCCACCCGGCGGCGCTCGCCACCGGACAGGTTGTCGACGATCGCGTCCGGCGGCGGGCAGCGCAGCGCGTCCATCGCCTGGTCCAGGCGGCTGTCGAGGTCCCAGGCGTTGGCGTTGTCCAGGTCGGTCTGCAGGTCGCCCATCTCGGCCATCAGGGCGTCGAAGTCCGCGTCGGGCTCGGCCATCAGCTCGCCGATCTCGTTGAAGCGGTCCATCTTCGTCTTGATCTCGCCGACGGCCTCCTGGACGTTCTCCAGGACCGTCCTGCCCTCGGTCAGCGGCGGCTCCTGCTGCAGCATCCCGACAGTGGCCTCGGGGTCGAGGATCGCGTCGCCGTTGTTGGGCTGGTCGAGCCCGGCCATGATCTTGAGCAGCGAGGACTTGCCGGTGCCGTTGGGTCCGACGACGCCGATCTTGGCGCCGTGCAGGAACGACAGGGTGACGTTGTCGAGGACGACCTTGTCACCGTGGGCCTTGCGGACGTTGCGCAGGGTGAAGACATATTCCGCCATGGTCCCCGAGCCTACCCACGGCCAGCGGCCCGGGCTCAGGCGGCCTGCCCCTCCTCACCCGCCTGCCGCGGTGTGCGTGTGAAGACGGTGGTGCCGCGGTTGAGGTCGTGGCCCACGACCTGCGCATCGACCTCGAAGGAGGTCATCGCCACCCCCTGGGCGTTGGTCCACGTCGAGGCCCGCAGCCGCCCCACGACGACCACCGGGTCACCGCGCCGCAACGAGGCCGCGCAGCCCTCCCCGAGCGCGCGCCAGGCGTTGACGGTGAACCACTGCGTGGTGTCGTCGCTCCACTGCCCGGTCGCCGCGCTGAACCGGCGGGGCGTCGCCGCCAGCCGGAAGCTGGCCACGCTGGCCTCCCCCGCCTGCCGGACGGTGACGTTGCTGCCGAGCCAGCCCTCCATGGTCACCAGGGTGTCGTTGAGCACGATGTCCTCCTCCTCGGGGACCGGCGTCCCCACGGGCAGGAGCCTGCCGTCGTACGCCGTGCTCCGACGCGGCCTCGAGGACCGCTGGGGAGACCCGTGCCGAGGGACGCCCCTGTGGACGCCCGGCGGTCCCGTCCCCTCCCGGAGGGACTCAGGCCAGGGCGCGGTCCAGGCCCGTGCGCAGCGAGGTGTACGCCGTCAGCTCGGTCTGCACGGGGGCGACCACCAGCTCGGAGGCGACCTCCGAGACGGCCTCCCGCAGCCTGCGGTCCGCTGCGGCCGCACGCGAGCGCGCGGTCGCGGCGACCAGCCCGCGACAGACCAGCGCCAGGAACACCCCGAGCAGCACCCCGCCACCGAGCAGCACCAGCGGCAGCGCGACTCCCCCGACGCGGGGCAGGTCGCCGAGACCTCCGGAGAGCATGGCCGCCACGCTCCAGGCGCCCCCGACGAGGGCGGCCAGCACGAGCAGCCACTGCAGGACCCGCACGGCGCCGGCCCACACCGGGAGTCGCTCGGCGTCGAGGTCGACGGTGCGCAGGGCGTCGTCGAGACGGTCCCCGACCTCGGAGAGGCGGGCGGTCGAGGCGCGACGGACGGAGTCGGCGAACGGGGCGCCGAGCCCGGTCGAGACGTCGTCGGCGAGCGAGCGGACCTCGGCGTCGATCTTGGCGCGCTGCACGGCGGTGGCCTGCGGCACCGAGACGCCCTGACCCCGCAGTGCCTTGGAGTCGGCCCCGAGGTCGATCTCGAGCTTCTTCAACGGGTCGGGACGCAGGCGGCCGACCCACGAGACCAGCGGCCATCCCGTGGCGCGACCGGCCCGCCAGCGGGTGGAGCGCTCCACCGCCTCCACGATCGCCGGGACGCCGGCACCCTCGGCGAGCGCCGACTCGAGGGCCTCGACCCGCTCGTCAGACAGGGTGCGCGTGGGCGCGTCCCCGGCTGCAGCGCGCAGCTCGGCCGCCGCGGCGCGCACGTCGGCCTCGATGCGGCCGGCGGTCATCCGCTTGTCGGCGACCCGCTTCTCGATCTCGCCCTTGAGCTGGTCGATGCCGATACCGTGACGGGCGGAGATCGGGATCACCGGGACGTCGGGGATGCCGTCGGCGGCGAGCAGGCGCCGGACGTCGTCGACCATCGCGTCACGCCGGTCCTCGGGCACGGTGTCGATGTGGTTGAGCACGACCACCATCACGTCGGCGTGCGTGCGCATCGGCGCGAGGTAGCGGTCGTGGATGGCCGCGTCGGCGTACTTCTGCGGGTCGAGGACCCACACGAACATGTCGGCGAGCGCGACGAGCCGGTCCACCTCGAGGTGGTGCGCCACCTCGGTCGAGTCGTGGTCGGGGAGGTCGAGGAGCACGACGCCCTCGAGCGCGTTGGACTCGCGTCGGGTGTCGAGCATCGAGTCACGGGTCGTCTGGTGGCGCGGCGGGATGCCCAGCCACTCCAGCAGCTCGCCGGCACCCTCGGTGCCCCAGACGCACGCGGTCGCCCACGACGTGGTGGGCCGGCGTACGCCGACGGCCGAGAGCTCCAGCCCGGTCAGCGCGTTGAACGTGGACGACTTGCCCGAGCCCGTGGCACCGGCGATCCCGACGACCGTGTGGTGCGCGGAGAGCCGCAACCGGCTGGTGCCGCGCTCGACCACCGTGGCGGCACGCCCGACCAGCTCGTCGTCGAGCCGACCCCGGGCCGCCTCGGTCGCGGCGCCCAGGCCCTCGAGCCGGGCTCCGGTGTCGGTGCCCCGGGTGACCAGCTTCTTGGCCCCCTCCAGCAAGGACGTCATGATCCCCCAACCCGCTCGACCCTGTTCGTGGTGCTGGCCCACACCCTAGGGGGTCGGTGCGCTCAGTGCTCGCGCTGGGCGCTGGAGAAGCGCACGTCGTCGACCCGACGGGCCGCCACGCGCAGCGCCTCCGGCGCCTCGTCGCTCAGGCCCAGGCCCTCGACCAGGGCGGTGTAGCGCGCCTGCTCGGTGGCGAAGAGGCCGGTGATCCGCTCCTCCAGCATCTGCCGCGCCCGCTCGGCCATGCCGCGCACGGCCTGGTCGCCGAAGACCGCCTCCAGCAGCTTCTGGCCCAGCGCCGCCGAGCCGCCGGCGATGCCGGCCTCGGCGCCGGTCAGGCCGGCGGTGTGGGAGAAGACGACGACCATCAGCGCGACGGAGAGCCCGTTGACCCCGAGGGCGAGGAAGCGCGCCGTGGTGCGCTTGCCCTCCCCCTCGGCGCGGACCATCTCCAGCACGTCGCCCTGCCACTCGCGCACCGCACGCTCGGCGCGGCGGCGCAGGTCGCGGGAGGCGCGCCCGATGTCGGGGCCGGCGGTGGCCAGCAGACTCACGCCCGACTCCAGCTGGCGCCAGGCCCGCTCAGCCGCCTCGGCGGCCTCCTCGGCGTGCTCGAGGACGAGCAGCTCCAGGCCGGACTCGACCGCGACGGTCACCCGCTCGGCCTGGGCGGGCTTGCCCTTGACCGCGCCGACGACGCGGTCGCGCAGCCAGCCGACCTTGGTCTCCAGCGAGCGCAGCAGCTCCCCGGTGCCCACGAACTCCTGCCACCGGGCGAGGACCTCGCCACGCAGGAGGGTGCCGTCGGCCGTGGCGGCCAGCGCCCGGGACAACGCGTCGGAGTAGGCCTGGTCGCTGAGACGACGCAGGTGCTCGGCGGCCTCCACCTGGGCGGCGGCCGCGTCGGCGACCGGGTGCACGTGGTGGGTCAGGGAGCGGATGGCGCCGTCGAGGGTCTGCTTCACGACCGCGGAACGCGCGCCGGAGTCCTCGGCCAGCGACTCGAGCCAGCCCCGCACCTCGGCCACGTGACCAGCGGGCAGGAGCCCCTCCTCGTCGACCGCGCCCTCGTGGACGACGAAGAGCGGGGAGTCCTTCAGGCCGCGGGCGGCCAGCATCCTGGCCAGGTGCGTCGAGACCGTCTGCACGGCCTCCGGGGCGGTGCGATCCAGCACGATCGCCACCGCCGTCGAGCGGTCGGCGGCCTGCTTGAGGAAGGTCCAGGGCACCTGGTCGGCGTACCGCGCGGCCGAGGTGACGAAGAGCCAGAGGTCGCCGGCGGCGAGCAGCTGCGCGGCGAGCGCGCGGTTCTGCTCGTCGACGGAGTCCACGTCGGGCGCGTCCAGGACCGCCAGGCCCTGCGGGATCGTCTCGGAGGCGACCAGCTGCAGGCAGTCCGGGTCGTTGGTGGCGTGGTCCACGCGGCGCAGGTCCGGCAGCAGGCGGTCCTGGCCGAACCAGTGGCCGTCCTCGGGGTGGTGCACGAGCACGGGCGAGCGCGTGGTCGGGCGGAGCACGCCCGAGGCGGTGACGCGGTGGCCGACCAGGGTGTTGACCAGGGTCGACTTGCCGGCGCCGGTCGAGCCGCCGACGACCGCCAGCAGCGGCGCGTCGACGGTCATCACCCGTGGGATGACGTAGTCCTCGAGCTGGTCGACCATCTCCTGGTGGGAGGTGCGCACCTCGTCGACACCGGGCAGGTCCAGCGGCAGCGCAGCGGCCTGCAGCGCGCCGCGCAGACGCACCAGCGCGGTGATCATGGCGGCGTCGCCGGAGCCGACGTCGGTCGAGGTCTCGTGCCGGGCACTCATCGGGCACTCATGCGGGTCGGGACCACCTGTCCGGGGAAAGCGATGGATGGGCGCACGGCGGAGATCCGTCGGACGTGCTCCTGGCCGCGCACCGCGAAGTCTGGCGGAGGAGTGCCGCGCAGGTAGCGATGATGCAGGAATCCGAGCTCGATCGCTGCTTGTTGGTAGACCCGCATGGCCTGCTCGCCCTCGCGACCGCCGTGCTGCCGGGCGAAGGACCGGGCCGTACGACGGGCCCGCAGGTCGACCACCCAGGCGATGTCGGTGGCCGGCAGCAGCCCGCGCTGGGCGGCGTCGCCCAGGGCCACCCCCAGCATCCGCTGCTCGGCCCGGCGCGCCCAGAAGGCCAGGGCGAACATGCCGATCAGGGCCGGGACCATCAGCACGAGGTAGACAGCCGCGAAGCTGCCCAGCCCGAAGACGGTGGAGCCGTTCCACAGCCCGTGCGCCAGCACCGCCAGGACGTAGCCGCCCACGGGCGCCAGGAACCGGACGGCACCGGACCGGCTCGTCACGGCGATGCCGACGCCGATGCCGATGAAGGTCGTGAAGAGCGGGTGGGCGAACGGGCTGAAGAGGCAGCGGATGACGAACGTGGCGGTGACCGCCTCGGTGCCGCCCGGCCCCATCCCGTCGGTGCCGTCGTAGGCGGCGGCGAGGTAGAGGATGTTCTCGACGAAGGCGAACCCGATGCCGACCATGCCGGCGTAGACGATGCCGTCGAGGATGCCGTCGAGCTCCGCGCGTCGCAGCCACAGCAGCAGCACCAGGAAGGCGCCCTTGCCGGCCTCCTCGGTGATCGGGGCGACGACGGCGAGGCTGGCCACCTCACCCACCCCGACGACCAGGCCTCCGATGCCCTGCACCAGCAGCGCGCCCGCGGTGGCGACGAAGCCACCCCACAGCAGGCCCAGGGCCAGCAGCGACTTGGGTTCGGGCTCGTAGCGGTCCAGCCAGAGGTAGCAGCCGACCAGCGGGCCCACCGGCAGCGCGGCCAGCACGGTGGCCAGCAGCAGCGTGCCCGGGGCGCCGGACAGTGCCAGGACCAGCAGCATGGGCAGGGCGCCGAGCGCCACGAGCACGGTCACGACGACCGTGAACGCGACTCCCTGGCGACGTGTCCTGACCATGGTCACGAGCCTATCGGCCGGCGGCCCGCACCGATCACCCCTGTCGCGCGCGCCGTCGTACAGTGGCGGCATGAGCGAGGAGACGCAGCCCGAGCCCCGGACCGAGTCGCACGACCCGGCGGTGCCGGAGGCGTACGCCGCCTTCATGCGCACCGGCTGGGGCGACCGCGAGCTCGACCTACCGCGCCACCCGGTCGCCGACCTCGCCGCGACCCGTCGCGAGCGTCTCTCCGCCGCCTTCCCCGGCGAGCGACTGGTGCTGCCGGCCGGCACCTACAAGGTGCGCGCCAACGACACCGACTACCGCTTCCGTGCCGACACCGCGCACGCCTACTTCTCCGGCAACCTCACCTCCGACGCCGTGCTCGTGGTCGAGGACGGCGAGGGCGTGCTCTACGCCCGCCCACGCTCCTCGCGCCAGACCGACGAGTTCTTCCGCGACCGGCAGTACGGCGAGCTCTGGGCCGGTCGCCGTCCGTCGCTGAAGGAGATCTCCGACTCCCTGGGTCTGGAGGTGCGTCACGTCGACGAGCTCGAGTCGCGACTGTCCGCCTCCACGACCAAGACCCGCGACCTGACCTCCGACGGCGACCTCGCCCGGGTGGCCTCCGAGCTGCGGCTGGTCAAGGACTCCTGGGAGGTCGGGGAGCTGCAGGCCGCCTGCGACGCCACGACGCTGGGCTTCGAGGACGCGGTCGCTGACTGGGACAACGTGCTGCGCTACGGCGAGCGCTGGCTCGAGGGCACCTTCTTCCGTCGCGCCCGCACCATGGGCAACGACATCGGCTACGACTCCATCGTGGGTGGTGGCAAGCACGCCACGACGCTGCACTGGATCGAGAACTCCGGCGCGATCACGCCCGGGGAGCTGGTGCTGCTCGACATGGGCGTGGAGGGCCACAACCTCTACACCGCCGACGTGACCCGCACCCTGCCGGTCGACGGCACCTTCACCCCGCTGCAGCGTGACCTCTACCAGCTGGTCCTCGACGCCCAGGAGGCCGGCATCGGAGCGGTGCGCCCCGGCGCGGCGTTCCAGGACCCCCACCGCGCCGCGATGCGGGTGCTGGCCCACGGCCTCGACGACCTCGGGCTGCTGCCGGTCAGCGCCGAGGAGTCGCTGGCCGACGACAACAAGACCTACGCGCGGTGGACCCTCCACGGCACCAGCCACATGCTCGGCATGGACGTCCACGACTGCGGCCGGGCGGCGCCGGAGGCCTACGCCAAGGGCACCCTGGCCGAGGGGATGGTGCTCACCGTCGAGCCGGGGCTGTACTTCCAGGAGGACGACCTGCTCGTCCCCGAGGAGCTGCGCGGCATCGGCATCCGCATCGAGGACGACATCCTCGTGACCGCCGACGGCTACGACAATCTCTCGGCCTCCCTGCCGCGCACGCCCGACGCGGTCGAGGAGTGGATGGGTCAGCGGATCCGCTGACCCCACCCGTTCGACCCGGCGCAGCCGGTCGGCGGGTGGTCAACCGGCCGGCAGGTCCACCCAGAAGACCGAGCCCTCGCCGGGCGTCGAGTCGGCGCCCAGCTCGCCGCCGTCGCGCTCGGCGACGGTGCGGGCCAGCGGCAGGCCGAGCCCGGTGCCCTTGACGCTCGGCCCCGCGAAGCGCACGAACGGCTCGAACGCCGAGCGCAGCTGCACGGCGCTCAGGCCCCGGCCGGTGTCGCGGACCGTCACCCGAACGCGCGGCTGGCCCCCCTCCCCCACCAGCGGCTGCGCGCCCACCTCGACCGTGCCGCCGTGGCGGTTGTGCACGATCGCGTTGCCGACGAGGTTGGTCAGCACCTGGCGCAGGCCGGCGGGGCGGGCGAGCACCGACAGGCCGGTGGGTACGCCGTTGACGACCGTGACCCCGTGCTTCTCGGCGGGCACCCGGTGCCAGTGCACGACGTCGGCCACGGCGCCGGCCACGTCGACCGAGAGGCGCGAGTCCTCCGCGCCGAGCAGCCGCCCCGTGCCCAGCAGGTCCTCGACCACGTCGAGGAGGTGCTCGGAGGCCGTGAGGACGTGGCCGGCGTCGCGCCCCACCTCCGCCGCGAACTCCCCGGGCGACTGGCGCTCGGCCTGGTCGGCCAGCAGCTCGGCGTACCCGATGATCGTGGAGAGCGGGGTCCGCAGCTCGTGGCCGACCGTGGCGAAGAACTGCTGCTGGACGTGGCGGGCCTGGTCGCCGACCGCGAGGGCGTCGGTGAGCAGCGAGCGGGAGTGCTGCGCGGCGAGCCCGGCGGCCAGCGCGGCCGAGAGCAGGCGGTAGTCGGCGAGCAGCTGCTGGGACCAAGGGCCGGGGGTGCTCCGTCCCACGGAGAGGCTGCCGTACATCGCGGCGTCGCGCTGCAGGGCGCACGAGACGATCGCGGCGGTGCCGCACTGCTCGAGCTCGTCGCGGTCGGTGGCCGCTTCCGGCGGCAGCAGGTCGCGGTCGGTGAGCGCGACGATCTCGTCGCGGGCGAGCTGGGAGAGGTAGGGCATGGTGAGCGCCCCCTCGCTGCCGTCGCGCGGGACGGAGTGGCACGGCGACCCCGGAGCCACCCACTCCCGCAGCCACACCCGGTCCCCGAGGTGCAGCCAGGGGTCGCGGTCCTCCGGCGGGGTGAGCGTGAGGGCGAGGACGACGATCTCCGCCTCCCCGCCGGTCAGGAAGTGCGCCGACACCCGCTCGCACGCCCCCTCCACGGACAGCTCGCCGGTGAGCAGCCGGCCGCTCAGGAGCGCTGCGTCCGCGGAGGGGGCGACGTCCACCGCGAGCTCCTGCAGGGCCACGGGTGTCGCGGGGGCCACGTCACTCCTCGGGGGATGAAGGAAGAGCCCCGCACCGCAGCAGCGCCGGCGAGGGGAAGATGCCCCTAGTCTGGTCGATCCGTGCGGGCTGCGTCAGCACAACCTGCCGATCCAGGCCCCATCGGGCCAGCGCGGTCAGTTGCGCCAGCCCCAGGCTGCGACCCGGACAGGCGTGGTGCCCGGCCCCGAAGGGCAGCCAGGCACCGGGACGCACGTCCGCGCCGTCCCACCGCGCGGGGTCGAAGAGCGCCGGGTCGGCCGACCCCGCCGGCAGGAGGTCGGCCCCGCGCCCGAGCAGCAGCGGACTCACGAGCACGACGGCGTGGGCGGGCACCGTGCCGTGCTCCAGCGCGACCTCCCGCGCGGTCATGCGGGCCGTGACCCACGTGGGCGGCCGCAGCCGCAGGGTCTCCCAGGCCGTCTCCGTGGCGAGGCCGCGGCGAGCCGCCTGGGCCGCGGCGGCGGGGTTCTCGGCTAGCAGCACGAGCAGCCAGGCCCCCGCGGCGATCGGCACCTGGACACCGGCGGCCAGCTCCACCGCGCTCACCGTGGGGGCATCGACCCGCAGGTCGGCGAGCGCTCGCTCGAGGTCGACGCGGGCGGCGCGCTCGGCACGGCGCGTGTTCGACCACCGACGAGGAGGGCGCGCCGCGGCGATGACGGGCGCCAGGGCGTCGATCCACGCCAGCACCAGGTCGGCGACGCGGTCGCGGTCCGCCGGCTCGAGCGGGCCCAGCACGGCGTCGGTCGTGGACCTGGCCACGGGCTCGCGCAGGACGCGCATCGCGTCCGCGGCGTCGTCGGCGGCCCACGCGACGACGGCCCGGGAGAGCTCGTGCTCGAAGGTGGCGAGGCCACGGGTGACCTGGTCGGGTCGCAGCCGGGTGATCATCGCGTGCTCCCCGGTCGTGGCGCGGCGGGTCACGTCGACGGGGAAGAGGAAGGCGTCACTGTCGGTCAGCACCCGACGGGTGTCGACGACCGAGGTGACGAGGTAGGGGCCGCCCGGCCCCAGGGCGACCGGCCCGGGCTCGTCGCGGAGGCCGAGAACGGCACCGAGGCGCCCGATCGCCAAGGTGTCGTCCGTGGTGGTGTCGGTCCTCAGGGGGACGGACGCCACATGTAGATAGCGGACAGCTGTCGAGCGGCCCGGCGGGCGCGGATCTTCGCGAGCATGGTCGTTCCTCCCTTGCGCACTAGGTCGTCCGAGTCCCCGAGAGTGGGCGACCCGGGCAGGACAGCCTCCCTCACTGCCCAGCCTGCGCAGAATACCCCTGCCGGCATCGTCCTGACCATGATCGAGTAAAGATCCGGCTCAGGTCGCGCGTCGGGTCAGATCGTCTCGGCGATCAGCTGCTCGAGCTGCTGACGCCGGAACGGCTTGGGCAGCACGTCGGTGATGCCGAGCTCCTGCAGCAGCGGACGCTTGTCGCCCGCCCAGGCGCTGACGACGACGACCCGCAGACCGGTGGCGTGCTCGGGGTGCTGGTGGATCCAGCGCACGACCTCCTCGCCGGTCATCCGCGGCATCGAGAGGTCCAGCAGCATCAGGTCGTAGCTGGTGCGCTGCAGCGCCTCGACGGCCTCGACACCGTCGATGGCCTGGTCGGCACTGTGGCCCTGCCGCTCGACCATCCGGGCCATGACCTCGCGGATGTCGTCGGTGTCGTCGACGACGAGGAACCGCAGCTGGCGGCTCGACTCTGTCGTCTTCTCGTCCACGGCCGAAGGGTACCGCTCCCGGTATCTCCCCGTGCTCCCCGCCAGGGTGGTCCCGGCATGTGGGAGATAGCCTTGGCGGGCCCAGCCTCCGTAGCTCAGCTGGATAGAGCGAGTCACTTCTAATGACTTGGTCGCAGGTTCGAGTCCTGCCGGGGGTGCTACCCCGACAGCCCCGTCCCGGGGGTTGCCGCGCGCCGCCGGACCCAGCAGGGTGGGCAGTGCTTGAAGGCCATGTCCCGCAGGGCGGCCCGCGTGCGTGCCGACTTGCCCGGGCGGACGTCGGGAGCCGGTGCTGGTGCCTCGGACATGGCAGGACCCTACTGGCACGCGGGGGCCGGGCGGGTCGACGCCTCAGGCGTGGTCGTCGATCGCGGCGAGCAGGCTCCGGCGTACGTCGTCGGGGGCGAAGCTGGCCCGCACCGACGTCCGCGCGAGCTCCCGCACGCCCTCCTCGTCGAGGTCCAGCAGGTCGGCTGCCAGCTCGTACTCCCGGTTGAGGGTGGTGCCGAACATCGGCGGGTCGTCGGAGGCGATCGCGACCGTGACGCCGGCCTCGACGAAGCGCGGCAGCGGGTGCTCCTCGAGCGTCGCGACCGCGCGGGTGGCGAGGTTGGAGGACGGGCACACCTCGAGGGGTACGCCGGTGGCCGCGAGGTGCTCGAGCAGCGCAGGATCCTGCGCGGCGCTCGTGCCGTGGCCGATCCGCTCGGCGCCCAGCAGGTGCAGCGCGTCCCAGACCGTCTGCGGCCCGGTGGTCTCCCCCGCGTGCGGGACCGAGCGCAGCCCCGCGGCGCGTGCCGCGTCGAAGTGCGGCTGGAACTGCGGGCGGGGCACGCCGATCTCGGGGCCGCCGAGGCCGAAGCCGATCAGCCCGTCCCCGGCGTGGTGCAGCGCGAAGTCGAGCGTGGCGTCGGCCGCGGGCAGCCCGGACTCCCCGGGGATGTCGTAGATCCAGCGCAGCACCAGCCCGAAGTCGCGCTCGGCGGCGACCCGGGCGTCCTCCAGCGCCTCGGTGTACGCCTCGATCGGCATCCCCACCCCGTCCTCGTGCGGGCGCACGGAGGTGTAGGGAGTGCAGGTGAGCTCGGCGTAGCGCAGGGACTGCTCGGTCGCCATCTCGCGGGCCACCTCGTAGGTCAGCACCCGCACGTCCTCGGGGGTGCGCACCAGGTCGACGACAGCGAGGTAGACCTCGATGAAGTGCGCGAAGTCGCGGAACTCGAAGAAGCGGCGCAGCGCCTCGGGGTCCTCCGGCACGGTGCCGGGGTGGCGCCGCGCGAGCTCGGAGACGATGCGCGGGGAGGCCGAGCCGACGTGGTGGACGTGCAGCTCGGCCTTCGGCAGGCCGGCGATGAAGGCGGGGTCCACGCGCACCGGATCAGTCCGTCGCCTCGAGCACGGCGTCGAGGATGTCCTGCGGCTGGCCCTGGACGACCTCGCCGTCGAGGATCACCGTGGGGGTGCCCTGCACGCCGGCCTCGATCGCCGCGGCGGTGGCGTCGTCGACCCAGTCGCGCATGGTCACCTCCAGGATGCCCTCGGAGACGGCGTCCTCCTCGGCACCGGCCTCGACCGCGAGGTCGAGCAGGTCCTGGTTGTCAGGGAAGGGACCGGACTCGGACGGCTGGTTGTCGAAGAGCAGGTCGTGGTAGCGCTTGGCGACCTCGGGGCCGGACTCCTCCAGCACTACGGCGAAGGCGTTGACCGCCCGCGGGCTGTAGTCGCTGATCCGCTCGAGGAGGTTGAAGGGGCGGTACTCCACCAGCAGCTCGCCCTCCTCGGCGAGGCGCTCGAAGTCGTCGCGGGTCGCGGCCTCGAGCTCGCCGCAGAACGGGCAGAGGAAGTCCTCGTAGACGACCACCGTGTGCGGGGCGTCGGAGTCGCCGACCGTCACGCCGTGCTCGCTGGCACCCGCGGGGGCCGCCGAGACGTCGGTGCTGGTGTCCAGGGCACGGGTGAGCAGGAACCCGGCCAGGATCACCAGCGCCATGCCGACCGCCACGATCGTGGCCATCCGGATCGTGCGACGCCGCTCGGCGCGCTGCTGGGCGGCACGCGCCTCGGCGGCGCGAGCGGCGCGGTCCTCGGCGCGGTTCTTCTTCGACATGATTCTCCTCAGCTCTCCAGCGGCGTACGACGGAACAGCACGTGGTCGAGGGCCCATCGGCCCCGGTGGCCGACGGCCGCCACGAACAGCGACCCTGCCAGCAGGGCGACGTCGCGGGCGATCTCCCAGGGGTACTTCTCGGCGGCGTCGGGGTCATAGCCCCCACCGCCGAAGCACCCGCAGTCGATGGTCAGCCCGCGTGCCCAGGCGCTCGCGATCCCGATGATGAAGGCGACGAACAGGACCGCCGACGCCACCGCCATCGTCCGCGTCAGCAGTCCCACGACCAGCGCGAGCCCCACGACGACCTCCACGACCGGCAGCAGCTGCCCCACGGTCGGCACGAGCGCCTCGGGCAGCAGCCGGTAGGCGCGCACGGCCTGCACGCTCGATGCGGGGTCGGGGATCTTCAGGGCCCCGGCGACGATCCAGACGCCCCCGACGACGAGCCTCGCGGCCAGCACCAGCCAGCCCACGACACGTCCCTCCACGACCGCGAGCCTAGAGGGAGGGTCTGAGGGGCGGCTGAGAGGCCGCTGGTGCGGCCCGCACCGGCGGGGGCGCCGACGCGTAGGGTGTCGATCCATGACGGACCGACTCGTGTGGATCGACTGCGAGATGACCGGCCTGGACCTGGGGGCCGACGCCCTGATCGAGGTCGCGGCGCTGGTCACCGACTTCGAGCTGAACGTGCTCGGTGAGGGCGTCGACGTGATCATCAAGCCGCCGGACGCCGCGCTGGAGCAGATGGTGCCCTTCGTGCGGGAGATGCACGAGAAGTCCGGGCTGCTCGAGGAGCTCGCGGAGGGCGTCGACATGGCCGCCGCCGAGCGGCAGGTGCTCGACTACATCCGCACCCACTGCCCCGACGGCAGTCGCCCGCCGCTGGCCGGCAACACCGTCGCCACCGACCGGGCCTTCCTGGCCCGCGACATGGCCACGCTCGAGGGGTTCCTGCACTACCGGATCGTGGACGTCTCCTCGATCAAGGAGCTCTCGCGCCGTTGGTTCCCCCGGGCCTACTACGCCGCACCCGACAAGCGGGGCAACCACCGCGCCCTGGCCGACATCCAGGAGAGCATCGAGGAGCTGCGCTACTACCGCGAGGCGGTGTTCGTGCCGCAGCCCGGCCCCGACACCGACACCGCCCGCGAGATCGCCGGTCGGCACGGCGGTTCCCTCACGGGGCTGACCGGTGAGACCACCGCAGCGCAGGGCGCGGCCTCGGATTCGGCGCCCGCGTCCTAGTCCCCTACACTCGTCCCCGGTCCGGCTCCGCCGGGTCCGTGGTGGGCGTAGCTCAGCTGGTAGAGCATCGCGTTGTGGTCGCGAGGGTCGCGGGTTCAAGCCCCGTCGCTCACCCCACGAGCACGAGCCCCTGACCTCCGGGTCAGGGGCTCGTCGCGTCTCCGCCGCTCCTCCCCCGTGCGCGGGGATAGCTAGGGTCGCCGCATGGCAGCACCCGACCGGTCCCCCGCGCGCGAGGTGCGGCTCGAGCGGCGTACGTCGCAGGACCCGCAGGTCCTGGCCCTGGTGGGCCGCTACGTCGCCGAGCTCGACGAGCGCTTCCCGAGCGGCTTCACCGTCTCCGGTCCCGACGACCTCGTGGACCCCGGAGGGCACTACCTCCTCGCGACGGTCGACGGCGCACCCGCCGCGGTGGGCGGCGTCCGCGCGATCGCGAGCCCCGAGGGCGCGGCCGAGGTCAAGCGGATGTGGGTCGACCCGGCGTACCGCGGACTGGGGCTCGGACGACGGGTGCTCGCCGCCCTGGAGGAGCTTGCGGTCGAGCTCGGGCACCGCACGGTCGTCCTCGACACCAACCGCACGCTCGGCGAGGCGCTGTCGATGTACGCCGCGGCGTGCTACCGCGAGGTCGAGCGCTACAACGACAACCCCTACGCCGAGGCGTTCTTCCGCAAGGAGCTGTAGGACCTCAGCCGGGGATCTGCCCGAACGAGCCGCGCTGGAAGTCCTGGTAGGCCTCGAGCACCTCGGCCTTGGTGTTCATCACGAACGGCCCGGCCCACGCCAGCGGCTCCCGGATCGGCTGCCCGCCGACGACGATGACGTCCATCCGCGGGCTGCGGCTCTCCTGCGTGCCGTCGGCGGTCAGGGTGAGGTAGTCACCGGCGCCCATCGCGGCCGCCTGGCCGGTGCGGATCGGGCGCCCGTCGGTGCCCACGGTGCCCTGGCCGTTGAGGACGTAGACAAGCGCGTTGTGCTCGACCTCCCAGGGCAGATCGAGCCGCGCGCCGGGCTCGAGGGTGGCGTGCACGAGCGTCATCGGGGTGTACGTCGACCCCGGGCCCGCGTGCCCGTCGACCGAGCCCGCGATGACCCGGACCAGGGCCCCCGCGTCGGGGGTGGTGAGCAGCTGGACCTCGCCGGAGCGGATGTCCTGGTACTTCGGGGCGCTCATCTTGGCGTCGCGCGGGAGGTTCACCCACAGCTGGATGCCGTGGAAGAGACCGCCCTGGGTGACCATCCACTCCGGCGGGGCCTCGATGTGCAGCAGGCCGCTGCCGGCGGTCATCCACTGGGTGTCGCCGTTGGTGATGGTCCCGCCGCCGCCGTGGGAGTCCTGGTGGTCGAAGGTGCCGTCGATGATGTAGGTGACGGTCTCGAAGCCGCGGTGCGGGTGCCAGGAGGTGCCCTTGGGCTCGCCGGGCGCGTACTCCACCTCGCCCATCTGGTCCATCATGATGAACGGGTCCAGGGCACGCAGGTCGAGACCGGCGAAGGCCCGGCGCACCGGGAAGCCCTCCCCCTCGTAGCCCTGGGGTGCGGTGGTCAGCTGCCAGACCGGGCGCGGCTGGTCACCGAGGCCGGGGGTGCGCAGGCGGGGCAGGACGGTGAGGTCGTCGACGGTGACGGCAGGCATGGGTTCCTCCTCGGGGTGGTCGAGCGGAAGAACGTCGTTGAAACTCGAACTATTCCGCTGCCGGCGAGAGCGCCGACCGCGCCTGGGAGGGCAGGTCCGAGAGGGCTGGCCAGGCGACTCAGACCAGTGCCGGGAGCTCGACGTAGAACGTCGTCCCGGCACCCTCCGCGCTCTCGACGCGCAGCGACCCACCGTGCTGGTGCACGACCGCGCGGGCGATCGAGAGCCCCAGCCCGCTGCCGGGGATGGCCTGGCGCTGGGCCAGGGAGGACCGGAAGAACCGCGTGAACAGGTGCTCCTGCTCGGCGAGCGGGATGCCGATGCCGGTGTCGCGCACGACCACCACGCTGCCCTCCTCGCGCGGCAGCAGGGAGACCTCCACCTCCCCACCGCCCGGGGTGAACTTCACGGCGTTCCCCACGAGGTTGACCAGGGCCCGCTCCAACATGTCGCGCTCGCCCAGGAACGGCATCGGCTCCTCGGGCACCGAGACCCGCAGGCGGAGGCCGCCGGTCTCGGCCGCCGGCGCGACGACCTGGCAGGCATCGCCCACCACCGTGCGCAGGTCGACGACCCGGGGCGCCAGGTTGAGGCCGTCCTCCTGCAGCCGCGAGAGGGTGAGCAGGTCGTCGATGAGACCCAGCAGCCGGCGGGAGTTGGACTCGACCTTCTCGACGGCCGAGCGCTGCGCGGGGCTGAGCTCGCCGAGCGTCGCGTCCAGCAGCATCTCCAGGTAACCGTGGATGCTGGTGATCGGGGTGCGCAGCTCGTGGCTGACCGAGGACACGAAGGCGTCCTTGACCGCGTCCACCTCCCGCATCCGCTCGAGCGCCTCGCGCAGTGCCTCCTCGGTCTCGATCCGGTCGGTCACGTCCTCGGAGGTGCTGACGTAGCCGACCACCGCGCCCTGGTCGTCGGTGACCCGGCTGAGCGTCATCGAGTGCGTGCGGTCGACCCCGTCGGCCCGGGTGAAGCCCATCTCCACCGGAGCGACGCCGCGCCGAAGCAGCTCTCCCGCCACCGAGCGGAAGTCGGGCGCCACCCCCAGCTGGGCGGCGGCCGCCTCGACCGCCGACGGGCTGTGCAACATGCTCGTGCTGCGCCCCAGGACCTCCTCGGCGCGGTAGCCCAGCATCCGTTCGGCACCGGGGTTGAAGAGCGAGATCCTGCTGTGCTCGTCGGTCACGATGATCGCGACCCCCGTCGCGCTCGCCACGATGCGGTCCAGGGTGTCGCGCTCGGCCTGCGCGTCCCGGGCCGCCTCGACGCTCTCCCCCACCCGCAGGATGAGGGGCACCACGATGACCGCGCACACGACCGCGAACGAGGACAGCAGGATCCCCCGCAGGTCCCGGTCGAGTCCGTAGACGTCGGGGGCGGCGGCGAACGGGCCCCGGTCGGCGGTCGTGAGCAGGATGGCGAAGGCCAGCATCAGGATCATCTGCGCCAGCGCCTCGCGGGCCGAGATGCGCAGCGCGCTCCACGCCAGGAGAGCGACGAGGAGGTAGACCAGCGGCGGGGTGTCCTGCGGGATGAAGATCAGCGGGGCGGCCACCGTGATGAGCAGCCACTGCAGCGCGTACTCCCCGCGCCCGGCGATCGAGTCGTGCGCCGGGAGGGTCGCCCACAGTGGCGTCAGCACCATCAACGACGCGAGGTGGGCGGTGCCCATCCCCAGCGCGATGAGCGGGGGGTGGCCGAACCCGGTGGCCAGCGCCGTGAGGGCGCCGCCGCCGGCACCCACCGCACCACCGACCAGGCAGGCGAGGAACCACCGGCGCAGGTCCGCGTCGCGGCACAGCGTCCACGTGCGCTCCTGGCCACGGGAGAGCAGCACCCACACCAGCGCCACCTCGACGGTGATGGTGACGGCGTACCCGGTGGCCACGCCCCACGGGCGACCACCGAGTCCCACGGTCAGCAGCGCGAGCACCGTGACGATCGGCAGGAGTCGCACCACCCAGCGTCGGGGGGCGAGCAGCAACGCTCCCACGGCGGCGCCGACCGGCCAGATGCCGATGACCTTGCCGTCGTCGGGAGCGGCGGAGACGGCAATCAGACCGGTGAGGGCCGTGACCACGAGCAGGGCGGACACCCGGACCTGCCATGACGACGACCACCAGCGCAGCACGCGCACCCTCCTCACGGTTGCTCCCTGTCACCGCTCGCAGCGACCATCAGACCACCCCGGCGACCCGGACACCATCGACGGCGCGCCCTCCCTCCTACCCGTTCGCGTCGGTCCCATGACTAGGTTGTCGAGGTGAGCACCGACACCAGCAGCCGCAGCCACTACGACGTCGTCGTGGTCGGGGGTGGGCACAACGGGCTGGTCGCCGCCGCGTACCTCGCCCGGGCCGGCCTCTCCACCCTGGTCCTCGAGCGCCTCGACCACACCGGCGGCGCCGCGATCTCCGCGCAGGCGTTCCCCGGCCACCCGGTGCGGCTCTCGCGCTACTCCTACCTCGTGTCGGTCATGCCCGACGCCCTGATGGCCGACCTAGACCTCGACGTCACCCTCACCTCGCGGGGGACCGCGTCCTACACCCCGACGCTGCGCGACGGCGTCCCGGGAGGCCTGTTCGTCCAGCGCCCGGAGGGGCCCGGGACCGCGGAGTCCTTCGCTGCGCTCACCGGCGGCGAGGAGGAGTACGCCGCGTGGCAGCGGTTCTACGGCGAGCTCGAGCAGATGGCAGGCGTGCTCGCCCCCACGTTCCTGTCCCCGCTGCCCACCGAGCGCGACCTGCAGGCCCAGGTCGGCGCGGACATCTGGCGCGACGTCGTCGAGCGTCCCCTCGGCGAGGCCGTCGAGCGACGGTTCCAGGACGACACGGTCCGCGGTGTCGTCGGCACCGACGGCCTGATCGGCACGTTCGCGTCGCTGCACGACCCCTCGCTGGTGCAGAACAAGTGCTTCCTCTACCACCTCGTCGGCAACGGCACCGGCGAGTGGCGGGTGCCCGTGGGCGGGATGGGTGCGGTGACAGACGGGCTGCTGAGGGCCGCTGTCGGTGCCGGCGCCGAGGTCCTCACCGGCGCGGGCGTCTCCCGGATCACACCGGGAGCCGACGGCGTGGAGATCACCTGGGACGGCGCCTCCGGCAGCCACTCGGTGACCGCGGACCACGTCCTCTCCGGTGTGGCGCCGTGGGTGCTGCGCATCCTGCTCGGCGAGGGCGAGCACCCCGACAAGCCCGTGGGCTCGCAGCTGAAGATCAACCTGCTGCTGGAGCGGCTGCCCCGGCTGCGCTCGGGGATGGACCCCGCCAAGGCCTTCGCCGGCACCCTGCACCTCGGGGAGGACTACTCCCAGATCGAGCGGGCGTACGCCGAGGCCGCGGCCGGACAGGTGCCCTCGACCATGCCCGGCGAGGTCTACTGCCACTCCCTGACCGACCCCTCGATCCTGGGTGACGCCCCGGAGGGCACGCACACGCTGACCTACTTCGGCCTGCACACGCCCGCGACGCTCTTCGAGGGCCCCGACCGCGAGGCACGCAAGGCACTGGCCGTCGAGCGCGCCCTCGCCGAGCTCGACAAGCACCTGGAGGAGCCGATCTCCTCCTGCGTCGCGACCGATGCGTCCGGCCGGCCCTGCATCGAGGCGAAGATCCCCCAGGAGATCGAGGCCGACCTGGCGATGCCCGGCGGGCACATCTTCCACGGCGACCTGGAGTGGCCCTGGGCGGCCAACCGGGCGCTGCTGGACACCCCCGCCTCACGGTGGGGCGTGCAGACCGACCACGAGCGGGTGCTGCTGTGCGGGTCCGGTGCCCGACGGGGCGGCGCCGTCTCCGGTCTGGGCGGTCACAACGCCGCGCAGGCGGTCCTGGAGGCGCGCTGACCCGTGCCGGACCGCCCTGCGGAGACGATCCCGGGCAGGACGGCCCCGGGGTGCGCCCTCGATTTTTCGCGACGGCCCCTCGCTGGTAACGTTCACGTCGCTTCACCAGGCGCCATTAGCTCAATTGGCAGAGCAGCTGACTCTTAATCAGCGGGTTCGGGGTTCGAGTCCCTGATGGCGTACAGAACGAAGGGCCCCAGGTCGATGACCTGGGGCCCTTCGCGTTTCCTCGTGTTCGACAGCGCCGGACTGCTCACGTGCTCCACCATGGGACCGACTGGTCCCACAGTCACCCCCCCCTTCTCTCGGTCCAGGAGTCCCCCGTGCCCCGTCGAACCACCCCTGCCGTCGCGCTGCTCACCACCGGCGCCCTGGCTGCCACCGCGCTCGGCACGGCCGCGACCTGGGCAGGAGCCTCCTCCGCGCCCGCGACGGCGCCCAGCAGCTCGGGCGAGAACTGCCAGACCCTGTCGACGCCGCGCACGATCATCACGGGCCAGAAGCCGCAGACCTACGTCTACACGGCTCCCGAGGGCACGGTCGTGACGTACTACTGCGTGGAGGACCAGGGCGGCGGGGTGGAGTACATCCGGCTCCAGACGCCCGCGCAGAGCGTCCTGATGCGCAAGGGCGACGGCAAGGCGATCCTGGCCTACTCGGTGCTCTACGGGTCCGGGGCCACGCCGACCCCGAGTGCGACGCCGACGACGCCCAGCGCCACCCCCACCACGCCCAGCGCCACCCCCACCACATCCAGCGCGACGCCGACCGAGACCCCGACCTCCCCCACCGCGACGCCGACCGAGGTCACCGAGGACGACATCCCGGAGGTGACCGGGCCGCCCGCGACGAACCCGGACGGAAGCTTCAACTGGAACTGGCGCTACGACCCGCCGTCGTGCTCGGCACTGACGGTGCTCTATCCCTCGAACATCCCGGACAACCAGACCAACGACGTCAATGTCCGCATCCGTTTCACCGACGGCACCAGCCGCACGCTGAACTACCACTTCAACGGCGGCAACTGGACCGGCATGCGTGCCTTCAACTACGTCCAGCACCCGAGCTGGCCGGCCGGCACGTCGGAGTACTGGGTCGAGTGGACCCAGGTCGGCGGGTCGAACTACCACTACGGGGAGAGCTTCCACAACGCACCCATCGAGGGGCCGCTGCACTGCATCCTGGGTGACGACGGCGACCCTGACACCGTCGAGGTCCCGCAGTCGGTCACCACCATCGACGACTGGGACCCCGCCCGCCGCGTCGTCCGCCAGGGCACCCGTACCTCGACCGAGATCGTGACCGTCGACGAGACCGGCCTCTCCGACGTCCAGCTCGAGCGCACCCGCGACGGCGCCGACTGGCAGGTGCTGCGCACCCTGCCCGTCGAGCGCGACCGCGTGGTGATCTCCTTCCCCAAGGAGCGCAAGAAGGGCAAGGTCACCTACCGGCTGACCGTCCCGGGCACCGAGTCCGTCACGGGCGCGGTCACCCCGGAGATGACGGTCAAGGTCAAGAAGAAGAAGCGCAACCGTCGCTGACGTCCTGCCCACGACTCCGGACCGCCCGACCACCGGTCAGGGGATGGCCCGGGTCGCGTGAGTGGGCGATGCTCGCTCCATGTCGTTCCTCCGCACCGTGACCCGCCTCGCGCTCGGGTCGGCGATGGTCTTCGCCGGCACCGCCCACCTGACCTTCGCACGGGAGGAGTTCCAGGCCCAGGTCCCGGACTGGTTCCCGCTCGACGAGGACCTCACGGTGCTCGGGTCGGGCGTCGTCGAGATCGGTCTGGGCGCCGCGCTCGTGGCCGCACCGAAGGCCCGACGCCCGCTGGTGGGCGGTCTGCTGGCGGCGTTCTTCGTCGCGATCTTCCCCGGCAACATCGCCCAGTACGTCGAGCAGAAGGACGCCTTCGGGCTCGACACCGACACCAAGCGCCTCGTGCGACTGTTCTTCCAGCCCGTCCTGGTGCTCGCGGCGCTGTGGACCGGTGAGGTCCTGCGCCGACGGGACTGACGCCGGCTCGAGAGGTCCGGTCAGCCGCGACGCGGCCGCACGGCCTGGGTCACCAGCCGCACCTGAGCGAACAACGTGCGCATCGAGGCGGCGTCAGGGGCGCCGGCGCCGGCGCGGAACGAGCGCGCCTCGACGACGAGCCCGCCGTCGACGGTGGCGCCGAGGTAGGACAGGAAGCCGGCGTCGTCCCGGACCGGCGACCAGCCCAGGGAGGCCAGGGACTCGCACGCGGTGTCCCACGCGGCGGTGAAGAGCGAGTGCCCGTCGAGCACCACGTCGTCCTCGGGACGCGGGCACACCACCAGCCCGTACCCGCTCGCGGGGTCCAGGTGCGCGGTGTGGAACGAGTCCAGCGACATCGTGGGCAGCACGGTGACTCCTCCTTCGAGACGATGCTCAGGCAGCGGTGAAGAAGCCCGCCTCACCCAGCAGGTCGGCGCACCGACCGCACAGGCGGACGTCCTCGGCCCACGGGTCGTCGTGCGAGCGGCCGCGACGGCCCTCGACGACGGCCCGGACGGGCTCCACGTGGTGGGTCGAGGCGCACCAGCCGCGCACCTCGGGTCGCGGCGCGGGCACCTCCTGCTCGCGGCGTACGGCGGAGACGACCGTGGACCCGCGCAGGGCCCGGTCGCCGGAGCGGGTGGCCAGGCCGTGGCGCACGAGCGCGTCGGCGACCTCGGCGGAGCGGACGGTGAAGTCGAAGCCGCCCAACGCAGAGCGCTCGGCCTGGGCGAGCACGGTGGCGTCGATCCAGGTGCCGCCGGCCCAGGCGCCGCTGACCTCGACGGTGCGGGTGCCGGCGCGGACCCCGGCCACGGGGTGACCCGTCTCGGTGACGGTGCAGCTGCTGGTCATCGCGGGCCTCCCTCCAGGCACTGGTGCGGTGTGCTCGTCTCAACGAGCACACCGCCGGGAGGTCACGCGACGGTCACGCCGGAGCGCACGGCTGGTCCGGACCAGGCGCGCGCACCGGGCAGCAGCCTCAGCCGGTGCGCTGCACCAGGTCGACGATGCCCGCGGCCAGCTCCGGCCCGACGTCCTCCTGGACGAAGTGGCCGCCCACCAGGCGGTCGTGCGGCTGCCCCTGGGCACCTGGCACGTGGGCGATGAGCGGGCCGTCGGCGCGACCCAGGATCATCCGCAGCGGCCCGGGCAGGTGTCGTCGCCGGGCGAGCCGACCTCGGCGTACTGCGGGGTCCAGGGGTAGTCGGAGATCGCGGCGAAGCGCTCCTCCGGCGTGCGGACGAGGCCCAGAGTGGCTGAGCTGGGGCTCGGCGCGGTCATGGATCCATCCTGTCAGGCGCGCCGTGGAGGCGGTTCGCTCAAGGAATCCTCAAGATTGCCGCAGGTTGGCTCAAGGTCTCCCCAAGTCCCTTCCCCCCGGGTTGCGCCGCTGTCACGGTCTTCCCATGACCCCCCGCATCGCCCTCTCGGCCACCGCCGTCGCCGGCATCCTCCTCGGGAGCCTGGTCGCCGGCGCGACCGCCGCGGAGGCCGCCCCCGTCGGCAACTGCCCGGACGCCGTCGTCGTCCCCGGCAACGCCGACTCCCTGACCGTGTCGGCCCCCTCGGGCCAGGTCATCGCTGGCTACTGCGTAAAGTCGGCCGGCCTCAAGGGCACCAAGGGCGAGCCGGAGTACGTCACCCTGGCCACGCCGGTGACCTCGATCGTGCTGCGCCACACCGACGGCGGGAACCTCACCCACTACTCGCTGGTGCTGAAGGCCGCCACCGTGCCCACGCCGGAGCCCGAGCCGACGCCCGACCCCGAGCCCACGCCCGACCCCGAGC
>LULL01000250.1_pt1 | contig 54033 bp, 52 predicted proteins | sample 728161 | NCBI WGS metagenome assembly LULL01 (sample SAMN03860290, study PRJNA289734) | marine metagenome | biome: seawater column; feature: ocean; material: water; isolation source: Red Sea water column Station 149 - depth 500m | place: Saudi Arabia: Red Sea | collected 2011-10-15 | depth 500 m
TGTGTATAAGAGACAGGCTTTAGCAAGCGCAAGTAAGCGGTTTGTTTCACCACTCATTGCAGACACGACAACGACCACCTTGTGACCGTGATCATGCCAACGCTTGACACGACGAGCAACATTTAAAATGCGCTCAGGAGTACCCATAGAAGTACCGCCATATTTTTGAACGATTAATGCCATAGTTGTTCCATATAAGCCATGACCCTGAGAGGCATCAGGGTCAGTTACACAAAAGTGAAGTTCTTATTGCTCAAGCCATGCAGGTAATGCTGCAATCACTTGATCAAACTTCTCGTTTAGTGGCGCGCCACCTTGTGCTAAGTCAGGTTTACCACCACCTTTACCACCAAGCTCTTGAGCTAAGTGTTTGATGATGTCACCTGCTTTTAGAGTTGCAGCATATTGTTTAGCGACGGACGCGATTAAACTCACTTTATCGCCTTCAACGCCAGCTAAAATAATGACTGCATCTTCCATTTTTGATTTTACGCTGTCATGTAGATTGCGTAATGACTTTGCATCCAGACCTTGAACAGTCGTGATAAGTGTTTGACGACCAGCAATTGTTTTTACTTGGCCGAGTAATTCAGCTGCTTGGAAACTTGCTAACTTCTGATTAAGTTGTTCAATCTGTTTTTGTAAACTAGATGCCGTATCAACAATTGCTTCAACCTTCTCAACGGTTTGCTCTTTCTGAGCTTTAAGTAAACCATTGATTGTCTGAATATCACGATCGACTTTTTGAACAGCTTCGAGTGCTTTTGTACCTGTTACCGCCTCGATACGACGAACACCTGCGGCAACACCACCTTCAGAGGTGATCTTGAATAAACCAATATCACCTGTACGTTTTACGTGAATACCACCACATAGTTCGATCGAGAAGTTCTTCTCTTCAATCACAGAGCCCATAGATAATACGCGAACTTCTTCGCCATATTTTTCACCGAAAAGCATCATTGCGCCTTTCGCTTTTGCAGATTCGATATCGAGAAGTTCGGTATTTACTGGAGTATTTGCGATCACTTCAGCATTGACTAAACGTTCGATCTGTTGAATTTGTTCAAACGTAACAGGTTGATCATTGGCAAAGTCAAAACGTAAAATATCGCTTGCGACCAAAGAACCTTTTTGTTGAACGTGATCACCTAAAATCTGACGTAATGCAGCATGTAAAAGGTGAGTCGCAGAGTGATTTCGGGCGGTTGCATCACGTAGATCTGCTTTAACAGTCGCTTCTACATTTTGTGAAGTTTTTAGACTACCAACAGTAACGATACCTTGGTGTACAAATGCTCCACCAGATTTTTTAGTATCTTGAACTTCAAAGATACCTGTATCGTTCTTGAAGATACCTGTGTCACCAATCTGACCACCACTTTCTGCATAGAAAGGGGTTTGGTTCAATACGATAAGTGCTTCATCACCTTCGTTAACTTCATCAACCTGAATGCCATCTTTATAGATCGCAACAATTTGACCTTGACCCTGAGTTGCATCATAACCATCAAATTGTGTTTCGCCTTCGACTTTAACAATGCTGTTATAGTCAACTGCGAATTTGCCAGCATCACGAGCACGTTGGCGTTGAGCAGCCATTTCTACTTCGAAACCAGCTTCATCAATCGTTAGATCACGTTCACGCGCGATATCAGCAGTTAAGTCCGTTGGGAAGCCATAAGTATCATAAAGTTTGAATACAGTTTCACCTGCAATCACACTACCTTTTAGTTGAGCAAGTTCACCCTCTAAAAGTTTTAAGCCTTGCTCAAGTGTCTTGGCAAACTGTTCTTCTTCACGAATTAAAGTTGCTTCAATAACATCTTTACGTGTAACTAATTCAGGATAAGCTCCACCCATGACTTCGATGAGTGGTTGAAGCATCTTGTAGAAGAATGTACCTGTTGCACCTAGTTTATTACCATGACGTACTGCACGACGGATAATACGACGTAACACATAACCACGACCTTCATTTGAAGGATTCACGCCATCTGCGATCAAGAAGCAGCAAGAGCGGGCATGGTCAGCTAGAACACGTAAAGAAGGTTGACCTTCTTCTTGAATGCCAATGATGTCAGCAGCTGCTTTTAACAAGTGTTGGAATAAGTCAATTTCGTAGTTCGAATTGACATGCTGAAGCACAGCTGAAATACGCTCCAAGCCCATACCTGTATCGACAGAAGGTGCTGGAAGAGGGTGCATAACACCATCCGCAGTGCGGTTGAACTGCATGAAAACGTTGTTCCAGATTTCGATGAAGCGATCGCCATCTTCTTCTGGTGTACCTGGTAATCCACCCCAGATATGGTCGCCATGATCATAGAAAATTTCAGAACAAGGGCCGCAAGGACCTGTATCACCCATTGCCCAGAAGTTATCTGAAGCGTATTGACCGCCTTTGTTATCACCGATACGGATAATACGCTCGGCATCTACGCCGATCTCTTTATTCCAAATGTCAAAGGCTTCATCATCAGTATGATAAACCGTGACATAGAGACGATCTTTTGGTAAGCCTAACCATTGTTCGCTGGTTAAAAATTCCCAAGCAAATTTAAGTGCATTTTGTTTGAAATAATCACCAAAAGAGAAGTTACCTAACATCTCAAAGAATGTATGGTGACGAGCAGTATAACCGACATTATCAAGGTCGTTATGTTTACCACCTGCACGTACACATTTTTGTGATGATACTGCGCGTACATAGTCGCGCTTTTCTAAGCCTAAGAAACAATCTTTAAACTGGTTCATTCCAGCATTTGTAAACAGCAACGTTGGGTCATTGGCGGGAACGAGAGAACTCGACGCGACACGTGTGTGGCCTTGCGATTCAAAATAACGCAAAAAAGCTTCACGAATTTCAGCTGATGTCATAAAACGAGTACTCACAACCAAGACACTCCATAATTTTGAATTTGGCTATATGCAATGAGGAAAGTTGTTTTAAGTTCTACAATCGAACCTATTGCATGGCATAGATTTTAAAAGTGCTAAATTATAACGGAAAATGTGTGCCCAACCAACGATTTTACAAGCAATATCATATAAAACTGTGTTTAAGCTAAAAATCTATATTCAACAATGCTTCTCATGTTTTACCATATAGCATAGAAAAGATGATGTTTTGATGAATAAGGATGCTACATGCAACGTATCGCTATCAATGGATTTGGTCGAATTGGTCGGAATGTGTTACGTGCATGGTTTGAAAACTCAAAGAAGTTTCAATTTGAAATCGTTGCCATTAATGACATTGCTGATGTACAGACTTTAGTGCATCTTTTTAAATATGATACGACGCATGGTCGTTTTGCTGGACAAGTTGATATTCAAATTGATGGCGAGCACATTTTTTTGAACATTCAGTCAAATCAACGTCAACTCAGATTACAAGTGTTTAATAACGAATGTCCTGAATGTCTACCATGGGAAAAATTAAATATTGACGTGGTGCTTGAGTGTACAGGTCTTTTCCGCTCCAGAGCTGATGCAACGCGTCATGTTGAGGCAGGAGCAAAAAGAGTCATTATCGGGGCTGCACCTTTTGATACCGTTGATGCTGCGATTGTTTATGGTGTAAATCACGCAGACGTAAAACCCTCGGATCAAATTATTTCAAGTGTTTCGTGTACAACGCAAGCATTGGTACCACTGGTTAAAATCATTGATGATGCTTTTGGTATTGAAACAGCACTGATGACTGAAATTCATGCGGTAACAGCGGATCAATCTGTTTTAGACCATGCACATCGAGATTTACGTCGAGCAAGAGCATCTGGACAAAATATCATTCCAACGACATCAAGTGCTTTAGGTGCATTGAAACGTGTTATGCCTAAAATGGAAGATCGTATTGATGGATATTCGATACGTGTACCGACCATAAATGTGGCGGCAATTGATCTCACCTTTATTTCTCAATCACCAATTACCGTACATAAAATAAATGAGGTGTTGGTCAAAGCGGCACAATTTGATTATGCTCAAATTATGCAAGTGACAGATGAGGATCTTGTATCAAGTGATTTTAATCATTCACCATATTCTTTGATTGTGGATTTAACACAAACAATCGTTGTTGGTCATCAGGCGAAAGTTTTTGCTTGGTATGATAATGAATGGGGCTATGCGAATCGCTTACTAGATCTGTGTGAATCATTTAATAAATAATTTTAGAAAATAAAAATTGGAGAGGGGAAATGGGATTAATGATGATGTGGGGTTTCATTATCTTATTAATGTTGGCAGTTATTTTTTTATTTTGGTTTCAATTTAAAAATGTAGAAGTGAAAACTCAAGATGTTGAGGTTCTCCAGCTTGAGGAAAAAGTACTTCATTTAGAGCTACACCTTAAAAAAAGCTTAGAAATTATGCAGGATTTGGCAAAGAAAATGCATGTTCAACAAGAGGTATTGGATAGAACAGTGGCGAATATTGCCGCACTAGAAAAACAAAATGCCGAACTAGTAAATGTTTTAGAGATCGTAGTTAAAAGTGGTAAAGGGAAATAGTAAATTAGGTTGTTATATGTTTAAAATTTCAAATTGATTGCATTTAGTTTAATGATATAAACCTATTTTCAGACATGGGAATGATCTTACTATTTTTATTTAACTTCAAACTATTAAAATTCATAATAATTTTGAGGATGTGAATGAACTATAATTTAAGTAACTTTGAATTCCGTCTTACTTGTGAAGATGATTGGGAGATACTTAAAGCCATTCGTTTGCAGTCATTATTTGATAGTCCTGATGCATTTACTGCAACTTATGCAACTACTGAGAAATATCATGAGAAAGAATGGCGTAATCGGGCAGCTCAAAGGACTAACAATCAATATATTCTCGCGATTCACAATGCTCGGGCAGTGGGTATAGTTGGTGGAACTCTTAATTCTGAGTTAGAGTTTAATGTGATTGCTATGTGGGTTAACCCTTTATTTCGTGGCAGTGGTGTAGCAGATCATTTGATTGTTGCAGTTAAAAAGTTAGCGATTTCTAAAGGACATCATCGAATTGTACTAAGCGTCTCTGATCATAATCTGCATGCTAAAAATCTTTATCTTAAACATGGTTTTCAATTTATATCTAATTTAGATGGAATCTCTCTTTGTTCTGATACAACTGATACAACTGATACAAAAAGTCAAAAAATGGAGTGTTTTATTAAAGGTATAGACTTAGATTAATTATTAGAATTTTATTAAACTAACTGTTTTGATATTTATGAAAACTAAAAATAAACTCTAGGATTTTTTTCTTGTTAGCTTTTTGTTGTTTTTGATATTATTTTAGCTCCTAAATAAATTGAAAATGATTGTTAACCTATGAAGCTTGGATCAAAAAAAATAACAGGAACTCTTATTATATTTTCAACACTTCTTTTAACAGCCTGCGGTGGTGGCTCGAATCAGAGTAATGATAAAAAATCTGATGATGAATCATCTGAACAAAATGCACTGTACAAAGTATATTATCAACCATTTAATGTCTCATCTGGTTTGATCACAGATTTTTTTGAGATAACAACATATCTGATTCAAGACGATCAAATTAATTTTAATAAATCACATAACCAACCTTTAGACAGAAGAATTTTAACTGAATCTAAAATTTTAGAAGTTGGAACACCGCAGAGCAATGTCTTCAAAAGACTTGCACCTACTCAATGGCGATATGAGCGTACATCTGAGTTGCAACAGGATTTGAGTTTTGAGTTGGTGCAATTAGATGGGCAAAATGTTTTTGATCGCGTATTGCCAGGATACCGTGAAAATATTAATTTAAGTTCCAATGAAACAAATGGATTAAATCAAAATTTAATTAAATTTTATCAAAATTATAAAGATACTGTTTTTCCTAAAAATAGCATTTGCTATCGTTTAAAGGAAACGCAATGGAACCAGAATCATATTACTCAAGTCGATTCATTCGATAGTCCTTCCTTCGCAGAAGTACGTGAGCGGATTGTTAACCAATATGAAGGCTTGAAATATCCTCCGATTTCAAATCAATCTGATTATCAACTGGCTTGGGGAAATTGGCATGGATATGATTGGATATTCTTATTAAATAATTTAGATGTAGAAGAAACAGTTGGAACAATAGGTGATGCTACTGATCAATCTGCTTATGCTATTTATACGCCATCGCAGCCGTGGTCGGTAGAGCAGAGCTTAAGCTATGCTCGCGATCAGCTAAATTCATTTGAAAAAAATGATAGGGATGATCAAATTAGTCAAATGATTATATTGGGTCAAAAGATGCGAATTGCAAACTTAGAAAAAGGCTGCTTTGCGTTTAACTTACAGGCGATTAAAACACTCAAAAAATTAAATCTGATCAATTGGAAACAAGGTGATAGTTCAGATGTTGGACAGTTCTTTGGATCACGAACGATAGTCGACGCTAGTCATGAGTGATTTTTAATTAATTGAATCTATTTATTAAATTCATAAATATGTGCTGATGTGCTGGAGGCAATACGATACCGAATTATTCAAATTCTCAGGTGCATCGCATAAATCTTCGTGCTACACTACGCTGAATCGGGCATTCACCCGATTTTTTTATGTGGTTGCTTTTTATGTGGATGCCTCCACATTGAACAGATTTTAGGTTTGAAACATGACCATTTCAGAGACATGGTTGCTACCAGATGGGGTAGCAGATGTATTGCCAGAACAAGCGCAAGTCGTTGAAACTTTGCGTCGCGCAGCTTTAGATTTCCTTGCAGTTCGAGGTTATCAATTGGTATACACACCATTTATTGAATACATTGAATCGTTGTCGTCATTATCAGAATCTAATCAAGATTTAGACTTAGTGACTTTTAAAGTCATTGATCAGCTTTCTGGTCGTTTGCTTGGTGTGCGTGCAGATATGACGCCACAAGTTGCACGTATAGATGCGCATGTACGACCAATTGAAGGTGTGGCTCGCTATTGCTATGCAGGTACTGTGCTTCATACTAAACCACAGAATTTTAATGCAACGCGTGCGCCTTTACAGCTTGGTGCAGAGTTATATGGTCATGACAGCATTGAAGCTGATGTTGAAATGATTGATGTGATGTTGGCTTTGATTGAGCATACGCATACTTTAGATGGCGCTCATTTAGATTTAGGTCATGTTGGTTTATTCCGTAGTTTAGTAAAGCGTGCTGGTTTAAATAAAAATACAGAAAATCAGCTCTCTGATTTATATCAGCGTAAAGCATTACCTGAACTCGAAGAGTTTACTAAAGATCTTGCAATGGGTGCTGATTTTTATGCTTTAGGTCGTTATGCGAGTGATCTAGATGCATTACAAACGCATCTAAGCCAAGATATTTTAAATGATATTGATTTTAAAAATGCATTTGATGCATTGAAATCTACTTTCACTCAAATTCAGTCACGTTGGTCTAATTTAAATATTGGAATCGACGTTATCGAGTTACGTAGTTATCACTATCATACTGGTTTGATGTATGCCATTTATGCGCCAAATCGTGCTGCGCCACTTGCACAAGGCGGCCGTTATGATGGTATTGGTGAGCACTTTGGACGTGCACGACCAGCAACTGGTTTTAGTTGTGATTTATACGCTTTAGGCGCAACTCAATTTGTAGAAATTGAAACGATTGTTGCACCTAAAGGAAGTGAACAAGATTTATTAAAAGCAATTGCAGATGCACGTCTGAACGGTTTACGTGTCGTGCAGTTGTTAGGTAATGATGATTTAAGCTCAGTGCCATATGCGACACATCAAATGGTGTCTCAAAATGGGCAATGGGTCATTGAAAAAATTTAATTGCTAAGCTGGCTCTACAGCTTAGTTTCCAATTTTAACAGCATGATGTAATGAGGCTATTATGGGCAAAAATGTTGTGGTACTTGGTACCCAATGGGGCGACGAAGGTAAAGGTAAAATCGTCGACCTGCTCACAGATCAAGCGGCTGCGGTTGTACGTTATCAAGGTGGTCACAATGCAGGGCATACGCTTGTCGTAGGTGGTAAGAAAACTGTATTACACCTCATTCCATCAGGTATTTTACGTGAAAACGTATTGTGCTTAATTGGTAATGGTGTGGTGTTATCACCTGAAGCTTTAATTAAAGAAATGGCAATTTTGGAAGAAGAAGGCGTACCTGTTAAAGAACGTTTACGTATTTCTCCAAACTGTCCTTTAATTTTGCCAAACCATATCGCACTTGACCAAGCACGTGAAAAGAAACGCGGTAATGCGAAGATTGGTACAACTGGTCGTGGTATTGGTCCTGCTTACGAAGATAAAGTCGCTCGCCGCGCTGTGCGTGTTGCTGACTTGATTCGTGGTGGTGAATTACTTGAAGAAAAACTCAAGGAAATGCTTGAGCTTCATAACTTCCAACTTTCTCAATTCTATGGCGTTGAAGAAGTTAAGTTTGAAGATGTACTTGCACTTTGTAACGCTTGGCGTGAAGTGCTTGCACCATTAGTGATTGATGTCACTAAAGTGTTACATGATTACCGCAAAGAAGGTAAGGCAATCATGTTCGAGGGTGCACAAGGTTCTTTACTTGATATCGATCATGGTACATATCCATTTGTTACGAGTTCAAATACCACTGCTGGTGGCGTAAGCTCTGGTTCGGGTATGGGTCCATTACATTTAGATTATGTATTGGGTATTACAAAAGCATATACAACTCGTGTAGGTGCTGGTCCTTTCCCTACAGAATTGCACTATGATGCTTCGACAGATACAGGCGATGCAATTGGTCGTCATTTAGGTACTGTGGGCCATGAATTTGGTGCTTCTACTGGTCGTCAACGTCGTTGTGGTTGGTTCGATGCTGAAATTCTGCGTCGTTCTGTAGAGGTGAACTCACTATCTGGTATTTGCTTAACTAAACTTGATGTATTAGATGGTTTAGAAGAAGTTAAAATCTGTGTCGGTTATGAAGATGTGGATTCGGGTTGTGCAGGTTCTTCTGATGCGATTTCATTTGAAAGCTTGAAGCCAATCTATGAAACAATGCCAGGTTGGAGCGAATCTACAGTTGGCTTAACTCAAATTGAGCAACTTCCTGCAAATGCATTGGCTTATGTACGTCGTATCGAAGCTTTAATTGGTTGTCCAATTGATATCGTTTCAACAGGTCCTGACCGTGCAGAAACAATCGTTTTACGTCATCCATTTTCAGCTTAAGCTAATGGTATGATTTAAAGCTCCCTTTGGGGAGCTTTTTTATTTTATAGATTTATATATTCAGTATATCTAGCAGAAAAATAGATTTTAACTGCAATCTTTGTTATTTCTCTGGCTAAAAAATTATTGTTATATTGGTTCTTCATTTAAATAAAGAGGGTTTTAACAATGACCAAAAAGCGGATTCATTATAATGGTTATGAACTTGCATGCTGTTTTTAATTAAACTCATCGTGATCATACAGTTCAAGCCAATTTTAAATAGTGTGGGAAATTGGCATAATTCAAATTAATCTAAGAAAAATACTGATTATTTAGGATAAATTATATAAAAATTTTAGAGAACCTTGATGGTTCTCTTTTTTATTTATAAACCAGTTGATCCGTTTAGATAGCCAATACCTAATAAAGTACTATCCACTTTAGTATTAGAGAAAATGACCTCATAATTATTTGAATTATATGATGTATTTCGACATGGTGTGCTTTGTGGTGTGCATGAGAAGAATAATGTTAGGCCTGCTGAGGAAGCTGGTTGATAATAAAAACTATTGACCTGATTGTTCTTGATTAAAATATATCCCCAAGCCTCCCAAAAAGATCCGTCTCCTAAATGTAAGGTCGCTTCATTATGATTTGTAAAATCAAGTTGATGATAGTCACTAATTACACTGAAACTTTCCTGACTTGACGGATTTGTTGACCATTTGAGTTCATGATTTTGACTCGTTGTTAATTGCACATTAGTCGGAGCCTCTGTAAGTGTTCCTTCAACATAGCCTGCAAGAGTAATTGTATTGAGCTGTCCATCTGACCATGATGATTTGGTTAGTAATAAGTTATTAAATTTTAGCTTAGCTTGACCTGTTCTCATATTGATTGAGTTGATAATGTTTGTACATGGATTATCTTCTTCTGAGCAGTAGAATTCTTTGTTGTAGGTTAATTCCTGACCATTTTTCTTAAATTCTATGAGTTTGATTGAGTATGGTATTGAGTTGACTAACTGATCATAGTGGGCTTCTAACCGGTAAAGTGTATTTGTATCAATATTAAAATCAAACTCTAATCGATAGCTTATCTTGAACTGATCATTTTCTTTATTAAAAATTTGAGTATAGCGATAGACTGGAGTATCTACATTTGTTGATTGAGCAGAGGGTAGTGATGTATTTAAGAATTTTAAATTAGTTTTAACTTCACTCATTACTTTTGGTGGGGTGTAACTACTATCCGAGTTTGTAGAGCTACCACCACAGGCCGATAAAAAGATAGTTGTTGTAATAAGTCCTAGTAAGGAAATATATTTAATGTGGTTATACATTTTAATTCTACCAATAGATATTTTATATAAATTATCTGTCTTCAATGACTGATAATTTGTGCAAAGCTATTATATAGAATATTATGTATATTTTACCATCTGTTATTAGTCACCCTAATCAACTTACTCCATCTTTATAGTAAAGTTTAGGTATATATAGTATGTAAAAATATTTATTTTTCTTCAATTTCTTTGACTGCATTATAAACAACAGTTGGTTCGATATTTAATAGCTTTTTGCCAAAACTTCTTAGCCACCAAACGAGCTGAGATGTAAAAGGAACATTTGCTGAGACTTCAACAATATTTTCTTCTAATGGCGTGATGATCTGGTCTTTACTTAACTGACTTTCATAAAAGCTTTTGGCAGTATTCTCAGTCATTGTGAGTTTAAGCAGAATTTGTTCAGTCGGTTTACTGTAATCGACACGGAAACCTAATGCACCAGAGTCAATATAATGATCAATGTCAAAATTTACAGGATGTAAGGCACGGCTTTCTAAAACGGTCGCTGCTTTAAAACGGTGCAGCGCAAAAGTTTGGACATCAGTTTTATCATTTCTCGTGCAAATAAGATAAATAACAGCACCTCTTTGAACCAAAGCGAGTGGATTCAAAATATACGTTTTATCTTCGCCTTGGTTTGTTCGTGCGCTATAAATACACTCAATTTGTTTATCTTGCAAAAGACCTTCATAGATCGCTTGTTGAGCTAGTTTATCGACCATTGGTGGAATGAGTGGTTGATTGGCAGGCACAATACGAACGCGATTGATCCATTGTCGAACGTTATTTTGAGTCGATAAACTGCGTTTTGCGAGGTCGAACCAAGGCATCATTTCTTCGAGTAAACTTGGTGGTAGCAAATGTCTTAGGTGTTCCTCAACCATCATAAACGTAACAGCTTGAGAGCTAGTCATATGTGGCAAGCTTTGAATTGGTGCATCTGAGCGCCAGCGCCAACCTTGAGGAACTGTTTTGTTGCTTTCAATTGGAAAGCGTTGTGCAATTTGATTTAGATCACGTTGAATAGTGCGCAAACTAATATCAATTCCTTCTCGTTCTAATATTTCTTGAAGTTCACGCGTTCCCATCCATTTCCCTGTCGAGAGACGAGATAAGATTTGCCATTGGCGATAAAGACTATTGGATGTTTCTTTTTCTTGTGCAGATGACATATGCGTAATAAATAATTCAATGCTCTAAAGCACACACAATAAAAAAACTATTGGCATTTGGCAAGCGCATCATATCGAGATTACGTATTTACGACTGAAACGTGGGCAGCTTTGCAGGAGTATGTTTAGGCTGTATAAAAAATATCCATCAGATATAAGTGGCATCGAAATTGCTTTGCTAGTTATATAAATAAATGATGAGACGAGGTTTCTATGTCAGAACAAGAACACAACCTACATGTCAGCACAGATTATTACGCGCCAGATCAAACGGCCGCAGCAGTATCAGTACATTCGTCTACATTTATTCAACAGCTCAATGTCACACCAAATTTATTTGAGCAACTCAAATCGCAATTTTTCAACGAAATGTTAGATGATAAAAGTATTAACGGTGAAGCTTCTAAAAAGATTGAACAATGGTTAAGTTTGCGTAGTTTGGAGGATCTTAAATTACTTGGCACACAAGCGAAACAACATTTCCTCTATCAAGGGATTACATTCAACGTTTATGGTGATCATGAGGGCACTGAAAGAACGATTCCTTACGATTTAATTCCAAGAGTCATTGAAAAGAAACAATGGGAAAAAATTTCAACAGGCTGTGCACAACGTGTCAAAGCGTTGAATTTATTTTTAGATGATATTTACCATCAGCAAAATATTTTAAAAGATGGTTTGATTCCAGCGGCTCAAATCATGTCGCATGAAGCATTTCAGCCGCATATGTTGAAGCACAACCTAAAAGGTAAGATTTATTCGCAAATTAGTGGCATTGATATTATTCGAGATGGTCAGGGTGATTTTTTTGTACTGGAAGATAATTTAAGAACACCATCGGGAGTGTCTTATATGATCGAAAGCCGCAAAATCAGTCAAACACTCATGCCTGATTTGTGTTCTAGTAATAATTTACAGGGGATTGAGCAATATCCAACTTTACTAAGAGAAGTTCTAGCAGAGAATGCACCTGTCGATAATCCGTTGATTGTTGTCTTAACACCGGGGCGTTTTAATAGTGCTTATTATGAACATGCATTTCTGGCCCGTGAAATGGATGTTCCATTAGTGACAAGTCGAGATTTATTTGTTGAAAATGATCATGTTTTTGTGAAAACAGTTCGTGGCCGTCAGCAAGTAGATGTGATTTATAGACGCTTAGATGATGATTTCTTAGACCCTTTAACTTTTAGACCTGATAGCACGCTTGGGGTTGCAGGGCTGATGTCTGCTTATCTGCAAAATAATGTGGTGATTGCAAATGCGCCGGGAACAGGTGTGGCAGATGATAAGTCTATTTATCCTTATGTCGATCAAATGATTCAATATTATTTGGGAGAAAGCCCAATTCTAAATAATGTGCCAACTTATCAATGTCGTGATGCTGAGCATTTGGATTATGTATTAAATAACTTAGAAAAATTAGTTGTTAAAGAAGCTCAGGGGTCTGGTGGTTACGGTATGTTGATTGGCCCTCAAGCAGACCAACAGCAAATAGAAGCATTTAGACAGAAAATTATTGAGTCGCCATGTCTTTATATTGCTCAGCCGACATTAGCACTTTCTGTCGCACCGACTTTAACGATGGAAGGTGTTGCTGAAAGACATATTGATTTACGTCCTTTTGTATTGAGTTCTCCTTATCGTACTGAGATCGTGCCTGGAGGTTTAACACGTGTTGCAATGCAAGCAGGTTCTCTTGTTGTAAATTCCTCTCAAGGTGGCGGAATTAAAGATACATGGGTTGTTGAAACACTACGATCTTAGAATCTTCCACATGGAACTTCAGCTTAAACACTTATTTAAACATGAGTGAGTGTTTAGGTCTTTTATTAACGATAAGGGAGGACATTTATGCATTTACTCAGCTCAAGCGCACAACATATTTATTGGTTAGGACGTTATTTATTTCGCATCGGTTATGTGGCTCAACATTTGCCTTTTACAAATGACCAGCAAGCAGAGACATTTGCTCAAGCATTATGTTTACATATTGATGATGCTGAAAATTTGAATCAGTTTATGCTTGATCCGCAACAACCATATTCGTTAATCAGTCAGCTTGAGATTGCTAGAGATAATATTCAAGAACTAAGAGGTCTTTTAACTGCAAAAGCTTATGCAGAGTTGAATCATTTAATCAAAAATGTGAAGTGTGAGGCTGAAAATATTCGTGCAGTAATTGATGATTGCTGTGAAATTCTAAAAGCTGAACAGCCAGATATATTTTTATTTTTTTATTTAGGGCAAAGCATAGAGCAAATAGATACTTATTTTCGGTTCCAACACAATATTCATAATGTATTAGAAACGGTTGATCCAGTTGTCGTTCAGTTATATGACCTAGGATGGCAAGACTTGCAAAGCAGTTGGGAGACTCTAAAAAATCAACCTTATGTGAACCAATTCTATGCCTTTACATACCAGCTAGAAAATCAATTTGAGGTATACGCATGAAGCTGATGGTGAATCATCAAACGCATTATCGTTATACTCAGATTGCACGAAATAGTGTGCAGTCGATTAAGATGATGCCTCAGAGTTCGAGGCATCAGACGATTGAAAACTGGCATATTAGTGTTCCGGGAGAATATGCCTGTAAAAGAGATGCCTTTAATAATTTATGGATTACGGCAACTCAACGACATGATTATCGCTACCTGACGATTATGGCGCAGGGAATAGTTGAGCTTTTTGACACCGAACTTGGTTTTTTTGAAATTGATGTTTCGCCTATGTTGTTTCTACAGCGTACTGCGATGACGCATTGTGATTTAATGATGTTTGATTTTGCGCAGTCGGTAATCAAAATTAAAGATCGTCAGCATTTGATACTTTTATCTGAAAAAATATTGCAACAAATGCCATATCAGCCTGAGAGTACTTCAGTGACTACCGCGGCGATTGATGCATTTTATGCAGGTCAGGGGGTCTGCCAAGACCATGCACATGTGTTTATCGCTATGTGTCGTGCCTTGCAGATACCAGCGCGCTATGTCTCTGGTTATTTGTATGACCAGAACCAACCACACCTCGCCAGTCACGCATGGGCGGAAGCTTTTATTGAAAATGAATGGTATTGTTTCGATATTAGTAACCAGATATTTACGCCTCAAAATCATATCTATGTTGCGGTTGGTCGAGATTATCTCGATGTCGCACCAGTACGTGGTGTGCGTGAGCAAGGCGGAGTAGAAAGTATGATGTCTGTGGTTCAGGTTTTAGCTTGTTGAGTGTAAAGAGAGAAAGATGACCTATTGTTGTGCATTGAGATTAGAGCAAGGTTTGGTATTGATTAGTGATACTCGGACTAATGCAGGGGTCGATCATATATCTGTTTTTCGTAAATTACATACCTTTGGCGTTGAAGGTGAACGATTTATCGCGCTACAAACAGCGGGTAATCTAGCAACAACACAGGCGGTTATTGGGCATTTACAAAATGCTTTGGCCTTAGATCAAGAGCCTAATTTATATACCGTAAAAACAATGTTTGAAGTTGCAGAACTTGTAGGCAAAACATTACGTAAAGTTTTAGAAGACATCACGGCAGATACGCAAGAGCAAATGAATTATTCTTGCAGTATTTTGGTAGGTGGCCAAATTAAAGGGGAGGATATGGAGCTTTATAATGTCTATCCTCAAGGGAATTTTATTTGTGCGACAACGGATACACCATATTTTCAGATCGGTGAAAGTAAGTATGGCAAACCTATTTTAGATCGTGCTTTACATTTTACAATGCCTCTAGATGATGCATTGCGCTGTACATTGATTTCTTTTGATTCGACACTACGATCAAATGTTTCAGTTGGGCTGCCTTTAGATGTCTTGGTGTATCATAAGGATAGTTTCTTGATTCCAAAAGGTAAAAGGATCAATGAGGAAGATCCTTATTTTAGTCAAATTAGCAAGCAATGGTCTGAGACATTAAGACGTGGTTTGCAGGAATTGCCAAAGCCAACTTCGGATTATGGTTTGTAAAACCAAAAATCCAAGCAATTGCTTGGATTTTTTAATATTCTTATTTCAATTTTCGTACTGGTCGGTTACTCAGTCTACATAGTAGCTCATAACCAATAGTACCATTTGCAGTCGCAACATCATCCACTAAGCGAGTATTTCCCCAAAGTTCGACTTGAGTGCCTATTTCAGCTTTAACCTGACTAATATCAATTGCAATCATATCCATGCTTACTCGCCCTACAACAGGAACAAGTTGTTCCTTTTTGGATATGATTCAGTGCAATAATTTCTGCACTAAAAGTCATCACTGGCTTTAAGTCTAGGTCGTGCACAGTTTTATCTGCAAATGGGCTCGCACCATAAAGCATGATGCCTGGGCGAACATAATCAAAATGCAGCTCTGGATATTTATAGATTGCAGCAGAATTACAGCACGAAGCAAGGATGGGTTCACAAGCCTGTTTTACAGATAAAAACTGTTCAATTTGCTGCTGATTGAGTGGGTGATCTGCATCAGCATTGGCGAAATGCATGGTCAATACACAGGTGAATCCTTCAGCTTTTAAGCATTGAATAACATCAATAATTTCATTTATTTTGAAGCCTAGGCGATTCATACCACTATTGAGTTTGACCCAAACCTTTAAGCCTAAAGCGTTATAAGCTTGTTTGTGAGCTAATAGCCATTCAATTTGTTGACGATGATGAACGATACATTCAAGTTTCTGCTCAATCACTTGCGTCATTTCATCTTTAGAAAATATGCCTTCAATCAAGGTAATGGATTGTTGATAACCTAATCGCCTGATTTCTAAGGCTTCCTCTAAACAGGCGACACCAAAAGCATCTGTGGTATTTAAGGCGGCTAAGCAGTTTTTGACTCCATGTCCGTAAGCATTGGCTTTTACCATACTTACAATCTTTGAATGTGGTGCAAGTTGTTTGACACGGTTTAAATTATATTGAAGTGCCTGACTATCAATATAAACTGTTGCTTGGCGCACCCTGAGTACTCCTTTGGGACGGCTTGGGAAGATATATAAGAGCTAAAAATTAAAAATTATTCCTCGTCATCATATTGAGCATAGAACTCAGGCGAGAGATTACTAAAACGCGTATATTGACCTTCAAAGGCAAGACGAACAGTACCAATCGGACCGTTACGTTGTTTACCGATAATGATTTCTGCTGTGCCTGCTTCTTTTGATTCTTTGTTATAGACTTCATCACGATAGATGAACATGATCAAATCGGCATCCTGCTCGATCGCTCCTGATTCACGTAAGTCTGACATAACAGGGCGTTTGTTTGGTCGGTTCTCTAGACTACGGTTAAGCTGTGAAAGTGCAATCACAGGACAATTCATTTCTTTGGCCAAGGCTTTAAGGCTTCGTGAAATTTCAGAAATCTCGCCGACACGGTTGTCGCCCATACCTGGAACTTTCATCAACTGTAAATAATCGACCATGATGCAGCCAATTTTACCGTCATGCATTTTTGCGATACGACGCGCACGAGAACGTACTTCTGTCGGTGGTAATGCTGAGGAATCATCAATGTACAAATGCTTTTCTTGAAGTTGAAGAATCGTACCTGTAACTTTTGACCACTCATCACCATCAAGTTTTCCTGAACGTAAATGTCCTTGGTGAACTTTGCCGTAAGAAGAAATTAAACGCATCGCAATGGAGTCGGCTGGCATTTCCATTGAATAAACCAGTGCAGGTAAATTACAGTTGAATAAAACACTTTCAACTAAGTTCATTGCAAATGTTGTTTTACCCATAGAAGGACGTGCAGCAACAATAATTAAGTCACCTGCTTGCATACCATAGGTTTTATTATCTAGCTCAAGGAAACCTGTAGAAAGACCTGTGATATTGCCATCCATTTTGGATAGTTCATCCAGTTTGCTAATGACATCAGCAGTAACTGAGCTAATTGATTTAGGGCCAGCATCCTTTTTATTGTTATTGTGCTGTTCTGCTAACGAAAAAATATTGGTTTCAGCTAAATCTAAAATTTCACTGACAGGTCGACCTTTCGTATCATAAGCATTTTGTAAAATATCACTACTGACTTTAATCATGCTGCGTAGGGTTGAGAATTCTTTAATTTTATTGGCATAGGTTTCCAAGTTATAAAAACTTGAAGGGGAGTCTGCCATGAGTTGCATTAAATATTCTTCACCACCAATTGCATCTAATAGGTTTTGTTTGAGCAACCAGTCATTAACGAGCACAGCATCATAAGGTGAGTTTTCTTGAGCAAGCTTTTCAATTGCGCGATAAATATATTTGTGGCGCGTCGCGTAAAAATCATTTTCTTTGAGTAAATCACCCACTTGCTCAAATGATTCTGCAACAGTCATTAGTGCTGCTAAAACTGCTTGTTCAATTGCAAGGTTATGGGGGGGAGTCCTGAATTCTTTGAGTTGACCCGAGTCATTCACTTTACTCTCTGTGTTGGGAGTATTTTTTGCAAAATTGGCATTTGCCTGTGACATAACTAGACCTAATAAAAAAATGAAACCGTAAATGAATGACTATCTTAATCCAAATGGATTCAAACAGGAGGGTTTAATTGGAATAAAATTGTTTAATTGGTGAAAAAGTACAGCCTAAATTTTAGGCATAAAAAAAGAGCATGTAAAACATGCTCTTTTCTTTGCAGAAATTACTCAGATACGATAGTAACGAGAACTTCAGCAACAACATCATGATGCAATTGGATTGCGATGTTGAATTCACCAGTGTGGCGAAGCGCACCGTTTGGTAAACGTACTTCTGCACGGTCAACAACAAGACCAGCATTAGTTAAAGCATCAGCGATGTCACGAGTACCGATAGAACCGAATAGTTTACCTTCGTCACCAGCTTTAGCAGTGATTACGATGTTAACTTCGTTCAATTGTTCAGCACGTGCATTCGCAGCAGCTAATACTTCAGCTTCTTGTTTTTCAAGTTCAGCACGACGAGCTTCAAATGCAGCAGTGTTTGCTTCAGTTGCAGCTACAGCTTTACCTTGAGGGATCAAGAAGTTACGACCGTAACCAGCTTTAACTGATACTTTGTCACCTAATTTACCAAGGTTCTTAATGCGTTGTAATAAGATAATATCCACGGCTCAACCTCACTTATGATTGTCAGTGTAAGGAATCAAAGACAAATAGCGAGCTTGTTTAATTGCTAACGCTAATTGACGTTGATAACGAGCTTTAGTACCTGTAATACGGCTAGGAACAATCTTGCCGTTTTCAGTGATGTACTGTTTCAAAGTGTCAATATCTTTGTAGTCGATGTACGCAACATTCTCAGCTGTAAAGCGGCAGAACTTGCGACGACGGTAAAAACGTGCCATTGATGTTCTCCTTATTCAGCTTCTTGAACTGCTTGTTGTGCTTCTTCACGTTGAGCTTTACGCGCACGTTTTTCTTCAGCACTCTTAGCAAGTAAAGATTCTTCAGTAATTGCGTTTTCACGACGGATGATGATGTTACGAATGATTGCGTCGTTATAACGGAATAATTCTTCTAATTCATCAAGAGTCGTTTGACCACATTCAACATTCATAAGAATGTAGTGTGCTTTGTGAATTTTGTTAATTGGGTAAGCCAATTGGCGACGGCCCCAATCTTCTAAACGGTGAATTTGACCTTCAGCTTCTTTGATCTGAGAGATATAGCGTTCAACCATACCTACAACTTGATCGCTTTGGTCTGGATGTACCAATAGTACGATTTCGTAGTGACGCATTGTCAGCTCCTTACGGTTTAAGCAGCCCCTAAATATAAAAATTAGAAGCAAGGAGTCATAACTAAAAAAGTTATGTCGCAAATTGCGAAGCTGCGATTTTAGACACCTTTCACTAAAATCGCAAGTTAATTCATGTTTTTGATCGAAGCAAAAAGATCACATAGCCTTTAAAATTGGGATCGTTGGTGTATTTCACATCTTTTTGATAGCGACCACCTTGTACAAAACCAATTTTATAGGGAAGTTGTAAGCTCGAAATTCGCTTTAAATATTGTGAATAATTTGGAATCGTCGTTGTGCCTTGATAGGTTTGAATAATTAACTCATTAATATTTTGTCTAAAAATAGCTAAGGTCGTTTGATCTTTAAAATTAGTCCAATCAAGCAAGCCAGTAATACTCAATTGATAGTTTTGAGGAAGTTTATGTCTTAGTTTTTTTAGGAATAAGGCGTAATCTCTAAGATTCTTGGTTTTGCTATCAAAATCAATTTGAACACCTATGACATTGTTTCCTTGATTTTTCCACTGAGCGAGACGATTAAAAATATTTTGGTACTCCTGTTCAGTCCAATTTAAATGATGAGTCCTAAACACTAACCAGATTTTTTGATGGGGGAGTTTTAAAACAGAAATACCTTGTGGAATAAGGATAGAACTTTGCTTTTGTTTAACGTAGCGAATCTCACCTTGTAAGATATAAAGCTCTTTTGCATTGATTAGATAAGGGGCGGTTTTAATGTCCCCCCAAATCCAGAAACTGTCAAAATTATTTGCATCAATTGTTGAAGTCGCTGACTGTGTGGGTTGGCATGCATTTATGCTAAACATGAGAAAGAAGCACGCAACAAGCTTTATTAACTTCAACATATTGATTTACCAATAATACTTCAGTGATTTTGCCCACGACGTATTTGGATACTCTTTTTTAATCCGATCAAACCAATTTTTTCGTGTTATTGAACTCACTTCAGCATCATTGCAATCATTTATTCCGCTTGGTGCATAACACTGTACAGCACGATAAAGAGCATAAGCTTGCAAGTCACCTTTTGATGAAGACTTGATAATGTCTTTATACACTTGCCCACGAGAAAAAATCTGTCCAGAAAAACTTGAATGTTGCTTTTCGGCGTAAGTAAGTTGCTGTAATGAATATCCTTGTTCACTCCGAATATATTCACCTAAACATACATTTAATAATGGATCTTTGGGTGAGGAAATGAGTTGTGTAATTAGGGTTTCAAGACGATTACATTTGAGTTGAGGTGAGATCGTTGTCCCATTCCATATAAATTGTGCAAATTCAGGCTTGTTTTTTAATTGTTCGTTTGAGCTGTTATAGCCTTGGTATTGTTCTGCATTTTTGGGCATGTAAGCATAAGTTTGTTTGAATAATGCATAGTCTTGGTGGATTAAACTTTTACTTAACAGAGTAAACGTTGCAGCTTGTTTCTGATCAACCGTGCTTTTATCTGACTGGATAATCGCTTGTAAGCTTTTTGCGTCAGCAACTTGAGTGATAAAGTTTCTTTGAAGATTTGCTTGGCTAATTTTTGCAGTTTTACCAATAAATGCAGAATAGTCTTGTTTTGCATTTAGGTGATTTGAGAGAGCGGTTTCAAAGAGCGATTTTTGATAGTTATCTTTTGCATGTGCAAGTAATTGTCCCCAGTACGCCTCAGCAGTATTCTTTTGCCCAGTTTTTTCTAAAATTTGACCTCTCAAAAAAATCTGACTGAGTTGCAAATAGTTTTTAGCGGTATAACTTTCTTGTGGAAGATAACTAAGCGCTTCTTTGGCTTTATTTTGAATAAAGAATAGATGCGTCGCCTGTAAATATTGAAACAATTCCTGCTGATCTTTGAAGTAAGGCTTTTGAGCATTCAATTGTGTCCATGAAATTGGACGATATTGATCAGAGGATGATTTCCTCATATACATGAGATCATACGTTGCCAAAAAGAATGGATCTTTGAGCTGTTTGGGATCGAAATTCCTACTTTCAAAAATACGGCGGTTAACTTCAGCAGGGAGTTGATTGACCGTTAGATTGTAAAACTTTGATTTTGGATTTTGGATTTGCCATACAATTTCATTAATCAGTAAATCTTGTCGTCCAGCAAGCCAAAAACCACGACGCATAAAACCACGAGCACTCGCGACATATTGCCCATTTGGATAGGTCATTAAATAGGTGCTAATGTGATCTAAAAAGGCTTTTATGAGAGGGGCATTAATTTTGTCTAAATTAACGTCGCCGTATTGATTCATGCCAGTTGCATAAGCGGCATTAAGCGATGTACGAATGAGCATATATTGCGAAGTTTCTTTTAACCAAGTATCTTCAACGGTCGCGAGAACGGTATATATTTTCGTAGCTGCTGCATAATTCGCTTTATAAAATAAGATGCTTGCATTGAGATAGGATGCATATTGTCTAGTTGTCACAGACCAATTTGGGTCTACCGCAATCAGCTCAATTTTGTCACCACATTGATCTACTTTTTCTCTAGCTTGAATCAGAATTTGTTTTTCATTTTCAGGAATTAATTTTTGTTTTTTTACTTGGGAATTAAAAACTTGTTTACCTGAACTCAATGTTGCACAGCGTTCATCAAAAAACGTATCGTCACTATCAAGTTGTTTTCTTTGATTTGGAATTTTATTACTGACAACATAAGGGAAAGAAGAGGCTTCAAATGGAACTGAGCCATAAAAAGCATCCCATAAATTTGGATCAGCAGATAATGGTGCAATCGTTGCTAAGCCTGAATCGCTGAGCAATAACAACATATTGGTTTGATTATCATTGGCTGGGTAGAGAATGGGTAAATTGCTGCAAGATTGATATTCATTGCTATTCATAGCGAAATCAGGTTCACAAGTGATATCCGCACCTGCATATGCAATATGGCTATGATAAGCAATGAATGAAAAGCACGAATAAATGATAGCTTTTGAGATTAGATTTTTATGTAGATTCATTATGGTGATAAATATTAATTAATTATTCAGCAAAATGATAACAATAGAAGCAGAGAATAAAAAGATAGAGATATCCTCTATCTTTTTTAGAAAAGAGGGAACATAGGTGCAGGACTTTTGAAAGTAAAGCTAAAACTCAAACTGATCACAGTAATTAAAATTACTGAAAATAAGAAAAAGCGCTTTGCCCAAAGCTGATCATTTTCAGCTTTAAATCCTAAAACACCAATATAGAACCAATATGCGCATAATAAGTTACAGATCACCAAGAAAATAATATTGGTATATCCATAAAAATATAGTGCATTCATAGCAAGTGTAAATAAAACCACATAAATTAGTGATTCAATTTTTGTTCTAAGAATAGAACGTGCTACGGGTAAAATTGGTACACCTGCATTTTTGTAGTCATCAAAACGATAAATCGCGATCGCCCAAGAATGTGGCATTTGCCATAAAGCATATGCAACAAAAATCAACAAGGCCGCCATATCGAACTGATGCGTTACAGCCGTATAACCAATAACAGGAGGACTCGCTCCAGAAATACTACCAATGACGGTTTGATGGATTGTAGTACGTTTTGTCCACAAACTATAAAAACCGACATAGACAACAAAACCAATCACAGCGAATAAAAAAGCATAAGCATTCACATAGAACCAAAGAATGCTAAATCCAATCACACCTAAGACCAATGCATAAAACATCGCAACAGTAGGGGAAATGGTTTTTTTAACAAGTGCACGGTTCATGGTGCGTTGCATTTTTTGATCGATATCTTGATCAATTACATTATTTACGACACAACCAGAGGCAACTACAAAAGTTGTTCCAATCAGTGTAAGTAATAATAAGAGGCAGTCTATAGAGCCTTGGGCGGCTAAGAAGAAGCCGCCCAAGGTGGTAATAAAATTACCGAAGAGAATTCCTGGTTTAGTCAGGAATAAATACTTTTTCCACATGACAATCAGTTTAGATCATCATGTTGTAGTGTAAGTAATTCATAATCCACACAGAGCCGACTAAAAGTACAGCGATACATAAGATTGTGTAGATAAATGCAATAAGGTTCCAACGTTGTTCAGACGATGTATTCATGTGTAAGAAATACACAAGTTGTACAAGAACCTGAGCAACAGCAGTGAAAGTTACCGTGTGATGCACCTGCAGCATTATGGTCATGACTACTCATTAGACAACTCCCAGTAAGTAAACGACGCTGAATACACAGATCCAAACGATGTCAAGGAAGTGCCAGAACAAGCTTAAGCAAGCCAGACGACGTGTATTCGGTAATGTCAAACCATTCTTTTTGATTTGATACATCAATACCAGCATCCACACTAAACCAGAAGTTACGTGGATACCGTGTGTACCAACCAAGGTAAAGAACGATGATAAGAATGCACTGTGAGTTGGACCATGGCCTTCATGTACAAGGTGACGGAATTCGTAGATTTCCATCCCGATGAACGATGCACCAAAAAGGAATGTAATGAATAACCAGGTGATCACCTGATTTACATTCTTTTTATAAGATGCAAGTACAGCAAAACCAAAAGTAACCGAAGAAATCAATAAGGCAAAAGTTTCAGTAAGTACAAAACCTAATGACTCGCCAAATAATTCTTTTGGACTTGGTGTGCCCGGTGGAATATGACTGCTTAATACAGCAAATGCGATGAAGAGTGATCCGAAAAGAATCAAGTCACTCATCAAGTATGTCCAGAAACCAAAGACCGTTAAGTCAGTATCATCATGCTCATGATGACCATCGTGGCCGTGGTTGTCGTGATGAAGTACTTCAGCCATTTCCTTAGTCCTTCTTCAAGTGTTTTTCAAGTAAAGCATAGCGTTCGTTTTCAATACGCTCAACTTCAGCAGCAGGAACGTAGTAATCCACATTCTTGGTGAATGAGCTTACGATCAAGCTAACAACAGCTGAAACAAATGAAACAACGACAAGCCACCAAATATGCCAGATCAGTGCAAAACCAAGAAGGGTAATGAACATTGCAATGACGAAGCCCGCAGCACGATCAGTCGGCATGTGGATATCTTCATATTTAGTGTTACGCGCGTATGCTACACCATTTTCTTTGTCAGTCCAGAAACGGTCAACACCGCTAGCATCTGGTACATGTGCAAAGTTATAGAATGGAGCAGGAGACGAAGTCGCCCATTCAAGGGTACGGCTATCCCATGGATCGCCAGTATGGTCCATGTTGTCCTTACGTTGTAAGAAACCAACGATGATTTGCATTAAGAAACATGCAATACCAATAGCGATAAGAACAGCACCAAACAACGCAATTGCTAAGTATGGGTCCCATTCAGGGTTATCATATGTATTCAAACGACGAGTCATACCCATGAAACCAAGGATATAAAGTGGCATGAATGCAAAATAGAAACCGAAGAACCAAAACCAAAATGCTGCTTTACCCCAAAACTCGTTTAACTTCCACCCAAACATTTTTGGCCAGTAGAATGCAAGTCCTGCAAAGAAGCCAAATACCACACCACCGATGATCACGTTATGGAAATGCGCAATCAAGAACAATGAGTTGTGTACAAGGAAGTCAGCAGGTGGGATCGCCATGAGTACACCAGTCAAACCACCGATACCAAAGGTAACTAAGAAGCCCATTGTCCAATACATTGGAGAGGTGAACGTGATCTGACCACGATACATGGTGAATAACCATGAGAACATCTTCACACCAGTTGGAATGGCGATGATCATCGTCATAATACCGAAGAAGGCATTGACGTTTGCACCTGCACCCATGGAACCATAGATTTGTAACCGAATAGTGTCTTACGGCTAAATGTCGCAACAATCTCAGAATATAAACCAAATGCAGGCAATACCAAGATATATACTTCTGGGTGACCCCAGGTCCAAATCAAGTTCACATATAGCATTGGGCTACCGCCAAGCTCGTTGGTGAAGAAGTGGAAACCGAAGTAACGATCAAGCGTTAACATTGCCAAAGTTGCTGTCAATACAGGGAATGTTGCAATGATTAATGCACAGGCACACAAGGTAGTCCAAGTTGATACAGGCATATCCATTAACTTCATACCCGGTGCACGCATCTTGATGATGGTGACGAAGAAGTTAACACCTGACAACAGTGAACCTAAACCAGAGATCTGTAGTGCCCAAATATAATAATCCACACCAACGCCTGGACTATATTCAATGCCAGATAGTGGAGGATAGGCTAACCATCCCGTTGCTGCAAATTCACCAATAGCAAGTGAAGCCATCATTAGCCCCGCAGCACCAGCGAATAACCAGAAGCTCAAAGAGTTGAGCAGTGGGAATGCAACGTCACGCGCACCGATTTGAAGTGGCACAGTGATGTTAAACATACCAACAACAAGACCCATTGCCACGAAGAAGATCATAATCACGCCGTGGGCAGAAAAGATCTGATCATAGTGCTCGGGATGCAGATAGCCTTCGCCACCTGGTCCTGCGAGGAACATTTGCAAACGCATCATGAGTGCATCGGCAAAACCACGGACTAACATAATTACCGATACTAAGAAATACATAATACCGATTTTTTTATGATCAACAGTAGTAAACCATTCTTTCCACAAGTAGCCCCATAGTTTGAAATAGGTAATCGCACCAAAAACGGCGATACCACCTAAAACCATGGCAGCAACCGTGACCAATACGATTGGATCTTGTGGAATTGCTTCAGGGCCTAACTTGCCTAATAAAAGTGTAGACATCATTATTCTCCTGTGGTAGCAGGTGTAGTCGCATCATGCGCTACAGCTTCAGGCTGAGAACTTGGAGCAGCATGTGTATCCACTGCATGTTCAGCGTGATGGTCATCACCGTGGTAGTTACTCATGTAATGATTAATCACAGATTCAAAAAGACCTGCTTCAACCGATGAGTAATAAGTCACTGGGTGAGGGTGATTAGGGTAAGGACCTTCTGCTTGTGCAGTTGCAGCAGCCTTTTTCTCAACTTCAGTACGTGCTGTTTTCACCATTGCATCAATTTGGAATTGAGCACGGTTACCATCACGAAGTGATTTCAATTCTGCTTGGTCAAGCAAGCCTTTTTGAACTGCAGTGGTGCCTTTGTCATCAACGATAACAGTATTGCCTTGACCACTTTTGATCGTTTGAACCCATTGTTCAAATTCAGGTGCAGTCACACTGTGTGCAAGGAAGCGCATTTGGGAGAAGCCATAACCACTATAGTTGGCTGAGAATCCGCGATACTTACCAGTCTCAGTTGCACTTAAATGCAATTGAGTTTGCATACCTGCCATCGCATAGATTTGACCTGCAAGCTTCGGAATGAAGAAAGAGTTCATCGTGAAGTTTGAAGTAACGCGAAAAGCAACTTGTTGGTTTTCAGGGAAGCGAACTTCATTGACCGTTGCAATGTTTTGTTCTGGGTAGATAAATACCCATTTGAACTGTTCAGCGATTACCTGAATAGTTAATTGCTCTGTCGGATTTTCTGAGCGTGGTTTATAAGGATCGTATTCATGCGAGCCCCACCATGCTAGATATGCTAGGTAAGCAATAATGATAATTGGAACACCCCAAACAACGATTTCGATCGCTGTAGAATGCGCCCAATGTGGTTGATAGTCTGCATCTTTATTAGACTTACGGTATTTCCAACCAAACCAAATTGCCATAATGATTGAAGGAATAACAACAAGCAACATCACATAGATGGCAGTCATCATTAATTTCGACAATCCTTCGGCAACAGGACCTGCTGAATTCAGAAGTACCATATCACCGCCACAGCCTGTTAGGGCAATAGCTGCGACTAATAAAGACAATACTGTTATAGTCGTTTGTCTCATAATACAACCTCGGTGAAGAGACCCATTTTCAAAAAAATATGGGATAGCGATTTGAGTGCTGCATGATTGATTAGAGAGTTGGCTAGGAAATAGTCTATATTCTAGACAATCATGTGGCACCGCTACGTTACAGGGCATTATGCCTGATTCAGCGACACGAAGCTATAACAAAACTCTGATAAAACACAATTAATTCCATAAAAAAAGTAATGGTTTCAAACCAAAAGCCATAATTTTTCAATAATTCTTTGAAGAATAAATATTTTTTGTATGTCGTATATAAAAATATAGCCACAAAATGGTGTATTTTGTGGCTAAAGGTTCACTATAAGATAAATGAATATGGAGTCATTTATACACTCAATTATTTTTCAATGACAATGGTTTTTGCAACCTTGTCATGTAAGGTTTGACGCTTTTTCGTTGCAGAAAATGCAAGGTCGATAATGGTGCTAAATGGCATAAAGAGCACATTTAAAATTATAAAAATAAAGCTACGCATAAAAAATACACGTCCAAAACTAACAGTGCCTTTGCTTTCTGCATCAACGATTTGTATTTTCATGATTTTTTTACCGATACTTTGACCGCTACGTGTCAGTAAAACGGCTTGTGCAGTTAACATCGCAACGAGATACACACCCATGCAAATCCAACCAATCTGTGGAATAAGGCTAAAAAGCGCTTCTTGAGTTTCTGGTGTTGGCAACATGCCTTGTGCTTGAAGCTTGGCAAGCTCTGCGTGTTGCGCAGGCGACATGAATGCAGTCAAAAACAAAAATGCAGGAAGCCATAATATTAAATCAATGATTTTGGCAAAAATACGCTTAGAAAATGGTGCTAAACCAGCTGTATCTTGAGTGGTTTTTTTATTGACTTGGATGTTATTTGTCCAATCATTTGACTGGCTGTTTGAAGCAGTTTGAGGGCTTGTCCATTTTGAATCATCATTCAATGAATGTGGCGTTTCGATATCAACTGCTGACGGAAGTTGCCCATTTTGTTTGACCTCACCAACGGTTTTCCATTCAGACATGCCTTTGAACCAAATCAAGTCTGTGGAAACGACTTGTTGGCTTTCAATCATTTGATGAACTTGCGCCAAAGTATATGGGCCTGCTTGTTCATTATTTCTTGCTAAATAAATATCCAAAATGTACAACCTCAAATAAACGCCAAATTTTCCAAGAAAGTGTCATAAAAAAGACCCACAAGCGGGTCTTTTCCATTGTCATAATACGAACATTTTATCACATAATGTCGTTTACTTTTTGTTTTGGTTGTCTGACAGGTAGAACCATGTATCGAGCACAGAGTCAGGGTTTAATGACACTGAGTCAATGCCTTGTTCCATCAACCAAAACGCTAGGTCAGGGTGGTCGGAAGGTCCTTGACCACAAATCCCGACATATTTTCCTGCTTTACGGCACGCATTGATCGCCATAGAAAGCAATGTTTTCACTGCTTCGTCACGCTCATCAAAGAGGTGCGAAACAATCCCTGAGTCACGATCAAGACCAAGTGTTAATTGGGTTAAGTCATTTGAACCAATTGAGAAGCCATCAAAGTGTTCGAGGAATTGATCAGCCAGTAGCGCATTGGTTGGCAATTCACACATCATGATGACTTTTAAGCCATTTTCGCCACGTTTCAAACCATTTGCAGCGAGCAATTCAATCACACGTTTTGCTTCATTCACAGTACGCACGAATGGAATCATGATTTGAATATTGGTCAGACCCATTTCATCACGTGCTTTTTTCAAAGCACGACATTCAAGCTCAAAGCAGTCACGGAAGTTATCCGATACATAGCGACTTGCGCCACGGAAGCCGAGCATTGGATTTTCTTCTTCAGGCTCGTAGAGCTTACCACCGATCAAGTTTGCGTATTCGTTTGATTTAAAGTCTGACATGCGCACGATCACTGGCTTGTCAGCAAATGCTGCCGCAAGTGTGGTAATCCCTTCAACCAATTTTTCCACATAGAAATCGACTGGCGAAGTATAACCTGCGGTACGTGTTGCAACCGCAGCACGTGTTTCACGAGGTAGACTGTCGATATTTAATAATGCTTTTGGATGCACACCGATCATACGGTTGATGATGAATTCAAGACGTGCCAAGCCAATCCCTTCATTTGGAATTTGCGCAAAATCAAATGCACGGTCAGGGTTTCCGACATTCATCATGATTTTGAACGGTAATGGTGGCATTGAAGAAATTGAGTTACGTTGTACTTCGAAGTCCAAAGCACCTTCATAAATAAAGCCTGTATCACCTTCGGCACAAGACACAGTGACTTCTTGACCATCAGACAAAATCTCTGTGGCGTTACCTGTACCGACAATCGCAGGCACACCCAGCTCACGTGCAATAATCGCTGCGTGACAAGTACGACCACCACGATTGGTGACGATCGCAGCCGCACGCTTCATCACTGGTTCCCAATCTGGGTCAGTCATGTCTGAAACAAGCACGTCGCCAGTTTCAACTTTGTCCATCTCTTTGATGGAGTTCACCACACGTACTTTACCTGAGCCAATACGTTGACCGATCGAACGACCTTCGCAAAGAACAGTACCTTTTTGCTTGAGTAAGTAGCGTTCCATTGTGCCGACATTTTGACGGCTTTTGACGGTTTCTGGACGTGCTTGGACGATATAGATTTGCTCATCATCACCGTCTTTTGCCCATTCGATATCCATTGGCGCACTGTAGTGCTTTTCAATGATGAGGGCTTGTTTCGCAAGCTCAGTCAATTCGTGATCATTGAGCGCAAACTGCTGACGATCTGTTTTATCAACATCAACGATCTCTACAGAACGACCTGCGGCAGCATCTGCGCTATAGATCATTTTCTTATGTTTAGAGCCGAGATTACGACGCAGTACAGCATGTTTACTATTATTTAATAATGGCTTAGACAGATAAAATTCGTCAGGATTCACTGCACCTTGTACTACCATTTCGCCCAAACCATAGGCTGCAGTGATAAACACCACATCACGGAAGCCTGATTCGGTATCAAGGGTAAACATCACCCCAGCTGCCCCTGTTTCAGAACGAACCATACGTTGTACACCTGCAGAGAGAGCAACGATGTCATGCTCAAAGCCTTGATGGACACGGTAAGCAATCGCACGGTCATTATACAGTGAAGCAAAGACTTCTTTGATTGCAACGAGGATATTGTCGATACCACGAATATTCAGGAAAGTTTCTTGTTGACCTGCGAATGAAGCATCAGGCAAATCTTCTGCTGTGGCAGAAGAGCGCACAGCAACAGCAATCTCAGGATTGCCATTCGACATGCTTTCAAAAGCACTACGAACTTCTTGCTCAAGTTCAGGTGTCAGCGGAGAATCGATGATCCATTGGCGGATTTTTGCACCAGTTTCAGTAAGGGCTGTAATGTCATCAACATTCAGCTTTTTGAGTTCATTGGAGATTTTTTCTTTTAGACCGCTTTTATCAAGGAATTCACGATATGCTTCAGCAGTTGTGGCAAATCCTCCTGGGACTGAAACTCCAGCATTAGAGAGGTGACTAATCATTTCACCTAAAGAGGCATTTTTTCCGCCTACTTTATCTACATCATGCTTGCCTAATTTTTCCAGACCAATAACGCGTGCTTCCAAAATCGTTACTCCACTGTGTGCTTCTTTAAAAATGAATTGGATTCGAATGTAAATCTCAATTGTCTACATCGAAATCTATATCAAAAAAAATTTCGAAAAATTACTTCGTCAATCTATTCATAAATCTAAGTTGTAATATGCGTACCAATGCTTCGAATTTCCACCCCTTGTGGCAATTATTTTTTACTATTTGTCACAGTTTGCACGTTTTATCAGCGAATATAGCAATAATAGGCGACAGGAGATCAACATCCGATTACTATAAAGATTATGTGCTGTGAAAACAAATGTTAAAGGTGAAAAAAACATGTCAGAAAGTAACATACCTAATGACAATATGATTAATCGCAGTGTGTTCTTTATATCTGATGGAACAGCGATTACCGCTGAAACCTTAGGGCATTCACTCTTAGCACAATTTCCCAATGTTGAGTTTGATACGCACATCATGCCGTATATTGATAGTGAAGAAAGCGCCATGAATGTGGTGATGAAAATCAACAGTATCGCTGAGCGTGATGGCAGTTTGCCGATTGTGTTTGATACTTTAGTTGATCCTGATCTGCGAGATATTATCAACACAGCGAATGCGATTAATTTGGACGTATTTGAAGGCATTATCAGTAAGCTTGAAACTGAACTAGAGACTAAAGCGACTTCACTAGTTGGTCAGACCCATGCCGTCACGGATTCGGAGTCTTATAAAGGGCGTATCGATGCAGTGCATTTCGCCCTTGATAATGATGATGGCGCACGCACACGACATTATGATCAGGCGGATTTGATTTTGATTGGTGTATCTCGTTCGGGGAAAACACCAACGTCGATTTATTTGTCATTACAATTTGGGATTCGTGTGGCGAACTATCCGCTCACTGAAGATGATTTGGATGACAATCGTCTGCCTGCGGTACTTAAACCACATAAAAGCAAGCTCTTTGGTTTGATGATTGATGCGGAGCGATTAGTGGCGATACGTACCGAACGCAAAGCCAATAGTCGTTATGCGAGCTTTAGTCAATGTCAGATGGAGCTTCGAGCAATCGAAGGGATTTATATTTCAGAAGGTATTCCATATTTAAATGTATCAGAAATGTCGATCGAAGAAATTTCGACACGAATTTTGCAAACGACAGGTTTAAAGCGTCGGATTGGTTAGGATTTAATTTGAAAATTGATTTTTTCGAAGCGGAAATATAAAAAAGCCAAATTGATACGCAATTTGGCTTTTTTTACAGTCTAAATTATTGAGATTCAGCCTGAATTTGTTTGAGTAGTTCAAAACTTTTGAGTCGGTTATCAGGATCATACACATCACAAGTAAAGATGAATTCATCCGCCTGAGTACGCTGTAGTAATTTCTCTAAGCCGTGTTTCACGGTTTCTTTTGAGCCTGTCTGCTCAACACCAAAGAAACCTTCGACGCCACGTTTTTCTACTTCTGACCATAAACCATCCATCGACGCTACAGGTGGCACAAGATTGGTTGGTTGACCACGAAATAGTGCAAGGATGCGCTGATAATTGGTCGTGGCAAGATATTTTGCTTCTTCATCACTCTCTGCCACAAGAGTTGGCACACCAATTATCACATAAGGTTTATCCAAATAAGCCGAGGCTTGGAAGTTTTCACGATACAACGCGATGGCTTGCATCATCATCCGTGGCGCAAAGTGTGAAGCAAAGGCATAAGGTAAGCCGAGTCGTGCAGCAAGCTGTGCGCTAAATAAACTTGAACCTAACAAATACACAGGGACTTTAGAACCTTGCCCTGGAACGGCAATGATTTGCTGTCCTGCTTTAGCATCATCGAAATAAGTTAAAATTTCACTCACATCTTGCGGGAATTGCTCCTCAGTTTCAAAACGTCCACGGCGCAGAGCATGCATGGTGGTCTGATCTGTACCCGGTGCACGACCTAATCCGAGATCAATACGATCAGGGTAGAGTGTCGCTAAAGTACCGAATTGCTCAGCAACCACAAGTGGGGCATGATTGGGCAACATAATACCACCTGAACCTAATCGCAGTGTTGAAGTGTTCGCCGCAAGATAACCAAGCAATACAGTGGTCGCCGAGCTGGCGATACCTTTCATATTGTGATGCTCGGCAACCCAAAGACGATGATAGCCAAGCTTTTCGGCATGTTGTGCAAGTTGTTTTGCATTTTCTAAAGCATCTTTAGCAGTACCATCATCACGAATCGGTGCAAGTTCTAAAATGGAGAATTTTACATCTTTCAGATTGGATGATGCGTTTTCATTGAACGCAGTATCGGCTGTGGACACAAAGCCACCTCATTTTAAAAATCATGTCGTGTTTATATAAGGTTGATTCGGATAAAATCAATTTTTATCTTTTAAATTTCTCATAAGGTTATAAATAAGCTGATTTTAAATTTTTTTCGCAAACAACAAAAAAGCACCCTAAGGTGCTTTTCGAGCTATTCTTAATATTAGTCACGATAGCGGTTGTAACGTGAGCGTTTCCATTGGTTGCGCTTATATTTGCGTGAGTTGTTGTATTTGCGGTTGTCGGCATCTTTATCATCGCTTATTTTGTTGCCTAATGCTGCACCACCTGCCGCACCAAGCGCTGCACCGATGATTTGACCATTTGAGCCGTAGTTTTTACCGAGTGCAGAGCCTGCATAAGAACCTAAACCACCACCGATTGCTGATTCTGTACGGCTTGATTTGCTACTTGCAGCTGCAGCACCACCTGCACCACCGATTGCAGCACCTAAGTCTGCACCATTTGATCCACCAACTTGTTTGCCGATGACATTACCCACGACGCTACCAAGAGCACTCGCTGCTGCGACACGTGTCGTACTATCCGCCATCGCAGGTGTTGCAATGATCGAACTCGCTAAAACTCCAGTTAAGATATATGCATAATGTTTCATTGTGCTCTCCTTATAAGCTTCTATCGAAGCCATCTTTTTAAAGTCTTTTTGACAAAGTATGTCAAAATTTTTGATGGAAATAAATTTAGCAAAGGATAGGGCGTAAAAAATGGAGATCTATAGCGCAAACACATACTTTGCGTAACTCAAAGGTAGCGAAAGACGTGTCTTCTGTAACTTTCACCGTAATTCCTCCCTATTCTGAATTTGAAACGCCAATACGATCACATTGTCTAAAAGTTGATGTTGTCGATAGGATTTGCATTGATTTGTCGGTAAACTATGCGCCACATTGGTTGAAGTAAAACCTAGAAATAGAATCTAGGAAAAAGAGAAAGTTATTGTATGAAAGAGTCGCTACGTTTACGTTTGGATCAGTTGGTCGACCGCTTTGAAGAGTTGAATGCTTTGTTGGCGGACGCAGAAGTCATTTCGGATAATAATAAATTCCGTAAACTGTCTCGTGAACATAGTGAATTGCAAGAAATCACTGATGTCTGGCAACAGTATAAGCAAGCCGAAGCGGATATTAGCACAGCCGAAGAAATGCTTGCCGAACCTGATTTCAAAGAAATGGCACAAGAGGAAATTAAAGAAAATAAAGCCTTGATCGAAGACCTTGAAAGTCAGCTCAATATCTTGATGATTCCGAAAGATCCGAATGATGCCAATGCCGCATTCCTTGAAGTGCGTGCAGGCACAGGCGGAGATGAAGCGGCGATTTTCTCAGGTGATCTATTTCGTATGTATAGCAAATATGCTGAAACACAAGGTTGGCGTATAGAAATCCTCTCGGAAAATGAAGGCGAGCATGGTGGCTATAAAGAAGTCATTTGTCGTGTCGATGGTGATGGGGTTTATGGTCGCTTGAAATTTGAAAGTGGGGCGCATCGTGTACAACGTGTGCCTGCAACAGAGTCGCAAGGGCGTGTACATACGTCGGCATGTACTGTAGCGATCTTACCTGAAGTCGATGTGGATACTTCGGTCGATATTAATCCTGCGGATTTGCGTATTGATACTTACCGTGCATCAGGTGCGGGTGGTCAGCACATTAACAAAACTGATTCTGCGGTGCGTATCACCCACATTCCAACAGGTACGGTGGTGGAATGTCAGGATGAGCGTTCACAGCATAAAAATAAAGCCAAAGCGATGGCATTACTTGCGTCACGCCTTGAAAATGCCAAACGTGCTGCCGCTGATGCAGCGACTTCTGAAATGCGTCGTGATTTGGTTGGCTCGGGCGATCGTTCAGAACGGATTCGTACTTATAATTATCCGCAAGGTCGTATGACGGATCATCGTATCAATCTGACTTTATATAAGCTCGATGCGATCATGGAAGGGGATTTAACTGAAATCTTGGACAATTTGCATCGTGAATATCAAGCAGATCAGCTAGCAATGTTGGCGCAAGAGAATGATGCCTAATTTTGCTATCGTCAGTGAACTTAAATCCTGCTACAGCATTAACCTTGCTCACAGTACTTCTTGTACACCTTCGCTCGGTTGTCTTGTATCAGAAATTAATTTCTTAGACGATAAAATTTTCATTGTTTCAAAAATTCAGGTCATGCGATGAATATTGCACAAGCCTTAAATCTGCGTGGGCAAGTGGATAGCTATGACCGCCAAGAAGCGACATGGCTACTTGAGCATATTCTTAAACTCAGCCCATTGCATCTGAAAATGAATATGATGCAAGACTTATCTGCGGAGCAAGAACAACACTATCTTGATGGTTTGATGCGCTTGGCGAAAAATGAACCGCTTGCCTATATCATCGGCTCACAGCCATTTTGGACTTTAGATTTAAAAGTTACATCGGACACATTGGTGCCACGTCCTGATACCGAGATTGTAATCGAAACGGTGTTGGTTTTGGATTTGCCGAAAGTGGCTAATGTGGTGGACTTGGGGACAGGTACAGGTGCGATTGCACTGGCACTCGCCTCAGAAAAACCATTATGGCAAATCACAGCAACAGATATTTATGCACCAAGTCTTGACGTGGCAAAGTTTAATGCAGAGAAACACGGTTTAAATAATGTTAATTTTGCGCTCGGCTCGTGGTATAAAGCGCTAATGACGCGACAGCACAAAGATAAGTTTGACTTAATTGTCTCGAATCCGCCGTATATTGATCCTGATGATGTGCATGTGGCTAAGCTCGAATATGAACCGCAACGTGCTTTGGTCGCTGAGAAAAAAGGCTTATCAGATTTAGAGCTCATTATCCGTGAAGCGCCAGAGTGGTTAAATCCAAAAGGCTGGATTGTGCTTGAGCATGGCTATGATCAGGCGACTGCTGTACAGGATTTATTAAAACAACAGGGCTTTGAAAATGTCCGTACTGTGCAGGACTATGGTAGTAATGATCGAGTGACTTTGGGGCAGTTTGTTTAATGCAAAAGTCAAACGACTTGCAAAAGATCGGTATACGACTGTCTGCATTTTATTTTTTCTACTATGCGATCGTTGGCACTTTCATGCCGTATTGGAATTTATATTTGGAATTCCAACAGTTTAGTCATTTTGAAATTGGTTTGCTCAGCACCATTGCGGTGATCACTCGATTTTTTGCGCCATTTATTTGGGGATGGCTTGCCGATTTGACAGGCAAGCGCATGCTGTGGATTCGCATTGCGACTTTTGTTGAAGCGGTGATTTGGCTGACCATTTTCTTTATTGATAAAAAATTTCAAAGCATCGCTATCATCATGCTGATTTTTAGCTTTTTTCAGAATGCAATCTTGGCGCAGTTTGAAGGTGTCACGCTATTTTGGCTCGGTGATCAACATCAGACTTTATATGGCAAAATCCGTAAATGGGGTTCGATCGGCTTTATTGTTGGCGTGTTTGTGATTGGGGCGATTTTGGATTGGATTCCGATTACTAATCTGCCGATTCTTTTATTGTGTATTTCCGCTTGCGCATTTCTATGTTCATTTAGCATCGCTGAGCCAACGCAAGCACCGACTGCACAGCGCAAACTTGAGCCGATTCTACCGATCTTAAAACGTCCTGTGGTGGCGTGTTTTTTTATCATTGAATTTTTTCTTTTGTTTTCGCATGCGCCGTTTTATAGCTTTTATAGTAATTTCCTGCATGAATATCAGTTTTCGACCACGCAAACAGGGTTGTTATGGTCGATGGGCGTGGTGGCGGAAATCGTCATGTTTGCCTATGCAACATGGTTTTTTAAGCAATTTTCATGGCGTAGCCTTGTTGCAATTTGCTTGGTTTTAACCAGTCTGCGTTGGATCATTGTCGGCGTGTTTGCTGAGCAGTTTTGGATACAGTTTTTTGCACAGTGGATTCATGCGTTTAGTTTTGGTTTATTTCATTTGATCGCCATGCGGATGATTTTGCAACACTTTAGTGCAGGACAGCAGGGACGAGGGCAGGCGTTGTATAGCACCATGTGGGGACTCGGTGTGGCACTCGGTAGTTTACTTGCAGGAAAATATTGGGATGTGTTGTCTGGGCAATGGATATTTATCATTGCAGGGTTGATATGCTTATTTGGGCTAGTTTTTATCAAAGCATTGCCAAACAATAAGATGGCTTAGAACTTGTCATTAAAGTCTGCAGTGAATCAAGTCACCATAAATAGTGAATATTCATCATTAAAATACACAAAGCTGAAAGAAGCGGTATGCTAAAAGTATCAACAGTCATTGAACTTTAATCCTGCTACAGCGTTCCCCTTGAAGGGTTGCCTTGTATCAGAAATAAATTTCTTTGACGATATAATGGCATTTATGAAGAGAGTTGGGTGGTCAAATGGATTTATTACAACGCTTAGGAATTACACATCCTATATTTGTTGCACCGATGGCAGGTACGTCTACACCTGAGCTTGCGGCGGCGGTATCTAGTGCAGGCGGTTTGGGCGCATTGGGTCTAGGTGCGAGTAATGCCGAAACTGCAAAGCAAGCCATTCTCAAGACACAGCAACTCACCGACAAACCTTTTCAAGTGAATTTCTTCTGTCATCAACCGACTGCTTATGATGCGGAAAATGCACAACAATGGATTAATTATATTCGTCCACACTTCGATGAATTTGATGCAGCAGTACCAACACAACTCAATGAAATTTATCAAAGTTTTATTTCCAATGATAAGCTATTACAGGTAGTCTTAGATACTCAACCTAAAGCGGTGAGTTTTCATTTTGGCTTACCGACGGCTGATCAGATTTCAGCTTTAAAACAAGCAGGCATTATCACCATGGTGACCGTGACTCAGCTCAGTGAAGCCTATTTGGCACAGCAGGCGGGCACTGATGTGTTGATTGCGCAAGGTGTTGAGGCGGGCGGTCATCGTGGCACATTTAATCCAAGCTGTGATGCAGGACTGACGACTTTAGATTTGGTGATTATTTTGAATCAGTATTTTGATCTGCCGATCGTGGCTGCGGGTGGCATCATGACGGGTGAAGATATTCGATTGTATTTGGAGCTGGGTGCCAGTGCGGCACAGCTAGGGACAGCATTTGTACAATGTAAAGAATCCGCTGCCAACGACGCTTACCGTGAGCTGTTGTTTGAACAGCCGATTACGCAAATCACTGACAATATCTCAGGTCGTCCTGCACGTGGTCTGCTAAATGCGTGGCATCAATTCGTTGATTTACCTGATCGCCCATCTCATGCGGGCTATCCATTTACTTATGATTTGGCGAAACAACTGCATGCAGTCGCATCAAAGCAAGACGAGCAAGGTTTTGGTGCCTATTGGGCGGGCAGTAATGTGGCGAATATTCGGCGTTTGGATGCGAAGGAATTGATGGAAAAATTGGTGCAGGAATTACAATAATTTTTGCTCAGATTGCAGAAAATCAGCATCAATATATGGTGCTGATTTTTTGATAAATATTTATTGCTAAGTTTGCTTGTTCAATTCATCCTTAGAAATGCACGTAGGTAAATAATACGCCATAGATCAGCGCCGCCGTTAAGGTCGCCAAAATGATTTTTTTACTCAGCGCATAAATCACGATCAATGCCAAAAAGCCACAACTCATGGCAAAAATCCGATCATGATGTTCAATCAACGGTGGTAATGTCGCAATCGTAAACATGGCACAGATCGCACTGACGCCAATACTTGACATCGCTACACCAATCCACGCACGTCCTTTATGTTTCTGTTGTTGCAGTTTTTTATGTACCAGCCAAATTGGCACAAAACGGCTAAAAAAGTTGGCTATGCCGACAAAAAAACCAATCAATATAATCTCAATGCTCATGGGATTGTGCACCTTGAGATGTATTTTTATCAATGCCAAAATATTTGATTAATGCGACGACCATTCCTGCAATAATTCCTGAGAAAATTGCAAAAGATAAACCCAACCATAAATAACCAAGCGCACTGAATAGCAAAGCAGTGATGATAATGTATAGGTTTTTCTTATCAAACGCTGCCAATAAAAAACTCAAAAACAGGGCAGGCAATAAAAAGTCAAAGCTGGCTTTTAAAAACTTCGGCATCAGATGCATCTGATCGGCAAACATCGCACCGATAAATGAACCAAACGCCCAAGAGGCCCATGAGGTAAAACTCAATCCGAGCATCCACGCCTCAGACCAGTTTTGATTGCGTTGACTGAGTTCAATCAAACCTCGTGCAAACACTTCGTCGGTCAATCCCCAAGCCCAAAATCCTGTTTTTTTCATGCTTAGTTTTGCTTGGACAGGTTGCGAGATTTGCTGATACATCGCAGGACCATACAGCACATGGCGCAAATCTAAAATAATCACTGTGATCGCAGCCACCCAAATCGAACTACCCGATGCCAAAAGCGCGATGACAATAAACTGACTGGCACCTGCATAAATGGTCGAGGACAAAAATAACGCTTCCCAGGCATTAAATCCAAATCCAACCGCAGCCACACCAAAGGCGAATGCCACAGGCAAATAGGTAAAGACAATCACTAAAGCATCTCGTGCACCATCTAAAAAGGTACTTTGCCTGTGTGTACTTGGATTTGAAACGATATGCGAGTTGGACATGAAAACCTTTGGAAATACAGCGCAGAAATCACAAAATACTTATCGCCTTAGTATAATATGGGAATAGCGGTTGAGTATTTTAATATAATTTTTTAATATGCGAGCCTGTCAATTGATTAGACTATGGTGGCGTTGCATGAAATTTCAATCATCCCTTTTACTGATAAGTGTGCTTTGCGTTGCTTGTGGCAATCCACAAAATACATCCAATCAAAACGACACACCTACCAATTCAACTCTAGAAATTCAACCTGCAAAAAAGTTGACTAATGATGCCTCTGCGTTCGCCAATGAAGCATGGATTTTGATTAATCAATTGGATCAACTACTTTACGCTGAAAATGCGAAAAGCAATCCTGATCTTGATGACATGGTGCGAGAACCACTACGTGAACTTTCAACACGTTGGCGTATCGAAGTCAAAATGACAGACTCAGTGACCGAAGGGAAGTATGCGCTTTGCCGTAAATCATTGAATAGCTTAGATGCTTGGGCAAGAAGTATTCAAGAACAGAGTAGTGATCGTGGACAAAAACAGTTGGATTATGAGCGTGATAAACAATATTGCAAAGATGCGATTGAAAATCCAAAGTATGGCAATACACCACCGAAGATTAGCCAAGCACCGATTTAAGATGCGTTTTTATTTTCAAACGTAACGCATCAAAAAAGCTGACCTAGAGTCAGCTTTTTTTGATGCAGAAATTTATGAATTATTGCAAAGCAGGTTGAGCGGCTTTCATTGCTGCTGCGACAGCATCGTCTTCTGTTGCATCACCAGAGAGTTCGTATTCATCATTAACAACTTCATCGCTTACTGTGCTAGCACTATTTGCAGATGAGCTATTATTTGATGACGAGTTGCTCGAACGAGCACTGCTTGAAGATGCACTAGAAGAACTGGTTGCTTCACGACTTGGCGCAGGTGTTGGATCAACATATGCTTCCTCTTCGCTTGCAGTGATTTCTGCGGTACCTAAGTTGTCATCTATCTCTTCAAAATTGGTGTATTCAGCTTGTTCTCGATCATTATCCAATTCTTGAAAGTCTGATTCTTGCACTTCTTCAGTTTGCGTGGTTTGCGCTTGCTCAGCATCTTCAGGCTTTTCTTTTTTCATGCATGCAGTAAGCAGTAAAGCACTTATTGAACTGACCATGATCAATTTTAAAAAAGTAGATTTCATCATCGTTTTCTTCATTTCACAAAACAGAAAATTGCTAGGATTATATCAAAGCCAAGCGTTAAATTGTAAAAATTAATGACAAGAATTGTGACTTTATAGTACGCAGATGCATTAAGCACCATTTCAACAAAATTATTGCGTAAAAGATGCGATTAGTTTTGCTTTATGAGGGAGGTTTACAGTAAAATCGCCAAACATTGTATGCCGTTTTTCGGTGCCATTGTACGAGAATTCGAATGACTCATTTTATTTTTGTCACAGGTGGTGTGGTTTCATCACTTGGTAAAGGTATTTCTGCTGCTTCTGTTGCTGCACTTTTGGAGGCGCGTGGTCTTAAGGTCACGATGGTCAAAATGGATCCGTACATTAACGTCGATCCAGGTACAATGAGCCCATTCCAGCACGGTGAAGTTTTTGTTACCGAAGATGGAGCGGAAACTGACCTCGATCTAGGCTATTACGAGCGTTTTCTTAAGCGCTCAAAAATGACAAAACTCAATAACTTCACCAGTGGTCGTGTTTATCAAGAAGTGCTCAACAAAGAGCGTCGTGGTGACTATCTTGGTGGTACAGTGCAAGTGATTCCACACATTACAGATAATATTAAAGCACGTGTCCTTGCTGCGGGTAAGGGCTTTGACGTGGCGATCGTAGAAATCGGCGGGACAGTCGGTGATATCGAATCATTACCATTTATGGAGTCTGTACGTCAGTTGATGGTCGAACTTGGACATAAGCATTCGATGCTGATGCATTTGACATTACTGCCTTACATTAGCTCTGCGGGCGAACTTAAAACTAAGCCTACACAGCATTCTGTGAAAGAGTTGCTGTCGATCGGTATTCAGCCAGATATTCTCATTTGCCGTACTGAGCATGATGTTGATGCAGATACGCGTCGTAAAATTGCACTTTTTACCAATGTTCGCCAAGAAGCCGTTGTGGTCTGTAAAGATGCCAAAACCATTTATGAAATCCCACGTAATTTCTATGAGCAAGATGTTGACGATCTCATTTGCGAGCGTTTTGGTTTTGACAATTTACCCGAAGCAGATTTGAGTGATTGGGATCAAGTGTGCGATGCATTATTTAATCCTGAGTTTACTGTGCGCGTAGCAATGGTCGGTAAATATGTGGAGCTTCCCGATGCCTATAAATCTGTCAATGAAGCGTTGCTTCACGCAGGAATTCGCAACCGTGTTAAAGTGCATATCGATTATATCGATGCAGAACAGCTCGAAAGCCTAGATGTTAATGAAGCCTTAGCTGATGCCGATGCGATCCTCGTACCGGGTGGTTTTGGTGAGCGTGGTACAGAGGGCAAGATGAAAGCGATTCGCTTTGCTCGTGAAAATAAAATCCCATATCTTGGTATTTGTTTGGGTATGCAACTTGCGGTGATCGAATTTGCACGTAATGTTGCAGGCATGGCCGAAGCAACGTCTACAGAATTTAATCGTAATACCAAACAACCATTGATTGGTTTGATCACTGAATGGTTAGATGAACGTGGCGAGTTGCAACAGCGTAGTAATGAATCGAATCTCGGCGGTACCATGCGTCTTGGTACGCAAACTTCTGAGTTGGTTGAAGGTACGAAGATTCGTGAGATTTACGGGCTTGCGGAAATCAGTGAGCGCCATCGCCATCGTTATGAGATGAATAACCGTTATATTGATGATCTTGAAAAAGTAGGTATGAAAATTTCGGGTTATTCTGCGGTGCAACATTTGGTTGAAACAGTGGAAATCTCTGATCATCCGTGGTTTATTGCGGTACAGTTCCATCCTGAATTTACCAGTTCACCTCGAGATGGACATCCATTATTTGCAGGATTTATCGCTGCGGCAAAAAATCAGTTTCAAGCAAAGGCGTGAGGCTTTACAAAAGCTGATTCAAGTTTAGGAAAAGAGTTTAAGGAAATTTCATGACAGAGCTTAAAGCAAAACAAATCGTTGAGTTAGGTGACATTCAGATGGCGAATCATTTGCCATTTGTACTATTTGGTGGCATGAATGTACTTGAGTCGAAAGACTTGGCGTTTGAAATCGCTGAAACTTATATCGACATTTGTAAACGTCTTGAAATTCCTTATGTTTTTAAAGCAAGCTTTGATAAAGCAAACCGTTCAAGCTTAAACTCTTTTCGTGGTCCAGGTGTGGAAAAAGGTGTTGAGTGGCTCGGTGAGATCAAAAAACACTTTAATGTGCCGATCATTACCGATGTACATGAGCCATACCAAGCTGCGCCTGTTGCTGAAGTTGCGGATATTATTCAATTGCCTGCATTCTTAAGTCGTCAAACGGATCTCGTTGAAGCGATGGCGAAAACAGATGCGATCATTAACATCAAAAAAGCGCAATTCCTCTCACCACGTGAGATGGGGCATATCCTGCACAAATGTTTAGAGGCGGGTAATGATAAGCTGATTCTGTGTGAGCGTGGTTCTGCATTTGGCTACAACAATCTTGTAGTGGATATGCTCGGCTTCGATATCATGAAAGCGATGGATGTGCCTGTGTTCTTTGATGTCACTCATGCATTGCAAACGCCAGGTGGTCGTGAAGATTCGGCGGGTGGCCGTCGTGCGCAGATTACCACACTTGCTCGTGCAGGCATGGCAACTGGACTTGCAGGGCTGTTCTTAGAAGCGCATCCTGATCCGAATAAAGCAAAATGTGATGGACCGTGTGCATTACGCCTTTCTCAACTTGAGCCATTTTTGGCGCAATTGAAAGAATTGGATACATTGGTGAAAGGTTTTAAACAACTGGATACGCATTAAGTAAGACTTTAATGAGTCTTAGGTGTGTGTTTTTAAAAATTGAACAACGATTGAGGAAAAATAAATGAGCCAAATCGCTGACATTCGTGCCCGTGAAATCTTGGACTCACGTGGTAATCCAACCATTGAGGCTGACGTGATTCTTGAGTCTGGTGTAGTTGGACGTGCCTGTGCGCCAAGTGGTGCATCTACAGGTTCACGTGAAGCATTAGAGCTTCGTGATGGCGATAAAGCACGTTATTTTGGTAAAGGCGTTCGCCAAGCAGTACAAAACGTGAATAGTGATATTCGTGAGTTGCTTCTTGGTCAAAATGTCTTTGAGCAAAAATCACTTGATGACAAGATGATTGCTTTGGATGCAACTGAAAACAAGGCAAAACTTGGTGCGAATGCGACTTTGGCAGTATCACTCGCTGCTGCACATGCTGCTGCGACTGAGCAAAAAACGCCATTATTCCAATACATTGCAAACTTGCGTGGTCAAACTTCATTAACTATGCCAGTGCCGATGATGAATATCCTAAACGGTGGTGCACATGCAGATAATACTGTAGATATTCAAGAGTTTATGATTGAGCCAGTGGGCTTTACGTCATTCTCAGAAAGCTTACGTGCAGGTGCAGAAATTTTCCATGCCCTGAAATCTGTATTGAAAAAGCAAGGTTTGAATACTGCCGTAGGTGATGAGGGTGGCTTTGCGCCGAACTTACGCTCAAATGAAGAAGCAATTACTGTGATTCTTCAAGCGATTGAAACTACAGGCTATAAAGCAGGTTCTGACATCATGTTGGCTTTAGACTGCGCATCGTCTGAATTCTACAAAAATGGTCAATATGTGCTTGAAGGTGAAGGCAATAAAGCATTCACGAGTAATCAATTTGCAGACTATCTTGCAGGGCTTGTGAATCAATATCCAATTATCTCGATCGAAGATGGTTTGGATGAGTCTGATTGGGAAGGTTGGGCGTATCTCACTTCAATCTTGGGCGATAAGATTCAATTGGTCGGTGATGATTTGTTCGTCACCAATCCGAAAATCTTACAACAAGTACAACCAAATCGGTACTTTGACTGAAACGCTTGACGCAATTTATCTTGCCAAAGCAAATGGTTATACCACGGTGATTTCACATCGTTCAGGTGAAACGGAAGATTCAACCATTGCTGATCTTGCGGTCGGTACAGCAGCAGGTCAGATCAAAACAGGTTCACTATGTCGTTCTGACCGTGTGGCGAAATACAACCAATTGCTTCGTATTGAAGAATTGATCAAAGCACCTTACCGTGGTAAGGCTGAATTCAAAGGCTTAAACTAATTTTATAGTCAGGCACTTTGAATATGTTCGCTACGGCAACAGGTCGAATCATCATCGGACTTGCGATACTCATTGTCGCAAGTCTGCAATACGCTTATTGGTTTGGTGAAAGTGGTTATTTCATGCATGAGAAACTCATCAATGACATGACCACGCAGATCGAAACCAATCAGGAATTGTCTGAACGAAATCGCATTCTCGCAGCGGAAGTCTACGATCTGAAAAATGGTTATGAAGCGATTGAAGAACATGCGCGTTTAGATCTTGGTTTGGTGAAACCACATGAAACTTTCGTACAAATGAGTATGATTAGTGGTGCATATCAACCGATCTATTTGAATGATCGTGAAGAAACTGCCTTAGAAAGGCAAACCAATGAATCAGAATAATTCCGAGCCTGTGCAACAGCTCAATTCACAAAATAACAATCATCAAAAGCCAAAATTGTTGGGTGTCATTCCTGCTGCAGGTTCAGGTCAACGCTTTTCCAAAACCGAGTTAAAACAATATTTAAAGATCGCAGGGCAGACTGTGCTTCAGCATAGCGTCAATGCTTTGTATCAGCTTCCACTTGAAAATTGTGTGATTGCCATCAGTGCAAATGATACCTATGCGAGTCAGATTCAATATGCGCATCCTGTACAGTTTTGTATTGGTGGCAAAGAGCGTATGGATTCGGTATTTGCTGCATTACAGCATTTGCACGGTTATGCGGACAAAAATGACTATGTTTTAGTTCATGATGCTGCACGTCCATGTTTGCATCAAAATCAGATTGAAGCGATTGCTAATTTTTGTGAAACAGGTCAAGACGCAGCGATTATTGCTGTGCCTGTTCGAGACACTTTAAAAAAGTCAAAAGAAAACCAAGAGATTGAAACGACTATAGATCGTAGCGCATTGTGGCAAGCGCAAACACCACAGATCGTTAAATATGGTGTGCTCTATCAAGCTTTACAACATGCGATTCAAAATCATTTATTGGTGACTGACGAAGCAAGCGCATTAGAACACTTAGATATCCCAGTTAAACTATTAGAAGGGCGTAGCGACAATATTAAAATTACTTATCCCGATGATTTAGACATCGCTACACTCATTTTGCAACGGTTTTCAACGCATACAAATTAACTCAATTTTGTAATGACGATGAGGTGGCTGATTCACATTGCATCCATCTTTAGTCTTATTTTGTTATTTTTTTGATTCCATAATGATTTTTTTTTTGCTAGACTCTCAAAGTCATGTATTCCACATTACTTTGTAATGACGCAAATAAAACATAAGTCAACTTAGCTATTTTTTGTCATCACAAAAGAATGATGATTTTAGAGGAAAACTAAGGTGTAGGGATACAAATAACTGGAGATTATTAGGGATTCTTGTCATGGCAAAGACTGAGGTTTATCAAATTCGCTTAGATAGTGACGAAAAAAAACTGGCATTTGCAGTATTCCGTCAACTGGGGCTAACACCTGCGCAAGCGATTCGAATGTTTTTTCGTCAAGTTGTACTTACGCAATCTATTCCATTTCAGATTGAGAGCAAGAGTATTCAGCCATCTTTATTGCATACGTCTGCACGTGATGAATCAGCAAAGACCTCTGAAAGCGACGAAAATCATCTTGATATCTTTACAGAACTTGACCAAATTTTAAATTCTGACAAAAAATAATATTGCTAAAATCTTGTTGCATTTTGATCACTAAATTACATATTTTGTGGTGCTTTTTTTGTATATGCTAACTGACAATACAAGGAAATTTAGTCGTTTTAACGAGCGGTTTGATTTAATCGTTTTTTAAATTTTGGAATAAAAATTATGATTGTACGTCGTGCCACAGAAGCAGATTTAACTTTATTAACTGTATTATTTGATGAATATCGCCAGTTCTATGGCACGAGCTCAAATTTGAGCGAAACCCAAGATTTCTTAACTAAACGTATCCAAAACCAGCAGACCATTATCTTTGTCAGTCAAAAAGATGATGTGATTACAGGATTTATTGTCTTATATCTTGGCTTTTCTACGGCAGACTGTCGTGAATATTATATTTTGGATGATACTTATGTCACGCCAAAATTTCGCCGTCAAGGTGCGGCACACCAGCTGATCGATACTGCGATTTTGTTTGCACGCCAACAACAAGTAAAGCGTATTAGCTTACAGACGGAAGTGGATCATGTTGAAGCTCGTCGTTTGTATGAAAAGCTTGGTTTTGTCAAAGATCACGAGTTCGAGTCGTATCACTGCTTTATCTAATAAGCTGTTTTACCTCAAATATTTATTTATAAAATTAAATAGAAAAGCAATTAATCTGTAATGTTTTGAACCGTTGCAGATTGATATTCTGCCTCATTCAAATAACACCATTCGCCTGATTGTATAGGCAATTGTTCCAATTTTAATTCGGCAATTTGATCACGATGCAATGCGTCTACATGATTGCCAACCGCTGCGATCATCCGTTTCACTTGATGATAAACACCTTGAGAAATGGCAAAACGATAAAGTCTTTGATCAATTTCTTCAAAATTTAAAGCCTGAAAATGGCCTAGTTCATTGCGTAGCTCTACACCATTTTGCAATTGTGCAATCGCATCTGTACTCAGTGGCTCTGCAGTATGGATTTGATAATATTTTAAAACGTGTTTCTTTGGATGAGTGAGTTTGTGTAAATATTGACCATCGTCGGTCAGTAGAAGCAAGCCAGTCGTGTCTTGATCTAGCCGTCCAATCGTTTGAACATTACGCTCAATCAGATGGTCGGGGAGTAGTTCAAATACACTGTGGTGATGTTGTGTTCGGTGTGAACATTCAAAGCCTTGCGGTTTATTCAGTGCAATATAGACTTTTTCTCGATAGCTAAATTCTTCACCATATACTGAAAATTGAAAATTTTGTGTGTTGCAACGAAATTTGTGATCACGAACGACATCATTGTTTATGCTGACGTGTCCACGATGAATCAAAATTTGACATTGTTTACGTGTACCAAAGCCTTGAGATTGCAGTAGTTTATCGAGTTGCACTGGTAAAATAATCAATAAAAATAAAGTTTAAGTATAAAAGAATTGAGCTGTCATTAGTAGTTTAACAATTTTACTTTGCATGAAAAAACCACCAATTCAAGTGAATTGATGGTTTCTGTTAAATCGCTAAATTAGCAATTTAAATCATGTGATTTGCAGAAATTACTTCTCAACGATCGCAACGACGCCTTGACCGCCTGCCGCACAGATAGAGATCAATGCACGACCTGAACCTTTTTCATTAAGTAGTTTCGCAGCAGAAGCCAAGATACGACCACCAGTTGCTGCAAATGGGTGACCTGCTGCAAGTGATGAGCCTTTGACATTCAATTTGCTACGATCAATTGAACCTAGTGGTTTGTCTAGACCAAGACGTTCTTTACAGAAAGTTGGATCTTCCCAAGCTTTGAGTGTAGACAACACTTGTGATGCAAATGCTTCATGGATTTCATAGAAATCAAAATCTTGCAAAGTCAAACCAGCACGTTCAAGCATACGTGGCATTGCATAAGCAGGAGCCATCAACAAGCCTTCTTTTTTGCCAACGAAGTCAACTGCAGCAGTTTCAGAGAATGTAAGGTAAGCAAGGACTTCATGACCGTTTGCTTTCGCCCATTCTTCAGAAGCAAGTAGCACACAAGATGCACCATCTGTAAGTGGCGTCGAGTTACCCGCTGTCATGGTTGCATTTTCACCCTTACCGAAAGCTGGTTTTAATTTTGCCAATTTTTCAGCAGTAGAATCTGGACGTAGGTTGTTGTCACGCTCAAGACCCATGAAAGGTGTCATTAAGTCATTGAAGAAACCTTCTTCGTAGGCTTTTGCCATTTTTTGGTGAGAAGATGCAGCAAGTTCGTCTTGATCTTCACGTGCAATATTCCACTCAAGTGCAGTAATTGCTTGGTGATCACCCATTGACATACCAGTACGTGGCTCGCCATTTTTTGGTGCATCCATCAAATCTTTAACATTGATTTTTGACAATGCTTTTAGACGATCTTTACCAGTTTTTGCGATATTGAGCTCAAGTAATACTTTACGTACACCATCACCAAGAGCGATCGGAGCATCAGAAGTTGTGTCCACACCGCCTGCGATACCGACTTCGATTTGACCAAGCGCAATTTTGTTTGCAACTAAGAAAGCAGCTTGCAAGCCAGTGGCACATGCTTGTTGAATGTCATACGCTGGAGTTTCAGGGGCAAGTTCAGTGTTTAGAACACTTTCACGAGTCATGTTGAAATCACGACTATGCTTTAATACTGCGCCAGAAACAACTTCACCAAGACGTTGACCTTGTAGGTTGTAGCGAGTGATCAAGCCATTTAATGCAGCAGTAAACATGTCGATGTTTGAAGCAGTAAAATAAGCACCATTTGAACGTGCAAATGGAATACGGTTACCGCCAATAATGGCAACACGGCGAACTGTATTTTGGCTCATAGATTGTTCCTTTTTTACAGGGGTTGAGGTAGTGGATTTTCGAGTACGTGTACTCGGTGATTTTGTCGCTGTTTGTCTCGCAGTTTTAGCTGGAGTTGCCTTCGTTGTCGCTTTAGTTGCAGTCGATGTGCTTGTACGGCGACGAGTTATACTTTTTGTCGCTGTGGTTTTAGCTGTAGCTTTCGACTGAGTTGATGTTTCTGACAGTGAAGACGAATCGGTTGATGTCACTTTCGATGGATCTTGAGGTGTTTTGCTCATCGTGGTTTCCCAAGTGTTTTATTCATTTTCAGTAATGATATTATCACAAACAAGACTTGATCAAATTGACTGTATAGACAGGATAAATCCAATCGAGAGGTCAAGACAAGTCTATCTAAACTCAGTATGATAATGGTATGTAAAATCATTTTTATCAATAGTGATTAAAATTTGGTGACAATATCGATGGATCATTGGTTTTTTTACCGCTGAAACTTTGATATACATCGAAGCATTCTTATTGTTTGTAATTCATTCAGTCCAAGTTAACCCTTGGTCCGAATTAACCTTAGTTTAAGAGAACAATCATGTCTGATCAATATCAAGCCTTTGCAAAATCGCCAATCGGTAAGTTTGTCATTAAAAATTTGGGTCTACCATCTCCAACCCCTTTAGATCGTTTTCAAGCGGGTGCGCCTGTGATTGACGGTGCGGTGCTTCTTGGTGCTGCTGTGAATAGCACACTAACTGGTGCAATTAGCCAAGTATTGAGCAATATCCATGCAGATACTTATGCAGGCAATAATGCACAGCTTCAGCAAACTGCTGCAGAAGTGGGTTTGAATCTTCGTGCCTTCAATAGCGGTGATAAAGAATCTAAATTTAAAGCATTGGTATTTGATGCATCAGGCATTGAAAATGCAGATCAGTTAAAAGATTTATACAACTTCTTTAATCCAGTTGCTCGTCAACTTGAAGCCTCTGGTCGTGTAATTGTAATTGGTACGACACCAGAGAAAGCAGGCTCTGTATCTGCTGCGATTGCACAGCGTGCACTCGAAGGCTTTGTAAAATCAGTCGGTAAAGAATTTAAAAGGGGTGTGGTTGCAGAACTTGTTTACGTAGACAAAGGCGCGGAAGCAAATCTTGAATCTACACTTCGTTTCCTACTTTCTCCACGTTCTGCTTATGTCTCAGGTCAAGTGATTCATGTGTCTAAAGGCAAAGCGGTTAAAATCGATTGGGCTCAACCACTGGCAGGAAAAACAGCTGTTGTGACTGGTGCAAGCCGTGGTATCGGTGAAGCGATTGCGCATGTTTTGGCACGTGATGGTGCACACGTGATTTGCTTAGACATTCCACCACAACAAGCTGATCTTGAGCGTGTTGCAGGGGAAATCGGTGGTTCTGTGTTGGCACTCGATATTACAGCTGCTGATGCAGGTGAAAAGATCAAAGCGGCAGCAGCGGACAAAGGCGGTCTAGACATCATCGTCCATAACGCAGGTGTAACACGTGACAAAACTTTGGCAAATATGAAGCCTGAGCTTTGGGACATGGTGATTAACATCAACCTTGCTTCGAATGAGCGTGTAAACGATTACTTGTTGAATAATGACGGCTTAAATGCTAACGGTCGTATTGTTTGCGTATCTTCGATCAGTGGTATTGCAGGGAACTTGGGTCAAACCAACTATGCAGCATCAAAAGCAGGTGTGATTGGTTTGGTGAAATTCACTGCACCAACGCTGAAGAATGGTATTACCATCAATGCAGTTGCACCTGGATTTATCGAAACGCAAATGACTGCTGCGATTCCATTTGCCATCCGTGAAGCTGGTCGTCGTATGAACTCAATGAGTCAAGGTGGTTTACCAGTAGATGTTGCAGAAACGATTGCATACTTTGCATCAACTGCGTCAACAGGTCTAAATGGCAATGTGGTACGTGTCTGTGGTCAGAGCTTGCTTGGCGCTTAATCAGCTAGAATTTAAATTAGACTTATCTTTTGTATAAGTTAAGAAAAGATAAAAAGGGTGCAAGTCACCCTTTTTTATCATGACTATGTATGAAAAGCTTTTGAGATAAAATTAGAGGATAAATCAATGAGAACACGTCATTTTGACCAATTGCCAAAAGCGTATGCTGCTTATCCAAAGGTCATTCAAGGACTGATTAAAAAAGGTGGTAGCAAAGAAAAAACATTGCCACAAGTGGAATATGTGGTTGATCGTTTAGAGATTGACGCTGAACATCTGCATAAATATCAAAAAATCTGTAATTTCCCTGCGAATAATGAAGTGCCTGCAATGTATTTAGCGGTATTGGCGCAAAGCTTACAGATGCACATGATGACCAGTGAGCCGTTTCCATTTGTATTACTCGGTTTGGTGCATATTCGCAATCAAATTAAACAATATCGTACCATTCATGCGACTGAAGAGTTGCAATTAAGCTGTAAATTCGGTGAGCTTAAACCACATGATAAAGGTGTACAATTTGACTTTATCATCAGTGCAAAATCAGGTGATGAATTGGTTTTTGAAGGTTTAACCACCTATTTATCACGCCAAAAAGTCACTGAAAAACCAAGTGAAAATAGCAAAACTGAGAAAAAGCCTGATTATCAGCTCAAGCAAACTTGGCGTTTGGCTGAAAATACAGGTCGTCGTTATGCGTTGATTTCAGGTGACTTTAACTTGATTCATATCCATGCACTCACTGCAAAAGCGTTTGGTTTTAATAATGCAATTGCGCATGGCATGTGGAGTAAGGCACGTGCTCTTGCTGATTTGGCACCACTACCTGCAAGCTATAGTGCAGATGTATGGTTTAAATTGCCAATGAAGTTGCCATCGCAAGTTGAGCTTTTAACTGCAGAACAAGAACAAAGTACCGATTTTCTTGTGCAAAATGTTAAGAATAAAAAACCACATTTGTCAGGTGAATTAAGCAAATTGGTTTAAGCAGACAGTTTTCGAGCAATTCATTCAAAGCATAAGTTCACTCTGAGCTTATGCTTTTTTAATCTGGCTTAAAGACTTCGTTGATTGACACGTTTAGAGAGTTGTTCTGCTGATTCACAACGTTCGGAGTAGCGGTCGGTAAAATAGTCGCTTTGTCCACGAGTGAGCAGGGTAAATTTAAACAATTCCTCCATGACATCGACGATGCGATTGTAATAAGCAGACGGCTTCATGCGTCCATCTTCATCAAACTCTAAAAAAGCTTTGGGAATAGATGATTGGTTTGGAATGGTGATCATGCGCATCCAACGTCCCAATATTCGCATTTGATTGACGCTATTAAAAGACTGTGAGCCGCCGCTAACCTGCATTAATGCTAGTGTCTTACCTTGCGTTGCACGAATTGCGCCATTGGCAAGTGGAATCCAATCTATTTGTGATTTTAAAATCGAACTCATCGCACCGTGGCGTTCAGGTGAACACCAAACACTGCCTTCCGACCAACGGAGTAATTCATGAAGTTCTGCGACTTTGGGATGATCATTTTCGGCATCTTCGGGCAAAGGTAATCCTTTGGGATGAAAGATTTTGACCTCAGCGCCGAGATACTGCAAGATTCGACCTGCTTCTAATACAGCAAGACGACTGTATGAGCGTTCACGATTTGAGCCGTATAGCAATAAAATTCGTGGCGGATGATCTCGCTGAACTGCTTGAATCTCATTAAAACTCGGCTTTTGCAGTTGCTCAATATTTAGGTTGGGTAAACTTGGGTCAGAAATATTCATAAAGTCTCAATTGGGTTTTTCATATAAACGATTTATTCAATGTATTTGCTGTCATGGTAAACTCCTAGCCTCAATGACTCGTTCTATTTCGATGTCATGCGTTGTCCTAGTGTATCAATGATTTGTTCGCCATCTTCTTTTTGAAATGCACCAAGCTGTGGAAGCGGTAAGATGTCCAGCACGACTTCTGACGGACGACATAGGCGTGTGCCTTTTGAGGTGATCACAAATGGGCGATTGATCAAAATAGGAAGCGCCAACATAAAATCTAACAATTGATCATCTGTCCAGTGGTCTTGTTCAAGTTGTAATTCTCGATAGGGATCAACATTTTGACGAATAGCATCCCGAACATTGAGACCTGCATCACGGATCATATTGACCAATTGATCACGTGTAGGTGGATGAACGAGATATTCAATAATGTTTGGCTCAACACCAGTATTACGAATCAATGCCAACGTATTTCGTGAAGTGCCACATGCAGGGTTGTGATAGATTGTCAAGTTGTTTTGTGGATTCATGGTGATCACCTGTTCAATGTTGTGTGTAGTATATATGGAAAAGCATATATATTGGATGACAGATTTCTTACATTTTAGATTTGGGTCTAGATAACTTTAGAGCGGATTGTTTCTTAATTCTTTAAGCAGTTTAGCATAAAGGTTTTCATGTCGATGATTAAATCTAAACTCACATTCTTTG
>LULL01000179.1_pt1 | contig 52834 bp, 50 predicted proteins | sample 728161 | NCBI WGS metagenome assembly LULL01 (sample SAMN03860290, study PRJNA289734) | marine metagenome | biome: seawater column; feature: ocean; material: water; isolation source: Red Sea water column Station 149 - depth 500m | place: Saudi Arabia: Red Sea | collected 2011-10-15 | depth 500 m
GGCGAACGGTGCGCCAATGAGAAGATTGTGGGCCAGCCAGAAGGGGGCGGCCACGAGAAAGACCATCTTCATCCGCGTCGTTGATCGCTGGGTCCGTGCCATGAAGGAAGCAGCCCCGCCGCAAGCGGCAAGGCCGGATAGGAGCCCATGCCAGGTCGCCACGGTAAGCAATAGCAGCGCGAGCAACGTCGCGCCGTCGAGCGCGAGCTTGGCAACCCGGTCACGAACCACCAGCGCGACGGTGAGCTGCATCAGGGAAAGAACGCATGCGGCCGAAGCGGTAGGCGCGCCGATCAGCGCGAAGTGCAGCGCGAAGGCGCACGCGCCGGTGCCTTGCACCATGAGCGCTCCCCGGCGCGAGGGTAGGAGCGGCCAGCTCACCACGCAGCCGAGGCCGACGATGCCGAATAGGATCGCAGCTAACCCGGTGCTCGCAAACGTCTGATCGAGGAAAAGCGACATCTATGCTCGCGTCGGGGTTGGTCCGGCTTCCACCGTGAAGGAAGAAGGTTAATGTGACGTTGTTGTCGACCTCTTTCCCATCGCGAGTCCCGGCCACAATGGCATTTGGCTTTTGTTGCGGACTGGTTCATTCTGCGCCTAGGGCGGCGCTCTTCCCTTTGGGTTCCGCCCGTGTTTGGACCAGGACAATGGTGCGTGACGCTTTCAAGCTTCTCGCCATCTCGACGTCGCTCGTGCTTTCTGGCTGTGTCAGTCCGCGAGAAATGGCCGCTCGCCATCGGGCGGCGTGTGCGAGTTATGGCTTCCAGCCTGGAACGGAGAGCTATGCGAATTGCCTTCTTCAGCTCGACGTAGGTGATTACGGCTACGGCCATCACAGGGGTGGCGTGCCGTTGTTTCCTGCGCGGCATCGGGCGCCCGCACCGCCTTTCCCTATTGCCACGCAAGACTAGGGTCGGCTACAGTTCACTGATGCTCCTTCGTCCTCACCTATTGATCTGCGCACTTTCGCTCGGCAGCGCCGCGCCCGTGGCGGCTCAGCAAGCGGTGCCTGCCGCGCCACGAACCGTGGCGGGTGCTTCGAAATTCATCCAGGACATGCTGACCCGCGGCACAGCCGTCGCAAAGCCTTGGCCGGGTTTCGTGCGGAGCAGCAGGATCACGAGCGTAGGAGTGAAAGGTGGTTGCCTCGTTACGCTCACGCTCGCCGACAAAAGCGCCCTCAGCGTGAAACTCGATCAGGTGGTTGCGATCCGACCGCTTTACTCGGCCAACGCGCCCCAGGCGTCGGTGGAGATCAAAGGGGGCGCGCAGCCCTACGAGGGTCTCGATATATTCGTCGGGGACAACGACGCGGTGCGCCGCGTCGGTGATGCCCTGGAGTTCATGCGCCAGTCCTGTGATCCATCGGCGAAGACTGGTTTCTAAACCGGCCAGCGGCGTCTCACCAACTTTTGCAAGGTTCATATGCTCGCAACCGACCAAGTTGGCCGTTATAACCTCATTCTAACCGTCGCGCGCACCGTCGTCGGCGCGCCGGGCATGATGTTGTTGTCGTTGTAGGCGGACGAGAAATAATCGCTGTTAAGCAGATTCTCGACGTTGATTTGCGCCTCGATCTGGGGGGTGAGCTTGAAGAATGCCGCGGCATCGACGCGCGTGAAGGCGGGTAGGATGGCGGTATTGCTGATGGAGGTGAAGCTCTTCGACTGGTGATAGACCCCGACCCCGGCCCCAAGGCGAGGGGTGAGGTCGTAGCGGGTCCACAGCGAAGCCTGCTGTTTGGGAACCAGCGGAACCTCGCGCCCGGCCGGGGCGACACTCGTCGTTTTGCGAATTGTCGCGTCCTGCAGCGCATAGCCCGCGCTGATCTGCCACTGTGCTGTGATCGCACCGCTAAGGCCGAGTTCGAACCCCTTACTGCGCTGAGCACCCGTCAGCACCGTCCGCGCGGCGTCGTTGGGGTCGGCCGCGCGGGTGTTGGTGCGGTCGAGCTGGTAGATGGCGGCCGTCAGGTTCAGCGTGGGCAGGATATCCCACTTGAGGCCAAGCTCGTAGTTGTCGAACCTTTCCGGTTCCAGCGCAGCGCTAGTGATATCGAGTGATGAGAATTGATCCCCCGACTGCGGCAGGAAGGACCGGCTATAGCTGGCGTATATCGAGACAGGTTGCACCGGCTTGAGCACCACGCCCACTCGGGGAGACCACAGGGTGTCCGTGCGGCTATAGCTCTGTGCGGCAACCAGGTCGTCGACGTTGAGCGTGAAGCGGTCGCGGCGAACGCCGCCGATGACATCGACATGGTCGCCGATCGAGATCTGGTCCTGCACGTAGAAGGCAGTGACGTCGGCGTTCGTGCGGACCGACCGGTAGCCGGTGTTGGCGGCGGTGCAACCTTTGCGGCCCTCATCGTACTGCCGGCTATGGGACTTCCTGTCACTTTAGTGGCATTACTCATTTCAATTGAACCTTTAATTGACATGGGACGAACTGCACTGAACGTCAATGGTTCAATGACGGCAGGAACAGCAACAAGTCAATTATTAGGTGTTAGAAATCCAGACCATGAGATAGCTTAATCAAACTAATTTCCATATATAAAAGCCAATTCATTGAAATGAATTGGCTTTTCATAAAAACTAAGAATTAAACTCAACGAATAATTTTTACTTCCTGCCCAATTGTAATATGCCCTTCTCCACGATGTAATGCATTCTGCCCCATCATCACTTTAGTACTTTAACAAGATCAAAGACAATATCTCCAATTTGTATCTGTCTCCATTGATCCTCAGCAAATGCATCACACCCCGACACCACAATATTGGGTCTAAAACGCTGTACATCCAGCGGATAACCTACTTTCTCAGCTAGAAACTCAACAGATGCTTCACTAATAATCAAGAATGGAAAGCCATCCGCAAATCCTACGCGATCACCTAACTGTGCGTACTCTAAATCTACTTGGCGAACTGTCTCTTGTGGCATATAAATCAACTGTGCCTCTCGTCCAAGTTTTTGGCTCAACCAAGCATTAACAGGATGATGGATACGATTCCCCGAAAGTTTATCTTGCCAAACTGTCACTAAGCGCTCATCTTTCTGACCTTGCGCTTCGATCATACTGAGCTCGATCTTCTCTGACTGATAATCAAAACATACGCGATCAGATGAAACCGTAACACCAATTTGTCCCATTTCTGCGACTTGCCTTTGGGTGATAAACCGCCCATCAGGATCAACAATCATCCAACGTCGATCCCATTTAGGACCAAAACCATCAATTTCCATTGTCGAAAGTTTATTTCCTTTACAGGACTTCACTGGATAATTAAAAAGCTGGCTGATCTGCATATTCTTGTTTCCATAAAGACAGAATTATGTATTGATGAAATTATTTATTCACTGATTATAATAGTTGAAAAATATAGCAATATGTCTAATTTTGAAGCACAAGATAGTTTTTATTTAAAGCGTATAAAATCTACATTATTTTCTGATAACATAACTGGCTAGCTTTTAGATCATGTATCACAGTCAAGTCATACCGAACCAATTGCGATCAATCTATTTAATTCTGAAATTTTTTAATCAATCATAATGCTGTAACTCATGACTATGAATATCCAACAGGCTCTCAATCACATTACTAAAAACATTCATCTTACCCAACCGCAAATGGAAGATGTAATGCGCAGTATTATGCAAGGTGAAGCGACAGATGCTCAAATCGGCGCGCTGATGATGGGTCTGCGTATGAAAGGTGAAAGCATTGATGAAATTACTGCTGCTGCACGGATCATGCGTGAATTTGCAATTAAGATTGATGTTAGCGACATTCCACACCTCGTCGATATCGTCGGAACGGGTGGTGATGGACAAAATTTATTTAATGTTTCAACTGCCTCAAGTTTTGTGATCGCCGCTGCTGGTGCAACAATTGCAAAACATGGTAATCGTGGCGTTTCAAGCAAATCTGGCTCTTCTGATGTGCTTGAGCAAATGGGTATCCAACTTGATCTCGATATGCAGCAAACTGAACGTTGCATCCGTGAAATTGGTGTAGGTTTTCTATTTGCACCTAATCACCACAAAGCAATGAAATATGCGGTTGCACCACGTCGTGAGTTAGGTATTCGTAGTATTTTTAATTTATTAGGACCACTCACCAATCCTGCTGGCGTGAACCGTTTTGTCATTGGTGTATTCTCAGATGAACTTTGCCGCCCAATTGCAGAAGTACTGAAACAACTTGGTGCAGAGCATGTACTGGTTGTTCATTCTAAAGATGGTTTAGATGAAATTAGTCTTGCTGCACCGACGGCTGTCGCAGAACTAAAGAATGGCGAAATTACGGAATGGACACTAAGTCCAGATGATGTTGGTATTCAATCTCAAACTCTATCAGGCCTAACAGTCAATAGTTCTGAAGAAAGCTTAAAACTGATTAAAGATGCACTCGGTCGAGATAAATCAGAGATTGGCGAAAAAGCTGCCAATATGATTGCACTGAACGCAGGTGCAGGCATTTATGTTGCAGGCATTACTAGTACCTACAAACAAGCTGTTGAACTTGCTCAAGATATTCTTTATGGCGGTCAAGCCACTGAAAAAATGAGTATCTTGGCTGAATTCACCAAAACATTGAAACAATATCAAGCAGACTAAGGACTTCTCATGATCAATATTCAAAATACCATTTTAGGTAAAATTGTTGACCGTAAACATGAGGAACTTGCAGCACGTTTAAAACAACGTAATCTGCATGATGTTGAAGAATGGGCAAAAGCAGCGACTCCTGTTCGTGGTTTCGCCAATGCATTACAACATAAACGCCCTGCTGTGATTGCTGAGATTAAAAAAGCCTCTCCATCTAAAGGCGTGATTCGTGCAGACTTTAATCCTGCTGAAATTGCTCAACAGTACGAACAAGCTGGCGCAGCGTGTCTTTCTGTCCTAACAGATGTAGATTTCTTCCAAGGTGCAGATGAGAATATTGCGATTGCACGTCAACATTGTGCCTTACCTGCTTTGCGTAAAGATTTCTTAGTTGATCCTTACAATGTTGTCGAAGCACGAGCATTACATGCTGATTGTATTTTATTGATCGTGGCTTGCTTGTCCGATCAACAATTAGAGGAAATGTCTAAAACCGCATTTGAACATCAATTAGATGTATTGGTTGAAGTACATGATGAATATGAATTAGAGCGTGCTTTAAAACTTTCTGAACAATGTATTTTAGGCGTAAACAACCGTAATCTTAAAACCTTTGATGTTGATTTAGAGACATCCATTCGTTTGAAGAAATTACTCCCTGCATCTCGCTTGTTAGTCACTGAAAGTGGTATTGCAACACCTGCTGATGTTGCAATGATGCAAGCCAATGATATTCATACGTTCCTTGTTGGAGAGAGTTTTATGAAACAGCCTCATCCGGATGTGGCATTTGGTGAATTATTTGGTCAGCCTGAGTAAATTTAAAACAAATGGTTCAAGATAAAATTCTACCTTGAACCATTTTAAATCGAATATAAATCACTAATAAAAATAGAAAAACAAGTTTTGATATACTAAAAACTTAAATTGATGGAACAATATGAGCAATTTTCTATTAATCTTGGGGCTAATTATTTTAGTTGGCTTTCCTATTTATAGTCATCTATTTTTCTACGAAAAAATTCAAAAACTTAAAGATCCGCGAGTCTTTTCTTTCTTTAGCATAATTCCTGGATTAATTATTCTTGGTCTTGCTATGTATTTATCTCCTGCAAAGACCTACATTAAAACTGAAGCGTGTGGCATCGTAAATCAATATAAAATGTTCCCACAGAAACGACATCAAATCGAACGGCTAGCGATTGTTATGGATCAATCTGGGTATATTCGCTATTTTGACTTTGATGAAACTTTACCTCGTATGCAGATTAACCAACATATTTGTTTTGAACTATACGATCGTTTTAAGAACAAAGGACTTAGCAAATCCACAGTGATTAGAATATTAACCGATCAATAGTTCAAAGTTACACATGTTTAATCGATTAGGGATAATTAACATCAATCTGCACTACTGAAAATCAGCTCAATTTCTAATGAATGCAATTCAGTTCAAATCATCACGGATTCAGACTATAATTTTACACTTCTCTCGTATCTTGCCTATTTTTCTAAAATTATGAGTAAACATGATTCTTCGCTTTCTAAAGATCAGTTTAATTTACTGAAAGCCTTTAAGCAAATCTCTAAACCACAATCCAGCGCGATTGCGAAGCAAGCCGAATCAAAAAAGGCGCAAGCTGCCGCTGAAGAATTGGAAGATACAGAACTTTTTAAAAAAGCTCTTCTTGGGGTCAAACCGATCGACAATAAAAATATTGCCGATACCAAAGTTATGCGTAGTAAAAAAGTCGATGCCCAAACTTTAGCAAAGCGCGCTGCTGCAGAAGGTGGTGCTGAGCAAGAACTTACTGAAATTTCAGATACACAAGCCATTTTAAATCCTGTTGCCAGTCAAGCAGCATTGAGCTATCGCATTGCGACCCTACAACACAAAGTATTTGAAGATTTGAAAGCGGGTAAAATTCGTTGGTTCGAAGCAGTTGATTTGCATGGTTGTACAGTTGAACAAGCGCGCGCTGCAGTTTTACAAATCATTCAAATGGCCAAAGATGAAAATCAAAACGTCATTAAAATTGTTCATGGTAAAGGCCCAGAAGCAATTTTAAAAACCTATGTAAATGGCTGGCTCAGACAACATCGCGATGTTCTTGCTTTTGTCAGTGCGCCTGAAAATCAAGGCGGCACTGGTGCTGTTTTAGTCCTATTAAAACGAGCAGAAAAGAATCCAAAGTACAAACAATAATCGACATTTGACTCAAAAGTAAGTTTTTGAATCGTTTTCTGATACAATTCCCGTTTTGTTCAACCCACCTAAGTGAACATTGTTATGTCTATGCAGCAATCGTACGCAAACATCTTAACTGCCGTTGGTGAAGATTTGAATCGCCCAGGCCTCAAAGATACGCCTATGCGTGCGGCTAAAGCTTTTTCTTTTTTAACTTCTGGTTATAGTAAAACGCTTGAAGAAGTTACAAATAGTGCGGTTTTCCCATCCGATAACCATGAAATGGTATTGGTTAAAAATATTGAATTTTATTCACTTTGTGAACATCACCTACTCCCTTTTTATGGTCGTGTACACATTGCTTATTTACCAGAAGGTCAAGTTTTAGGCCTATCTAAATTTGCCCGTATTACAGAAATGTTTGCTCGCCGCTTACAGATTCAAGAAAATCTAACCCAGCAAATTGCCGAAGCTGTTGCTGATGTAACGAAAGCACGTGGTGTTGCAGTGGTGATTGATTCAGCGCATATGTGCATGATGATGCGTGGCGTAGGTAAGCAAGAATCTACGACTCGTACTGTTTCTTTTGTTGGTGATTTTAAGACTGATAAAGATGCACGTCGTGAATTTTTAAGTGCTGTGCCAGAAAGCTACTAAGCAATATAGTACTTAAAGCCTCAATTCAATTGAGGCTTTTTTATTTCTAATTTTTTCTTAATCAAATTCATTTTGTCATTTTAGTAAGCTTAACTGAGACGTATAAAGATGCTTTATAATTAGCTTAATTTAAGCACGCCCACCATGAAATATGACAGCTACAGCATTATTACTCGATCCATCTAGTTTAGAGCAGACGAATTCAGCGATAGACTATCCTCGACCACATCGACTCGTAAAAGGTAATCCGCAACGTTTGACACACAGCCTCTATGAACATCCCAATATGAGTTGTGGCATTTGGCAATGTGAAGTTGGTGCGTGGAATATTGTATTTGCGGACAACAAACAAGAGTTTTTCCAAGTCATCGAAGGAATTGTTCGCTTGCATGATACTGAGAACAAGTCTTTTGTTGAAATATTAGCAGGTCAAGCAGGTATCATTCCGCCTTCTTTTGTCGGTACATTTGAAGTCGTTGAGGCTGTAAAGAAATATTATGTCGTGGTTGAGGCTTGATATTCTCTTTTATTTAAATAGAACATGATTAGGCTTCTTTAACCCTTATGAACAAGATCCATTAGGAATGAAGAGTTATCTGAGAGAAGTCTAATATCTAAAAAAATCGAATATAACCTAAACCGACTTTATTCCATTCCTTATGATCTTGTTGTTCAAAGTCCCAACTCAATCGCATGGCATTATTTGAGTCAAAACTATATTGGACTTGAGAACCCAGTTTCAGATTCCACTGATTCTGATCTTGCCAATACGGCAATTCAACTTGTAGGACACTATTGATTCGATCCGTCCATCGATTCATACAACCCACCTTTGGCCCTACGCCAACACGCCAACCTTTATCTAAGTTTTTTCCACCTTGCACATGACTCTGTAACTGGACGTAACATAGATGACGGCGATCATAATCTGCCAAACTATAGCCCGCCTGCATATTTAAGTTCATTACACCATGCTGCTGATCTTTACTAAATTGTCCATCATGAACTGCTTCTTGTTTCCAACCAAAATTAAAGCCCCAGCTGATTGGTGATTTAAAGGGTTGAATCGGATTATAAGAATTCACCGAAAGTAAGTCCAAATGCTCAAGTTTGAGCTGATCATCTCGATATTGAACACTTCCATCTAAAAATAAAAGCTGCGTACCTAGGCGATACCCACCTTGAGGATCAATCAAATCATGGTAAGCTTGGCGATGTCCTAACTCAACAAATGTCTTCCCTTGTGACTCTCCTCCATTGACTGAGATATTACGCGCATGATGTCCTTCAACAGGTTGCATCTTCGGGCGAGTAGGTGCTTGACGTTGTTTCTCAACTTCTATTTGACTACGCAATGCTAATAATTGTCGTAATCGCGGTTGAGCAATTTCTGTTTCAACAACGCGACTGACAAATTGCAAATATAAGTCATCGTATGCCATCTCTAAAATTTTAGCTTGATCTTGAATGTTATAAGCACTTAGAACAGCTTGAATTTGATCTGATGGAAGCAAAGCAACTTTGTGCGCAACTTTAGCCAAATGTGTCCCATGTTGCTTCGCCTGTGAAAGCAATTGAGTTTCAAGTGCTGGACGATAAACGACATCTTTCACTAAGTTCTGATCATCAACTGCTTTTAATGTCTCAATTGGAATCGCAGCATAATTAAACTGTTTTTTTAAATTTAGCTGTGGTCGAACCAAATCAATCAGCCCTAACAATCGATAAGCACAGTTATCACTGACAAAATAATAAGGAAAACTCACATGCTGCATTTCCCAAATATGTTCCACCAAGAAGCGTGTTTCCTCAGGAGTTAAGTTGAGTTCATACTCCCACAAATCACGACTTTCAAAATCACCGTATTCCTTGACCTTTCGATAATAAGGCATCAAAGAATATTCACCAGGATACTGTCCTGTTAGCCCTTTCCAAGCATATGACCAGTTATCTTGACTATTTACAGTGGCAGCATAATTCACAGCATAAGAAACTAAATTAAGTTGTTTCTGATCTTTGGGGTCTAATCGCAAAAGTGTATGCCCAAACATCGAACTTGGATTGCCCATAAAGTCAGTTGCATAAATCAAGGTCGCTTTATATGGCTTGATCTGATTAATCCACGTATCAAACTCATCGCAGTTCACATTGGGAAGTTGTTGAGTTGGGATTTGCAACTGCTCGATCAACCAGCGGCTACGTGCAGGAAATTTACAACGAATAGAATGATTATTTTCGGTTTGTTGAAACAAAGCTTGAATATCTGCATGAAGCTCATTTTTTATATCGGTTTTACCATCAATCGCATAAAAATAGCCGTCATAATTTACCTCACTTGTTTGTGATTGATCAGCATACATCAATCGTTGCCAGGTCATGTCTTGATCCAATTTTTTTTGTTCAGCGAGATTTATATAGTTTTGAATATCAGATGGAGCTACAGCATAAGCAGCTTGACAGAATATAGAAGCGACAATACAAGTAACAAATTTCATTCAGCAACAAACATTTTTAAGAATTATAAAACGAACAACAGACCTCTGCTCTCACCTATCTCTGATCTAAATCCAGTAAAGAAGATAAAAGTAGTCTATTGAATATAAGAAAACCCTGCCAAATGACAGGGTTTCAAAGTATCAAAGATTAGACATAAGCTTTCAATACAGCATCTTTTGCCATAACGCTTTGTAAAGAGTCTAAAACTTGAAGTGTATTTTGATTTTTGCTTGAGTAAATTTCAGCAAAATTTGCTTTTGAAACTGCGAAGAAACGTGCTTTATCTTGAGCTTTAATCTGCATAAGCTCAGCAAGAACGTTCAAGCTTTCACCTTGACCAACAGCCATATCACGCGCTAGAGCTTCCGCATTTTCATTGGTAAATGTCACCACTTGAGCAGTCACTGTACCACCTTGACGGCATCCTAAAGTACCAAAAGTGATCCCTAATAATTGGTTTGTAAAAATACCGTTAGTTGTTGCAGCAAGAATTTTAGGTGCAACACCTTTTTTACCGGCCCAAACTTGTGTACCAACACCACAACCAACATCATTATCTGCCATTGCTACAGTTGAACCAGCTGCCAATAAAGCGGCCAATGCAATTTTTTTTAACATAGGAAAGATCTCCAGTATCAATTATTTTAACTATTCTTTATCACTATTTTAATGTGCAATATTTTTACACAAGAATTAAAATAACGAGGTTATTCCTTTTTAGCAAATAGATTTTGAAATAAAGTTGAAATATTTATAAACCGAGCTTTGTAATCATCATATTCATCTAAAAATACAGTTTATTTTAACTGCCACTTTCCACTTTCATTGCGATTACCTAGAATTTTAAGTACCAATACCAGACTTAGTAGTAATAATAAATACCATGAACCTAACTTGCCCCATCCCACCATATGCCATGCATCAACTTGGCTTGGATACAACCATATTTTATAAAATGTACTAATATTTTCTGCGATCCAAATCAAGAAAGCCAACAATAACAAAACAGGTAACATTGGAATTTTAAAATGCTTCTGCTGAAGTTGAAAATGTAGTTTTGTTTTCCAAAAAATGATGATACTCCAGATAAATAATGCAATACGAATATCTGGAATAAAAAACTTAGCCATGAAATTTAAATAAGATAAAACAGCGAGGCACAGCATATTGCTGAATCTTGGTAAGTTCTCAAATGCAACTTGGTATAATCTAAGAGACCGAGCAAAAAAGCTACCTACAGCTGAATACATAAACCCAGCAAAAAGTGGCACCGTAAGTAATTTAAATACAGCAGGTTGTGGATACTGCCAAGAAGCAATTGCTGGATGTGTGAGAAAAATCTCCATCCCCATCGCCATGATATGAAATAAAGCAATAACTTTTGCTTCTGCCCATGACTCGAGCTTCAAATGAATCAGACAAGCTTGAATGATCAAAGCATAAAAAAGCAGATAATCATAACGGAAGAAACCAAAATACTCATTGCTTCCCATCGGTGCTGTTAATGCAAAAGCAATTAAAAGTAATAATCCAAATAAGGCAGCCGAAGCTGCCTTAGCGATAAAATGTAGCGGTAAAACAATCAACTGCACAAGATTGATCCTAACATCAGATATTGATTAGAAATTTAAAATCAACCTAAATATTTCGCACTATATTCATGAACAGTATCGACAAAAATTTTCGGCTGAGCAGGATCAACCCATTGCGTAATACCATGCCCTAAGTTAGCAACATAACCTGTTTTTTCACCATTCGCATAGGCATCATCGAGCATTGCTTTTACTGATTTTTCAATGGATGCTGCTGAACCATACAGTACTGCTGGATCGAGATTACCTTGTAATGCTGCGCGACCAGCAATCACATCTCTCGCTGTATATAATGGCGTGGTCCAATCCACCCCAAAAGCATCTGCACCAGTGCCCACCATCGTTTCTAACCATTGTCCACCACCTTTGGTAAAGACAATAATTGGAATACGACGGCCATCTTTTTCACGTTGAAGACCTGCAATAATTTTCTTCATATAATTGAGTGAGAATTCAACATATTCTCGATGTGCTAATGCACCACCCCAGCTATCAAAAATTTGGATTGCTTGTGCACCAGCATCAATTTGTGCATTCAGATAATCAATCACGGAATCTGCAAGATGATCTAATAATGCATGCAATACTTCTGGCTGTGCATACATCATATGCTTAGTAAAACGGAACTCTTTACTTGAACCACCTTCAACCATATATGTTGCAAGTGTCCAAGGGCTACCAGAAAAACCAATTAAAGGTACTTGGCCATTTAAAGCAGATCGAATGGTCGAAACTGCATTCATGACATATGCTAGATCCGACTTCGCATTTAACTTAGGCAAATTTGCAACATCTTGTTCAGTACGGACTGTTTTATGAAACTTTGGCCCTTCGCCTGTTTCAAAATACAAACCTAAACCTAAAGCATCAGGAACTGTTAAAATATCTGAAAAAAGAATTGCGGCATCGAGTTCATAACGGCGTAATGGCTGTAAAGTCACTTCGCAAGCAAAATCAGTATTTTTACACAAAGAAAGGAAATCACCTGCTTGGGCACGAGTTTCACGATATTCTGGTAAATAACGACCTGCCTGACGCATCATCCACACGGGTGTTGTATCAACAGGTTCACGTAATAAAGCTCGTAAAAAACGATCATTTTTCAACGTTGTCATTACCAATCTCTAAATTCTTTCATGTAGCGCGCATGATAGCAAAGTTAGCCTAGAAATTATAATTCCATACAAAAAATCTGCCTTGGGCTAAAAATTTCGCTTTGACACAAAACAGCTACTGCAACTCAGCTTATTTTCTGTAATACTTGCAACATCTTATATCTCAATATGAATAATTCTTAAGGTTGAATTACATGTTTGTTCGCTCATTACTCGCTATGAGTTTAAGTTGTATTATTGCTAATGTTGCTTTCGCTGCTCCAACAACTGAGCAACCTTTAAATCCAAAAATAATCTCAGCACCAGTCCAAGATCCAATAGATCCTTTGGCAATTGATCGTGCAGCATCAAGTGTTGTAGCTCAACCAGCCTCACAACCTGTGATGAATACAAGTCCAGCTTCTGCTGTTGTGGCTCAACCAGCTTCGCAGCCCCAAGTAAATACTGCATCTGTCGTATCTAAAAACTTAGACAAAGCTCCAGATACTACAACAGCAGCTTTGCCACCAGAAATTCCAACGTCATGGAAAATGGATGCGATTAATAATGCAGAGTGGCCAGAAGGCTTACCAAAAGGTAAGCACCCAGCCTATGCCCGCGCCCATGTTATGCTAAATAATGCACACGCTTCACCAGGTGCGATTGATGGTTCAAGTGGTAAAAACACCTTAAAAGCGATTGCTTCATTCCAACAAATGAATGGAATTACACCAACAGGTGAATTGACCAAAGAAACATGGGATGCATTGGTCGCAAAACAGACCAAACCTGCTTATGTTGAGTACACCATTACTGAAGATGACCTAAAAGGGCCATATGCAGATTCAATTCCTTCTGACTATGCTTTACAAGCAAAAATGAAAGGTCTTTATTACACTCGCGTAACAGAAATGTTAGGCGAAAAATTCCATATGGATGAAAATTTCCTAAAACAACTTAACCCTCGCGCGAACTTTAAAAAAGTGGGTGAAAAAATCGTTGTTGCTAATGTTCGGAATGATTTACCTGAAGACATTCACTTAATCGTTGCACACAAAGGCGCTAGACAGCTTTATTTGTTCAACAGCCAAAATCAAATGATCGCCTCATTTCCTGCAACGATTGGTAGTACAGACACACCATCACCAACAGGAACCTATAAAGTCACAGGTGTTGCTAAAAACCCTTGGTATAGCTACTCACCATCTAACTTTGTACAAGGCAAGAATCTTAAACCCCTCTCATTACCACCTGGTCCAAATGCTCCAGTCGGCAATATCTGGATTGGTTTAAGTAAAAAATCATTTGGTATTCATGGCACACCAAACCCATCTTTAATTTCTAAGACCGCATCACATGGTTGTATCCGTTTAACCAACTGGGATGCGAATGACTTAGGTGCTAAAGTCCGTTCAGGTGTTACAGTTAAATTCTTAGAATGATTTTAAAAATCTAACTATATAGAGACCGAATATAATTTATATTCGGTTTTTTTTATTCTACGATCGGCAAGGGTTGATAATAGATTTGATTCCGACCTAATTGTTTAGCGCGATACAACGCTTTGTCGGCAGTATGAATAAGCACATCTTGGCTAATTTTGGGATTACCATTAAATACCGTAATTCCTAGACTAATAGTCACATGATTGGATACTAAAGATTTTTCATGTGGAATCATAAGCCGATCAATCGCTTTATAGATATTGGTTGCAACGGCATAAGCGCCTTGTGCTGAGGTCTCAGGCAATAAAACAACAAACTCCTCTCCTCCATAGCGTGCAATAAAGTCCATATGTCGAATGGAGCTTTTAATCGTTTTCGCAATAGCAGAAATCACTTGATCACCCATCTGATGACCATAGAAATCGTTATAGTTTTTAAAATAATCAATATCGATAAAAAGCACAGACATTGACTTGGTTTCACGACATGCCAAGTCATAATAATAACTAAACATCTCTTCGAAAGTACGTCGATTTGACACTTTGGTTAATTCATCATGCTGGCTTAAATGAAGTAACTCAGAAGCCTGTAAACGTAGAATTCTTTCGTCTATCTCTGAAATTTTAGTTTTTAAAAATAGCTTTCGCTCTTTAGATGTCAGCATTACACTAATAGAAAAACCTAAAAGTAAACTGCCAATAAATGTCCGCCCCAACATTAAAAAATCGCATGGTATTTCTAGTAAATATAAAGACACTAAAATACTAATCGCAGCAATTGAACCTAGCCATAACATATGTGTTGGTCGAATGCCACTTAGGATAAATCCCAACATATATAAAAAGGCAATCATCACCATTGCCTGATTTTGCAGGACAACATTGGTGATACTCATCATAAATAACGATGGAAAAACGATCGTAGAAAATACGATGAAACAGACAGCAGGATAAAATAATTGATTGAGCCTTCGAAAACGAGCAAATACCCAAAATAAAAATAAAGCACCGCCCACTATAAGTAGGCTCAAAATACTATAAACAAAATCAGCAATAAAATTTGGGCTAGAACGGATAACTAAAAAGTTTGAAGGCAATATGAGCAAAACAAAAATTGTATAAGTAATCACACCTTGACCAAAAAATTGGATTGCATTAATCCGCGTTCTATCAATATTAAATTGCCAGAACTCATTTTCTAGTTGAGACGGTAAAGTCTTTTGTGTTTTCTTCCCTTTAAAATGTTGAAAAACAAGCTGCTCTAACTCTTCTTTCGACCGCCTTAACTGTTCAAGATCATACTGATTTTCCATCCCTCTAACTCTTCTTATAATGCTGTATTCTTGTGCCGCATAAAAATAACACAATTTGTCATTTTGTCGTGCACTTTGATTAACCACTTATCCGTAATTGTAGTTACCATTTTCACACTTTATGCATTATTATTTGTATTATTTTTAAGTTTGAAGTGCACCTTGAACACGATTACCCTTTTACAACCAGATGATTGGCACGCCCACCTGCGTGATGGTTTAGCCTTAGAGCGTACTGTACCTGATTTAGCTAAACAATTTGCGCGCGCAATCTGTATGCCAAATCTAGTTCCACCTGTAAAAACGGTAGAAGAAGCTTTAGCTTACCGTGAACGTATTCTAACTCACGTACCTGAAGGTCTTCATTTCGATCCGCGCATGGTACTTTACTTTACTGACTTCACCTCACCTGATGAAGTTCGTAAAATTAAAGAATCTGAATTTGTTAATGCCATCAAACTTTATCCTGCTGGCGCAACAACCAATTCGGATAATGGCGTGAGTGATATTCGTAAAGTATATGCCGTCATCGAACAATTAGAAGAACATCAAGTTCCATTACTCTTGCATGGTGAAGTCACTCATAATCATGTCGATATTTTCGATCGTGAAAAACGCTTCCTTGATGAAATTTTATCTCCACTGTTAAAGCAATTTCCAAAACTAAAAGTTGTTTTAGAACATATTACAACCAGTGATGCAGCTAACTTTGTTCTTGAACAAGATCGTAATGTTGCTGCAACAATCACACCGCAACATTTACTTTTCAATCGTAATGATTTATTGGTCGGTGGTGTTAAACCGCATTTCTACTGCCTGCCAATTTTAAAACGTCAAACGCATCAAACAACGTTGTTGGAAGTTGCAACAAGTGGTAATCCAAAATTCTTCTTGGGTACTGATAGTGCACCACACTCTCAAAATGCCAAAGAAAACGCATGCGGTTGTGCAGGCTGCTACAGTGCACCAAATGCAATTGAGCTTTATGCACAAGCATTTGATCAAGTGGGTAGAATTGAACGCTTAGAAGGTTTTGCAAGCATGTTTGGTGCAGACTTCTATGGTTTACCACGTAATACGTCTACGATTACTTTAGTTAAAGAAGAAAATACTGTAGCCGAATCGCTTGACTATCTTGATGGTCAAAAAATTATTCCACTTCATGCAGGCAAAACACTGCAATGGAGAAAAGTGTGACCCAAGAAGAAAACAAAGCTCCTGTCATTGGCCAGCGTTTTCGTGGATTTTTACCTGTTGTTGTCGATGTTGAAACAGCAGGTTTCAATTCGCAAACCGATGCTTTACTCGAAATTGCTTGTATTCCGATTGTCTATGATGAACAAGGACAATTTGTTCCAGGCCCTTCATTCCATGCACATATCAATCCATTTGAAGGCGCAAATTTAGATCGTCGTTCTTTAGATTTTATTGGTATCGATCCATCTAACCCAATGCGAATCGCAATGGCTGAAGATGAGCGAACAGCATTACGCCGTATATTTAAGTCATTGAATGAAGTTCGTAAGGCCCAGCATTGTACGCATGCGGTATTAGTGGGTCACAATGCTCACTTTGACTTAGGTTTCTTACAAGCTGCGATTGCACGTTCTGGTACAAAAAATCAGAATCCATTTCACAGCTTTTCAGTCTTTGATACAGTGACACTGAGTGCAGTGATGTTTGGTCAAACCGTATTAGCCCGTGCATGTATTCAAGCTGGTATTGAGTTCGATGGTAAAGAAGCGCACTCTGCTTTGTATGATACTCAGAAGACAGCTGAACTGTTTTGCTATATTTTGAACAAACTGTCTCCTCACCTTCTTGACACTTTGGTGACAGAACCCTAATATACACCCACCTCAAGAAGTCCCTATCGTCTAGAGGCCTAGGACATCGCCCTTTCACGGCGGTAACCGGGGTTCGAATCCCCGTAGGGACGCCAAATTCAAAAAAGCCACTGCATCTTTCAGACAGTGGCTTTTTTATTGTGAGTATCAAAATAAAATTTAAGATATTTTTTGCTCATTGGTATCGGTTTCAACAATAAATGCATCTGATACTAAATGTGTTTTTGGTTCAGCTAAAGGTTCTTCAACAAGTTCAGCAACTTTAATAATTCCAAAATCTTTTTGTACTTGCTCTAGGTCAGGCGTTCTTTTATAACGGATCACACGATAACCAGCCTCAGCAATTAATGCATCTCGGTCAGCATCTTTTTCTTCCTTACCTTTATGTGAAGCATCATCGAGTTCAACAATCGCAACTACATTAAATTGTTTATCTAAGACAACAAAATCAGCAACTTTACGATTAAATAAATTACGTGTTGCATATCCTTTTGCTGTCATAAATGCACTAAAAGCAACTTGTGCTAAAACAATATGCTCAGGCAAAGCTTCTCGTAATCTTAAAAAAGTTGGTTGTTCATTCATTGTGATGATGCGTTTACCTTTGATTGGGTTGCGCTCACCTCTATTACCATTAGCCTTATTCGTATTCGCTAAAAAGAATAAAATGACTGCAAAAACAGCAATCAAAATAATAATCATGGTCATCTATTTCCCCTACTTATAAAAATTATTGTAAATGAAGTTATTGAAACTCTAAGCTCAAACGACTTTATCAGCAACATATTCTATAGGGTATGAGTGATTTTTTATTTTTATTAGAAATAAAAAGGACGCCGAAGCGTCCTTAAAATATTATGCTGACTTTCGAGAATTAACACGCCCTTTGACAACCGCTTTAATATTTCCTTTCGCATAATTTAAGAACACAATTAGAGGTGATAATTTTGGATTTGGTTTCTTACCCTGACCAATCGCCTTAAATTGTGCCGCATACCAAATGATTTCCATGATTGCCATTTTATCAACAAAAGGAATTCCTGTTTTAATCTGGTGCACTGCATAACGTACGTCATTGCCTGCAATTAAACGATCAGTTAAATCCGTTTCCACAGCAAGTGGACGAGCAATACCAATGAAATCACATGCACCGCTTTCAAGCGCGGCATTCATACCAGCAACAGTACGGAAGCCACCTGTCACCATCAATTTGCATGATACATGCTGACGAATCTTTTCAGCGAACTCAAGGAAATACGCTTCTCGTGCAATCGTACTCGCCTTGCGTGACTCGGCCTTTGCTCCAGCCATTGCAGGTGCTTCATAAGTACCACCAGAGATTTCGATAATATCAATCCCCGCCTCATCAATGCTTTTAAACACGGTAATCACATCATCTTCAGTGATTCCACCACGTTGGAAATCAGCAGAGTTTAATTTTACTGAAATGATGAAGTTTTCTGAGGTCGCAGCACGAACTGCTTTATAAATTTCCAATAAGAAACGCGTACGGTTTTCAATTGAACCACCCCATTGATCAGTACGCTTATTGGTCAATGGCGACAAAAATTGGCTGATCAAGTAGCCATGTGCACCATGTAACTGCACACCTTCAAAGCCTGCCTTTTCACAAACGGCTGCGGCTGTTGCAAAACGTTGGATAATATCGAGGATTTCATCATGTGTTAGTTCACGCGGTGTACCAAACATGGTTGCAAGCATTGGACTAAAAGGGACAGCAGATGGTGCAACTGTTTCTTTGTTTAACCCTTTCGGACATTGACGTCCTGGATGAGACAACTGAATAAGTTGCACCATACCGTATTTCTTACCAACTGCGGCCCATTGTTGCAATTTAGCTAAATCACGTTCGGTTTCAATCGCCACCACACCAGGTTCATTTTTAGCAGCAATATTCACCATGACATTGCCTGTGATCGCACAACCTAAACCACCTTTCGCCCAAGCCTCATACAAACCAATATGCAACTCATTTGGCTGCCCTTCGTGATTGGCGAGCGCCTCACTCATTGCCCCTTTGATAATGCGATTTTTAAATGTGGTATTGCGAATTTGGATACTGTCTGCAATCTGACTCATGGTCATCCTCTGCTACAATTAGAGTATTTACTCTAATTTAATCTGATTATTGTTGGTGTCAAGATATCTTCCGATAAATTGACAATAACATATGTCAATTTAATTACAATGCTAATATTCGCTAGCAGAAATCAGCTGACGCGTATATTCAGTTTGAGGAGATGAAAATAACAATGTCGTGTCTTGATATTCCAATACTTTGCCATACCGCATTACCATTATTTTTTGACAAAGCGCTTTAATGACTTGTAAGTCATGACTGATGAACAAATAGCTAATTTTATCTTGTTGCTGTAACCGACGTAGCAGTTGAATCATTGCCCTTTGTGTCGAGCGATCAAGTGCTGATGTGGGTTCATCTAAAATGATGAGTTTAGGTTGTAAAACCAAAGCTCGCGCCAATGCAACACGCTGTCGTTGCCCACCAGAAAGTTCATGTGGATATTTATGTTTATCCTCAACAGACAATTCTACTTTTTCTAAAACTTGTTGAATTTCTAACGCGATCTGCGATTTCTCAATCGCACGCAAATTTAATCCTTCCGCAATAAGCTGCTCAACATTCATCCTTGGGTTCAAACTACTCATAGGATTCTGAAATACAATTTGTAAGTCAGTTCGGATAGAACGTAATTGATTTTGGTTTAATTGATTGAGTTGAATCTTCTCAAAATGGATTTCACCTTCACTTTTGATTAATCGTGCGATTGCTAAAGCCAAAGACGATTTTCCAGATCCGCTTTCCCCTACTATTCCGAGTGCTTCACCTTGCATAAGGTCTAAGTTAATAGAGTCCACCGCAAGCTGAAAACTTTTAATTTGGTTAAACAAGCCACGTTTGATTGGGTATTTTACTGAGACATGGTTTAAAGCCAATAACATTTTAGTTGCATCTAAACTAAAAGCTTGACCAAAATCATGATCCAGTAAATGACGGGTATACGCGGTTTTAGGATGGGTAAAAATTTCTTCAACTGTGTCCTGCTCTGCTGTATGACCTTGATTTAAGACCAGAACATGATCGGCATATCGTTTCACCAAATTTAGATCATGGCTAATCAAAATCATGCACATTTGACGTTGCTGTTGGATTTGCTTTAACAGATCAAGAATTTGAGCTTGCAACATCACATCCAAAGCAGTTGTCGGCTCATCAGCAATTAAAATATCAGGTGCTAATGCTAATGCCATCGCAATCATCACACGCTGGCGTTGCCCACCTGACAGCTCATGTGGATAACGTTTTAAAATTTGTTCTGCGTTTTCGATCCCAACATCTTGCAATAAACACAGTACTTTTTGTCGCGCTTCAGCTTTAGATTGACCTGCTAAGATCAAGCTTTCGCCCACAATTTTCTCAACTTGATGTAATGGATTCAGTGCTGTCATTGGCTCTTGGAAAATCATCGCAATTTTTTTGCCGCGTAGCTGTTGCAATTTTGAGTTATTCAACTGCAATACATCAACGCCATTAAATTGAGCAGAACCTGTGATACTCAATGTTTCAGGCAACAGTCCCAACAAAGTCAACATACTGACAGATTTACCTGAACCACTTTCACCAACAAGCGCAAGTGTTTGTGCAGGAAACAGATCAAAGCTAAGATCACTCACGAGTGGCTGTCCTAACTCATTACAAATACTGAGTTTTTCTACTTTCAATACAGCCTGATTATTGTCTTGGGTCAAATGCATCACGTGCAGCCTCCCCGATATAAATTAACAAAGAAAGTACCAGTGCTAAGCTAAAAAATCCTGATAGCACCAACCACGGCGCATCTAAATTATTTTTGCCTTGTAATAATAATTCACCCAATGACGCTGCATCTGGTGGTAAGCCATAACCCAAAAAATCCAATGCAGTCAAAGCCACAATATTAGCCGTCAACATAAAAGGAATTTGCGATAAACTGGAACTTACAGCATTCGGTAAGATATGTTTAAAAATAATTTGATAATCACGTAAACCTACAGCTTGTGCAGCACGCACATAATCCAAATGGCGTGCGCGTAAAAACTCAGCACGAACCAATCCAACCAACTCAGTCCAGCCAAACAGCAGCATAATCACAAATAACCAATACACACTTGGACTAAAGAAACTGACCAAAATCATCACAATGAAAAGCATGGGTAAACCGCCCCAAACTTCTAAAATACGTTGACCGATCAAATCAACCCAACCACCGTAATAACCTTGAATTGCCCCTACAATGATTCCGAATACCGCAGAACACAGCGTTAAAGCCAAACCAAATAAAAGAGAAATGCGTAAACCATACAAAATACGCGCAAACACATCACGACCTTGATCATCCGTGCCCAACCAATTTTGTGCCGTCGGCGGTGATGGAACAGGCAATGCTAATGATAAATTTGGTGTCTGATACGCAAATGCAACTGGAGGAGAAATCATCCAACCCTGCGCTTGGATGAGCTGTTTGACCACAGGATCTTGATAGTCCGTCGTGGTCTCAAACTCACCACCAAAAGTCGTTTCAGGATAATCTTGAAGAATTGGAAAATAAAAGGACTGTTGATAGCGCACCAGTAAAGGCTTGTCATTTGCAATCAGTTCAGCAGCAAGTGACAGGACAAAAATCACGATAAATACAATAAAACAGCCAAAACCAAGTTTGTTCTGTTTAAAACGTTGTAGTCGTCTTCGCATCAATGGTGACATCACTTTGCACCTCTTGACTCAAAATCAATCCGAGGATCAATCAATAAATAAAGTAAATCTCCAATTAATCGTAAAATGAGCCCAAACAAGGTAAAGATAAACAAGGTTCCAAAAATCACAGGATAGTCCCGTTGGATAATCGCTTCAAAACCGAGTAAACCAATCCCGTCTAAATTAAAAATGATTTCAATAAATAGATTACCGACAAAGAAAAGCCCCACTAAAGTTTCGGGCAAAGCTGCAACCACAATTAAAATCGCATTTCGGAAAACGTGCCCATACAAGACTTGATGTTCGCTCAAGCCTTTTGATCGCGCAGTCAAGACATAAGGTTTTTTTAATTCTTCAACAAATGAATACTTCATTAAATAAGCACGCGCAGCAAAGCTTCCCAAAACAATGCTTAAAATTGGCAAACACATATGCCATAAATAATCTTTAATTTTGGCAAAAAAACTGAGTTGAGCAAAATTTTCTGAAACCAATCCTTGTAACGGGAACCACTGTAAATAACTCCCACCTGCGAAGAAAACAATCAGTAAAATCGCAAAGACAAAAGATGGAATGGCATAACTCACTGCGAGTAATAGCGACGTCGATTGATCAAACAGAAAACCATTATTCTTGGCTTTTTTAATTCCAAGTGGAATCGCAATCAAATAAATTAAAAAAGTACTCCACAACCCTAAAGACAACGTAACAGAGAGTTTTTCATAGAGCAGTTGCGTCACAGGTTTATCTTTAAAAAAGCTCGTTCCAAAATCAAAACTCAAATAACCTTTAAGCATTAACCAAAAACGTTCATGTGCGGGTCGATCAAATCCATACTGTACTTTAATTTTCTCAAGCATTTCAGGACTGAGTCCACGTGCACCTTGATACTGTGCTAAATCACTTAAATGTGCGCTATTATTCCCATCTGTACCTAAACCTTGTGCATTCTGGATTTGCTGAATGGCTTGCTCGACAGGTCCACCCGGTGCAACCTGAACAATCATAAAGTTGATCAACAAAATGAAAAATAATGTTGGGATCATCAATAACATTCTTTTCAGAATATAGTTCATCATTAAAGAGAATCCCTTGATACGTTATTTGATCAAAATTTTAGAATGCTGTTCATAATCATTCGAATTAATGCTTTTGAACGGACTGATGCAACTTCTTGGCTTTCTCAGCGTCAACCCACCAATATTCCCAACCCACGGATAACTTCGGCTTAATCACAGGTTGCTGGTAAATATTCCAATAAGCAAACCAACGCTCAGGCTTTCCATAAGTCAAAATTTGGTAATAGCCAGCACGCAATAAACGATCGAGCACACGCGTATATAAAACCACTTCTTCACGACTTTTTGCAGCAACAATTTTCTCGATCATGCGATCAATCACAGGATTTTTAATCCCTGAGTAATTATAGTTATTGGCTTCATCTGCCGCGACGCTTCCCCAAAACTGTGCTTGCTCCTTACCTGGCGTAAGCGTTTGAGGCATATTAAACACCATCATATCAAAATCATGTCGACGAATCCGCTCCATATATTGCGGTACATCTACCTGTCTTAGATTGACTTGGATACCAAGTCGATTCAAATTACGAACAAATGGCATCAACTCTCTTGGCTGATTTTCTTGCTGCATTAGTAGTTCAATTTGAACCAATTTACCTTGGCTATCGTATAACTGATTCTTTCGAATCTGATAGCCCGCATCTTTTAAAAGCTTTTGTGCAGTCAATAAGTTTCGACGGTTAAAACCACTGGCATCAGACACAGGATAATGCCAATCCTGTACTACACCTTGCCGCATGATTGGATTGAGTTGGGCCATATAAGGCTTTAACACACTCAACTCAGCAGCACTTGGTCGACCTTTTGCGGCTAAATCCGTATTATCAAAATAGCTTTGTAAGCGACGATTTTGATTGAAAAATAGTGCCTTGTTCTGCCATTCAAAGTCGTAGGCATAAGTTAATGCCTGACGTAAATGGATGTCGTTTAGGGGGGCACGTCTGGTATTAAAGACTAAACTTTGAATATCTAAAGGCGTATGAAGATGGGCTTTATACTTTTTAATTGAACCAGATTGCACCGCAGGAAAATGATAAGCTGTCATCCAATTACGGATATTTTTCTCTTCGTATAAGGTAAATTGTCGAGACTTAAAACCCTCAAAGCTGACATCTAAATTTCGATAATACACATATTTGAGTCGATCAAAATTATAGCGACCTTTATTTACAGCCAAATCTTTTGCCCAATAATGCGGACTGCGTTTATAACTAATACTTCGTCCTGCATCAATTCGATCAATCACATAAGGCCCTGAACCCACAATTGGCTGCAAAGTCACGCGACTAAAATCTCTGTTGATCCAATCTTGTTTTGAATAGATCGGCAAGCTCGCCACAATCAATGGCATTTCAACATTGTTGTCGGACTTAAAAATAAATTTGACTCGATGTTTAGATAATACTTGTGTTCTCGCCAAATCAGACAAATACATTTGCAAACCTAGATTTGCCTTGGTTTGGTAGGTATCAAAGGTAAATTTTACGTCTTCAGCTGTCAGTGGCTGACCATTATTAAAGCGCGCCTTGGGATTCAAATGAAAAATGACATACTTTAAATGATCAGGGTCATAACTCACTTTTTCTGCGAGTAATGGATACATTACCCTCGGCTCATCCAAAGAGCGATCCATCAAAGTATCAAATAGATAATTTACCCCTTCTGTCGAGCTGCCTTTGCCATTCATACTATTCAAGTTATCAAAAGCACCAAGGCTCGACTGACTCAATACCCCACCTTGCGGTGCTTGTGGATTGGCATATGGCATGACCTGTAGCTTTGCATACTTGGGCTGCACATGCATGGCGAGATATGGTGTTGTTTGTACAGCTGCACACACAATCTGAGTAAAAAAGCTTAGTCCATAAAATAGACTAAGCTTTTTATAAAGAATAGATCGAATCATAGATCAATTATAAGTTTGGTACTTTAATCACATCACCAATTCGTAACTGAGTACTTGGTTTAAAGTCATTCAATTCAGCAAGTGCACTCGTATCTAAACCAAATTTACTTGCCAAACCAATCAAAGTATCACCACGCTTAACTTTGTATTCGGTCACTAATTTTGGAATCACAATGCTTTGACCCAGTTGTAAGCCCGTGTTTGGACTTACACCATTTAGATCTGCTAGCTCACGACCAGACATACCTAAACGACTCGCAATACTATTGAGCGATTCACCAGACTTAACTGTGTATTTCTCAGTGTTTTTGCTTAAAGCCGTTTTCGACACACTTCTCGTATCATCAGCTTTGGCAGACTCATTGCTTGGTACGTCACCTGACAACTTAAGCTTTTGCCCAACACGGATGCTACTGTTACGAGATAAACCATTTAAAGCAGCAACATAATCCAACTGTAAATAATAACGGCTTGCAATGTTGCTCAAGGTATCACCAGACTTTACGGTATAAATATCTGGGGCACTTTCTTCTTTCTGATTTGATTTACTATTTGATGCTGTTTTTGCTGGCGCATCACCTGTCAATTTCAAACGCTGTCCAATACGAACACCAGAATTTCGTTCTAAACCATTCAGATCGGCCAAATCACTTAACTGTAGGTCGTATTTATTTGCAATCGCGATCAGGCTATCACCTGATTGAACGACGTAAGTTTCAGGTGTTTTTACTGTTGCAGGAATTTTCAAGCTTTGTCCAAAGCGCAAACCACTGTTAGCTTTAATATTATTTAAATCGGCTAACTCATCCAAAGTAATTTTTGACTGTGCTGCAATACTTGTTAATGTATCACCACGCTGTACCGTATAACTTTCTGTTTTATAGCTAGTAGAAGCCGTAACGTTGTCATATTTTACTGAGGTTTTCGTGTCTGAAACGCCATCACTTTGATTCACCTCATTTACAGGCACATTAATTTTTTGCCCAACTAATAGGCTGCTTGTAGCACTTAGATTAGGAGTGAGATCAGCCAACTCTTGATTAGATAATGCATATCGATCTGCAATTAGTTTTAAGTATTCTCCACGCTTCACCGTATACGTTTTAGTTGCAACTTTATTCGTCACTTTACTGTCTGTATTGCGTGCAGATTGTTGTGAACCACCTTTAGGCTCTTTCAAAGTAAGCTTTTGACCTACAAATAAGCCATCTGTAACAGAGAGGTTGTTGTAGTCTGCTAGCTGTTTTAGGCTTAAATCAAAACGGGATGCTAACGTCGTCAAACTGTCTCCAGACTGCACCACATAGCTTTCTGGTTTTTCAGCAACCTTAGCAGCCTCTGGTTGAGGTTTTGCATCGTAAAGATACAAGCTGGTTCCAACAAATAAAGTGCCTGTTGGATCAATTTGGTTCCACTTTGCAATGTCACGCCAGTTCACACCATTTTTTTGTGCAATAACCGCCAATGTATCTCCTGGCAGAACAACGTAAGTTGAACGTTTACCCTTCGGCGCAACGACAACGACATCGGTATCCGTTTTAATATACGGTTTACCCTGATTTCGCTTAGCGTCATCACTGTTTGCTGTAGTAGTATCTTCTACTAAATTCTTAGGATAAGCGAAGCCTTTGGTAACTTCTTGACCTTTTTCATCAGCAACAGATTGGCTTGTTTGAATCGCTGTTAACTTAATTTTGCCATCAAATGGATCAACAATTTCAGTTCCTTTCGGCGCAATCGCTTTAATTTCAGCAACAACTTGGTCTTTCTCAGCTTGAGTTGCTTGTGGTTCTAAAACTTGAGCAACAGTTTCCTTTTTACCCTCTTCTTTTACAGCTGCTATAATCTGCTCACGCTCTTTACTCGAAATCGGTGGTTCAACCTTTACAGGTTGTACATTTGGCGCAGGAGTAATCGCAACAGGAATCCGCGGTGCACTTGGTACATTAGCCGCCGCTGCAAATGAAGCTAAGGCATCCGAACCTTTTGGTGTCGTGATTCGACTATTTGACGTCGTTGTCGTAGGTCGAGATGTACTCGCTGTTAAATTAGGTGGCGTTTTGGTTGATGGCGTAATTGTTTGACCTGAACTAGAATTTGTCGTTGTTCGAATGGTTGTCGATGTACTGACGTTATTGTTCATCGCTGGCGGGTTATTGTTGCTGGCTAAGAAACTACCAGAGCTAGCTTTTCCTGAACGCAACTTAGCGTCAATTGATGGACTTAAATCTGCTGGAATCAAGATACGCATTGGGCTTGTTGGATCAACCATCTCACCACGATAAGCAGGGTTCAATGCATACAACTCTGCACGGCTCAAACCTGTTATAGAAGCAATTTGGTTAAGCGATAAAGGTGCAGACAGATTAATTTCACGAAAGTGTGGTCTATTCGCAATTGGCGGTAAGGCTACCCCATAAGCACTTGGATTTTTGATAATTTGCGCTACAGCCAAGAAACGAGGCACATAGTTCATAGTTTCTTGCGGTAAACGAAGTGACCAATAATCTGTTGGCAGACCTGCTGCTTTGTTTCGGTTAATCGCTTGTTGGATACGTCCCGGACCTGCATTGTATGCTGCAAGTGCAAGCTCCCACGAACCAAATTGATTATATAGACTACCTAAGAATTCATAAGCGGCACGAGTTGACTCTACAACATCACGGCGACCATCATACAAGCTTGTTTGTTGTAAGCCATAAATACGGCCTGTACTTGGAATAAACTGCCATAAACCTGCCGCAGCGGCGCTACTGGTTGCCGCTGGGTCGTAAGAACTTTCAATAACAGGGAGTAATGCCAATTCAGTTGGCATACCACGGCGCTCAGCTTCTTTTACAGTGTGATATAAATAACGGCTGGCACGTGCGCTTAAACGATCTAGATAAGGTTGACGAGAAATAAACCAACCACGTTGTGCTTCGATACGAGAGTCCCAGTGATTCAAGTCCATCTTAAATCCAACGGTCATACGTTTCCACACATCACCATGTTTAAGAACTAATAAACGATCTCCCTCTACAGCACGCATATCTGTTGCAGAGAGTAAATCTTCAAGCGAATCTAAACTGTTTGCATCTAAGAATCCAGAACCCACTTGCTTTGAAGATGAGGTCTTTGATGATTGTGGCGTCGATGAACAGCCCGTCGTAATTCCTAGCGCAGCTAAAGCAGAAGTAAGTACAGTAATTTTAAAAAATGATGTAGCCGATGCTTGCCACACCAATGTGGTCGATTTATACATAAAAACTACAAGAAATTTAAAAATATGAGTTTTGTAACGCTCAGAAACCGAATTTAGCTTTACAATACAAGTTGTCATAAGGGAGTGCTACACTTTAAACGAGTACACTCAAATAAAACTTTGCTTTTATTCGATCGCCCTTATTCTTGTAACACAGTTCAAATTCATTTTTTAGGTTCATTTATGTCTCAAACAATCACACTTTATGTTGATGGCGCATGTAAAGGCAATCCCGGATTAGGTGGTTGGGGTGCGTATATCATTACCGAACAAGGTGAACATAAAATTTGTGGTGGTGAACCTGAGACAACCAACAATCGTATGGAACTCACTGCGGCAATCGAGGGTGTTTCATTTTGTCCAACAGATGCTCATCTGATTATTTGGACTGACTCCAACTATGTGAAACAAGGGATTACTGAATGGATTCATGGTTGGAAAAAGAAAAACTGGAAAGATGTTAAAAACCCTGACTTATGGCAAAAACTAGATGCAGTTTGTGCCAATCGAAATATTGAATGGAATTGGATCAAAGGACATGCTGGTCATGCGGGCAATGAAATGGCTGACCAACTGGCAAATCAAGGTGCTGAACAAACGGCTCAACAAATGAAAATAACAACACAGGCTAACGCTGATACAAAAAAGCCTGAATCAGACTGGTTACTCAATGATCCTTTTGGTTTGGATATGGGAACTGAGTCTGAGGAAGAACTAGAATACGTGATCGTTGAAGAATCCAGTGATGATGTCTCAGACGTAATTACTGAAAATGCAATACCAGTGAGCAACTCGCATCCTCATGTAGTGATAACCGAAGCAAAACTTAATCTGCAGGGTCCTCGCCAACTAATTCTAGATACCGAAACGACAGGTTTTTATTATCAAGATAGTGATCGAATCATTGAAGTTGGCGCGATTGAAATGATCAATCGCAAACTAACAGGTAGCTCGATCCATATCTATATCAACCCAGAAAAACCTGTTGGCGATTCTGTCGATGTCCACGGTATTACGGATGAGTTTCTAGTTGATAAACCCAAATATGCTGAAATCGCAGATACACTTTTCGCATATTTAAAAGGCGCTGAAATCATTGCACACAATGCAACCTTCGATATGAACTTCTTAGACATGGAGTTTAAACGTGTAGGTCTACCTTTACTTTCAGATGTATGTGACGTTACTGATACCCTAGCCCTTGCAAAAAACAAACACCCCGGACAGAAAAACTCATTAGATGCGCTGGTGCGTCGTTATGAAATTCCTGCACGAGATCGTACTTTTCACGGTGCGTTACTCGATGCTGAAATTTTGGCAGATGTTTACCTTGCAATGACAGGTGGGCAGGTTTCTTTTGATATGGACGCACTGTCTGAATCATTTCCCAATCCATGTGTTTTTTTGTATCTCAAGTTTTAAAACTTACGTTATATTAACTATTAAAGATTTAAGCCTCCTGTAATTAGGAGGCTCATGGATATAACAACTCAGGAAAGGTGTAGGTCACATGTCTTACCAAACCTCGATTCACTTCGACCCCACGGCATTACTAATAATAAAAAATGAGATCGACAACTCGATTAAATTAGTAGAGACAGCAGTTAATACGCTTGCCGAAGAACAAGCCCTCCCTTTTGGTATTGATGATGCACTCAATCAATTCGAGCAATGTACACAAGTTCTTGCCTTGATTGATATGCCACATCTCTCGCAAATTACCCAATACTCAGCTGAGCTCATGAGAAAAATCATGGCTCAACCAGAGCAAATCAATACTGGTGATGTTGTTGCTTTAAGTGAAGGCACAACAATGTTAAAGCGTTACATTGAGTTTATTTGTCTTCGTGAAGTTAAAGTTCCACAATTCTTACTCGATACGCTGAACCGCTTAGAAAAAGCTTTAGGCAAACCAATTACACAAGAAGGTCAAAGCATCCAACCATTACTGGACTGCATCACACCGAACTTCAATCTGCCTCAAGCTCCAAGCCTTGAGCAATCACAATACATTCACCAACTCTATAAACTATGTTTGAACAAGTTGATCAAACAAGCTGAATCACCTTTAGATTTACAAGGTATTAAACTGGTTGCAGTGTACATGGCAGGTCTGGCGGCTGATTTACCTAGCCAACAATATTGGCAACTTGTCAGCGTTGGTCTAGGTCATATTGAAGATTTATTAATTACTGAAGCACGTCTGCGCACTTTAATTAAAATTGAAACCAATATTGGTCAATTCTTGGCTCAGCCTACGGCATTCCAAAGTAACCTTGTTGATCTTGCAGACATTCTAAGTATTTGTATCAGCCAAGAAGATGATTTATCACAACATATTCGTGAACAGTTGAATATCGGCGATGAACTATTGAGCGATACGCAACTACAAGTTTTGAGTCGCCATCTATATGGTCCTGATTACGAAACTATTCATACAATTAGCCAGCTAATGACCAATGAAATGGCTCAAATTCGTAATGAAATTGAATACAATCACCAAAACATGTCAGCGGAGAAAACACAGGAATTACAAGAAAAGCTCAAGCAGCTTTCAAATGTGTTCAAAGTGCTCAACCTGAATGAGGCAGCGAATGAACTCACTCAACAAGCAGAAAAGTTAAGTCAGCCAAATACGCTTACTGATGCGACCTCTGTTCAACAATTGATGAATAGTATTCTGGCTTCAATGAACTCTATTGGTATTTTAGAGCGCAATTACACCTCTAGCCGTTTACAGCTACGTGTAAATAATATGCAGATTTCTCTAGATCGACTAGATGAAGCACATAAAGCACTATTAACTGAAACGAAGACGTTGATTGAAACATTAACTCAAACACTCAGTTTATACGTTCAAGATCCAGCAGCGCATAGTTTAGAATCACTGCCAGAATATTTTAATCAATTGGCTGGTGCTGCGCTGTTCTTAGGTAGTTCTGCCCAACAGACTGCATTATTAGGTGCAGCACATTTTGCTCAATACCGTCTTTCACAAAATGAAGGATTCGATGCTGAGCAAATCAATTGTATGCTAAATGTTGTTGCTGGCTTAGATTTACTCGTTGATAACTTGAAGAACAAGCAACCAGTATTGCAATCTATGTTTGATGTGGCATTATCAAACAGTCAACAATTACAAAGCGTAGCGGCATAATGACTCAACTATCACTTGCTTATATTTTTCAACATCAAAAACTGTTAGTAGACGAAAAATTTCAACTACCACAAGTCGAAAAAATAGCAAGTGACCTTCCTATACATCATAGCGATCAAGTGATTGCTCGTGATTTGCTAGAAGATGAAATCATTCCTGATGGGTATCAACTCGTACCCATCCGCGAACTGATTCAAACATGGTCAAATACAGAGTTTTTACAAGCGAGCCGAGCAATTCAATTGCTTGAATGGCGTCGCAATCATAAATTCTGTAGCCATTGTGGTCATGCTACTGAAATCCACCCGCGTGAATATGCCATGATCTGCCCTGCTTGTGCATATCATCAATATCCACGTGTACAGCCTTGCATTATTACGATCATTACCAAAGGCGATGATGAAATCTTGCTGGCTAAGTCTGCACACAACAAAAGCAATATGTACGGCTTAATTGCTGGATTTGTGGAAGTAGGTGAAACTTTAGAAGAAGCAGTGCAACGCGAAGCATTCGAAGAGGTTGGATTAAAACTCAAAAATGTTCGCTATCTATCAAGCCAACCTTGGCCTTTTCCAAGCAATTTAATGATCGCCTTTCATGCTGAATATGAATCTGGAGATATTGAATTGCAACTTGAAGAAATTAGCGATGCACAATTCTTTAAATTTGATCAACTACCAGAAATTCCATTCAAAGGCAGTATCGCACATGCCATGATTACGCAAATGGTAGAAAATAAAAAAGCATCTTAAATAAGATGCTTTTTTTAATTTAATCTTCTAATGCTTCTTCTAAAAAATGCAGAATAGTGCGCTTCGTTTTAAAGTAATGACTTACAAAGCTCGCTAGGGTTGCAACAATGGTAATATGTCCTGTTTTTGGAATCACCATAATATGACTATGGTTGCCCTTTTCTCTTAATGCTTTATCAAGATCAAAACTATTGTGATTCCCCACCAACTGATCATTTTCAGCCATTAATAAATAATGCTTGATCTTATTCGGATTTACAAAATAATATGGCATCACTTGCTGATAAGGAATGTGTTGATCAAATGCATGTTCAGACAGTGGATCATCTTTGTAGTCAAAGTGATAAGGCCCAGCTAAACCAACGATTGCCTTAATATTATCTGTGTATTTAAACTGTTGAGATTGTGCAGAGTAAACAACAGACATGACATTAAACGCACCTGCCGAATGCCCCATCAAGATAATATTCTCAGTCGAAATATTAAGCTTTTTCTGATTTTGATTTAAATAATGTATCGCTTGGGATAAATCATCAATGAATGCAGGAAAAATATTTTCTGGTGCAAGTTGATAATTAATGACGGCAACATCAAAGCCTTCGCGAGCGAATGACTCCCCAATAAACAAATAGTCTCTTTTATTGCCATGTTGCCATGAACCACCATGTACAAAAATAATCAGTGGTCTTTGCTTCTTCGGGTTCTTAGTACGATAAAGATCAAGACGATTTCTTGCTTTTAATCCATATGCAAGATGCTCTTCCTTTTCATAAGTATCTTTGGGTGTCAGATAATTGATTGAATAACTTGCTAAATCATACAGGCGAAATTCCTGATAGAAATTTTTCGCCCGTATAACATTTTCTTGTACTTGTTGAATAAGTTGCTTCATAAATTAAGGTGTGGTCGGAGTAATAGTCGCAGGTTCAGCCTGATCAGGATCAATCGCAACTGGAGTCTCAACTAAAGGTTGTGTCGATGCAGTTCCCACCATAGGTGTTGCAGCGGTCGAACTCGCCATAGTTCCAGAAGACTGATCAATGTTATCAATCAGTGTAACAATTTTACTCACATTACCAACTTTTTGTAAGACATCATCTAAATCTCTTATTTCAGCAGTATTTAGACGCCCCATCACATAAAGCACGCCATTTTCAGTATGAACAAGCACTTTACTATCAGAAACAACTGGGGCTTTCATCAACAAACCACGTGTATTCGCAGTCACTGTTGCATCTTGCATAATCGTGTTATAGCCAACTTTGTCGCCAACTGTAATGTAGTTATGGACTGCTTTGACATCACTCATCGCACGAACATTATCTTCAGCTAACTGTTTTAAGTACGGATCAGGTACCTGACCTGTCAGCAACACATTGCTATGAAAACTTTCGATATTGATTCTAGATTGTTTAAAACGATGATCTAATTTATACAAATTAATGTTCGCAGTACGCTTAATCGAAGAGTCAATAAAAACCTGCCCTAGACTACGCTCTCCGCTGATGGTTCCCACAGGAGAAGTCCCTGTACCACCTGAAATAAAACTCGCACATCCCGATAAACTTGCAGCGCAAAGTAACGTAATCGTTAAACGTTTCAACACTTGGCAAGACTCCCTATCTACAAACTTGTTCAATCTTGGGCATTTATCTTAAAAAAGTTCAGATATTGACTTCATCTAAAGTAAACGCATGTTCAATCCATTGCTGATCATACTTCAATTTTGAAAAGTCTGGTTGTACTGTTTTTGCAATTTTCTGTGGAAAATCAAAACAAATCACATCAAAACGGCAATCAAAATCATAATAATCAGGGTTTTCTTGTAAAAAGAGCTGTGCTGTTTTTATGATTTTACGTCTCTGAGAAGACGTTATCACCTCGCATGCCGCTGCATAACTTCCTGCTGACCTTGCCTTTACCTCAACAAAGATCAGCTCATTTTTTCGTTTTACAATTAAGTCAATTTCACCATATCGGGAATGATAATTTCGGCTTATATATTCACATTGATGTGTTTGTAGAAAAGTCAGGGCGCGTTGTTCCGCCCATTGCCCTAGCTCATTTTTCTTTTTCTGCATGAGGTTTTAACTTAGTTAGAGAGTCTGAATACCATTTTTCTGCTGTTGATAACATGTTGGCTGACGGCGTATTTTAGCATTATTGATCTCTATTAGCCCCGTGCGACCTGAAAATGAAAAATGCTCATCATCTGAATGATTAAGGAATTGCTCCGTAATCGTCCACGCATCTCCTCCAAATGCCAGTAGGCGCTGAAATGCCATATTTTCTGGTTGCTCTTTATATGCTTCAATCAAATCGGCCCATTGTCCATTATACAACGCTGGCGTATCGCAAAAACTCAAACCTAACGGGATTGACCGTCCTTGTTCAATGCTAATCGGGGTCGCGTAAATATTTCGCTCGGGTAATTGCCCTAACTGTTCTATCCAATTGTGATTGCCTAATAGCAGCAAACCTTCTTTTCTAGATAATTTTTTAGGTTGTTCATTGATAAACTCAATACCATCACCGAACTCTGTCATCAATGCCATCATAAAAAGTTCAGTTGCAGACTCTAAACCAGACTGACGTAAAACATATAATTTCTTAATTTTAACTTTCTGCAGCAATCGATTGAGCGTAGCCGCATCATCCTGTTTGGCTAAACTAAATTGCCAAATATGATTAGCTTCTTTGTTAACATCATTGAGCGCCAAAACAGGAACTTTAGGACTCAATTCCATCATTTGTTCAATATGCGGTCTAGCCAATGGTCCAACAATTAATTTTGTCTTATTGTTTGTTTTTTTCTTGATAATGCTATCCATACTATTGGTTGTGGAATCAACAAAAATCAGCTTTTCTTTGCTACCAGATGCTGTATAAGCGCTCAAGAAACCACGTTTGATGCTGTCACCAGCTCGCGCCATTGCACCAGATTCGGGTAGAATCACCAAGACGTCCGCATAAGCTGGACTGATAGATGCTGCTAAACACAGTAGCAACCAATATTTTTTCAAGTACATTATGGAGTTACCTTATATGAGTGCTCAATTATTTGTTGTAGCAACCCCGATTGGGCACTTAGATGACATGACCTTTCGTGCAATTGATATTTTAAAGTCGGTTTCGGTAGTTGCCGCAGAAGACACTCGTCAGTCTGCTCAATTATTTAAGCACTATAATATCTCAACTCCGTTAACAGCGTGTCATGATCACAACGAAAGTAACAAAATTGATCAACTTCTCCAAAAAATGCTAAATGGTGAAAATGTTGCATTAATTAGTGATGCAGGTACACCGCTAATCAGCGACCCCGGTTTTAAGTTAGTTCGTGCTGCACAACAACATGGGATTCGAGTGATTCCTGTACCAGGCGCATGTGCTGCAATTGCTGCGTTAAGTGCTGTAGGTTTACCAAGTGATCGTTTTAGCTTTGAAGGCTTCTTACCATCTAAAGCATCTCAACGTATTGGCCAACTCGAAAAACTGAAAGATGAAACTCAAACGTTGATTTTCTACGAAGCACCGCATCGTATCTTGGCTTGTATTCAAGATATGGTTCAAGTTTTTGGTGAAGACCGTCCTGTTGGTTTTGCTCGTGAAATAACAAAGACCTTTGAAACCATCAAAAAGATGACCCTAAAAGAGTTAGTAACTTTTATTGAAAATGATCACAATCAAGAAAAAGGTGAAATTGTAGTTGTGGTTGGTGGTGCATCTGCTGAAAAAGACTTGGAGCAAGACAAACTAGATGAATTATTAAAACGCTTATTGCAAGATTTATCAGTGAAAGCTGCGTCGCAATTGGCTGCTGATTTGACAGGTATTAAAAAGAAAGTGGCGTATCAGCGTGCTTTGGAATTAACGCAAAACGATAATTAAAACACCATAAGAGACTCTTTAAATGGCAATAGAGCTTCCGCCAACCTTAGGCCCACACGAAGGTAGAGAACTTGAGCTACTACTTTCGGGTGAAAAGCCTATTGCCCTTTTTTATGAGGAAGTTCCAGATGAGTTCTTATCCCATTTAAATTCAGACAATTTAAAAAAGATTATGAAGACCTTCCCAATACCATCTTAATGAATTGCTATCGATACTAGAGCAGTCTTTACTACAAAAAGGTTTTCAACCCACCATCGAACGTAGAATCGGTCAGTTACTAGGTTATAGAGAAGTTGATATTGAATACTACCTGAATCATATCACACGGAGACTCCAGTAATTTTTTCAACATTGCTAAGCTTTTGACATAAGCTTACTTTGATCAATTTTTCTTTCAGATCTCGCCTGTTTAATCACGCTCAAACCTGAAGAAACACCCAAATAAGCAATAATAAAAGCAACCAATAAATCAGGGAACATTGTTCCAGTACCAAACACTCCAACGGCAGCAATAATGACTGCAATATTCGCAATCGCATCATTACGACTGCATAGCCACACCGAACGCATGTTTGAATCACCATCACGGAAAGCATAAAGCAACAATGCCACGCTGACATTTACAATCAATGCAAGAACTCCAATAGCTCCCATCAACATCGGTTCAGGTGTTAAACCTAACCACCATGACCAGATCACTTTTGCAATCACAAACACACCAAATGCGGTCATGGTAATTCCTTTTAACAAAGCTGCTGTTGCTCTCCAATACAGCGTCATCGACAAGACAGCCAAGGAAATAGCATAGTTGGCCGCATCCCCAGCAAAATCAAGAGCATCTGCCCATAAGGATACTGACCGTGCATGAGATCCCCCAATCATTTCCACAAAGAACATTGCTGCATTAAGAACCAAAGCAATCCACAATGCCTTTCTAAATTTTGGACTAATCTTTTGTGTTGGTGCAGTCGTTGTATTGCATCCACATCCCGCCATGACTTTTCTCACATTATCTTTTATAGTCATTAAAAACCCTTGAGTAACTCCAGAGTCAAGTATGATTAATTTTACAATTGGGCAACTCGCTAAAAAATCAGGCGTTTCTGTTGATACCATTCGATATTATGAAAAAATTGGATTATTAGAAAAAGCAAAGCGGACAGAAGGAAATTATCGTTATTATTCCGAGCAAATGCTTTCAGAATTATTATTTCTAAAACATTGTCGTGAATTAGGCATTACCTTACAGGATATTCAAAAGCTCAAAGATTTAGCAGAGAACCCAAGTCAAACCTGTATTGAAGTCGATCAACTTGTTGATCAATATCTCAAAGACGTTGCTCAAAAAATTAAAAATCTTCAACATCTACAGCATGACCTAACTCATCTTAAACAGCAATGTTCTCAACACAGAACGATTGAGCAATGTGGTATTCTCAAAGAATTACATCAACCACATGAATGTGAACATGAATCACATCAGCAAAAAAAAGCACCACAATCGTGATGCTTTTTTGATGTCTTTATTCGACATTTGACTTAATCTTGATGTTCATCTGGTGGCACTTCGGTAATGCGTCCACCGCGCGCAAGAAATGCAGCCACTTCATCTTCTAAAGCTTGACGTTGTTTTTGCTTTGCAGTCACGGTTAATGTCTCAGCTTCAGCAAGATCAGCGTCATTCGCACTAGACTCTTCATTATCTGCACCACTTTCGGCTGCTTTCGCCTCTTCGTCGTCTACAGCAGAATCTTCTGTATTTTCGTCGTAATCATTCATTTCCGTCATATTACTCTCCCCACAATGACTAAATTCTCATCATCGCTATTTGGTCATCAGAACTTGGTGAAATTTAGCAAGCTCTTCTCATTTCGCAAAGCATAATGTTTGTTAAATCGTATTTTTTACGACCAAATTCACTCTGATTTATAAATGATTGTTTAAAAAATATCTACTATTTTTTAGCAAGCGTAACGTGTCTGCTTCAATGCACCTAAGCCATTGGCCTGTTGCATAAAACGATCTTTAAACCAATCGAACTGTTCAACCTGTTTTAAGCCAAAATTTCTTGCCCATACAAATGGAAATAATTCCGAACTTTCCAACCAACCAATCGCCGACATACTGTGCATCATCGCATCATTTTGACCTTTACGCTGATGCTCATAACGCAACAAAGTTTGCTCGTTAGCCCACACTCCACGTTGTAAATCGTGCAGTAACACATCACATAACACAGCAGCATCGAGACAACCAATATTCACGCCTTGTCCAGCTAAAGGATGAATCACATGTGCTGCATCACCAATCAATGCTAAACCTGATTTAATATAGCGTTGCGCCGCACGTGCTCTGAGTGGGAACTGCGCTCTAGAGCGAACATCGACAACTTCACCTAACATTTGTAAGCTTTCCTGAGTGAGCAATCGCATAAAATCTTGATCGGTTAGTGCTGAATACTCATCAGCATAATCATCAGGTAAGGTCCAAACAATTGATTGCCAATAACCATTTTCCTGTGCATCTAGACTCGCCATTGGTAAATACGCCAATGGGCCTGTAGGGAGGAAAATTTGACGAGCGACATATTGATTGGGTTGCGACGTTTTGATCGCGCAACTGATCGCGGCTTGTTTATAATCCAACACATCGAGATCAATATAAGCCTGCTCACGTACAAATGAGTTTGCGCCATCCGCACCGATCAATAACTTGGTTTTAAGAATTGTGCCATCAGCAAGTTGAATCGACCAACCTTGTGGAATTTGCTCAATACGAATGACTTTGACTTGGGTGCGATAGTCTTTAAGTTGTTGCAGCATTTTTTGCTGAATCGCTACATTCAAAACACTTGGCTCGACCATTGAACCTAGAGCCTGATCTGATTGAGGTTGCTGTTCAGAGACATGACCAAAATTGATTTCACCATAACCATTTTTATTCCAGACTTGCATACCTGAATAGGGCATTTGGCGGGCTAAATCATTCCAGACATCAACTGTTTTCAATAAATGAATGGTCGCCTGACTCAGTGCCAATACACGCGGATTCATCACAGCTAAAGTTTTCTCTTGATCTAACACAGGTGCAGCATCCAATACTGTCGCTTGAACGCCACCCTGAGCAAGCAGTAATGCCGTTAGACCACCGACCAAGCCACCACCAACGATCACAACATCTAACATTTCACTCATGCTTTTAGTCCCATCGCATAGTTGGCAACCAAAGGCTTAATTCCAGGGATCACATCAAATGCAATCAACCCAGTATTTCGTAATAATTTTAGAATTGGATTCTGATTACTAAAACCACGTACCACAGAATCACAGAACTTAATCACACGTTGTTGATCAGTTAAACGTGCTTGTTCATAGGCGAGTAAATTATCTGGGTTGCCAATATCATCTGATTTCGCCAATTGCTCCATCAAATAACGCACCAATACATCTGCATCACGTAAGCATAAATTGAAGCCTTGCCCAGCGACTGGGTGAATGGTATGTGCAGCATTCCCCATTAGCACCACACGTCCCACTGCTTGTTTATCAGCTAAGACTTGAGACAATGGATAGCTAAAGCGCTTGCCTGTTTTTTCAAACTTTCCTGCACGATCACCATAAGTTTCCTGTAAAGCATCAAGGAAATGTTGATCATTTTCTTCACCTAACCACTCGGCTTCAGTGCCTTTTTTCACAGGCCACACCACTGAACGGCGGTATTCACCCGGCAACGGCAACAGTGCTAACGGTCCCAACGCACTAAAGCGCTCAAAACCAACGTGCTGATGGGGTTTAGAGGTTTGTACAGTAGTGACGATGGCCACTTGGTCATAATCATGCTCATCCACACCGACACCGATCGCTTGGCGACAGAATGAATCACGACCATCGGCAGCAATGACCAATTTAGACTTTAGGGAGTGAATATATTCACCATTACGCATGGCTTCAATATGTACAGCATCATCATCTTGTGTCAATGAAGTGACTTGAACACCATCAATCAACTCAATCAGCGATTGTTGGCGAACCTGAGTAAGTAAAACACGCCCCAACCAAGCATTTTCAATTACTTGCCCAAAGCTTTCGACTTTTTCTTGTTCTGCAACTAAACGTGCCTTTCCAAAGCTGCCTTGCTCGGTGATATGCACTTGTAGAATTGGGGTGGCATGTTGTTGTAAAGCTTCCCATAAGCCTAATTTTTGGTAAATCTGTACACTACGGCGTGACAATGCGGTGTTACGCGCATCAAAACTGGAATGATAAGGGGCAACATTTTCATCATCATAGTTTGGATATTTCACAGCTTCTAATAGCTTTACTGCGATATTAGATTTTGCCAACATTAGAGCAAGGCTGAGTCCAACCATACCTCCACCGACAATGATGACTTGTTGCTGCATAATATTATTCCTTATCAGTTTTTCATGACTTGATGTTTGTATACTATATTACTCTAACTTAAATCAGGATGGGAATTTGTACTTTGTTTGGTCTGTTTTTTTAAAAGTTATTTGAAAATATTCAACCACACATAACATTTGGTGATTTTCCTCATAAATTAAAGCTTTCTGCTATTTTAGATAAAAAGAAATTTCATGATGGAAGTTAAAAATATAAGATCACTTCAATGAGAAACATCCAACACAGACTTTATTTGGGGCATTCACTTATTATTATCATTAAAGTAAATGTACATTTCTTATTTTAAAAAACATAGATATTTTTTAAAATCAAACAAAAAAAGAATATAATTTTCTTTCACAAAGGGGAGTAACATGCGCTTTTTATTTTTATTAATCTTATCATTTTCAATTATTGGTTGTAGCTCGACTCATTTAAGACCTACAAAAATGTATAGTGGCGAAATTAAGCCAAAAAATGAAATAGCTATGGTTTATATCGACTGGTTAGGTGCTGGTCAGTATTTTAAGGCGGGTAGCGCAACAATACACGAAGTTAATGGTCAAAAAGTTTATAAAAATCAATCATTTTTTGGAAGCAATCAATTAATAAGTGTAAACCCTGAAGAAATAAATATAACGGTACATTCACTAATTATAGGTAGTTTTTTAGATACATACAGAGGGTTTGAAGCTTGGAATGTCTATACCCCAGTTCCTCCTTTCAAAGCAGATGCAGGAAAAATATATATTTTATGCCCTCATGGAAAAATAAGTAAAGGACCCGAAGATATTAAATTTAATGTTCACATATACCCCTTTACAGAAAATGAAATTTTCCAAAACAAAGGTCTGCCAGATTTCACTGCACGCCCTTGTAAAAACAGTGAAGAATTAAAAAACACTTCCCACAATAAGTAAGGTCTATTTTATTAGACAGGATTAGCCAACAGTTCGACTAAACCTATCTAAGCTATTTTATTTGAATAAATATTGTCTATTTTATTTTGTTCCACCATTTACATGATGGAACAAAAATGATTTAAGCAACTATTTTGCTTAAATTAAAGCCATTAAACTTTCAATCTCTTCAACGGTTTTCACTACATTCTTAGTCAAAACCAATGGTCCATTTTCAGTCACGACAATATCGTCCTCGATACGAATCCCGATACCGCGCCATTTTGCATCAACCGTTTCATCATCTGGTGCGACATATAGACCGGGTTCAACGGTCACCACCATACCCGCTTCATAAGCACGCCAGTCTTCGCCCGTTTTATAAGCACCCACATCATGTACATCCATACCGAGCCAATGACCTGTACCATGCATAAAGAATTGACGGAATGCTTCACTCTCAACCAACTCATCCACATTGCCGCTCAGCAAGCCGAGATCAACCAAACCTTGGGTTAAAATCTTTACAGCTACTTCATGTGGATATTTATAATGATTGCCTATACGGGTTGCATCAATCGCAGCAATTTGTGCATCTAAAACAATATTATAAAGTGCCTTCTGTTCAGGGCTGAACTTACCATTGACTGGGAATGTACGGGTAATATCTGACGCATAGAACTCATATTCACAAGCAGCATCAATCAAAACTAAATCGCCATTTTTTAAAGGCTTGTTATTTTCAACATAGTGCAAAATACAGGCATTTTCACCACCACCTACAATGCTATTATAAGCAGGTACACAACCATTTTTACCAAAGATATAATTCAGTTCTGCTTCAAGCGCATATTCCATCATCTCTGGTTTTACGCTTTGCATTGCACGGGTATGCGCTTCTGCACTGATATTCGATGCAATCTGCATCAACTCAATTTCTTGTGCAGATTTTTTCAAACGCATCTCGTCAACAATACGATCCAATTGAACCACTTCTGCTGGCGCTGCACCACCACGGCGCTGTTGTGCATCCGCCTTTTGAATCCATTGGCTTACTCGCGCATCAAACTCTGAAGTTTGTCCGATACGATAATAAAGGCGTTGTTTGTTTAATAACTTGTCGATAATTTCTTCATCAAGCAAATCAATTGCATAAGCTTCATCAGCATCATAGATTTCAATCGCACCATCAATCCCAGCACGATAGCCATTCCAGATTTCCATTTCACGGTTACGTTCACGGCAGAATAAGCTATAGCTATAATCTTCACCTTCTTCAAAGGTTTCAATGATCGCAACCGCTTCTGGCTCTGCAAATCCAGTTAGATAATAAAAACTACTGTCCGCTCGATATTTATAATCAGCATCACGATTACGATACATTTCTGCTCGCGTCGCAATAATAGCGATACTGTTACTTCCTATTTTCTGTGCGAGAAGATCACGGCGTTGTTTGAAATCGGCTTGACTTAGTTTCATATTATCCTACAGCTAGAAAGTCCCTCTTTTATAAAGAGGGATTTAGGGAGATTTAAAACCGTCTTAACTCGGACGATGTGGTGTAAACATTTCTACTACCGTTTGGGGATCAACAGGTGTATCTTGATTTCTGCTTTTTGCATGGAAATTTTTCAACAAAGAACTTTCACTTACAGGAATCTTGGTACGGCCAATTGACAAGCTCACAGGAATTAAACGAACAAACTCATACAATTCCTGATAGCTTTCTTCACCTTCTTCATCATTATCCGAGTCTTCAAACTCAACCGCTGCAACATCTTGTAAATGTTCAATCAGTTCTTGTTCTTCTCCACGAATATGACCAGAAGCCAAACCGAAACCAAGCACAACGCCTGCACACCAATCAGCTAATGCTTGAACACGATCTACAAGTAAATGGTTATCATCTGGAAGCATTGGCAAATAATCAAGTTCATCATCTGACAGAGCATGTGCCACGTCTTCAGCTTCGTCAGTTAAACTTTCGAGTGCTTCTGGTTGTAAAACAGGCACATTTAAGGTGTTTAAGATTTGTGACCATTCATCAGAGGTCGGTGCTTGTGTCACACAAACTATACCTGTTAGTAAACCATGTAACTCACTTGGACTTGAAATTTCTTCAATCCCATCAAAATGGGCATTCCATTCCGTCCAACCTGAAATATCGTCTTGCATTCGTTTATCCAATCTCTATACTGCTGTATATATTACCTTTGATTGCAACTCTGTGCGACCTTCGTTATGTTAGAACAATTACAGCGTCTACAAGCGCATATTGGTGTTTTAAAAACGCGCTTACACCATTTTGAGCGAGAAAATACATCGCTCACTGAGGCTAAACAATTAGCTGAAACTGATCATCATGCACAAATCGTGCAAAAAAATAGCATCATCACGCAAAAGCAGGAAGAAGTTGATAACTTAACTGAACAACTGACTCAGTTACAAGATCAATTTAAACAACTGAATACTGATGCGACAACTTTAGCTGAACGTTACAGCCGTTTAGAAAAAAGTACCACTGATCTTAAAAATCGTTTCCAAGAAATCTTGGCTGAGCGTAATGATTTACGTGTTAATAAAGAAAAATTACAAGCACAACAGAGACACAGTCAGCAAGAAATCCAAGACTTACAGCAGGATCGTGATCGATTATTGCAAAAGAATGAATTGGCAAAATCTAAAGTTGAAGCCATCATTCAACGTCTTGCCATTTTAGGCACCGCTCAAGATCAACACGCACAAGAAATTCAGCAACTTGCTCACCCGAATGCTGAAACACAAGAGGAGATTTGATCATGAGTGAAGCGATCGTTGTTGAGCTACGTTTAATAGAACAAACTTTTCGTCTCAATACAACTGAAGACAAGCGTGAAGAGTTAGAGCGTGCTGCAGAATTACTAAATCAGAAATTTCATGATATGCGTCGTAATGCACCGCGTGTTGAACACAACAAACTTGTGATCATGGTTGCTCTACAAATGGCTCAAGAAGTGTTCAGTTTGAATAAGTCTTTGCAAGAATATGCACACTGCGAACACCTACTCCAAACGATTTTGGAAGATGTTGAACAAACTGTTGAGTAAAATTGCACAAAGCCCCATCAATTAGTAAGTATCTTTACAGATATGTGGCCTGCAAACATTGCCATCGTGTAAAGATCAGTTATACTAAAACTGTCTCTAGGGTGTTCGCCAGTACGTCTAGTCCCCTGCCGATACTTAAATTTATGGATGTGTTCTGTATATTTTGAGTGTATGCCTACCTTGAGTAGGAAACCCGTTAAATATGCGTCACCTCCACCTTGAACTCATCGGGTTCAGGGTAACGACCATGCAGCGGCATCTCTGGAGCAATTTATTTTCTATAATATTTAAAATAAAACGAATAACTTAGAATTACTTCCTTTTTAAATTAATACTTATCATCAAGTTAAAAAGATATCTTATTCATTTTCTACCGCTAAATATAACATGAGCAAAGCTATCTAGCTAAAGTTGTCATATTAATTCGCTATAATTTTATTAGTTTTTTTAAATAAATTTTAAATAAAATAAAAAGACAGAATGATTATTTTTCTAAACAATCATCCCATCTTTATAAGCATTTATATCACTCACTCATCTTTTAAAGCACACTCATAATTCGTAGGATCTTGCGAACAACGAATCTGTTTAAGTAGCTTCATCATATCGGGATCATAATAACCTTCTTTGGTCATTTGAATACGCGCCTCACGCATTAAACGTACATAACCGGGCTTATCGCTTTCATTTAAGGTCATCCAATATTTATCAGGGATGCGACCTTCAAGCTTATCCACAAAGTTAAATGCTGGTGTTAATTGTTTTGAAATGATTTCACGGGCGATTGATCCCATCCCAGCAGGAAACTTATTGCGATGCATAATTAAGGTTCCAGTGACCTGAATGACTGGAAACTTAATAATTCCGCCAACAACTTTACCTGATTTATCCGTCATACCCCGATGCAGTTCCATCGGTTCAAACAGGATTGCTGGCGCGGCCATAATATCAACTTCTTTATTATTGAATTTTGGCCCGACTGTTAATAAGTCGACTGCAACAGGCTGCGCACCAACATTTTGAACCAGTTTCTTTTGAGTTTCATCGAATTGTAAAACCGCAATCTTCTTGCCTGCTGCCTTTGCCAGTGTATTGATATTACGATCTCCCACCATAATATACGCACCACCTAATGGCACTACACCGACAACCTCAAAATCCTTATTAACCATTTTTTCATCAAACTTTGGGTTGGCTAAAGTTTGAATCACAGCAGTTAATTGTTTATAGGTTTGCACCGCACCAATTGCATCGATACTGCCAACAAACTTATTAAACTGTTTCGCTCTTAAATTACTGATACCTGCGCCATCACAACGTTTGCTACGGAAGTCTTCAGTTAACACACTTTCATTGGTATAAACTTTTAAAGTCACCAAAGTAGACGCTGTTTTTTTGAGCTTTGGATAATCAAAACTTAAATTCATTTGAAGATTAGATGGACGTGTCACATTCATATTCACGCCATATTGTTTTGCAATTCGTACAATACGAGGAATCTCTGTTAAATAGCTAGTCGCCTGCTCAAATGCCTCACCATGTTCGCCACTTGGGGAATACACACATAATGTCACTTGCTTGGGAATTTGATCCCAAACCTTCGGATCATTAAGCAGTTTTTTGATTTTATTCTGCGAATAGGTAGAAAGAGTTAAATCTAATTTTTCTGCGGGTGCTGCATGCCCAACATTCATTACCATTAAACTTGATGCAATCACACAAGAAGTCACTAAAGGTTTAATCAACCTTATAAATTTATTATTTTTCATTTGCCATTCCATCCTTAGCTATTTCCCAATAGTTTTTATTCACGTTAAGGATAAAGCATAAAAATAGAATTGACTGGTTTCATTTTGATGATGTCAATTGAGTCAAAAATAAACGTGGCTCTACTCTCAATTTACGAGAATAGAGCTAAAACAAAAAGGATTATGATTTATTCAATCGCAGTGCATTGACTACCACAGATAACGAACTTAATGACATTGCGACCGCAGCAAACATTGGCGTAAGTAATAAACCCGTGAGTGGATAGAATAAACCTGCGGCAACTGGCACACCTAACCCATTATAAGCAAATGAGAACGCAAGGTTCTGCTTCATGTTTTTCACACCAAGTTTTGCCATATGTAAAGCGTGCGCTACGCCTTGTATATCGCCTTTCACCAACGTCACTTGTGCAGTTTGTTTGGCAATATCTGTTCCTGTGCCCATTGCAATGCCGACATTGGCTTGAGCAAGTGCGGGTGCATCATTGATACCATCTCCTGCCATTGCAACCACTTTACCTTGTGACTGTGCTTGCTTCACAATTTCAAGCTTCTGCTTCGGATCACAATTGCCAAATACCTGTTGAATACCCAGTGCAGCTGCGACCATCTGTGCATTTTTTTCATGGTCACCTGTCGCCATGATCACGTCGATCCCATCGGCATGAAGTTGATCAATAACGGCTTTGGCATTTTCCTTAATCGCATCATGAATCGACACATAAGCAATCAATTCTTGTTCAGACATTAGGAAACTAATGACATCACCTTGAGATCGTTTTTGGTCTAGCTCTTGGATCAACTTTTCGCTACTAAACGTCAAACCGAGCTGTTCAACTAATTTTTGGCTACCTATATAGAGTGCCTTACCTTCTATCGTGCCTTTTACACCAAAGCCCGTAACATCTTCAAAATCAGAAACATTCAACAATTGATCTGAATCAACAAGTTTAGTGAGCTTCTGGGCAATAGGATGAGTCGAATATTGCTCGATTGATGCAATCCACAACTCAATCTGACTTTGGCTATACACATTTGATAACGGTTGAATCTCTTTTAAACTTGGCTTGCCCTCAGTCAATGTTCCTGTTTTATCAATGATTAAGGTATTCACCTTGCTCAAAGATTCAATTGCTTCTGCATCTTTAAATAGTACCCCTTTCTGTGCGGCACGACCCGTTGTCGCCATCACAGACATTGGTGTTGCCAAGCCCAAAGCACACGGACAAGCAATAATCAGTACAGCAACAGCACACATCAATGCCAAATCAAATTGGGCTTTGCCGAACACCATCCAAGCGATAAAAGTCAACACACTAATACTTAATACAGCGATCACAAAATACTTCGCCACAACATCTGCAATACGCTGTAAAGGCGCTTTGGAGCGTTGCGCATCAGCTACCGTCTGAATCATTTTGGCGAGTGTTGTATTGGTACCAACTGCCGTAGTTTTAATACGAATTGAACCTTGTTGATTAATCGTACCGCCAATCACTTGATCGTCCTTTTCCTTTTTTACTGGAACAGGTTCACCCGTCATCATCGATTCATCAACATAGGTTTTGCCATCAACTACAAGACCATCCAATGGAATCTGCTCCCCAGAAGAAATCTGTAAAATATCGCCTTGTTTAATCATGGCAATATCGACTTCTTTGACTTGATCATTTTGAACAAGTTTGGCTTTGGCTGGTTGTAAACGTAACAATACTTTTAACGAGTTTGCAGTTTGTGAACGCGCTTTAAGCTCTAGAATTTGCCCGAGTAAACTCAATGAAACGATCATACAAGCTGCTTCATAATAAACAGCGACACCATGTCCAGTTTTAGCTTCAACTGGAATAAGTGATGGGAAAATCGTTGCAACCACACTATAAATAAATGCAGCGAGTACACCGATACCAATCAAACTCCACATATTGAGATGTCCAGTTTTATAAGACACTAAGCAGCGCTGTAAAATTGGATAACCCGCCCATAACACCACAGGCAAACTTAAAATCAATTCAATCCATGGTTGAATATGTGGAGAAATAAAAGCATGAATATGCGAACCCATTGCCAAGATCATCACCAACAAACTAAGTGGCAATGTCGTCCAAAAGCGCTTACTAAAATCAACTAATTCAGGATTCGGCCCATCATCTAAAGTAGGTTGCATTGGCTCAAGCGCCATACCACAAATTGGGCACGTACCAGGTCCCTTCTGCACAATTTCAGGGTCCATTGGACAGGTATAATCCATATCCATTGCACCTTCAGGTACAGGACGCTGATCAGGTGGAATAAGATAAAACTCAGGATCATTGTTGAATTTATCCAAACAAGATGGATTACAGAAATAATAAGTTTTATCCTGATACGTTGTTTTTAGATCAGTCGTGGTTTTAACTAACATCCCACAAACAGGATCAATCTCTGTATCTCCATCAGCAACTTGATGTGTATGCCCGCCACCACAACAACTAGATTTTTTTCCTTCAGGTTGCGCTATTTGTGACTTTTTTTCACCTCCACAACATGAACTTTTCTTTTCCTCAGTTGGCTTTGGTTCACAACAAGAAGATTTTTCCACAGATGCAACAACAGGCTGTTCTTTTGACGTTCCGCAGCAACTTGATTGTTTCTGCGGCTTTTCCTCAGCACAGCAAGAAGATGACGTTTTGTCAGTTTGATTTGCTTTTAAATAAGCATCTGGCTGCGCACTAAATTTCTGTTGACAACTTGCTGAGCAAAATAGATATCGAATATCTTGGTAGTCAAAATAATACGCTGATGTTTCAGCAACTTGCATACCACATACTGGATCAATGTATTCATACACAATTGCTGCTTTTTTGCCAGAGCAGCATGATGGCGTTTTTTGATGTTCCACGACAACACCTATCTTTTCTTTTTGGATAGGTTTAGCATAAAGTCTGTACCTAGGTACAGAGTCAAGTATTATTTTGGCAATCGATGAGGCACAAAAAATGAATCTTACTATTGGGAAATTGGCAAAATCCTGCAATATCAATGTTGAGACCATTCGTTATTATCAGCGGATTGGCTTAATGCGGATTCCTGAAAGCACCCAAAGTTATCGTTATTATCATCAACAAGATTTGGAAACATTAAGCTTTATTCAAAAAGCCAAAGATGCTGGATTGCAACTGAATGAAATTAAGGAGCTATTAACCTTAAATTTAGAAGATCGAGTGGAAGTACGTCATGTCATCGAACAGCGATTAAATAAAATTGATGAACGTATTCAAGAGTTACAAGGACTCAAACTACGTCTTTCAACATGGTTAAATGAGTGTAAAACCACTGAAAATGAATGTTGCCCGATTCTGATGGATTTAAAGCAGCAAGCAAGTACGAGCACCTAATTTTTTGAATTAAGGTGCTCTTGATATAACAATACATATTTAAATAAAAGACCAAACGATATTTTCATCTTGGCGTTTTAAAAGAAAGCTCGTCTGCTGATCATCCTCTACAACAATATGATGATTTGAAAACATCTTTACTTTGAGCAAAGTATTATTTTCATAAACCAAATCGTTTTTCCCCTCTTTAGTTAAGACAAGCATTTGATCCAATACAACTAAGTTTTTTGAGTCCAACATATCTTTCCCCTTGAAAGCCTCTATAAAAATGAAGCATCGTTGATCAGCTTTTGGAGTCGAGAGAAATGATTCATTCACTCTACTGATGAGATACTTTCTTTAATTATTGAAATACATGAAATTGACATCGAAACATGCTATTTCATAAAGCGGATTTTAGTTTATTTTTTAATCAAAAACATCATTATTGTCTAACAGTTCACATATTTTTAAATTAGCAGACAAAATGCAATTAAATTTAAAATGTTGTTCTCAAAAGAAAACCCCATGAGATTTAGATATAAAAAAGGCTACCTCACGGTAGCCTTTTCAAGACAAGTAAATTACCAACTGACATTCACACGTCGATTTGGAGCTAAACAGCCAACAAGACGATTATTAGCTTTGTTACCCGCACATTGTTGGTATAAATCAGTTTGGCTATTGGCTTGGATTTGAATACGATTTACATCAATACCTTCATTTACCAAAAGCTTCGCTACTGTATTCGCTCGCTGTGCTGAAAGTTGATGGTTATATGAAAATTTACCCAATGGATCAGCAAAACCTGCAACTGTAATCGGACCTGTTGAATTGCTTTGCTTAATTCGCTCGGCAATTGCCGCCACAGAACTTGAACCTTGTTCGATTGCATTTACATTTGAGCGATCAAATGCAAAGAACACGCTTCCTGATCTTGCTCCAGTTAAATTTGCATCATTTGGTACTTGATTGTTTGCACCCCAAGCCATTAAACCTTCACAAGCCTCTCCTTTCCAGGATAAGCGCTCAGATAGATTTTTTTTATCAAAGTCTACGCGTAACTGGCAACGTAAATAATCTTGGCTATTTGGCTGGCGAATATCTAACACATAGTTCCACGTTTTTACAAAAAATACCCCTTCGCTAAATTGAGGATTGCCCAAAATATATCGAATTTGGTCTTTAGTTAAACCTGTATCTAAGCGTGCAACATTGTCATATTCATAACGCTGTACTTGTTTTAGGTAACTTTTTTCAACCGTAGGAAATTTAATTTCCTCTTGCTGAACAACCACTTCATCATCTGCAATTGCAGTGATTGCTATCGTAGAAACCATCCCAAATACTAATGCTTTTATCATATTTTTCATTTTTTACTCTCTTAATCTGTTGGAAGCTAGGAGAGTCAGATGACTCTCCTCGACAATGAATTAGTCGATTACACCGCTGATACCGATACGTACACTTGGATCACCTTGTGATGCTGCTGCAACACCACCTGTGATTGACCAACGTCCATTGTCAGCAGTTTTACGTAAGGTCACACCCACTGCATTTTCACCACCATGATAAGAAGCGCCTGCTGCATACGTATATTTACCTGGTACGAATGGTGCTGCCTCTAAAGCCATTGCCGCCGCAATACCCGCATTCGCACGTTTTTCTACATCATCAATACGTTGGTTTGTTGAGTAAAACGCTTGCTCTAGACGATTACTTACATTGTCAATTTTGGTATTCAATGCTTGATCTGCTTTATTTAAAGCATCTACTGCACCACCAACATTGTTGTAATCTTTACCACCTACGTTATATGTAGGATTAGTAAAGCTTTGCGTAATGTTGTCATACCCAGCTCCACCACCAAGATACTCAGCAATTTTTTGGTTCGTTGTATTCAACTGTGAACCATTTACCGCATCTTTAGAATCTGCTTTGATTGCACCATCTTTAACGCCAGTTACAACACGATCACCATCCTTACCTGCAACATTTACTGTAGTACCACCAGTATCTTTACCAACTGTGATTTCACCATTTGGTGTTTGTTGTTGAACAAGACCAGATTTACCACTGTTGATATTGTCGATATTGGTTTGGATGTTAGAAATATCACTTGTGTTTTGGTTCACTTGTTGTTGAACATTCCACAACTGACCGCCATTCACAGCATCTTTAGAGCCTTGAGCAACTTCACCATCTTTTACATTACTGATGGTTGTGCCATTAGCACCACCTAATGTGATTTTGTCTTTATTTGCGTCATCGTATTTAACCGCATTATTCGCAAGCTCATTAACATTGTTATTTACATTACTAATTGCTGTGTCTAATTGACCTTTATTCACAGCATCTGTAGCACTCGTACCTGCTGCAACATTGGTAATTTGTTTATTACCTGCATTGATTCCTTGTGTTGTTACACTCGGACCGCCTGCAATCACTAAACCAGTGTTGTTTAATACAACAGCATTGTTACCAATGTTAATGCCTGAATTGTTCAGAACAGTATCACCTGCTGTAATAGAATCGACTGTTAAGTCCTTAGCAGTTGAAACTTCATAGTTATCTGAACCATCCGCATTTTTCGTCTTATTCACAACAATGTTTTCACCGTTTGACACTGTTGTTTTAGACGTGGTTGCAGCATTTCCAATTGCTTGATCAAGTGCTGTTAATGCATCACCAACGTTAGTTTGAGTACCTTGAGCCACATTATAAGTTGGACCTGTGATCGTACCATCAGCATTTACCTTCGCATTGCCACCAATGCTGTTTTTGATGCTGTCAGAAATATTTTTAACTTGACCACCATTCACTGCATCTTTGGAACCATTGGTAATTGCACCATCCGCAACATTGCTGATGACTTTATTACCCGCATTGATACCGTCTTTGGTAATACTTGCACCATCTTTGATGGTTAAACCATTGTTATTAAGTACACTGTCGCCTGTCGTGATACTGTCAAATTTCGCATCTTTCAATAATTCGATTTGAATACCATCTTTTGTGGTACGGGTAATGACATTTTCACCGCTGGTTTTATCCGCAGATGTCGTTGTATCTGCCCCACCCACGATATTTAATTTATCACCCAACTTACGATGAACATCTGCACCCGTATTACCTGCAAAATTGAGACCTTTGTTCTCTAACTCCGTCTTGGTGCTATCAATCTTGGTATTGAGTTCAGTTTTAGTGTTATTGATCGTGTTGTTTAACTCAGTCTTGGTATCTGTGATCTGAGTGGTTAACTGATCTTTAGTA
>LULL01000088.1_pt1 | contig 52318 bp, 50 predicted proteins | sample 728161 | NCBI WGS metagenome assembly LULL01 (sample SAMN03860290, study PRJNA289734) | marine metagenome | biome: seawater column; feature: ocean; material: water; isolation source: Red Sea water column Station 149 - depth 500m | place: Saudi Arabia: Red Sea | collected 2011-10-15 | depth 500 m
AGGTTGCAGGGTCATCTTGAGATCTTTATTTATTTTTACAATCAGATTTATTTAAAACGTTTAGGCTTTGATTTATCATCAGCGTAGTCAGTCGGTTAAAAAATTATTCAAGATCTAGGTCTTTAAGTATTTTTTCTAACTCCTGATCATTAAAATGACGTAAAGAGGGAAGGGACAGTCTTCTTTTAAGTAAGTCGTCTTTTGTTCTTACCTTTTCAGACTGAATAATCTCTTTGATCTTTTCATGTGAAACCTTTTCAGTAAAAGGATTACTGACAATCGAGGTCGTTCTTAAGGGGTTGAGGGTGATTTTTTTGTCATGTTTTATGTTTAATTTTTTTAAGATTTTTTTATTTACATCTTGGGCCATTTTTCTAAACGTTGTGTACTTTCCCCCTACAAGAACATACATGTTTTCTTGGGGAGAAAAAACTTTATGATGGCGAGAAGTTTTAGAACTAGAAGTTTTGGCCTTTACTAAGGGACGAACAGCTGCAAAACTTGAAAGGATATCTTTTTGTGTAATATTGGACTCTGGAAAATACTCATTAACGACAGAAAGGAGATAGTCTATTTCTTCTTGAGTTGGTTTTATATCAAGCATATTGGTATTTTCGGGTATTGGACTTTCAGTTGTCCCTACTAAAATCGCATTTCTTTGGGGAATGACAAAAATAATTCTCTGATCTTTAGTTTGTAAGACCATAGCATCTTGTATCGGAAGTGATTTACCATCTAACCATAAATGGGTTCCCTTTGATGGAAGAATGACTGGTTCCCACGGAATTTCTAGTTTTTTCATGACTTGATCTGTAAAAGGGCCAGTTGCAAAGATCACAAATTGTGCCCTTGCAGTTTCTGTTTGATCATTGATTTTGTCTTTATAAGTAACTTGGTAGCAATCTTGATTTTTTTCGACTTTAGTTACTTGTTTGTAATTAAGAGCATTGCATTGAGGATTGTTCAATCCATCATAGATACACTCCAGACCTAATTTTGCATCATCAACAATTCCATCATAATAAACACCACTCCCTACAAGACCAGCTTTTCTTAGTCCTTGCATGTGCTCTAGTGTTTTTTTAGGATTTAAAATTTTATGAGAGGTATTTTGAAATAGGGATAAAAGGTCATATAAGAAGAGTCCTATTCGCATGAGGAATAAAGGCCATTTACTTTCTTTATAAACCGGAAGATAGAAGGGGATTTCCTTAGTAATATGAGGAGTGAGTCTAAGCCAAAGATTTTTTTCTTTTAGAGCTTCAAAAACAAGGGAAAAGTCCATATTTTCTAGATAGCGTATTCCTCCATGAAGCATTTTTGAGCTACCTTGACTGGTTTGAGAATTAAAGTCAGATTGTTCAAGTAGAAGAGATTTTAATCCGTGTAAAGATTGTTCTCGAAAAAGACCTGCACCTACAATACCGCCACCAATAATAATGACGTCATAATCATATTTTTGTTTTTCTTTTTGAGTCATTTTTTTTCAATCCAAACTAAATTTCCAGTTCCTAAAATTTGATAACGAGGACCCTCTTTAATGTAAGTATCAAGCGATAAAGGAATAATAGAAAAATTTAAACCAACAATAGCATTGGCCTTTTTTGTTAAGGCTTTTTGTTTTAAACCATCTACGACTTCTTGGTAAAGGTCATCAAGTTTAAGGGATCCTGCTTTATCTTTAACTTTTGATTTATAGATATCGTCAATATTGTGATAACTCGACTTTGCTGCAAGCAGATTTTCTCGCTTAAGTCTAAGATCATTTACTTTTTCTTTTTCATCAGCAGATATGTGATCCATGATTCGCTCTTCTAAGCCTTCATTGATAAGTTCGTCTTTAGAAATCTGCAGAGCATAAGTTGCAACTCCAAGATGCCCTTGAATAGAATAGTCTTCAATTGTAGGCAGAGTTGAAATAAGAATATCTTTACTTGATTTTGATTGATGGCTTCCCCAGAAATATGATTTGTTGTTATACACGCTGGCCTTTGATGTTAAGCCTCTGTCATTTGATTGATAAGTTCTAGGAGGATTGACCTCTTCAGTAAGACCTAATAATATCTCAATATCAAATGCCCTTAATTTATGGGCAATCGTTATGGCGGCATACTCACTAAGTCTAGGGAGTAACATTTGGCCGCGTTTGAGATTAGTAATTAACTGTTCTTTTTGTTCGTTTTTATAAATACCAAACTCTATGAGGATTTCGATAATTTCGTTAAGGTCTTCATAGTATTTTGGATTTTTTATAATCAAGCTAAAGGGAGGGTTTCCTTCGGCATTGAAGTCTCCATATGAAATGCTTTCTGCGAAAGATTTAATATCTTCAAATTCGGTTGGTTGTTTCCATTCGTTTAAGGGTTGATCTTCAATAAGAGTCTTCTTTTCAGGATGAGTTGAAAGTGATTCAAGATCATTGTCGTCATCTTTGAGTTCCTCTTGGCTTATGAGTTGTGAAGAGGTTTTTTCATTTTGCTCTATTGGATTGAGGTCTTCTTGTAAAATTTCGTTAGTTGTGTTTTCAAAAATGTCATTTTGAGTTGTTTCATGATCTAAATCTTTGATTTGTGAGTTTGCAAAGGGCTCCTGGGAAGACTCATCATCAAAGTTTGCAAATTGGTTGTCAGAAATGCTGTCTTGATTAAAGTCTTCTGTTTCTTGAACGGGACTAGAAAAGTCGTCAAAAGTGTTAAAGTCTTCCTCTTGGCCATATGAATTTTCTGAAATTTCTTCTTCAGATGCTTCTGATGGAGGTAAATCGGGAAGTTGCTCGTCTAAAGCTTTATCCAGTGCAGAATAAGCGTCATCTTCATCAGCTAATTTCTCTGAGCTTTGTTCAGTTTCTTCAAGACCCATTTTTTTGGCCATCATCTCAATATCAGTAAAGTCTTCATCTTCTTCACTTCTATCTAGGTTTGGTAAGTCTTCAATTCTAGTGATGTCTTCGTCATCATTAGTTGCCAATCTTTACTCCTTAATTAAGCACCGTGACAATGTTTAAACTTTTTACCAGAGCCACAAGGACAAGGATCATTTCTTCCCACTTTTACTGTTTTTCTTTGAACAGGTTGATTGGCCTGTTCAGCTTGTTTTTGGGCCCGTTTATGGGCTTCTAGTTGGGCTTCTAGCATGGCCTGTTGTTGTTTTTTTATTTCTTCAATTTCTTCGGCAGTATACAGACGTACCGAAAAAATTCTTTCTACAACTGCACTGCGTACTTGTTCTTTCATTTGTTCGTATAAATTAAAAGCCTCTCTTTTGTATTCAACTAAAGGGTCTTTCTGGCCATAAGAGCGTAGATTGATACCCTCTTTTAAATGATCCATATTAAGTAAGTGATCTTTCCAAAGCTGATCAAAAGTAGAAAGAAGGACTTCTCGCATTGTGACTTTTACTTGCTCTTTATCGTATTGAGAGAATTTTTCATTAAGAATATCAGTTGCAGTTGCAATTATATATTTTGTGAGATCTGAATTGTATTCATTAGAGCATTCGTGAATAGTTATCTCTTTGTGGGTTGAGAAAATATTTTGAAAGCCTTTGTTTATGTCTTCCCAGTTCCATTCGTTTAAAGGAGCTTTAGGATTTTGAGGACGATTGGATAATGTGAGAAAATGAGCAACATCTTCAATCATTTCATTAATGAGCTCTCTATTGCCCTCATCATTAAGAATTTCTTTTCTTATTTTATAAATTACTTTTCTTTGTTCATTCATAACATTATCAAAATCAAGAAGATGCTTTCTGATATCAAAGTTATGACCTTCAACTCTTTTTTGTGCTTTAGCAATCTGATTAGATAGTATTTTAGCTTCAATAGGTTCATCTTCTTTGAGCCCCATCCTTTCCATGATTCCTTTGACTTTATCTGAGCCAAAGACACGCATAAGATCATCTTCCAAAGAAAGAAAAAACTTAGATGCACCTGGGTCACCTTGTCTTCCTGAACGTCCTCTTAATTGGTTGTCAATTCGTCTGGACTCATGTCTTTCTGTCCCTACTATGTATAAACCACCTGCTGCTAAGGTTTCTGGGGTGAGCTTGATATCTGTTCCTCGACCGGCCATGTTTGTAGCAATGGTGACGGAGCCAGGGTGTCCAGCTTTAGCAACAATATCTGCTTCTCTTTCGTGTTGTTTCGCATTTAAAACTTCGTGTTTTATACCTTTTTGTTTAAGATAATTTGATATGATTTCAGATTCATCAATGGTTATTGTCCCAACCAAAACAGGTTGATCTTTTTTATGACACTCTTCGATGAGTTCTGCAATTGCTTTATACTTACCTTGTTTGGTTCCATAAATGACATCTGCATAATCTATTCTCGCAATGGGAAGGTTAGTAGGGACAACGACAACTTCAAGGTTATAAATTTTGTTAAATTCTTCTGCTTCTGTGTCAGCGGTTCCTGTCATCCCTGCAAGTCGGTTATAGAGTTTGAAATAATTTTGAAAGGTGATAGAAGCAAGAGTTTGGTTTTCAGACTTTATCTCAACTCCTTCTTTTGCTTCTATTGCTTGGTGAAGTCCATCAGACCATCGACTTCCTTCTTTTAAACGTCCAGTAAATTCATCTACGATGATCACCTTACCATCGCGGACCACATATTCTTTGTCTTTGTGAAAAAGTGTATGGGCCCTCAATGCTTGGTTGATATGGTGAAGTTTTTCGATATTAGCTACGTCAAATAAATTTTCCACTCCTAGAATTTTTTGAACTTTAACAACCCCATCATCTGTAAGGACAGCAGTATGTGATTTTTCTTCGATGGTGTAGTCAGTTTCTTTATCTAGCTTAGGAATAATTTTATTCATAGAGACATATAACTCAGAATTTCCTTCTGAAGGCCCTGAAATAAGTAGGGGGGTTCTTGCTTCATCAATTAAGATAGAGTCGACTTCATCGACAATACAATAATTATGTTCGCGTTGAACGTAATCATCAAGATCAAACTTCATATTGTCTCTTAGGTAATCAAAAGCAAACTCATTATTGGTTCCGTAGGTGATATCACACGCATAAGCTTCTTTTCTTTTTTCGTCATCCATGTCATGAATAATACAGCCAACTGTTAAACCCATCCATTTGTAGAGTTCACCCATTTCTTGGGCATCTCTTTGAGCAAGATAATCATTTACTGTAACAAGGTGAGCTCCTTTTTGAGTGAGTCCATGAATATAAAGTGGAAAAGCTGCAGTGAGGGTTTTACCTTCACCTGTTTTCATTTCAGCTATTTTCCCTTCGCTTAAAACCAGACCACCAATGATTTGGACATCATAAGGTCTTAAACCTAACACTCTATCAGCTGCTTCTCTGATGGTCGCAAAAGCTTCTGGAAGAATATCGTTTAGAGTTGATCCTTTTTCTAAAAGTTGTCTGAATTTTTGAGTCTGAGCTTTAAGCTCTTCATCAGTCAGTTTTTTCATTTGATCGGCATAACTATTTATTTCACTTACCATCGGCTTGAGTTGTTTGAGGTCTCTATCTTGTTTTGTCCCAAACACTTTTTTTAGTACATTTATCATTTTTAACTCCAGTTTAATCTAAAATAAAATATAAAGGATCTACAGCAATTCCATTTACTCTGACTTCATAGTGAAGGTGAGGTCCTGTGGAATAACCAGAGCTTCCTACTTTTGCGAGAATATCGCCTCTTTCCACTCTTGCTCCATTTTTAGTTAGAATCTTTTGAGAGTGTGCATATATTGTTTCTATCCCATAACCATGATCAACTTGAACAAAGAGGCCAAAGCCAGCTTTATTTCCAGCGTATGTAACGATTCCATCCGCTGGTGCTACGATTGGAGTCCCATAATTAGCACCAACATCCAAGCCTTCATGCATTTTTCTTACACCAGCTGTGGGGGAAATACGATGTCCAAAATAGCTTGTGATCCATCCATTGGTAGGTAGGATGGTTGGGGTCGACTTGAGAATTGACTCTTTATCTAACAAGTATTGATCTAGTTTGTGAATACGCATCTCTAAGTCTGAAGCAACTTGTCTGATTGTTTTAAATTTGTAATCAAAAGTTGCATATTGTGTTGATAGCTCAAAGCTGTTTTTGATTAAGTCCGAAAACTTTTGGGTGATTTTATACTTTTGTGTTAAGCCAAAGTTTTCCGCAATTTTTTGATCATACAGATTTTTAAGCTCTTGATACTCTGGACTTTGATTAATATTTTCAAATTTATGAATAAAATCTTTTTCTAATTCTACAGATTCATCTTCTGGAACTGGTTCACGAATTGTTGATGAACCGTGATCATCCATCATCATTTCTTTGTGATTATTATTAGCAGGAACAATTGGTTTTGTTTTAGTTACATCATTGAGTCCCGTAATGATTCGTAATTTATTTTCAAAAGTTTTAATACGCTGTAAATCTTCACCTAAAGAATTGACTTTCATTTGAAATAGTTGAATTTGTTCTCTGAGTTGACGATTTTCAAGATTAAGATGTTTGTTTTCTGAGATTTGTTGCAAGATTTTCCAGTAATCGTAGAGAAGAATACCAAACAAAATTGAAGCAAGAACAAAAATAAAGGCCAGAGATCTTATGAAGATACCAGGAAGCTTAAAAGATTTTACACCCTTTTCCTGTTCTGGAACAATCATAATTGTGTAGTGTTTATCCAAAAATTTACTCCGTGTATTTACTCTTTTTTGTGATTTTTGTTGCTTGCAGCAACTATTGTAAATTGAGTAAAAGCATAAGGCAAATAATGAATATTACTTTCCTGAGACAAATTAAGGTGAAGTGTGAACTTATTCTTTGATAAGAGCGATAATAACTGAAATATTATCTTGCCCACCGTTGACATTGGCCTGGTAGATAAGTTGACTTACTGCATTGTCTACTTGTTCTTGAGTTGCTTCAGAGGGGACAGGGATATTTGTGTTGATAATTTTTAGGATATCGCTATCAGCTACTTTTCCATGGAGTCCATCTGAGCAAACTAAGAAGATATCTTCCACATTAGTCCGGTATTTGTAGATGTCAACTTCAACCACTGGTTCAAAACCTACGGTTCTGATGAGTACATTTTTTTGTGGATCTCTTTTGGCCCCTTGTCTGTCGTAAATGCCTAAATTTAATTTTTCTTGCACTAGAGAATGATCCCGAGTTAATTGGTATAATTTTTTCTTGTGAACAAGATAAATTCTAGAGTCTCCAACATTAGCAAGATTGGCATATTCTTGGTCAAACTTAATAGCACTGATTGTTGTTCCCATGCCTTTTAATTCTTCATTTTGTTGACCGTGATCGTAGATAGCTTTGTTAATATATTTTATTGACTTTTCGAGAAGCTCTTCAGTCTCCAGGAAGTTGTCATTATCAGAAAAAAACTCAGGAAAAATTTTTGCAGACATTTGAGAAGCAATATCGCCACCATTGTGACCACCCATTCCATCAGCGACAGCAAAAAAATTATATTCTTTGAGAGTGCAGATCGAGTCTTGATTAGTTTGCCTTTTTTGACCGATATCTGTTTGAGCATTAAATAAAATAGGCACGACGTCTCCATGTCTCTACTTGTTTATTAGGTATGATAATAAGTATAAAACACAAAAGGCTATCTTTAAAAGTCTTTTTTATTAACCGATTAAAATACTCGTGCAGTGGTGCAGTTTGACTCTATAAAAAAATGCTCTAATTTGTTGATTAACCTTTTATTTAATTGATGATTGCGTGTAAAATAATAAGTGAAGATTAAGCTTGATCTTAGCTGGATTCTTATGGAGGAAATAATGAGCATCGATATTCAAAGTTTTATGGAAAAAAATTATTCTAAAGAAGATTTCTCTCATCTTCACTGGGAAGGAAGTTTTCAAGATTATTTAAATCTGGTGATAAAAAATCCACAAATATGTCGAAACTCTTTTCAGAGAGTCCATGATATGATCATGTCTTATGGTACTTCTACTTATACTGAATATAAAAAAGAAATAACTCGTTATCACTTTTTTGATGACCCTATTGAAAATGGAAAAGATGCCATCTTTGGTATTGATGTTCATTTAATGAAATTAGTAAACTTTTTTAAATCTGCGTCTCATGGCTATGGTACCGAAAAAAGAGTTTTGCTTCTTCATGGACCAGTAGGTTCTGCTAAATCATCAATTTCAAGGCTATTAAAAAAAGGTTTAGAACATTATTCTAAAACAGATGAAGGGGCCCTTTATACTTATGAATGGATTAGTGATGAAGAGTCAGAAATATTGGGAGATGCTAAGCACTTTGAAAGTCCGATGCATGAGGAACCCCTTAAACTTGTGCCGCTTGAAGTCCGCAAGCAATTTTTAGAAGAACTAAATTCTCAGTCTGATTCAAAATATCGAATAAAAATTAAAGGGGAAGTCAATCCAGCTTGTCGTTTTATACTGTCTGAGTTTATGAAAAAATATGATGGGGACTGGAATAGAGTGATGAAGCATATTCGTGTTAAAAGGCTAATCTTGTCTGAAAAGGATAGAATTGGAATTGGAACTTTCCAGCCTAAAGATGAGAAAAACCAGGATTCAACAGAATTAACAGGTGATATTAATTATAGAAAAATCGCACTTTACGGTTCAGATTCTGACCCAAGAGCTTTTAATTTTGATGGTGAATTTAATATTGCTAATCGTGGGATCGTTGAGTTTATTGAGATGTTAAAACTTGATGTCGCCTTTTTATATGATCTTCTTGGGGCTTCTCAGGAGCAGTCTATTAAACCTAAAAAGTTCGCTCAAACAGATATAGATGAAGTTATTTTAGGTCATACTAATGAGCCCGAGTTTAGAAAATTACAGTCGAATGAATTTATGGAGGCTTTAAGGGATAGAACAGTTAAAATTGATGTTCCTTATATTACTCGACTAGATCAAGAAATCAGAATTTATAAAAAAGACTTCAATGAAACAACTATACCTCATATGCATATTGCCCCTCATACTTTAGAAATGGCAAGTTTATGGGCAATTCTGTCTCGATTAGAAGAACCTAAAAAAGCAGATTTAACGAAATTACAAAAGCTAAAACTCTATAACGGAAAAACCTTACCTGGCTATAATGAGGATAATGTTAAAGAATTGAGAAAAGAGGCCGTTAGGGAAGGTCTTGATGGAATTTCTCCTCGATATATTCAAGATAAGATTTCTAATTCATTAGTTAAAAATGCTCACTCGGGTTGTCTAAATCCATTCATGGTGTTTAATGAGTTAGAGTCTGGTTTAAAGCACCATGGTTTGATTAGTTCACAGGATCAATTAGATGGATTTAAAGAGATGTTGGCAGTAGCGAGACAAGAGTACGAAGATATTGTTAAAAATGACGTTCAAAAAGCCATTAGTGTTGATGAGTCAGCTATCGAAACTTTATGTGCTAATTATATTGATCATGTAAAAGCTTATACCCAAAAAGAAAAACTTCGTAATAAGTATTCAGGTAAACTTGAAGATGCTGATGAAAGATTTATGCGTTCTATTGAGGAAAAAATTGATATTTCTGAGTCTATTAAAGACGATTTTAGACGTGAAATTATGCATTTTATCGGTGCTTTGGCCATTGAAGGAAAACAATTTGACTATAGAATGAATGAAACTCTTCAGCGTGCACTGGAGTTAAAACTATTTGAAGATCAAAAAGACTCAATAAAGTTAACTACGATTATTTCAAATGTCGTCGATAAGCAAACTCAAGAAAAAATAGATGTCGTGAAAACAAGATTAATTAAAAATTTTGGTTATTGTGAGATTTGTGCCACTGATACATTGAATTACGTTTCTAGTATTTTTGCTAAAGGCGACTCAGTTAAATCTTAACCAAGAGGAGAATGGGTGGATCATCCAATAAAAAGAGATCATGCAAGGTTTAGAAAAATTGTCAAAGGTAAAATTCGAGACAATTTGAGAAAGTATATTTCTCAAGGCCAGCAGATTATTCCTAAAGGTAATGATCAATTTAAAGTCCCAATGCCCAGTATTGATATTCCCCGTTTTAAATTTGGTGATAAGTCTGAAGGGGGAACAGGTCAGGGTGATGGACAGGCAGGAGATCCTGTAGATGGTCAGCCTGGAGAGGGTGAACCTGGTCAAGGGGAAGCTGGAGAAGGTGAAGGTAAAAAAGAGCTTGAAGTTGAAATGGGAGTTGAAGAACTTGCTAAAATTTTAGGCGAAGAGCTAGAGCTTCCTAATATCGAACCCAAGGGGAAACAACAACTGGCCTCTACTGTTGATAAATATACTTCTATCGGGACAACTGGGCCTGATTCGCTTAAACATTTAAAAAGAACCTATAAAGAGGCACTTAAGCGACAGCTTTCTATGGGAGTTTATGATCCGATGAACCCAAGAGTTGTTCCTATTCGAAAAGATTATCGTTTTAGAGCAGCAGACACAAAAATAGAGATGGAAAACTCCGCAGTTGTCATTTATATGATGGATGTGTCTGGTTCGATGGGTGAAGAGCAAAAAGAGATTGTAAGAACGGAATCTTTTTGGATCAATTTATGGTTAAAAAGTCAGTATAAAGATATAGAGATACGTTATATTATTCATGATGCCACAGCAAAAGAAGTGGATGAAGATACTTTTTTTCGAACTAGAGAAAGTGGGGGAACGTTAATTTCTTCAGCTTTTAAGCTCTGTAAATATATTATTGAAGAGGATTATAACCCTAATGAATGGAATATTTATCCTTTTCACTTTAGTGATGGAGATAACTGGTCTGCTGATGATACAAAAGTTTGTTTAGATCTGTTAGATAATTTTATTTTACCAAATTCAAATATGTTTTGCTATGGCCAAGTGGAGAGTCGCTATGGCTCTGGACAGTTTTACAAGGATCTTTCGCAAAAATATGGCACAGAAAATGAAGATGTTATTTTGAGTAAAATAAAAAATAAAGATGCAATCTTAGACTCTATTAAAGAGTTTCTAGGAAAAGGAAAATAATGTTAAGAACAAAGCCAATTTCAGCAGATTTGCTTAAGTTACAAAAACAAATTCAAGGTTATGCTGATGATTATGGCCTTGATTATTTTCCCCAAATATTTGAAATGTGTGATTATGATACGATTAATATTTTAGCTGCTCAGGGTGGCTTTCCTATTCGTTATCCACATTGGAAGTTTGGTATGGATTATGATCAACTTTCCAAGGGATACAGGTATGGTATCCAAAAAATTTATGAGATGGTTATTAATACTGACCCTTGTTATGCGTATTTATTAGAGGTAAATAATTGGTTAGACCAAAAGCTTGTTATGGCCCATGTTTACGGTCATAATGACTTCTTTAAAAACAATATGTGGTTTTCTAATACGAACCGAAAAATGATGGATGTAATGGCCAATCATGGCTCTAAGATTAGAAGATACATGGAAAAATATGGTTACGCAAAAGTTGAACTTTTTATTGATAAAGTTCTTTCTTTAGAAAATCTTATTGATATTCAAAATCTTTTTGAAACTTCTGAGGTGATTGAAAGCAGAAATCAAAAATTAAAGAAATACCTTCAGGAGCAAGAAACTGGCGGGTATATGGTTGACGATCGTTCCCAGGCTTTGAAGTCATTTATGCGCGCAAAAGATCGACAAAACAACCTACAAAAAGATTTAACTAAAGAAGATTTTGAAGAGATCGTTGCAGAGAAAAATGTTTTTAAAGGGCAGAGAGATATTCTTAAGTTTTTAATTGAAAACGCCCCTCTTGAAGATTGGGAAGCTGATGTTCTTGCTTGTTTAAGAGAAGAGGCTTATTATTTTTTACCGCAAAGAGTAACGAAAATTATGAATGAAGGTTGGGCCAGTTATTGGCATTCGACCATCATGAACCACAAGGCTTTAGAACCTTCAGAGTTTATTGACTTTGCTAGTAAACATGCTGGTGTTATGGCCATGAGTAAAAAAAATATCAATCCATATAAAATTGGTATTGAACTTTTTCGTGATATCGAGCACCGCTGGAATACCGGTAAGTTTGGTAAAGAATACAATGAATGCACAAATATGTATGATAAAGAAAACTGGGACACGAAAGCTGGTTTAGGTAGAGATAAAATCTTTGAAATTCGTAAAACTCATAATGATATTTCGTTTATTAATGAATTTTTAACTCCCGAATTCTGTAATAGACAACAAATTTTTACTTATAAATATAATCCTAGAAGTCAAAGGATGGAGATTGATACTCGAGATTTTCAGGCCATAAAACAAAAATTGCTTTCACAGTTAACAAATTTTGGTTCACCTATTATACAGGTGGAGGACGCAAACTATAAAAATAGAAAAGAACTCCTTTTAAAGCATGTTCATTATGGAGTTGACTTAGATATGCAATTTGCTGCAGAAACCATGAGCAATCTTTATTTTATGTGGAAAAGGCCGATTAACCTCACAACAAAGTATGAGGATAAAGAAGTTGTCTTTAATTTTGAAGGTAAAGAGCTGAAAGTGTTGTAGAATCCTTGGATTTATCCTTTAAGTTTACGCCGTATAAAATAAATAAAAAAAACGAAAACAACACCTAGAGCGAGGGATGAATAATAATCAAAAAAGCTTTGCTGTTGTAAATTGTCTGTAGCTGCTATTGCTCCACAGTTGCCAAGTAAGGATTGGCCAAGAAGATCAAACTTTGACTCGTGGGGATAAAGATAAGTGACTCCATCAATATCATCATCTCCCAACCATTTTTGATATTTTCCTGAAGTATTATAATACATAAGACTTTGTTGATATTCTGAATGGCCCAGACCAAAGGCATGGCCAATCTCATGAGCAATGACGGCTTCAATTTCTCGATCAGATTTTTGGGGGAGTTTTGAAGATGAGTGAGCATTGAGAATAAGAATGGCACGACATGTGCTTCCACTACATTGCATCGCTGCTGAGCCAAGAATTGAGCTATCATCAAAGTCTGTTGCACTTGCATTACAGCCAGCAACAATAGTATTGGCAGGAACTTTATTTAATGCAGATGAGTGAGTATCTCCAGTAATATCAATATCATCTTTTATTCCTTCAACTTTAAGAAAAAGAGCAGAAGTAGGGACTTTATTCCAATAATCTTCAACAGCATTCTTAATCAGGTCTACATATCTTGAGGTGCTAAACCCGGCCCCTGAGCAAGTTGTATTGGCAATAAATATTTTGATTTCATTATTTTTGAAACCCTTCTGGGTATTTGGGTTTAAGGTCCAGGCATAAGCATGATAAAAGGGAAAAAAGAGTAAGATTGCCAAAAAATAATATTTCATTTTATTACCTATAATAATTAAAACTCAACAGATAGTTATATGCTTTATTTTCTAGCCGTTGGAAGCTTAGTATTTGAAGATCAAAACGTACTGAATACTTTTTTGAAGGAAATAAATACTCAGTTCCAAGGTTAAGTGTTGAAAAATAGCTTACCTTCGTTTTGTCTGGTGAGGGAAACTTAGTTGTTCCATTACCGTTATCCAAATAAACTGATCCTCCAAGTCCATGGAGCCGATACCAATGATTACTAAGTCCGTATCTGAGAGTAAAGTTGTTTCCCATGATGTAACTAAAGTTGTAATTGAGATGGATCATATCTCTTTTTGTATTTTTAGCATTGTCTAAAAAGTAAGTGAAACCAAACTCTGGAGAGAAATAATGCCGGCTAACCATTTGTAATTGAGTGCCGACTCCAAAAGTCGGGTTGATTTCAAATTTTTTGGTAGCACCACCTGCAGAAGTTTGAGCTTGATTAAAATAGGGGACATATGTCCCAAAAGACCAATAATAAGCTAAAGCTCTTGGGGGAGTTAGAGCAAAACAAATTAGTGATAAAATAAATAATAATTTCATTTAATATTTATTGTGGTTTAAATGATACTCTTCGGCCACTTTTTTATGATAGTGCTGCATGAGTTTTTTTGTCAGCGGCCAAGAGCTTATGTTTTCACCATAAATAACTTGATTAATTTGTTTTACTGGCATGATTCCTCTGGATGAGGAGGTGATAAAAACTTCTTGAGCTTTAAGAAGGTCTTCTTTTTGAAAAGCACTCAAAGAAAGTTCAATATTTTTTTCTTGGCATATATCAATTATTTTTTGTCGTGTTATTCCTTTAAGTAAGCCTGTTGAAACCGGAGGCGTGTAGACAATATTATCTTTAATCATCCAAATATTAAAATTTGTTCCCTCTGTCACTTCGTTGTTTTGATTAATCATAACGGCATCATCAGCACCATACTTTCTAGCTTCGGATAAGGCCATGACATTATTGAGATAGTTTCCTGATTTGGCATTTGGGTTAACGGCTTTTATATCATTTCGAATAATATGAGGAATGTATAAGTTCATTCCTTCATTATAGAATTTTTTAGGTGGGATTAGCCGGGGCCTGACAATAATAACAAAATTATTTGTAAAAGATTTTGTAGGATCAAGTGATAAAATAGATTCACCCCGAGTTAAAATAATTCTGATATAAGCTTCATCGAGATTTGAAGCTTTGAGTGTTTTCATAATTTGTTCAATAATATCTTGTTGTTGGTAATAGATATTCATACTGAGAAGGTTTGCTGAGTGATACAAACGACTTATGTGATCATCCAAAAAAACAATCCTTCTTTGCGTGCTGTGAAGGACTTCGTAAATTGAATCTCCATACAGAAAGCCACGGTCAAAGATTGAAATTTTTGCTTCTTCAGGTTTGACAATATCTCCATTAATATTAATTGTTGATTCATTGATGTAGTTTTTAAATTCTTCTTTTCGCATATTATAATTTTATGAGCTTATCATCTAATTCTTCAATATATTTTTGTTGGATGAGCTTTTCTTCTTCTATTTTTTTTACAGGGTTATCTTGGGCATAATAATCAACGAGGTTTTTTGTTTTACCATGTAAACTTCCTTTCTTCTTTGTGTGTTCAAGCATATTTTCCCACGTATTAAGGCGTATTAGAAGCCAACAGTGTAAAACGTCTTTGAGTTGACAATTTCTTTGTGCTGCTGAAACAAGTTCTTTATTTTTTTCTAAATTCATAAGATTCAGAACACTTATCTGGGCAATTTCTAAAGGAATGGCATTGTTTTTCATGTTTTTAATTTTTTTTATATATTGATCAGAATCTTCATATTTTTTATTCATTGCTAAAAATACGCTCATTAAGGTATGGTTTTTAAGCTCATTAATTTCTTCTTCTGGAATTCTTTGTAAAAAGCTTACTCCGTCCTGCCATTGTGAGAGTTTCCAAGACAGTGGGATAAGTCGCTCAAGAGCATTTAGAGAATTTGATTTTTTTTGTAAGGCGAGTTTAAACTGAGCGTATGCCAGTTCTTCTTTTTTTTGAAAAAGAAAAAGATTTCCTTTAAAGATTTCGGCATTTGCTGTGTCGAGATCCTTTAAAAGCTGATAGGCTTTATGCAGATTTCCATTCCTATAATAATTTAATCCAATAAGCTCTCTAAAAACTTCATCTTCAAGTGCAGAAGCCCCAAAAAACTTAAAACGAGGAATGATTTTATCTTGCTGATTAAGATATAAGGCCAACTTGAGATAAACGCGTAAAAACTTCTTATCTACGCTATCGATTGGTCGCTCTTTAAAAAAGTTTTGAATATATTTTTTTGTTCCTTTTTGCTTTAAATCAATGATCATTTGAATCCAAACTAAGTTTGTTTGAGAAAAGGGTCTAATTCTTTCACTGCACTTACTCCAGGATTGAGTCATTTCTTTCGTTTGCCCTAAAATAATATGGGAAAGCACTTTAAGCAGACAAACTTTTTCAAGGTGTTCAAAATTTTTCATTGTGGGACTATTAAGTATACTAAGTGTTTTCTGGTATTGACCTTCTACAAAATGAATAAGTGCTAGATATCGATATTGGATTGGTTTTGAAAAGTTTTCTGTTAATTTTGCTTCTTTGAGCATGACTTTTGCAATATCAAAATTCCCTGTAATGATGTGATATTTGATTTCTTCTAAGTTTCTTATAGTAGTGTAGTTTTTGAGTCGGCTTTGCTCGATTGAGTTTTTGCTAAGACTTGATTCACTTTCAGGGTAGCTATAGGGAAATCTTTTTGTTTCAGCTGAAGCCACAACTTGGCCCCAAAAAAACAGTACTAGGAAAAATAAACTCATTTGCTTATTCATAGTCAATTTATCGATATTTTGTTTCGATAAGTTAAGAAAGGAATATTTAAATGATAAAACTAGTAAGTTCTTTCCTCTTTTTTATTTTTATAAGTACTTGTGCTTATGGACTTGTACCTCTAGAAGGACTTATTTTAGGGCAGGTTGATATCAAGAAACAGTTTGATCCTTATCAAAATGCCTTGAGCTATTCACAATCGCAAGTTAATGAGGACCAGAAGGAGCTTGAAAAAATTGAAAAATATAAGGCCCTTTTTTGGCAAGGAAGCCAAATCAAAAATAGATGTGATATCTATCAAAAATCTGAATATAAAACTCAATGGGAAGAAAACCAAGCCGTTCGTTCGATTATTGCCCAGTTACAGTATTTAGGTCTTGATAGGAGTGTCAAGGCGATTGCAGCCTATGCTAGAAAATTAGAGTTTTCGGATAATAAGTATCACAAATTTGTTCAAAGACTGATGCAAGATACTTGTAGTGAGAACATAAGTGTTTATTCATTGAATTTATTGCGTAAAAACTTTGAGTTTCAATGGAAAAATTCTTCCAATGACTTTTTACCATCAGTTTCGAATAATCCTTTTTTTTCAAAAAATTTTAAACGCAGACATAATACCTCTGAAGTGATCAATAAAGAATTTAATTATACACTCAGAAACTTTCGAGCTTTTTGTTCTTGGAATGGGGATATTGATGATTTTCGTATGTTGGTTCCTTACTTAAAAAATCCTTTTATTATGAGCTATGTGTTTAATCAACTTTCTCATAAAGAACTCGTTTTTAATGAGGACTTACAAAAACTTATTTTACAAAAGGGCCAAACTCATAGAGTTCAGGTCGCTTGTGAAGATATGATCTGTCGGAGAAGAAATAAAGAAGATTTTGAGAGAATTTTTCCTCGCATGGTGGGAAGCTATAAATTTGAGGATGATCTGGAGCGTTTGTATTGTGAAAAATTTTATTCTGCTAGATATAAGCAAAAGAAAACCAATCCAAAGGTGCAAAAGTGGATTGAAGAACAGGCTTACGCCGAATCTAAAATTGAAGCGATGCAATTTTTTGCCCTGTTAACTAAGGTTCCTGATCCTATGATTGCTAGTGATCAATTTTCTGGTCTTGTTCAAACCTTTGAACATTCGATAAAGGCAAGGTGGGATTTATGGGCCCAAAAAAGTTTAGAAAGCTTTGACAAAGATCAATTGTATGAAGAGCCTTTAGAATTGACCCTGGTCGAGAATTCTAATGTTGAGCAAATTAAGTCTGGAGTTTTTCAGGTAGAGTTTAATATAGGTTTGAGTGAGGTGGATAAAGTGTTGGAAGATATTGATAAAATAGACGCCAGTTTTTATTTAAGTTTTCCTTGGAATTATTTTGCTTCTATCAAAAAAAGAATTCATTTACTTTCAAATCGTGTTCAAAAAAATGAGATAAAAAAAATTGAAGAGAGATTTTATGATAAAATTACACATCAACTTAAAAATCGCCAAAGACTGTTACATTTGCCAATTTGGAATCGGCAGTTTGCCCAAATTATAGGCGATGAGATTCTTCGCCAAATTAATATCTATTCAGGTGAAAAAATGAATCTTTTAAGTCAACAAAAATTGAAAATACCAGTTAAGTTAAAATTTGGAGTTTTTGCCTTGCGCTATATTAGGCAAAAGAATAAGTTTGAACAAAAAACTCAAAAGACATTGACTTTTAAATAAGATATACCATCTTATAAATCATGAGCTCTAAAAATAAAAAAAATAAAGAAATAGAAGTCGAGGTCCTAGAAGCCGAGGATAAGTTAGCCGATGATACTATTGAAGAAGATGATCAAGACGATTTTATCGATCTTGATGAACTGGAAAAAGCCTCTCAAATAGAAATTATTCAGGATCTCTTGCCTGCTGTCGCAGCAGGAAAAGATTTAGTTCCAACTAAAAATAAGTCAACCGAACCCCTCTATCAATATATACAAGAAATCTCTCGCTATAAATTGTTATCTCAAGAGGAGGAGAAAGAGTTAGTCGCCAAGTTACATGAAACTGGTGATATCGACGTTGCAAAAAAATTGGTTATGGCCAATTTACGTTTAGTAGTCAAAATTGCTTTAGAATATAAAAGTGCTTATAAGAACGTGATGGATTTAATTCAAGAAGGTAATATGGGCTTGATGAAAGCCGTATCTAAGTATAATCCGGAAAAAGGTGCAAAGCTCTCTTATTATGCCAGTTGGTGGATAAAGTCTTATATTTTGAAATTTATTTTAGATAATTTTCGTCTTATTAAAATTGGAACAACTGCTGAGCAAAAAAAACTTTTTTATAATCTTATGCGTGAAAAAGAGAGATTAATGAGCCAGGGAATAGAGCCAGAAGTGAAGCTGATTTCTGAAAATTTAGGTGTTTCTCAAAAATCTGTGCGTGAAATGAACTTACGCCTCAGCTCTAAGGGCTCAGAGGTGAGTATAGATACTCCAATCGGGGATAATCAGAGTGGAGGGACGGGCACTCTTTCAGATCTTTTAGAGTCTGATGAGCAAGATATTGAAGCGGCTTTGGCCCACCAACAAGGACTTAAATTATTGGAAGATAATCTTGAAAATTTTGTCAAAGACCTCAAGCCTCGAGATCAAGAAATCTTTAAAAAACGGCTACTTAGTGAGGTCCCACCTTCCTTGCAAAGTATTGCTGACGACTACGGAGTGTCTCGTGAAAGAATTCGCCAGATTGAAGCACGTTTACTTGATAAATTAAAGGTTTACATGTCTGAATTTATTCGATAAATAACACTGTCTTTTAAAATAGAATAATCTTTATCTAGGTTTCAAAATAATTTGTGACTTGGTTTAGATCGTAAGGAGAAAACATGTTAACAAAAGAAAGAACAGCTGAACTTGTAAACAAATTTGGCGGATCGGAAAAGAACTCTGGTAAAACTGAAGTTCAAGTAGCAATCATTACGGAAAGAATTAATTATCTTTCAAACCATTTTGCAGATCATAAATTAGACTTTCATTCTAAAAGAGGTTTAATGAAATTGATTGGACGCAGAAGAAGATTGTTAAAATATCTTAATGGAAAGTCTCCAGAAAGATATAAAGCGGTTATTAAAGAGCTAGGCTTAAGAAAGTAATAAGAAAAGGGAGCGTTAAGCTCCCTTTTTTATTTAAAAAACGATAAAGTTTTTATAGAATTTATATAGAATGGAGTTCGTAAAGAGTGAGTTTAAGGGATAAATAAATAAATTAAACCATAAGAGATTTAGTTTTTTTATTTATCTTTTAAAACTGCCTTTCGAGCTCCTAAAATTAATTTATTTAGGAGATGTTTATGTTAAACAACAAAAAAGAATTCACGTTTAATTACGGTGGACAAGAAGTAACAATTGAAACAGGAAGACTTGCAAAGCAAGCAGATGGAGCAGTCCTTGTGACTTCTGGGAATTCGCAAGTTTTAGTGACTGTTTGTAGCGCAAGAACAGTTAAAGATGGTCAAGATTTCTTTCCGCTTATGGTTGATTATAAGGAAAAGTTTACTGCTGCAGGTAAGTTCTTAGGTGGATTTATGAAGCGTGAGGGTAGACCTTCTACGGATGAAATTTTACTCATGAGAATGATTGATAGACCTTTAAGACCTCTTTTTCCGGAAGGCTACATGACTGAAACAATTGTGATGGCCCAAGTTGTTTCTTATGATGAAAAAGTTGACCCTGAGGTATTAGCAGGACTTGGAACAGCGGCTGCTTTAGAAATTTCGGATATTCCTTTTGCCGGACCAATTGGTTTTTGTAAAGTAGGTAAGATTGATGGAAAATTAGTTTTAAATCCACATCGAGAGCAATGGGAAAATTCTGATGTCGAGCTTGTTATTGCTGCTTCAAAAGAAGCGATTATGATGGTTGAAGGGGAAGCAAATGAAGTCTCTGAAGCAGATATGATGGAGGCCCTTCAGTTTGGACACGAACAAATTAAAGATTTTTGTGATGTTTTAACTAAAATGCGCAAGGAAGTTGGCAAAGAAAAAAGAGAATGGAAAACAGCTGCTGCGAATGAAACTCTTATGAAAAAAGTCGAAGATTATTCTGCAGACGCCAGAGCTTGTTTAAATATTGAGGATAAACAATTACGCTCAAGGGCCATTAGCGATCTTAATGATAAAGTAAAAGAAGCCATCAAAGAAAACCCAAGTGCATTTGGTCTTGATAATGCTGATGAAGCCGGTAAAGAAGCTTATAAAGGAGTTGATGAACTTCTGTATAAGATGATGCGAAATGATATTATGAAAGAGAAAAAACGTATCGCTGGAAGAGGCTTAACTGAGGTTCGTGAAATCGAAACTGAAACGTCAGTACTTAAATCACCTCATGGGTCTTCTCTTTTTACAAGAGGGGAAACTCAAGTTATGGCCACTGTTACTATTGGTGGTAAAGAGGGTGAGCAAATGAAAGACTCTATTTATGGTCTTTCTTATCAGAACTTTTATTTACATTATACATTTGCCCCTTATTCCGTTGGTGAGGCGAGAGGTTATAGAGGTGTTGGAAGACGTGAAGTTGGACATGGAAACCTTGCTGAAAGAGCGCTTAAAAAAATGATGCCAAAAGAATACCCTTATACTGTTCGTGTGACATGTGAGGTTACGGAGTCTAATGGATCTTCATCAATGGGCTCTGTATGTTCAGGTTCTATGGCACTAATGGATGCAGGAATTCCTTTACAAAAACCAGTTGCAGGGGTTGCAATGGGACTTATTAAAGAGGGTGATGATTTTACTATTCTTACAGATATTTTAGGTGATGAAGATCATCTAGGTGATATGGACTTTAAAGTCGCTGGAACAACAGAGGGGATCACTGCCATACAAATGGATATTAAGATTACAGGAATTACTAACGAGATCTTTACAAAAGCTATGGATCAAGCAAAAGAAGGAAGACTGCATATCTTAGGTGAAATGGCGAAAACGATTTCTGCTCCTAGGCCAAGCTTTAAAGATGGTGTTCCTACAATTCAAACATTAAATATTAAACCAGATAAAATTGGTGTTCTTATTGGCCCAGGTGGAAAAAATATTAAGGCCATTCAAGAAAAATATGATGTTTCAATTGAGATTACTGAAGAAGGACTAGTTAAAGTTTTAGGAACAAGCTCAGAAGTTTTAGATGAAGTTTGTATGCTTATAGATTTACAGATTAATGGACCTAAAAAGGACTCTGAGTATGAGGCCAAGGTTGTGACTATTAAAGAATATGGAGCCTTTGTTGATATTGCTGATGGAGTTTCTGGTCTTGTTCATGTGTCTGAAATGGCCAAGGAGAGAGTTAAAGACCCTAATGATTATGTATCTGAGGGTGATATAATTAAAGTTAAAGTTGTAGATATTGATCGATTTGGAAAAATTAAGCTATCAGCTAAAGCAATTGAGCCATTAGTAAATAAAAATCCTAAGGCGAATAATTCTAAAAAAGAAGAAGCTAAACAGGATAATGCTTAAGAAAACCCATTTTAAAACATTTAATACAATAAAAAAGGGACCTATTTATAGGTCTCTTTTTAGTAATGGAGCTGGATTTATATTCCATCAAGCAGAAAGTTATAAAACAGCACATGTGAGTTTAAATTTTCTAGCGGGCTCTATGTTTGAAAATGAAAAAGAATACGGTCTGGCCCATTTGGTAGAGCATTTGCTTTTTAAAGATAAAAAGAACTCTAAGATTAGAGAATTAGAGATGTTAGGCGCCGATGTTAATGCTTATACATATAAAGAAAATATTTGTGTTGAATTAACATGTCTAGGGCGAAAGTTGGAACAAATATTACCGGCTTTTTTGACTCATTTTCTTTGTTTTCACTTTTCTGAAGAAGAATTTGAGCGTGAAAAAAAAACGGTCATTCAAGAACTTCATGAGGATAAAGATGATCATGAAACACAAGGCATTGAAATGCTTTTTGAAAAAAACTTCTCTAAAGATATAGGACATCCTGTTGGGGGGAATGAGAAGAGGCTTCGAAAGTTTACTGTACAAGATGCTCAAAATTTTTATAAGAAACATTTTATACCTCAAAAGATGTTTCTTACAATTGTTGGTGGAGAGATTGATAAACACAGACTAGAAAAAATTTATAAAAATGCGCTCGAAAAATACACTTCTTCTTTGCAACGTCAGCCTTTTCGGTTACGCGGATATAAAACAAAACAAGCAATTAAGACTTTTAGGAGTACACGAAAACGCGCTATGGAATCGGCCATTGTATTTTATGCATTTGATGGCCCAAAAATTGATGCTGATGATTATTATGATTATGTTGTTTTAGATCAAATATTATTTGATGGTCTCTCTTCACTTTTTTTTGTTGAGTTTAGAGAAAAATCTTCGCTTATTTATGGGCTAGATTCTGCTTTAAACTCTTTTGCTAAAGCAGGTAGCTATATTATGATTTTTAACACTCAAAATCAGCGAGTTTCTTTGCTTGATAAAAAAGTGCATAAAGTTTTAAATGACTTAATATTAAAGCCTTTAGCGGAAGATAAAATTAGACACGTCAAAACAAAAATATTAGACCATTGGGAGAGTTCTTTTGATAGCTTAATAGAGCGAACTGAATTTCTGGTGGATAACGAGTTTTATCAAAGACATGATCTAAGTATTGGGGAAATGGAAAAAAAACTTAATAAGGTTAGTGGCCATTCAATTCAAAAATTATTAAAAAGAATTTATCAAAAAAATGAGTATTCTAAGTTAGTATTTTTAAAAAAATAAAGGGTATAAGTATGAGTGAAATTAAAATTAAATTATTAGATCATTATGATCAAAACTTACCTCTACCTCAATACGAGACAACCGATGCAGCAGGGGCCGATATTCGTGCTTGTTTAGAGAATCGAGATACAATCATTATTAAGCCAGGGCAAAGGGTTCTTATTCCTACGGGGTTAAGTTTTGAAATTGCGTCCGGGCATGAAGTCCAGGTTCGCCCTCGATCAGGTCTTTCTTTAAAAACGAATTTATTGGTGGTGAATTCTCCTGGAACTATTGATGCCGATTATCGTGGGGAAGTAAAGGTTATTTTAGGAAATTTTGGGCAAACAGATGAAGTCATTCATCATGGTGATAGAATTGCTCAGATTGTTTTGGCGCCTATTACTCAAGCAAAATTTTTAGTGAGTGATAAATTAAGTCAAACCAGTAGGGGAAGTGGAGGATTTGGCTCCACGGGAACAAAATAAGGAAAAAATATGGATTTAAAAGTTAAATATGACCACGTTACAAGTAAAGATGAAGCTTATAAGGCCGTAAAGCAGGCCATTACCCCGGAATTATTGGCGAAATTTCAGGTAAAAGCCGAACTCGATTATCAACCAGATCTTATTAAGGCCAAGGGGAAAGGTTTTGAGTTGGAAATGTTTTTTACTCCTGAAGCTTGTGAAGTCAAAATAAATCTATCATTTTTACTCAAGCCTTTGAAAGGCAAGGTATTGGAAGGTATAGATAAACAATTAAAAAGAGTTGTGTAGGGTTGGTTATTTATGCATAAGGTTACTGTTTTACCATATAACGAAACTATTGAAGTTTCTGATAAGTCAAATCTTAGAGATTCATTAGATAGGGCCGGATATACAGTGAAGTCAACTTGTGGAGGATGCGCAACATGTGGTTTATGTGTTGTTGTTTTAGAGACAGGTGAAGATAATATTAGTGATATTGCTTTTGAGGAAAAACAACTCCTTGGGAATGTTTTTCATTTAACTAAAGAAAGGCTTTCTTGTCAGGTTGATATCTTAGGAGATATTACGGTAGATATTTCAGCACACTTGCCAGTAAAAAAAGTAACTAAAAGAAGAACTAAGCAGCAGGCAGAGTCAATTATCCAAGAGCGGAAAGAAAAGGCTAAAGACAGACCTAAAAAACAAGGTGGATTTCGCAGACCTAAGCCTTTTAAAACAAATAAAGAAGATTCATAATGAATAATTTAAATAGCTCTCCCAGAAAACTCTCAATTTTTCCTTCTCAAATAAAGTATATTGTCTGGAATGAAGCTTGTGAGAGATATTCTTATTATGGAATGCGCTCTATTCTAGTTATTTTTCTTGTCAGTTACTTAGGACTTGAAAAATTTGAAGCAACTTCTGATTATCATTTGTTTGCTGGGGCTTGCTATCTTTTTCCTTTATTGGGAGCCTATATTTCAGATAGATTTTGGGGAAAATATAAGACTATTCTTTACCTTTCTATTGTCTATTGTCTTGGACATCTTTTCTTAGCTATTTTTGAAAATAATTTGACTGGTTTTTATATTGGATTGGGTCTTATTGCCTTGGGCTCAGGGGGAATTAAACCGTGTGTTTCAGCCCATGTAGGAGATCAATTTAAACCAAGTCAAAAAGCATCACTGCAAAAAGTCTTTGATCTTTTTTATTTTATGATAAATTTTGGTTCAACTTTTTCTACTATGATTACACCGTGGACTTTAAAGGCTTACGGGCCCGGTATTGCTTTTGGTATTCCAGGGATCTTGATGGCCATTGCGACGTTTATTTTTTGGCTCGGTCGCAATGAGTATGTTCATATCCCTCCGACGGGAGCAAATCCTCACGGGACGGGGAGAGTTCTTTTATCCGCTCTAAAGAACTTTCAATTTTCTAAAGGTATTCTTAGTGGTGCTTATGTGGAACACCCTAAGCAAGCTGTGGATGATGTTAAGGCAGCTTTTGAAGTGGGAAAAATCTTTATTGCTATAACAATTTTTTGGGCATTATTTGATCAACATGGTTCTTCATGGGTTTTACAAGCAAAGGAGATGAATCTTGTTGTCGATATCTTTGGCCATCAAACAACTTTGCTTCCTTCACAAATTCCCGCACTTAATCCCATTATGGTAATGGTTCTTATTCCTTTTTTTACTTTTGGAATTTATCCTTTATTAGAAAAAATTTTTAAGACAGAAATGTCACCATTAAAAAGAATGGGAAGCGGGATGTTTGTCGCAGCTTTTTCTTTTGTTTTTGTAGCGATTTATCAGTATATGCTTGATGATGGAAATCAAATCTCTGTACTTTGGCAAATTATTCCTTTTTTAGTCATTACTATGGCCGAGGTTATGATTTCGATAACAGGTCTTCAGTTTGCTTATACTCAGGCCCCTCGCTCTATGAAATCTACAATTATGTCGATGTGGTTGTTAACAGTGTTTTTTGGAAATATGATTACGGCCTATATCGCTAAGATTAATATTTTTGAGGGAGGACATTTTTTTATGTTCTTTGCCATTCTTATGGGAGTCTTTGCTATTTTCTTTGTTTGGATAGCTCGAAACTATCAAATGAAAGATTATATGGAAAAATAATTTTGTCCTTTTAATAATCGTTACGCTGTCGGCTATAAAGATTGTCCCGGAAAGGCCAATTCAATCCCATGCCAGACTTCTCCTGCATCTTCACAATCTTCTTGGTTGAAATAACTTCTATCACTACAGAAGTCTCTTTTCCATTCTCCACCATTGTCTTCACAGTCTTCTTCGTCTGTATAAGCAGTTAAGTCTCTTGCACAAAAACCTATATCACCATAGACTGCTCCCGAGGCATATCCATACCAAGTATAAGTCGCAGCTGTACATGTTGCTTCTGTGGTATAAATAGGTAGTTTTTCAAAACAATAGCCGTATTTCATTAGAGTACATTGATTATTGGTAAAAAGAGGATCTAAGCCACTTCCATCACCATCATAGTCATTACTTGAGTTATAATCATAATCAGAGAATAAATCATCCCAGTCATTTAAATCATTCCATGGTTCACCAGGAGCTTGGTCTCCAGAACTATCCATATAAGGATTTGTTTGATTGATATCACTTAGTCTTGCTAAATATGGATTTGTAGAAGAGAAGTCTTTATCCCAATCTCTTATAAAAATTCTAATTTGGGCCTTGACATCTCTGGCCTGATCTAAACAATAAAGAGCATAATATGGAGTTACAGTATTTACAGAATTTGAATAATAAGCTGCACCTTTAAAAGGATGATCAGCACTTACGGTATAGTCCATTTTTCCATCGCCGTTATCATCGACTTCATATTCTTTAAATGCAGATCTTTCTGGCATGTCTTCAACTTCATGACCTATGAGGTCAGTAAGAGAGGTATCAAATTGAGCATTAGTCTTTGTGTTACTTGTACTACTACAAACACGAGAAAAATTGGCAATAAATTGATTTGAGCTGTAGTTTAAACCTTTTGGTGCAGAAACAGTTATGTCATGAGAGAAAGAATTTAGTTCCAAGTTTTGATAAATGACTCCAGTATATTTATGATCACTAATGACTTCATTAACTGGCCCTTGAATACAAGCCGATTTTTTCCCACCACATTCTTCTGTAAATTTCTCTTCAAAACTTATTGAGGGTAATTCACTAACAGCAGAAGAATCACAAACTCTTATCGTCGACCAGCTTCCCCCATTGGCTATACATGATGTTTCTGTTGTATAGGTCGCATCGCTACATAGCCCCGTTGTAGAAGAAGTGATTTTGATGGTCTGAACCGTTATTTTCCCTTCATCACAATTTGGACCAGCTTTGGGTTTTTGGTTTGTATAATCAAAACGACAAGTAAATTTATCTGGTTCAGTGACTTCACCATGAAAAATATAATTTGAATCATAAGGATTAGCACTATTATAAGTGTAATAAGGATCAATGGTCATCCCTGTGTTAATGAGGGTTGTATTAATTCCTCTAAAAACCTTATTACAAGCTTTTACGACTCCATTACCTTGACATTCACTATCACATTCAACTCGATAGAGTTCATAATTAGACTCACCTGTTGGATATTGGAGGAATTTAAAAGGTTCATATTTCACATATTCACATAGATTTTGATCAACCTGAACTTCAAATTGTGCCCCACTAAAATATAAGTCATATTCTTGAGCATCGATAATACAATCAATGGCCGAGGCTGGGTCTGTTTTATCATAATTGTCTGAACTAAAGCCTAAAGTAGGTGAGTCTAATTCACAAGCTTCTTGTAAAGATCCTGCTTTGTGTAAAAGATATGATAATGAGCTATCCATTTTATTGACGACTCTAATCGACTTATTGACATATTTACTGCGCTCAGACCCTGTCTCTTCAGAAAGGGTTTCACTTTTTTTGACTTCTTCAGATATCTCTTCAGTACAAGCTGAAGCTGTAATAATAAGTAAAAGACATAGCATGTGTTTTAGATTTAATCTCATAAAATACCCTAAATTTTATTTCATCCAATAATCTTTTCGGTCTTTTAAAATTAAATATTTAGTATTGAACTTAATTTAATTTTAACATTAAAGGTGACTGGAAGGGTCGGGATAAGGTGGGAAATAAAGGCTTCTGTGCTAATTTGTTGTTATTTCGTGTAAAAATTAGATATCATAAGGCCATGGATATTTTTTGTCGTATAGTTAAAATCTCTAGTGCCAAGTATTTGTGTCTTTTTTGCCTCATATTTCTAAGTGTTGAAGCCTTAGCTGCTAGGTGGGCAGTTGTTGGAGTCAGTCGAGCTAAAATTTATTCTGATGTAAAAATGACAAAAGTCATTGGATATGTAGGAAAAGGAAAAAAGGTTAGAGTAGGAGAAAAGGCTAAAAATAATGGATTACTTCTGCCTATGCTTTTAAAGAATCGTGTCGTTTATATCGAGGTGAGTAGTTTAAGCGAGCAAACAGATAAGGAAAAACAAAGTTTAAAAACAGTGGCCAAAAGGTACTTGGATAAAATTAATCAGAAAAAAGAAATAAGACGAGTTGGTGTATATACGGGACTCTTTTATGGTCTTTTGTTTCGTAATGATTTTTCAGATGAGTTAGGACAGAATTTAATATTTACCAGCTTTGGGCTTAGAGGTTATTATCGTAGTTTAGAAGAATTTAAAGGTTATAGGATAACAACAGAATACATGTCTGCTGAAAAGGATGAAGCGCAGTTAAGTATACCCTTGTTAGAGTTTTCTTTTTTACTTAAAGAAGTATCCTATGACAAATATAAATTTGATCTTTATTTTGGCCCTTTGATGACTCCTTACGTGGAGTATGTTCAAGGTGAAGACTTTAAGATTACAGGGCAAGCATTAGGTGCGATTGTATCAGCAGAGTTAAAGCGAAAATTAAAAGAAAATTATACACTTCATTTGGATGCAAGTTATCAAGCGCTTACATTTTATAATATGGAATTGCCGGCTAATGGTTTGTATCCTAAAGAGTTTGAGCCTATTTTAAATGGGTTTAAGCTTTCTGCATCAATTACTTATAGTTATTAATCAGAATAAGCATAAATAATATCTACGATTTCTATTCTAGGAAATATTAAGGAGCGCAAAGCTTTAAGGGCAATTGCATTAAGTTTTATTTCATGACGATATAGTTGTTTTAATTTATCATGTTGTATTTTATCAATTTGTGAGTTGACTTTTTGACCTATGAGCCTTTCTAGACGCATAAGAAATAAGATTCGATGGTCTTCGAGATAACTAGGAAGTTTGTCCTTCAAAGCATCAAGTTGTTGGTGGAGATAAGTCAATTCTCTTTTGTCTGTCTCATAAATATATTGAGTAATAAGAAAGAAAAATTTTGCAATATAAACTTCAGAGTAATTGGAAAGATATTCAATTGCCATTTGGATTTCATGGTAAGCTTCTGTGATGTTTCCTAAATCGAGTAAGGATTGGTATGTTGCAAGCTTTCTTTGTCCGATTATGTAGTTACTTTTTCGTTTTGTTTTTTTAGTATGTTCATGCATTTGAAAATCTTGAAAAATTTTAGCGAAATGGACATAATGCCCTTCAAAATATTTCGGCGTATTTCCACAGACAAATAGAGAACTTTTTTTAGATAATTCGAAGCTACAAAGTTGTATACTACTTGGGGTTAGCGCTGATAAATTCCAATTTTTAGCCGTTTTATTTTTTGATTTTTTTTGTTTCCCAAGAATTTTTATCGTATCCATCATTAAGTCATCACTGGTTTGGGAGTGAAAACCATGAAATTGATTTTTAACTTCAGTTCTTCTCATTTGGCATTGATGAATATTTCCATAAGGCTGAATGGATTCAAGCTCGTTTTGTTTAAGTAGAGGACGATTATTAAAATAAAGATAATTATGGTCCGTTAAATCAAATTTTTCTTGAAAGACTTCATTGCCCTGGATATCAATAGAGGCAACTTCAGCATTTTGATCACAAAGGTATAATCCCCAATAACTTATACTTTTGGTTTTTTTTACTAATTTAATTGCTTCTCGTATATTTGAACACTGATTCATAATTTGATTGGCAATGAGAAATATTGAGTTTCCTTCTAAGTCAAAGAATTTTCCGTGTTTGTAATGGAGGGCCAAAGAAAGGCCTTTTTCATTCATAGCACTTAGTGCGGGAAAGGGCATTCCTGTGGTTGAGTAGGCAAATGTTTTGTATCGATCATTAAAATCATAAAAGACACTTCTTTCGTATTTTTCAAAAGGACCACTTAAAGCATAATCAAGTATTCGAGTATGAACAATTTCTTGAGTTGAGCTGTTGTGGGTAAATAACGAAGAACACCCTGGAATAATCGAAATAAGGGGAGGAACCCATTTATTAAATGAGGCCACAATTTCAGGTAATAATAAAGCGAATAGGACATCATTAAGGCTTCGTTCGAGTCCTTCCGCATAAGCTTTTAATTCATTTATATTGTGGGGTTGACGTTTCACAAGAAGTTGACGGCTTAGCTCAGTTGTTATCTTGATAATTTTGGCCATGTTTGGACTTCGCGCACACAACATTGAACTCTGTTGATACATCTGTGCATAGGAATATTTATCCTTTTTCCCCAAAATATAAAAGTTTTCTTGAGGGTCGCCGAGAAGATGAATATGTTCGTGTGACTTTGTCATAACTTAATATATTATAGAGGATCAACTTTTATGAAACAATCTTTTTTAAACAATGAAGCTTTAATAGTTGTTTGTCTTTTTTTAAGTGTCTTGAGAATATATTTAGAAGTCATTGGATTTAACTTTAACCAACTTCCCTTAACAAAAAAGTTTCAAATTGATCAAACTAAATTTCATCGTTACGGGTTTTACCTCAGTGTAGGTTATTTTATACTCTTTGCTCCTGGATATCTGTTAAGCTAAGTAATACTCAACTGTTTTGTTAAGTTCTGTTGTTTCAACTGAAGGAAAAGTTTTTTCTTTGAGATTTTGGATATTATCTTTGGTCGACCTAATATAAATTTTTATATCAGCTAAATTATTCTTTTTGGCCAATTCATTAAGTTGGTAAAATTTGGTGATAAAATGAGAATCTTGTTTAGAAGTAAGATTGAATATGTTTTGATATTTAAGAGATTGCCAAACTTTCCAAGGATCGCTATGAGGATGACAGAGTCGTTTCAAGGTTAGATAAATAACTGGGTCTGACTCAAAACCATCACCCATTAAGATGATCTCATTGGCAAAGCCGCACATAAGTAAGATATCAACAAGTTGATTGAGTTTATAAAACCCTTGTTTTTTAATATCTTTTGTTGTGAGAAGACCATCAAATAATGATATAAAGTGTCGGTAGTCTTTTAAAAATATATTACTAGCATAGATTTCATTTTGATAAAGCCAATTTCTAATAGCGTTTTCATAAAAATGTGGTGATGCTGAGAGAATAAAGGGTTGAAACTCCTGGTTGATATATGACTTGAGTAAGGTGATACTTTTTTCCACACTGGGGAAGTAGCTCAGCGGCTTATTGAGAGAATAATACATCTCTTTAGGTGTGGAATATCTTGTATCAACTAATGTTTTATCAAAGTCAGATATAATAATTTTTTTAGGATGAGATATGGCCATGGGAATAAAGCTTCCGAGATGAAATTCTACGCCTTTTATGTGGCGTGTTTCATAAATATTAAGATGCGTTATTTGTTGTTGGTTAAGGTATCTTGGAATTTTTAGCTCGAATTTACCATAATTATCCGAGTCAAATTCTTTAGAGTAAAGAATATCTTGGTCGGCCGAAAAACCGATAATCTTAATCCGAAATAGCTCTTTACTAAAAAGACGAATACTTTGAATTGGACTTTGCTCATTTTTAAGTTCTGAGTTAAGTTCAACTGATGATTTTGTGAGTGAAGCTCGAATTGATATACGATCGTCACTAGATATTGCAGAAAAGTTTACAAGCAAGGGCCTATTCATGCTAAGATTGTAACTAAAATACTAATTTTTGGAAACAAGATAATCAAAAAGAGGATAAGACAGATGTTGGAGATGAAATTAATTGTGCATGGAAGAGTTCAAGGGGTTGGTTATAGATATAGCATAATTGAAAATATCGAGTCTCATCAAACAATGGTTCGTGGCTATGTTTATAATATGCCTACGGGGGCGGTTGAAATCGTTGCACAAGGTGATATAGAAGCTTTGAAGGATATTAGGCGCTTTGCATCTCAAGGATCCAAAAATAGTGTTGTAAGAGAGATAGAGGAAGTTATCCATGAAATTTCAGAATACTCTTATGATTCTTTTGAAATAAAAGTTTGAATAAAATTATAAATTGACCTCATATGGATGATAGAGAAAACTCAAACTTAGTAACGAACATCAGGAGTGCTTTAAAAAGGGATTTTCTTGAGGCGCTAGTGAGCAGTGATGTACAAAGTAAACAATTTTCAAATTTGAAATAAGCTTTTCTGTTCAGACATCTAGAAATTATAAATAATTACAAAATCATAGCTTCTGTCTGTGAGTTTGAGTTTTCTCTTCTATCCTCACCGTAGTGGGGTGGCCAATAAAATCGCATTAAGCAAATTTTATATTATAGGTAAGAATTCCGTCTGCATAAGTTTTTTCGATGGTTTTAGGGTCAACAATATACTCTACAGGAATTTTGGTGGTATAAGTCTCAGCTTTTTTAACTGTTTGTTTTGTTCCTGTGTCATTTTGAGTCGTAAAGTCGTAATTTCTATCTAGGCTCAAACGCAATTCTCGTTGTTGCCCTACGAGATTGACATGATCAGCTTCTCTAGGTGGGATTTCAAGTTGTATTCTATAGCCATTTTGTTCTTCATTCATTTCAACTTTAGGTGCAAGTTTTGTATGGTGATAAAAAGGATCTTCGTTGAGATCAATTTCTTTTTTAGCTTGAGTTTTAAGCATTTCACGAACTCGATTAACAATTTGTTCTTTATTTTTTAAGAGTTTTTGAAGATAAGCTTCATTTTTTTTAAATGTTTGAGAATATTTTTCTTCTTGGCTTTGCTTTAAATTATTTATTTTCTTATTATAAGTTGTAGATATTTTCTCTGTTTGATCTTTATAGATATCTTGTCTTGTTTTAATTTTCTTTTGATGTTTTCTTTCTTCTGCAACCAGCTGATCATTATTTGTTTTTCTTTGGTTGATTAAAGCCATTTGAAATTTATTTTCTTGAGCGATTTGTTGTTTATCAAAAAGGGCTTTTTCAGTTTCAAATTTTGTGGCTTTTGTGCTGCGAAGTTGGGCCATATTGGCATTGGATTCAGTTTTTACGGCTTGTTCTTTTTGCCGGATACGGCGTTGAAGCTTTTCAAGTTGAATTTGTGCTTGATGATCCATATCCTGGATTTTGAGTTCATTTTTAAGTTTTTGCTTTTGGGCCTTATCTTCAAAGTTTAATTTAATATCTTGTATTCTTTTTTCTTTTTGGGCCTGAATATTCTCTTTTTCTTTGGCAACAGTTTCTTTTACTGATTCAAGTGAGTTTTTTAACTTTGTATAGGTTTGCTCATTTTGCTTAACTTGTTTTGCCAAGTCTCTTTGATGTTCATTATGAAGTTGAGCTTTTTCTTGTTGTTGTTGAAATCTCAGTTGTTGTTTTAAGTTTTGATGTTTTAATTTCAATTTTTCAATTGCATTGGAATGCTCTGAACTGAGTCTTTTAAGTTCATTTTTATGTTGAGTTGTAAGATCTTTTTTGGCCAAACTTTTTACAGAACTCATGGTGTTTCCTCAGCATTGAGTTCTTCGTAAGGTGATTTACAAATCTGTTGATGTGCCGTATGTCCAGGACAAATCCAGGTGCGTAATAAGTCAATTTTTATAAGGCTTGAGCCACCATGATAGGCAAGATAAGCTACAGGATTGAGTGTTGATGTTCTCATAACGGCATTTTGATTGTTATCAGGATTGACTTTATTTTGAATTGAGTATTGATAGACTCGATATTCGGCCAAGGCCATATCATTAATACTGAAGAAACTTAATGTTATTAAAATTAAATATTTCATTGTTTTAGTGGAGATTTTTATTGTCCTTTAAAATTTCATATTCAACCACTTTAAAAAAAGAACGAATAAATTCTTCTCTACTGAGTTTATCCATTCCAAGCAGGGCCGTTTTTTTCTTTTCTAGTGTGTTATGACGAGATAATTGGTTAAAAACATGTTTAACCTTATGATTGGCCTTATTAAAATTAAGATTTTGAGTTTGATCAAATGATTCAAGTAACCATTGAGAAAAAAACAGGGGATAATGGCCTGTTTGGGCCATTTTAAGATAGTTTTTGTAATCTAATTTGGGTGATTCATTTTTTTGCATTTTTCATTCCATCCTAGAATTATTGCTAAATCTATTTTACCTATATCTGAAAGCAAAAACGATTGGGGAAAAATTTCCGAATTTGGTGATGATTCTTATGCACGAAATGATATACTATAAAGATTAAAGGATCGTGTATGCTTAACTCGTTGTATTTCTGTGAGAATTGTCGTCAACTTGTCGCTGATGTTTCTCAATTACATTTTGTTGAAGAGAACTCTGATAGAGGGTTTTGTTGTGAAAACTGTATAATGGAGTTTTATCGTCCTTTTTTATTGGCCTTTGAAAACGAAGAAGAATTATTGCGAGATAAATTGAATTTGTTTGATGAAGATTATGATGACCAACTATCGGAAGAAGGTTTACTCGATCGAGTCCTTATGCAACCTGATGAGAGATGGTTGGATACAAATGAATTAGGTCAAAAATTCTATACGCATATCTTGCGACTCAATAAAGAGGGCATAGCTTTTTATTTTATCGCCATTTGTTCTTATATAGAATCTGGCCCATCATTTGTTTATTATCGCTTGGCCACAAAGCATGAAGATTTATTACAAAAATACAAAAGAGGCGAGAAACTGGATGCACAAGTTTCGTTAGAGGCGAGTGAAGAAGACTCGGTTAAAGATATAACGATAGAGCCTGAGGTGATAGACCTTTTAGAAAGTAAAAAGTCATTATTACTGGCCTGGCTTATGGAGATCAGAAGTGAAGTCGATATTGAGTTTGAGCAATTTCATTTATACGATAAATATCTTTCTGAAACGATTGAAACTCCAGATGAGGTGTATGAATATGAAGATGAAGCAGGAGACACCCTCAATAATTATATAAAGTCATTTAAGATAGATAAGACTGAGTTTTTTTATGTAGTCATTGCTTATCCTTATGAAATAGCAGCAGAAAATAAAATGGCGATCTTACCTATATTGAGCTTTCCCTCCATTGATAAATCACTTTATCCTCATGTGACTTTAGGAAAAAAATTAAATCATACCTTAAAAAACTAGAACTTTATTTGTAAGTATGAGCCTTGATAATTACTAGCAAATTTAGAACATAAACAATTGGCATAGGTATTGGGGTTACCTTGGGAATTATAATAGCATTGTGTATCATAAATAATATTATTCATAAAATGAGACTTGGCACTCATACAGGCCATATAATTATTTAAAGTTGAATATTTTAAGACCATAACACCATTTGTTGGTTCAGATCTATTTTTGGCCAAAGTCATTTCATAAACTTTATTCCCTTCATTATGAACACATTCAGCTATACCTAAATTAAATGAGGTATTATTAGAAAGAATGTGAATGGGGACAAAACAAGTTCCTACGGAGGTATCTGTATTGGCCATTTTTAGTTTAAAGCGCGTTTCATCCTTTGTGCTTTGACATAAGCCAAAGTAGCCAATTTGTCTTTCATAATATTTATAACTTAAACTACAGTCCTCAAAACCAGTGGTTGTATTGTTAGAGTCATCATTATTATCACCACTAGAGTCTTCATTAGAATTATCGCCAGAAGAGTCATCTGAGTTATTATCACCGGGAGATTGATTATTAGGATTGTCTGAAAAATTAAAGCTATCTTGAGAAGCTATATTACCATAGGGATTTCTCGTCCTTTGCGGTCCATCACAGGCCATATAAAAAAATAAACTTAAAATGATAATTATTGTCTTCATATCATCAACCTCATATGATTTCTGATACTTTTATCGGCAAAAATCAGTCTTTACTTAAATTTTGCTGTTTTATTAAGTTGTTCTATGAAAATTCGATAAGATAGCATATATGAGGGCCTGGATTTTGTGGGGAATAATAATTGCGACAATTATTATATCTTCAATGACTATTTTATTTGTAACACCTTATTATGTTTACTATAGGGTGATTAATAATAAGTTGGAGACAAATTGGTTTTCAATCGAGAGATATACTCCTTTATATCATCGGCCTAATGAAAAAGCTCTAAGTCCTCCAACTAAAACAGCAAATGAGCAGTTTTGGCGGAAATTTAATTTTGGTGATTTTTATTTACCGCTGCCGGTAAGAAATCCTTTTTATTTTACAATTCCTAATTTGAAATATTCAAAACAATCTCAACAAACACAGGTTGGGTTGACTTTATTGGATGGAAGTGGTGATAAAATTTTTCATATATACCTCTTACCTCAAAGACCTTTTCCCACTTTATTAAACGCTCAAAAGATTTTTGAGCTTCCTCTAGTTAGGAAAGAAATTACCAAGAAAAATAATGCCCAAATATGGAAAGACCTTTTTACCCGTCAAACTAAAAAATGGGATATTTCGTTTTCTGAAATGTTTTATAATTTATACTTACTAGAATTGAGGTCAAAAATTCTTCCTGCAAATTTAAAAAGTTTTGGTCTGATATCAAATATGCAAAAAGCATTAATCGAACTTTCTTATCCAAATAAAGATTATGAAGCCCAGCTTATTCTTAATCAAAGGGGTGATAAAATATTTTCTTTTATTGTTGTGACAAGAAAAAATAATCAGGAAGCGAAGTTGATCAGACACAAGATGATTAATGAAATTGAATTTGTTCAATCAACACCACAGTTAGCTGATATTATAATTAAAGAATTCAAGGGTTTGAATTATCAAGATCAAATAGATCATGAAGGAATGCTGTATTTATTGTCGGCTTGGAGTCATGACCATTCAAGACGTGAAATTTTAGAAAAAATTATTTTTTATTTAGAAAGAGGACGGCTAAATCAAAAACAACTTGCTCCAGTCTATCAATACTTATTTCAAAGGTATGGGGAAGTTGTGAGCTATCGTGCAGTGAAAAATCTAGATGTTGATAATGAGTTAAAACTTCAAATTAATATGGCCTTAGAAAAACAAAAAGAAGAATCCAATTTGACTCCAAATATAAATATGAAGCCAACACCTCAACCAAGTGTTCAGCAAGAATTTGATCAGATGATAGAAGAGTCTAAAATTCCTAAAATAAAAAAACGAAAAACATTGAGAATCGACTAGTTGATGAAGGCCGTTTTTTGCGATGAGTGGGGTGTCTATAAGTGAGAATGAATTTTCTTTTTTTGATAATAAGTTTCGAATAGCTTAATAAGTGCTTTCGTCAGGTGTTTTTTTAGACTTTGAACCTCTGAAGCCAATAATGTTTTATCTTTTTCATTCATATACAAATCACGAGAAATTTCAATTTGAATATTGTTTAGATTTTTATATTTTGCATTTAAAAATCTAGTAACATGGCCTCCAAAGTAGGGGTTATTAATATTAACAGTAGAGTATGAATGACGAAGTTCATTAGCAATAAAATTGATAAATTCTTTTTCACAGCTTTGACCTTCAATATCACTAAGACAAAAGTCTGGTCTCTTAATATCTTGATGCGGATTAATGGCCAAATGATATTCTTCGGCTTTAGCAGGCATACTGTGTAGGTCTACCAAAGATGCTATTTCCATCTTTTTTTGAAGTTCATAGATAAGGGTTTTTAGCATTTCGTAATAAGGAGAGTAGTATTTTTCTGTTAATGATTCAGCAATTTCTTCTGGTGGGGTCTTAAGTACTATTTGTTTGCCTTTGGAGTTCTTTTTCCAATTTAAAAGGGCCGATTCTTTATCGCGATTAAGATCAATGGCCGTTCTAATAATATTAGACTTTATGACTGTAATTCCAGCTTGCTGGAGATCTTTGATTTGAACAAGTTCATGAACCTTATAGTCAACATCCTGCATAAGATCCCAAGTATTGGAACTTAAATACTGCCTAAATTCTTCTGGAAGCTCTTCTCCTGAATGGGGAATGGATAAGATTCCTTTAAGTTGCCCTTGGGCAGGATACAGCTCAAAAAGAGAATTTTTTATCTTACTATTGATCATTTCTTTCACTCCGTGTAATAAATATCATATTAAAGCTTAATTTGTCCAAAAAACCCTAGGGGCTTACTTGCTAAGAGAGTTATCATGAAATTTCCGGGACGTCGTCACACCAAACATTATTTTCCTGTTACTGAAAAAGGTAGAGCATCACTATCACAGCCTCTACAGAGTAAGTCAGATGTTTATATTGTAGGTATTGATCAACTTTTAGTTGATATTGAAATTGAAGTCACAGATGAGTATTTGAAGTCTTATCAGTTTGATAAAGGACAATCTTTTATCATAGATGATCATTTATGTGAAAAGGTCTACAGTGAGTGTAAAGAAAAGGGTTTAATTAGGGGAGAGTTTCCTGGTGGTGCTGTAGGAAACACATTACATAATTTTGCGGTACTTTCAGATAATGCTTGTTATGCGTTTGGTTCAATCAAGCGACAAATTGAAGTTGGAGATTATGCTTTTAAATACTTAAGTAAGACAAGTGGGTTAGTTGATATGACCTATTTGCAGCCAGCGCAAAAACCGATGGGACGGGCCCTTTGTTTTATTACTCCAGACCTGGAACGAACTTTTGCTATTAGTAAAGGTTGTATGAATGATTTTTCTAGTGAGTACGTTTGTGAGGATATTATAAAAGGTGCAGCAGCCTTGCTTATATCGGCGTATACTTTGCGCTCTAGCGATGAACCTATTTATCATGCAACTATTAAGGCATGTGAATTGGCAAAAAAATTTAATGTTCCTGTTGTGATGTCATTAGGTACAAGTAATTTGGTTGAAGATAAGGTTGATTTTTTAAAAGATTTTTCTAAAAAATATGTAACGGCTTTGGCCATGAATCAAGAAGAGGCCAGGGCCCTAACTGGGCAGGACGATGCACTTTTGGCCTGTGAAATGATTTTGGACTATGTTGATTTGTCCTTAGTTACAGTTGGAAAAAAAGGACTTTATCTTGCTGGTTATACAGATGATGAGCATAAACGAAAAACAAACGAACCTTTAGTAACTAAATCGATAGTTAATTACAATGAGTTTGAATATTCAAGATCCATGCGTAAAAAAGACTGTGTTCAACCGGTCAAAATCTATACTCATATAAATCCATTTAATGGAGGCCCTTTAGCGATTAAAAACACAAATGGTGCCGGAGACGCTGCCTTATCAGCTTTATTACATGATATTTCGGCCAATAATTATCATCAAACCATTGTCCCAAACTCGCCTAAGCATGATACTAATTATTTAACTTACTCTTCAATTTCTCAGGTTAGTAAATATGCTAATAGAGTAAGTTTTGAAGTTTTAATTCAAAATTCGCCTCGTCTTTTTAAAGGTCTGCCAGAAAAAGAAGACTCGTTAGAAGAAGCTTATTGGAGAAAATAATGGTTGCCACAAACCGTTTGGATGCTCTTCTTAACGAATACAAGGGAAATATTTTTGAGTATTTAACCTGTCAATTTGTGGCCAGATATTATGGTGTTGAAAAAGTTTTTCTAGAAAATTTAACTGAGGATATGTTATCTATATTAGAACAACAAGAAAGTTATCTAAGAAATTATTTCCCTTATTTATTAAAAGAGCTTCCTAAACTTGCAGACTTAACTGCAAAAGAGATCAAAAAATATTTAGGAGAAAAAAGTATTTGTAAAGTGAGTTTGTTGGGAAAAGTTTTGGCCAATCAACAAAACTCTCATTTAAAAGAAACTGACTTTATTCTCGAGGAAGATAATGGTCAAATATACCCTGTTTCATTAAAAATTTCTAAATCTGGTGCCTATGTAAACTCAAAAAGTGCGGGGTTAAAGACATTTTTTCTTAAATATTTTAGTCTATTTTCATGTGAGCAAATTCAGCAGCAGTTTAATGAGTTTTGTGATTATCATTACGAAGAAATGGCGATAGCGATGCATGCTGAAGCTGATATTGAGTATGAGCAAGGATTTAAAAATTGGGTCTGCTGTGGAATGGAGGTCTTACCTGGGCAATTAGAAGAGCAATATCGTCATTATCTTTTAGATTATTATACTAAAGTAAATGCCCAGTTACTAAAACTTCTTAAAGAGCTTTATGATAAAGATCAAAAGATTTTTGCTGAATGTTTAAAGGCATTGATTGGTTTTTCTTATGCTGAAATTATTCAGGTGACGGCCTTTTATAAACTTAGAGATGAAGTTTTTGACCATCATTGGGTTCATATTGTAAAAAATGAAGAGTTAAAGGTTTTAGACTTTAAAATGAGAAAAAACAACTTTGATATTCTTCTTCATCATCTGGCGTTACAGATTCGTGTGAAGCCGATGAATACTTTTACAGCGAAAGCTTTTAAAATTAATTGTGCCGTTAAGTACAATTCTACCAGTACTTAGGATCATTATAGTTTTTTTGTTTACTTTGTTGGTTTTCTTTTGGTGTAAAACCTATACAGTCTTGACCGTTATTTGCTTGTTTGACAATAACGCTAGGAATTTGTTGAGATTGAATCTTGTAGGCCCTACACCCTCTTGGGGTTTTTTGATCATAGGTAATATAAAAATGTTTACATTTCATACAGTTAGGTTTCATACGATAATTATCTCGTATTTTTTTTATCAGTAAAAGTGGGAATAGAAATCGTCCTACTCTTAAGTATGACTAAATTTTTGTCAAGTTTTTAGTCTAAGTGCTTATTATTTTGTCATATAAATATTTCATTGGCCCTTAAGTCAGCGAATATCTTTGCTATGATTAGTAAAGATTTAATGCGATATGGCATTAGCTGTGCATTAAATAATACTGACAAATAAGCACATATCTATATTAAAAGATAAGAAAAGGAGATCAGTCGCCCATGAAATCAGAAACTAAAGAAAAACCTTCTAATATAATTGAGGTAAGCTTTAGTTCAAATTATCAAAATCTCTCTCAAGAATTTGGTAAGTCTCAATTTAGAGACCCAGTAGAAGAAATTGGTTTGGACCCCGTTGAAGAGCTGTTGCACGAGTTTGATGACCTGACACAAGATGATTTAAAGGATATCTATTCTTCCGATGAACTGCAGTCGCAAAAGATGTTTCATCAAAAAGCAAAAAAAGATTATCGCTTAAGTGTACAAGATGATTTGATGACAATGTCATCCTTGTTAATTGATCAAATTAAATATCTAAAAGATGATGTAAAGCGACTCAATTATTATCTCAATGAATTGGGAGTGACTAAAGACTAACTCTAGTAATGCCAAGGAAAATCAGAGAAGTTTTTTTCTCGCTTTTCTACAAAGGCATCTCTGCCTTCTTGAGCTTCCTCAGTGCCGTAAGCTAGACGGGTCGCTTCACCGGCAAAAAGTTGCTGACCTACTAGCCCATCATCTAAGAGGTTAAAGCCAAACTTTAACATTCGCATTGCTGTTGGTGATTTTGAGTTCATTTCTTTACTCCAGCGTAAAGCCTCTTCTTCAAGCTCAGCGTGGGGGACAACTTTATTAATCATTCCCATCTCAAAAGCTTCTTGTGCACTATAATTAAAGCCACAAAAGAAAATTTCTCTTGCCCGTTTTTGACCACATTGGCGGGCGAGATAAGCACTACCATAACCTGAATCAAAACTGGCCACATCAGGGTCTGTTTGCTTGAAAATAGCGTGTTCTTTGGAAGCGATAGTCATATCACAGACAACATGTAATGAATGGCCACCACCTACAGCCCAGCCAGGAACAACGGCCATCACAACTTTTGGCATAAATCTAATAAGTCTTTGAACTTCAAGAATATGGAGTCGGCCCAGTTTGGCCGGATTAATTTTATTTTTGTCAGCACCTTCATATTTATAACCATCTTTACCGCGGATTCTTTGATCTCCTCCGGAGCAAAATGCCCATCCACCATCTTTAGGGCTGGGTCCATTGCCAGTGATTAAAACCACTCCCACATCTGATGTCTGGCGGGCATGATCTAGTGCCAAAAAAAGTTCATCTACTGTTTTAGGGCGAAAAGCATTTCTGCACTCTGGGCGATTAAAAGCGATTCTTACTGTACCTTGATCAATTGCCCTATGATAAGTAATGTCTTCAAAATTAAATTCATTAATTTCTTGCCAACGGTCTGGATTAAAAATATCTGATACAGTTTTTGTCATTGATTACTCCAAATTTAACTGGTGAAGGGTAGGTTGGATCAAGAGTATAGTCAAGAAAATTAAAATGGCCAAAGAGTATTTGATGTCTCTTTGGCCAAAAAGCGGAGTGACAAAAAGAAATATTTTTCTTTGTAATGAGATTGTACTGCATTGCATTAATTAAGTATAGTAAAAAGTGAAGAAAACCTTAATTTTCTATTTTTTTATATAATTACAGATGGTTAGAAGGAAATTTTTGACTAGTTAAGACGTCTACTCTTTACAGCATGTTATAATTTAAAATGTTTTCATCAAGGTAGAGCTAGAATGCACAAAAATGTTCTTTTTATAACTTCTCAAACGGATCTATACGAGCTTTCAAGTATTTTTTTAAATAATGGAGAACACTCAGTTCAATGTACTTTGGCCAAAAGTCTTTCGGAAAGTGTGGCCATTTTGGGAAAAGATATTGATTTTGACTTAATTTTTGTCGGTCATCGCGTTTTAAAAGATATGGAAATTAAAAATCTATCTGATGCGCTTATTCCCTATATTAATAGAAATAAGGCCGGAATTTTTGGGACAAACAAAGCTTTTAAAGGGCAAGATTTCGCAAAATATTATAATGAATTAGTCCCTTTATCTAAAATTTTGATTGATATGTATAATTTTTTACAATTAAAACAAAAGGGTACGGCCAATTATATTTCCTTTCCACTTGAGTCTTTATTGCATTTTAAAAGTTATCCTTTTGATTGTTATTTAAAAGTAAAAAAATCTCAGCAAGACTCTTATGTACATTTATTTCGTGAGAATGATGAGATTGATAAGGATGATGTAAAAAAGTTTTGTCACAAAAAAGTTGATCATGTTTATGCTTCGGTTAATAAAATTAATAAAAAAATGGAAATTTTAAAAAATGCTTTACGGGTTCAATCCGACTTAGATGTGATTAATGATCTCCTAAGGATCGTCAGTCATTTAGAGAGTTAATTGCAAAAGAGTCTAGTTTTTACTTTAAACACATCTCGATGACCTCATTAGTTTGTTGTTATATCTTACAAGAGATTAATTTGGATTCAAAGGCAAATCGTCTTAAACTTTGTGCGGCTTCACAGTTTCAAAATTTATTTTTAAAATCAGAACAGGAATTACGTGTGTGCTCTCAAGAGGATTTAGATATCTTTGATCTTAATGCTAGAAAAAGAGTTGAAAGGCATGCTCTTTTAGCAATGAATTTACTGGCGGAAAACCCTTTAATTGACTCAGATGTGTTAAAGATTGTTAAGGAACAGCATGGGGATAAGCGTGGAATTGGTTTTCCCAAAATTATGAACTCGAGTAGTAAGATGTCTTTTGTTTTTCAAACAGTGAGTCTTTTTTGTCAGCAATATCTTATAGAACTTGAGCGAGAAGGCTCAGTCGATCTGATGAAAATAGTTCGTTACGTAGAAGCTCGAGTACCTGATCAAGATGACTTTATTTTAAAGTCTATGAAAAATGTTGCTGTGACTATGGTGAGTTAATTAACTTTGGCCAGCAACTCTGCCAGAACGAGATAGGCTTCGTGTGCAGAGTAGTTAAGTGGGACAATGGCCTTTTTATCTGAAAATTCATCAGTATCTATAAGTTCCGATTTTTTGAATTTATCAAAGGGATCAATTGCAGTTATAAGATCATTGGTTTTATCTAGAATAACAACAGTTGCAGAAGCATTCGCTGTAGCTGTCGCTACTAAAGCAATTGTTCCATTGGCCACACCTTCGTGCCATCCCGTAACTTTTCTGGCCACTTTTGTTGCAGCTCCAAGGGTGAATTTCATTAATCGTTTCCACAGAATACCTCCCGTGATAATTTCTGCAGCGAGAAGACCTGTTCCTTTAAGTGTTTCTGCTCTTTCTAGGCCATTAAGTTCTGTCTTAGAATAACCATAAGGATCAAAAATTTGATCACATTGGGCTTGCTTTTGAGTTCCAGAGCATTCGTGAAATTTATAGATCGTTTTATTTGCTCTTACTTCTTTAACAATTTTGAAAAACTTGTGAGTTTGCTCGTAATCATTCGGAATGAGTAAGGCGCTATAAGCTGTTTGAAGACTTAAAAGGGTAAGAATAAAAAGTATTTTTTTGTCATGATATAAATCCTAAAGTTGTTTAATTCCCTTTTGGTAGCATTTGTCTTGACGCGATGCAAGTTGTTTGAAATTTCTATATATCTTAGGAATAACTACAGAATTAAGAGTCGTAGAGAGTAAATATTACTGCGAGTTAATTTGATCTTTACTTTTAGGGCCTCTCTATTCTACTTGGTGAGATTTAACTAGAGGAGTGAAACCATGTCTAAATTTATGCTAATTATTAGCTGTTTTATAAGCTTAAAAGCCTATTCTATGGGAATATCCCAAGATAGTTTTGGCTGCAGTTCTTTGAACGAGACAGCAAATTATATTGCTTTAATGTACTCTGTGGCTTCAGGAAAGCATGTCAAAGCTGATACACCTATTGATTATAAAAAACTCTTCATTCATCCTAAAAAAATATTGATCGTCTCTGGCCTTAAAAAGATATTAACTCGTTGTGGAATTGATAAGTCTTACGGCAATGAGATTTTACGTTATTCTTGGGGAAAACAAAATTTTAAGCCTACTTCAGTGGATATTGCGCAAAAGATTTTTGAGCTGACTTATTAAATTGATGATAGCGAAAGCTCAAACTAAGTAATGAATCTTTATAGAAATTTTAAGTAGTTACAAAGTAAGATTTTCTATATGCACACTTGAGTCTGTATTATTTACAAAATGAGTATATCAGTACTGACATAGAGCGCTATGTGTGTTTTATTAGCTGCATAACTTTTTTAAATACACAGAAAGTTTCTAAAGGAGATATGTATGTTAAAAAAATCTGTTGCAATCGGCTTAGTTTTGTTAGGTGCTCATGCTTTTGCTGATACTAATTCGGCGACTTCGACATCAACAACAAAGGTTAAGAAAAATCAAAATAAGAAAGCGGATAAAGCTGATGAGCTTATCACGAATCAAAGGATGCGTGCAAATAGTGGTTCTCTTTCTAATATCTCTATGAGTTCAAGTTTTTCTTATAGTGGTGGTTCAGTACAAAAGCCTCTTGCAGCTGATAGACCAAATATTGGGGCCGCTGGAGATAACGTTGCTGTCGCAGGTCTTGCAGGTAGTATTAGTGGTACCTATAGACTTAATAAACTCAACAGAGTGAGTATTGGAACAGGTCTTTCAACGATTGCTCCTTTTAATGATTCAATTGATACAAATGATGAAAATGCAGAAGCCGCTTTTGATAATAATAAAGGGAAAATTGATGTAGCTGACCCTTATGTCGTTTATACTCATGTTAATAAATTTATGGGTGTTCAATCCATGTTTTTGGCCGATGTTACTAAGATTACTGACTCTAGTTATAACGATCGAGGGTATGATTGGTCAACAGGTGTTGATTTAAATACCATGTATAATTTTGGTGGATCACGTTTTTCTGTTGGGGCTTATATGTACGTTAAAAAATATATCCTTAATACAGGAATTGATGAAAATAATAATGTTGATGGTGAAACAGATATGACTATTGGTTTCTTACCTCAGATGGAATACTCTCTTAGTGATACATTTACATTAAGAACAATTGTCAGATCAAATATTTATGACAATTCTTATGCTGAGCGAGATGATTTTTCTCAAAGAATCATTACTCAATCAGTTGGTGTTGGGATTTCTGTAACACGTGATATTTATTTATATCCAAATATGCAATTTGTTGTAAAAGATATGAGAGATGATAAAACAAATGTAGGTATCTCTGCCACAATTAATATCTAAGTAAACAAACACAATAATTAAGATTAAAGGGTCCTATTAGGGCCCTTTTTTTTTTGTCAAAAAATTCTTATTTACTATTTCAATTTCTATGTTTAAGATATTGGCTTCCATATATGCACGGGTGGTGGAATGGTAGACACGCTACGTTGAGGGCATTGTGCGAGGTATTTACAGACTTTTCTGGTAACAAGCCAAATCTCCAGTAAAGTCGATGATTTACAGAAGTTCGCAAATCGTGTAACTAACTGTGAAAATGGCTTGGTAACAAAATAGTAACAAAGTGTATTTTCCGTTTTGGTAGACACACTTTTCAATAAGTCTAGTGCGCGCCGGTGGTGGAATTGGTAGACACGTACGCTTGAGGGGCGTATATCGAAAGATGTGAAGGTTCAAGTCCTTTCCGGCGCACCATTTTTAACTTATTTTTCGGTTTCTATAAGAATCAAAATCAAGCACTGAATCTGATAGCTCGTTAACCTTACGAGCTATTTTTTCATGGTCAATTTGTTTCTCTCCACCGTAGTGAATTTGGTTAACAACAGGATTATGGCCTAAAACTGCACATCGTTCTTTCAGCTCCATTCCAGCTTTCTCAGCAACAGCATTAAAGCCTCTTCGCATATCGTGTCTGGTAAAAGGAACGCCACTCACATCATAGCGAACCTTCACACCGCCCTTATACTTTCCATGTCTGGTTCCATCACCAGAGTTAGGAACTTCATATTTGGTTGGTGTTGCCAAACCCGCAGCCGCAAAAAGACCTCCCCAAGCTCCTCGCACATCATTCACTCTTCTATAGACAATTTCATCTTTAGTCGTGAGGCTTCTATCTCTCATCGTAAAAATGAATTTGGCTTCGACTGGAATTTGGCCTTTCCCTTCTTTTGTCGTATCAGGGATATATCCAATAACTTTGTTTTGATTGGCCCTTTCAATGAGCGGAATCAAAACCTCAATCAAGTTGTCGGACAGAGGCACCATTCTGCTTTTTGATGTTTTAGAACTCCAGCCCAATCCATATTTGGTTGGACAGTCTTTCTTTTCCCCAATTTTCCAAATTTTATTTTGTAAATCGAGGTCATCAACTTCTAAATGCAGGGCTTCTCCAAGTCTAGCTCCTGTCGAAAAGAGAAAAAGTACAAGCTCCTTTATTGGAAAATCAAACCGATGTTTATAATCGGCGGCCAATAGCTGCTCAACGACGTTAGGCGGTGTTGCTACTGATCTTGCTCTCTTGTCGTGATCCACCTTAATAGATTCGACTTCTAAACAAGGATTCGTAACAATCATTTTTCGCTTTCTGAGCCATTTAAACAACTGCTTGATCCGCTTCAACTTTCCTTTCGCTGTCACTTGAGAAATTTGTCCACTCTTAACCTGAGAAAGTAAGTGATGACGATATTGGTAGACATGATCTTCTTTAATTTTATGGATCAATTTAACATTCAAAGTTTCTTTGAAATATCTAAAACTTGAATTTAACTCCCATGACATTGCTTCAAAATATCGTTGAGAGTTTTCAACTTTGATAGCATCTAAAAACTTTGAAATTGCATCATCAATCGAACTAATTTTGCTTGAAGTCTTTTGCATTTTTTCAATCTCTTTTGAATTGAAAAGACCCTTTGCTAAATCAGCCAATTTTAAAGAAGCATTACGATCTGCTGTCCTTTTATTTTCAGACGCAAAACAAGTATGCCAAACATCACCAGGAAGATTATATTTCCAATACCACTTAGAATTTCTTTGGTATGTGTAGACCTTTGGATGGTAATTATAAGGTATCTCAATTTGAGTAAGTTCATTCATAGTCTTTCTCCCTTAACCTCGATAGCCCTGCTTCCTAGAAAGTTGCAGAAACGAATCAAGGTCAGATTTTAGAAAGACCAAACCTTCTCTTGTAAAATCACAGAAGGTTAACTTCCTCGATCTTAAAGCGTGATAGCGAATACTATCTACGCTACACCTACAGTAAAAAGCTGCTTCTCTTTCGTTAAACACGCAATGGTTTAACGCAATTATTACTTCTATTCGATTGTCAAAGAACTCGTTATCGGTAGACGCACAAGCCTCTTCGCCGATAACTGATTTATCGTTTTTAAGCATAGCATTTTGTCCTTGGGAAATCACGAAAAAATGGCAGAACGCCGAGTAGATTTTCGCTGTATTATTGATAAGTTAGGGTGGATTTAGTCGTCGCTTTGCGACGTACTTGTAAGTACGGGTAAGCCAGCTTGTAAAAGCATTTCGAGGAAGGTTTCTTTTGAGATATTTCCATGTTTTCTGCAATAATCTTGATACTGCATTTCAAGCCGATCCTTGCTTGAATAAGTGGCTTCTTTGATCTCATCCAAATGCTTGTCCGTTAACAGTGGCAAAGCCTTTGAGATGACATCATCGACAGTTGCTTTTTTACCAAGCTGCTTTTTATTTAATTTATTGAGGATTGCCCGAATAGTCCGAGAAGTTGTTTTCTTTACACGAATTGGAATCGTATTGTTTACAACCTTCTTTTTAGACGTAGCAATCCCTTCATCCTTGTTAGAATGTTCCATAAGCAATTACTCCTGTGTTAGTTTAAATTTTAGGGTGATATGAATTGTTGAGTTCTTCTACTTTATCCCAATCAAGGTTAAGGACTATAGAGTAGTGGCGGTCTTTTATCTGGTGGAATACACCTTTTTTCGACCATTCTCTAAAGTAGTCATTGAGTGCCGTTCCTGATCCGTAAACTTTTGGCACTCCTTTCCAAGGAATTTTATTTTTGAAGACATATAAAATACCCTCGAAAATTTTTCGTTTTTCAAGCCTTGGCCTTCCTCCTTTGGGTGATGATTTATACATTGGCAATAATGGGCACACTTCGGCCCATTGCTCATCCGAAAAGAGCATGATTAATCCTCCGTTTTAGTTTTTAGAAAATAAAAAAGAAACGGAGAGCAGAAAGCCCTCCGTATTAGTCAAAGAATATTTAAATATTTTTATCTGTATTGCATCCGATTAGTTCTTACTTATCTTTCGTATTCCACATTTAGAAGAACATTCTTCAATTCATTGATATAACGATTATTAATTGAAGGTGTCCGTTTTCTAACCCATGCAGCAGAATACCTTGACCACTTTAAACAAAATCCTCGACGTAATTTTAGGCGAAACTCTTTTACTGGTTTATCTGGAAAATGAACTTGAATTTGTCCAGATTCCTCTTTTACAGTGATTTCACCAACTGAAAAATTGATTGAATTTTCACCCATATAGCGAAGCCCTTTTAATCTTTTTTCTAGGCGTCTTATTTCTGCGGTGTCAGTACCAAAGTAATAAGCGCGAATTTGAGTTGGTGGGATTGCATAAAAGCTTTTTCGCTGTATCAAGTGAGTTACGATCCGTTTACTGTCGTCATCATCAAGCTTTATGAAATAATCGTGAGCATCTTGCCATGTTTTTAGTTTCCTCATTTTGGCGTTAGCTGCTATGGCCCACTCGTTGCCATCTTTTATGCTCTGTATTTTTTCATTAATTTTTCTGATTGCTTCGGGATCGTCCGAGTCAATGGCCCTACGACTCTCTGCTGCGTCTGCACGAACCTCTAAATCATGTGCATAGTTTCTTGCCTCCATTCCTCTTTCAATCTTATTAGCAATTTTCTCTCGATGCTTTCTTTGTTGTCTCATCCGTTGTGGGCTTCCAACTAAGGGCTGACCAAATGGAATACCGCTTTTCTCTTCACTGAAAAGATCAAAACCGTTATTATCCGCAAACTCATGTTTTTGTTTTGCTCTTTCTCTAAGTCTTTCAATTCTTGCTTCTTTTTTTGCTTCATACACGTTTTTTTCTGTTGGGTTCCCTTCATTAAAAACTTTTATTTCTGGCTGAGAGGTAGACACGCTTGGATTAGTTTTTGCGTAACTTTCAACCTGTGTTAAAACTTCAGAAGGGAGGTTTTCTATATAGTAAGTAATTTCTCTGTCGGCGTTGATATGCGCCACTTTTTCAAAGTCTCCAGACACTTCCTTGTTTCTATTCCAGACAAGCAAGCCATTCCCCAAGTGACCGCATCCTATATCAAATTTTCTACGGCTGACTTCTGGGGTTTTTACTGGTTTTACTTTTTTAGTTGGTTCAATTTTTGGCTTAAATTCGTTTGAATCGAAAGAGTGACAACAGACAGTCACAACGCCGTCAGTTTGTTGATGTGTCCACCAGCCAGAAGGGTCTTCAACAATTCCCTTTACAAAATTAATTGGGTCTTTGATTTCACCTTTTCCAAAATCCTCGCAAGTGTCATCAAGGTGGCGATACTTACAGCGAAGCCCCTCATATTGTCCGTTTACTATCGCTCTAACAACATGGGGCAATGTCCATTTTTTAGGCTCAGTTTTAAGAGGCTTGATTGTGGAAAGGTCAAGAGCGAGAAGTCTCTTAGACTCAACCTCTCTAAAGTAAAATTTAAAATTTGGTTTTTCTAATTCTGGTGGCAATATTTTATCGGTTGTCGCTTTTAGTAGTTCTGTTGTGTGAGTCGCTAGAAGCTCATTCCAAAAGGCTAAGTCAGGGGCACCATAGTTGCTATTAACAGAAAGCTCGTTGCAAACAGTTCCGCGTTTTCCCGCATTGGTTACATCCGTAATTAGAAACGAGTCGTTATTCCAAATCTTAATCTTATAGACTCTTTCATTGTGTTCTAAATACTGAGGGCCAAAGCTGTTCAACTCTAGTTTTTCTTGAATTTTCACTCTTAAATTTTTCATTTTCATACCTCCATCAAATATATTTATATTTTGCTTTCAAATATATTTATATTTGATTATCGGTAATTTGTCAAATATATTTATATTCGATAAGCAAATATTTTTATATTTGACAAAGAAATTTAAGACTGTAATATAGACTTATGATTTTTAATGCTGACGAAATTTTAGAAACTGTTTTAGGTGAAAACGATCACAAAGCTTGCTCGTTCAGGGCTTCTAAATCAATTTTTGAGACCTTTAAAAAAACTTGTAGAAAAGACGGGGCCAAGAATCACAGCCCTATACTAGAGGAGATTATCAAAAGTTTTTTGGCCTATACTGAGAAAGAAAAACCTATAAACATAAGCGCAGCCCAGGCCAACGACAGAACCGCAGCATCATTTTCTTGCTCTGCGAGTCTCTGGGAATCGTTCACGGAAAAACTACCAGAGTTGAACCTCGACCGCGCTCGCGTCCTTGAGTATTTGATGAATGAGTATAATGAGCAACGAAGAGTGAAATGAATTGGAGAAGATAGAAACGAGATGGGGAAAAATAGCGAAAAGTACAGTCAGTCCGAATTTGGCGAAAAGGCAAAGCCTAAGAATATTGAGTAGATGTACGTTTTCGTGCTGTCCCTTAGAGGACACTACTTGGACACCTTTTGGACATTAGACAAATGTTACAGCTTTATTTGCTGCCCCTTCCAGTTCTTAAATACAAATTCATCATTTTCTAATAAATCATTTTTCAGAATATAAAAAAATTTAGGATGAACGGTATTTGCTTTTTGTTCTTCAACTTTCATTAACTGAGTCATTATTCTCTTTGAGTTGCATACATACAGAGCTATCGTCACTTCACTTGAGCTGTAGTATTTTTCAAAGAACTGTTCATATCTTGAATTTGACTTATGGTAAGCATCAAATTCGATAGGTAGAAATAGTAGATTCTCTGCCCCCTCCGCAACTACTAGGCCATCAGAGTTTAAGTTCATAAATGCTGAGTAAATCCCGTCGTCATGTGATTTCCCCCAAGTTTGAAGTTCATTCTCACAAATATACCTCTTAATCTTAGGTCTTTGTAAAAAACGATGACGTATATCTACCAGAGAGAGGTCGTGTTCTACAGAGTCACTTTTAATTTCAATTCGCTGTTCTTCTCCTTTTGCTACAAATTCAGAAAACCCTTTCTTTGTTAAACTTACGACTTTTTTTCCATGACGAATTGTTCTTGAGCGATAACCTTCAATGAGTTTGTTATTCTCAAGTTTGCGAAGCCTCTTCGCTACGCTATTACTCTTTAAGCCATGATATATGTCTCGACTCGCTTGCTCGTAGCTGGCAACTTTAACCGAATGGAGATATTTTAAAAACTCAATATCCACCTTAGAAATATACATTCCTAGAATAGAAGACTTCATTCATTCTCCTTGCTAGTTTCACCATCTTTAACAAAATCCTTATAAGCACTGGTTTGTGCTTCTTCTTCAGTCTTCTTTTCCACTTCACCAATCATAGGATTGAAACACTTACGTTTTCCGGCTTCAAAGTCAGCGGCAATTTCAAGGCATCTTTGTTTAATAATCTTTTCATCAATAAATGGAGCTTGAATCATCAGTTTTTTGGTTCCAAAGTTCCAAATACCTCTTCCTGGTATTTCAGGTAAGTCCATTGCATCTTTCGATCCAATAACCTGATTACTTCCTTGAAATGAATTGGCCCGAAACACCATTCTTCCAGAAATATTCTCTGTTACAGAAGTCGGAATTACTTGATTTTCAAGTTTCTGTGTTGCTAACAGTAAATGAATTGCAGCGGCTCTCGACAATTTAGCAATCGAATCAGCAAGCTGTCGTGCTTCAAGAGCATTTTTCTTATCAGGGTCATGTGGGCCACGATTCATATACAAAACCGAGGCTTCATCTACAGCTAAGACGATCCGCTCTTTTCTATCTTCTTCTGGAACAATTTGTTTTTTGCCTTTCTTCTCAAGATACTTAGCAATTGGCCCTTTTCCATCAATTGGCTCTAGCAATTCAACATGAGCATTTTCATCAATATGAG
>LULL01000258.1_pt1 | contig 52045 bp, 50 predicted proteins | sample 728161 | NCBI WGS metagenome assembly LULL01 (sample SAMN03860290, study PRJNA289734) | marine metagenome | biome: seawater column; feature: ocean; material: water; isolation source: Red Sea water column Station 149 - depth 500m | place: Saudi Arabia: Red Sea | collected 2011-10-15 | depth 500 m
GGGTTAGAAGAGATATCAAATAAACACCAAACTTTCAGTCAGATTAGATCCAATGGGCTTTGGTTTGGTTGTGACTTGAATCAAAAAGATAAAGTAAACCTTTTCTGCAAAGGTTAAATCCACAAGTGCTTTTGCTAATTTAATTGAAGGCTCAGATGCCAAGTAATTACTGTGGTGCCAAATTTTTTTGGCTTGCTCTTCTAGAGCTTTCAGAAGTTCAGGATGAGAGTGACCCAAGCTGTTAACGGCTATACCGCCACCAAAATCAACATATTTTTTATCATTAACATCCCATACCGAAGATCCTATAGCCTTTTTAACTACAAAATTAGCGGGTGCGTAGTTAGGCACCATTACCCCATGGTAATTTTCTAGCAGTTGATCGTTTATATTTTTTTCTTCATTCATACCTAACTTCTTTTGAAGGCGCGGTATTGTATGTACTATTTGCTGATGATCCAAATAGAATCTGATGAGAAGGACTCTCTTTTTACCATAACCTTAAGGCCTAATAAGTCCTTCTCTTGGAAATCAAACCTACTTTTTATTATGGCTATATCTTTAACTTGTGGTGCTATAGGTTTAGGTTTTTACATAGTCGGAGCTTCCTTAATTTTGCCTTTTGCTGGTCTTGAAATTATTTTAGTGGCAACTTGCGTTTACTTTGTAGTTCAAAGAACTTACAAGCAAGAGATCATAACCTTAACTCCAGAAAGGTTGAAAATTGAAAAAGGGACCAGAAAACCTAACCAAGTTTGGGAATATTTTAGAATTTGGGCTTTTGTGGTTGTTGAAAAACCAAAACATCCTTGGTATCCGGCACATATACACATAACATCCAAAGGAGAAAAGGTTCCTATTGGTGATTTCTTAACTGAAGAAGAAAAGCTCAGTTTAGTAGAGAACCTAAGAAGTATTATTACTTCTTTAAAATAGAATTATTTTCTCTGGTTAAATCTTCTTCCAACAAGGGAAGCTGCAATATTTATTTTTTGAATGTCTATTGTTCCTCCAGCTATACCCCATCCCCAGGCGTCTCTGAATCTTCTTTCCATTTGATATTCTTTGTTGTATCCATACCCGCCCATGAGCTGTATGGCTGTTCCAGTGACTTCTCTGGCCATCTCATTTGAAAAACATTTACCTACACTTGATTCAAATATACTGGGCAAGCCTTCCGCAGCATTGTGAGCCGCCCGATGAATTAATAGCCGACTTGCTTCTACTTTCATTGCCATTTCAGCTAATTTAAGTTGAACCGCTTGAAAATCCACTATTGGCTTACCAAATTGTTCTCTTTCTTGCACGTATTCAAGTACCTGTTCTAATGCTCCAGCTGCTTGGCCCAAACTCATGGTTGCATTTCCGCATCTTTCTAAATCGAAAGCTTCCATTAGTTTCTTAAAACCACCGTTAGCTTCCACAACAATACTTTCTTTGGGAACTTTTACATTATCAAAAAATATATCTGCTGACGGGACTCCATTAAAACCCATAAGTTCTTCCTGCTTTCCAAAAGTTAATCCTTCAGCATCTTTTTCGACATAGACTGCTCCAATTCCTTTTGCCCCGGGTTCATCAGACATTCTGCAATAAACTACGTAGCCTTGTGCATGCCCCGCACCTGAACACCATCTTTTCATGCCGTTTAATACCAGATTTCCATCTTTCTCTTCAGCTTTTGTGGTTAAGTCCGTTAAGGCTGATCCTGCATGAGGTTCAGACATACTGACCGCAACAAATAAATTACCTTTACAAACTTCAGGTATGACTTTTTGCTTTAAATCCTCATTGGCAAAATGCTCTATGGCCTTGATTGGACCAACGGCACTTTCGAAGATTGGCCAAGCTACTACTGAAGAAACCTTGGCAAATTCTTCTAAAACCAACAAAGCGTCTATATTCGAAAGGCCTAAACCACCGTATTTTTTATTTATATTGATTCCTAAAAATCCCATCTCGGCATATCGACCAAACCATTCGTCAGATAAAAACTCCTTCTTCTCTTCTAATTCTTTGGCAACTGAAGTCATCTCCTTTTGCGCAAACTCTCTTGCTACAGACTGTAATTCTTTTTGTTCTGGTGTTAATGAAAAGTCCATGGTTTCTCCTTTTAAACTATTCTTTTATCTCTTAGATTTGTAATTTCTTCATCAGAATATCCCAACTCTTCAAGTATTTGGTTTGTATGCTCACCCAATAATGGAGCCCGGGTCTTAATTTCTCCAGGATTTTCGGATAGTTCTAATGGTGAGACAACAATAGGAACTGATTCTTTTATATTGGGGTAGGGAATTTTTTGAAAAAGATTTCTTGCTTCAATATGTGGCTCGTTTACAACTTCATTTGCTTTAAGTACTTCTCCTACTGGAATCCGTTCTTTATCTAATTCTTCTATAGCTTCTTTAGTAGTTCTTTCTGCGCACCACTCTGACATCCTTTGGCTTATTAATTCAGAATTGTTACCTCTACTTAAATCATCCTTAAATCTTTCATCTTCAAGCCATTGACTCTCACCAATTAGGTTAACCCATCTTTCAAATAACGGCTGACCAACGGTTGCAATCAAAATCCAGCCATCTTTAGTTTTGAATGTATCAGATGGAGCAGCAGTTTGACCCCTATTAAAAGTAGCTTCACGATTTACATTTAATAGTTCCTGTTCAATGATTAAGCCATTAGTCATTGTAAGGGCAGTTGCCAATAGAGAAGTTTGCACTCTTTGACCTTTACCTGTTTTCTCTCTCTCCATCAGAGCCATGCAAGTCCCAAAAGCTGCAAGTGAGGCACTACAAAAATCTACATAAGGAGCATAGTTCTTCGTCGGCAGATCTGGGCTGCCTGTCATATCCATTGAACCAGACATAGCTTGAGCTACCCCATCAAAACCAACTCTGTCAGCGTATGGGCCCGAAGTTCCAAAGGCGGTGTTAGAAGTAAGGATAATTTTTGGATTTACCTTAGACAGAGACTCAAAATCTAAACCCATAGCCTCTAGAGTCTTTTCAGGAAGGTTAGCAATAACGACATCTGCTGTTTTAGTAAGTTTCGCTATTATCTCTTTACCCTCTGGCTTCATAGGATTCAAAGTAAAACCTAATTTATTTCTATTCATTTGTAGGAACATTGAGCCATCTTCCTCATCTGAAACAGGAGTGGTAAATCTGTCCTCACTCCCTTTTACTCTCTCAACTCTAATAACCTCCGCCCCGAAATCAGAAAGTAGGGCACCGCAAAAAGGTCCAGCTATATATCTACCAAAATCCAGAACTCTATACCCCTTCAGGATATCTTTTTGTTTAGACATTTTCTCTCCTATGTTTACTGAAGAATTCCCAGATTAATTCATTGCCCCAATTGATTTCTTTTCCATTATTATCAGTACATTCATTTTGATTGGGCATACTTTCGCTTTGTTTTTCAGATCTGCAATAACCCACACCTGGGTTTTGTCCAGGCCAGGCATGTCCTCCATTAGGAACGAGACAATTTGTTACTTCGAGAGTTTTTCCTTGAGCACACTTACTTCTTGAATTACAAACAAGGCTATTATTCTTTCCGGTTACCAAGTCAGCAACAACAACTTCTTTTGTGCAACCCATACTTTGAGCCCATTTATTAAAGGATACTTCCGGTTTTTCATAAAACCATCCATCTGCCGAAACATCTCCATTTATTGGAGTTACCGTATCTTTATCGCCAAACACTTGAAGATAAGAGACAGGGATTTTTGGAGCACAACTTCTATCACGCGGTATGGATCCACTAATAGAAGCTGCAGCAGCTAATATTTCAGGGTGAATACATGCAAATCTATGAGCCATCGCTCCGCCATTGCTCATGCCAGACAGATATATTCTTGACCTGTCTACAGAGTAATTTTCTGCAACCTCTTCTATAACTTTCTTAATAAATCCAATGTCGTCGTAACATCCTGTCCAAGCACAATGGCTGTATTCTTTACATTCTTCAGGCTTTGGATATTCACCCCTTGATTTAATGCAAATGGGCCTTTCTCCTTCTCTTGGCGGAGCATTGCTTTCCAAATCATTCCATGAGCTGACAAAAAAAGGCATTCCATTTACCTTACCCCAGAAGTTTACGCCCTGAGGATAAACCGCTATGTAATTTCGGTATTCAGCGTGTAGGTTCATCTCCTTAGTTGTTTCTTTCTCAAATCCACTTGCTGTTCCTGTATATCCATGTAAACCAACTACCAATGGAAGTTCTTCTTTAGAGGTATAGCTTGTTGGCAAAAAAATTAGGTATTCTCTATCAATACCCTGCCAGGGCATTGTTTTCTTTTCGAAATTTTCACTGGTATTAGTTTTTACACAGGAACTCAAAATACAGATAAAAATAGAGAGTAATAATATTTTTATTCTTACATTCATGATCAATTATCTTCTTTGAAGATTATAATGAACTTCTATGAGTAAAACAGAAATACCTCCAAAGGGTTATAAGGCATTTAATATTTCGCAACCTCATATAGATCACTTGGGTCCTGGTTTTTACAAAAAAGAAGACGATGACCAGTTAGTACTTGGTTTTTATGTTAGAGAAGAACATTTAAATGGTTACGGTTCAGCACACGGTGGAATGCTAATGGCAGTAGCTGATTTTACTTTAGCTACTTCCGCCATGAGAAAATCAGATAAGCCAGTAACAACTGTTAGTTTTCATTCTGAATTTATTAGTCCTGCGCCCTTGGGTTCTCTGTTAGAAGTAAGAGCTAAGGTTACCAAAAAAGGAAAAACCCTGGCCTTTTCTAAGGGTAATATTAAAGTTGGTGATGAAGTAATTTTAAATTTTGGAGGCGTATTAAAAATACTGTAGTTCATGAGCAAAGATCTAGATATTGTCATTTACGGTGCTACCGGATTCACTGGAAAGTTGTGTGTTAAATATTTAACCGAAAACGCTAAAGACCTTAACTGGGCAATAGCTGGAAGAGATAGAACTAGGTTATCTCAAGTAGCCATAAGATATTATCCTAAAATTGAGAGATTAGTTGCCGATGGAGATGATGAAGAGGCATTAGACTTAATTACCAAAAGAACCAAAGTAATAATATCCACAGCTGGTCCATTTCATAGATATGGTTCAAAACTAGTTGCTTCATGTGTTAAAAATTCTACTCACTATGTAGATATCACTGGAGAAACCTTTTGGATTAAGGAGATGATAGATAAGCATCATTCCGAAGCCGTAACCAAGGGAGTAAGAATAATACCCTCCTGTGGTTATGATTCTCTTCCATCGGATTTAGGGGTTTTCTTTGCTGCTAAGATGCTCCAAAAACCTATAAAAAGGGTGGAGTCTTTTCACACAGGGCAGGGAGGAGCATCCGGTGGAACCATTGAAACAGGGTTTTCAATGGGAGATTTAAATCTAGGTAAGCAAATGCAAGATCCTTTTTTATTGAATCCTGAAGATTCTGTAACTCCTGAACAAAGAAGTCTGAGTTCTGACAAAGTTAAAATAAGGAAAAATAACCTCATTGATGCTTGGACAGGTCGGTTCATCATGGCAACTATGAATACTAGGGTAGTTAGGAGAAGTGCTGCCTTACTCGAGGCAAGACAAGAAACCTATGGAGTCGATTTTACGTATCAGGAACATGCTTTTTATCAGAAGTATCTCAATGCTTTCTTGGTATCTTTTGGCACTATATTTTCAATGATAATCATTGCGACTCCTCTCAGAAAACTTGTTAGAAGATTTTTACCTAAACCAGGAGAAGGGCCTAGTGAGGAAACCATGCGGAAAGGGTTTTTTGATTGTTTGTTTACAGCAGAAGCAGAGGATAGTTCTATCAATATTTTCAGAATGCATGGAAAAGGAGATCCAGGTTACCGGGTTACCTCAAAGTTCGTGTGTGAAAGTGCTCTTACCCTAATCCATAGCGAAGACGATTTACCAGGAGGTAAGGAATACGGCGGCCTTTTAACACCGGCTTCAGGACTTGGTCAGCCTCTAATAGAAAGATTGTCAAAGGCCGGAATATTCTTCGAAGGCCCTTTAGATAAGCCAACTTAGAATTTTATTTTTTAGGAAGTCTGAAAGCTCCTAACTTCTTCTTTAAAAGTCTGTTTTTTAAATTAGCTGTTAAAGGTATACCATTCCTATAAGGGGGATAGGCTTCTCCTTGAATGAGTGGGTTCAAATATTTTTTACATGACCCTGTGATACCAAAACCATCTTTTGTAATAAAACTTCTCGGCATTTTCTTTTCTTTATTGGCAACCCTACTGAGAGAAACTTTATCTATTTCCCAAGAATATTTTTTTGTATTTTTCCTTTTTATAATTGGCATAACAGCATTTTGGCCTTTAAGTACTAATTCAATAGCAGCTTGTCCTACTGCATAAGCTTGTTCTAAGTCTGTTTGTGAAGCAATATGCCGAGCAGACCTTTGAAGGTAGTCTGATACAGCCCAATGATATTTATAACCTAAGGAAGAATTTATTATTGAGGCTATTTGAGGGGCTACTCCTCCCAGTTGTTTATGACCAAAGGCATCTTTAGTACCTGCGTCAGCTAAGAAATTACCTTTAATGTCTTGAACACCTTCAGATACAACAATGACGCAATAACCTTCTTCCTTAACGGTAGTTCTAACTTTAGAAATCATCTTCTTTTGATTAAAAGGTATTTCCGGAAAAAGGATTATGTGAGGAGGATCCGTTTGTTTTTCCTGAGCTAAGCCCGAAGCTGCAGCTATCCACCCAGCATGCCTTCCCATTACTTCCAAAATAAAAACTTTAGTAGAGGTTTCAGCCATGCTTGCTACATCAAGACCAGCTTCTTTAGTTGATATCGCTATGTATTTAGCAACTGAACCAAATCCGGGGCAGTTATCAGTAAAAGGAATATCATTATCAACTGTTTTTGGAATGCCAATGCATCGAACAGGAAATCCCATGTCTCTGGTGAAATTAGCAATCTTATTGGCTGTATCTTGTGAATCTCCTCCTCCGTTATAAAAGAAATGACCAATATTGTGGGCTACAAAAATATCCAATAATCGTTTGTACTCACTATTATTGTTTTCGGGATCTTGAAGCTTATACCTACATGAACCGAATGCTCCTCCTGGCGTATGTTTTAACTTAGCTATTTCTCTATCGGATTCGAAGCTGGTATCAATGAGCTCTTCATGAAGAGCTCCAAGAATGCCATTTTTCGCAGCAAAAATTTTACCTATTTTTTTTGATTTTCTTCCTGCCTCTATTACACCCGCTGCCGTTGCATTTATTACTGCAGTTACCCCGCCCGATTGCGCATATAGAACATTTCTATTCTTCATAAGTGCGATGTTACTTAAATCTTGACCAAGAGGGAATTAAAGGAGATGGGTATAATTAAAATATGTCAGTAAAAAAGATTCACATTTTAGGTATCTGTGGAACCTTTATGGGTAGCCTAGCTCTGCTTGCAAGGGAATTGGGGTTTGAAGTTTCAGGCTGTGATGAAAATATTTACCCACCAATGTCTGATCTTCTCCAAGAACAAGATATCAGAGTAAATCAAGGTTATAAAAAGATAGACCTACCTGAAGCTGACCTTTATTTAATAGGCAATGTAATTTCAAGAGGAAATGAATCTATCGAATACATTTTAGATTCAAAATTACCTCATACTTCTGGACCAGCATGGTTATCAGAGAATGTCCTTCAAAATCGAAGAGTTATAGCAGTCTCCGGAACTCATGGAAAGACTTCCACCACTGCGATGCTAACCTGGATGCTTGTTAATTTAGGACTTGATCCGGGTTTTTTAATAGCTGGTAGACCAAAAGACTTTTCTGTTTCAGCTAAATTAGGTAAAGGTGAGATTTTTATAATTGAAGCAGATGAATATGACACAGCTTTTTTTGATAAACGGGCGAAACTCATTCACTACAACCCTGAAGTCTTAATCATTAATAATCTGGAGTTTGACCATGCAGACATATATAGAAATTTATCTGAGATTCAAAAACAGTTTCATAACTTGATTAGGACAATGTCTTCAGAAGATCGCATAGTATTTCCTTCAGACGATAAAAATATTAAGGCCGTGTTGGAATTAGGGGTGTGGAGTGGAAAATCAGAATTCAGTTCTAAAGGAAAAGATCTAAATTACTTTGATGCTATTAAAAAGGACCACTCTTCACTTAGATTTTTTATAAATAAAGAGAAAGTTGAAATAAATTGGAATATGTTAGGTGAACATAATGCTAGAAATGCAATGTCAGCTCTATTGGCACTACATCACTTTGATATTGCCTTATCTGATTCGGCTAAGTGGCTAGAAACATTTTCTGGGGTGCAAAGAAGATTAGAGACAATTATAGATCGAGAGGAACTTAAGCTTTTTGACGATTTTGCTCATCATCCAACTGCAATAGAAGAGACCTTAAAAGGTTTAAGAGCTCGTTTTAAAGATAATAGAATAATTGCTTTGATTGAAATAAGGTCAAATACCATGAAATCAGGATTACATGACAAAAGTCTTCTTAGTGCAACAAGTGAAGCAAATCTAGTTTTTTGGAAAGGGCCAGATGAAGATCAGTTAAATAATTTAGTTAATCAATCACCTAAAAATCACAATATTATTGATTCAGTAGAGCTTTTCGCTGACGAACTAAAAAGATCTGTTGTTAATGAAAGGGATGTAATTATTATGATGTCAAACGGAAGTTTTGACGGACTTGCAGATCTTTTAAAATCAAAACTATAACTATATGAAACCTCTTTTTTTAATTTTCTTTTGTCTACTTTTTCAGTCTTGTGCAGAAAATATAAAAAATTTAGATGCAGAACAGATAGCACAAGATTCGTTGATAATAGATTCCCATATAGACGTTCCTTATCGACTATGGCGCCAGCACTTAGAAGGTTTAGAGATAGACGATATTTCAGGTTCTACTGATGGAGATTTTGACTTTATTAGAGCAAGAAAAGGAGGTCTTAATGTTCCATTCTTCTCAATATACCTGCCAGCAAGTACCCAAGAAGATGGAACTTCTCATCAAATGGCAAATGAATTAATTGATATGGTAGAAGATATAGTCACTCTTCATCCAGAAAAATTTATTTTAATAAATTCTGTAGCTGACCTTGGTTCAATTACTAAAAAAAATATAGTTGGTATAGCCTTGGGTATGGAAAACGGAGCACCCATACAGGGTGATCTCTCTAGAGTTCAGTACTACTTTGATAGAGGCATACGTTATATAACTTTGACTCATTCCAAGACCAACCATATCAGTGATTCTTCTTACGATGAAAATATTCAATGGCACGGTTTGAGTGAATTTGGTAAAAACCTGATTGAGGAGATGAATAAAGTGGGCATCATGGTAGATATCTCTCATGTAAACGATGAAGCTTTCTATCAGGCAATCGAAATAAGCCAGGTACCGGTGATAGCAAGTCATTCTTCTTTGAGGTATTTTACCCCAGGGTTTGAAAGGAATGTTGATGACGCCATGTTAAGTAAATTAGCTGAAAAAGGTGGTGTTATACAAATTAATTTCGGAAGTAGTTTTATTAGTAGCAGACCTCGGGATTATTTAGTCACAATGAATAGTTTCTTGGAATCAAGATTGGGTCAAAATTTAAAAGAAGTCTCTGAACAAGATATCAGAGAAACTAGAAGTGAATTTATTGCAAACAACCCTTATCCTTATGCAAGTTTAGACGAAGTGCTAGATCATTTTGATAGAGTTGTGCAGTTAGTAGGAATAGACCACGTAGGAATAGGATCTGATTATGATGGGGTGGGTGATACCCTTCCTATAGGTTTAAAAGATGTTTCGACTTACCCAACTCTTATTCAAGGTTTATTAGAAAGAGGTTATAGCCGGAAAGATATTCAAAAGATTCTTGGAGGCAATCTCATAAGAGTTTGGAAAGAAGTCGAAGAATATGCCGAACGAAACTAATTTATCAAAAGAAAACCCCATCTTTCCTTTGACAGTTAATGTCCTTCCAGGCGGTTATCTCCCTTTACAAATCTTTGAACCACGATATTTAGATATGGTTAAACGATGCATGAGTCAAGAAATGGGCTTTTGCATTGTTCTTCTAAGAGGTCAAAGCGAATCAAAAAGTACAAAGTTACCTGATCATTCACCTATAGGTACCTATGTCGAAATCGTTGACTTTAATCAACTTGAAAATGGTCTCTTAGGCGTAACCGTACAAGGCCAATATCGAATCAAAATATTAGACAGAAAAGTTCAAAAAGATGGATTAATTATTGCAGACACCATAGAAGAACCTGAAGAAGAAGAATCAATATCATTAGAACCACAATATGAAAATATTTGGAGAATTCTCAGAGAAATTTCAGACCATCCGGAAATAAAGAAACTTCAATTAGTTATAGATTTTGATAACTCATCAAGTGTTGCTTATAGCTTAGCAAGTCTTTTACCGCTTACGCCTCCAGAAAGACAAAATATACTTGAGTTCCAATCCAATGTAGATAGATTTGACCATCTAAATAAAATAGTCAAACAGCTAGGAGGCTAGCCTTGTTAATCAGGATCCGAAATTTTAAGTAATTGTTTGCCGAAATTTTGTCCTGTAAAGAGCCTTACCAAAGTATCAGGTGCGTTCTCTATGCCTTCCTGGATATCCTCCAGATAAGTAATTTTTCCTTCTTCAACCCAATTACTAAGACTGCTTATAGCTTCAGGAAATCTATCTAGATAATCAAGAACAATAAATCCCTCCATTTTTGCCCTCATTATTACTAAAGACATGTAATTGGATGGTCCCGGTGCAGGACTCTCATTGTTGTAGGTTGAGATAGCTCCACAAAGCACTATCCTTGCATTCATATTAATTAACGTTAAGGCGGTATCAAGAAATTCACCTCCAACGTTGTCAAACACCAGATCTATTCCATTTGGGCAAAGTTCTCTTAAAGTTTCAGTTAAATCAGCACTTTTATAATCTATAGCAGCATCAAAATTAGCTTCTTCAGTAAGCCAATTACATTTTTTGGTTCCTCCTGCAATTCCTATTACTCGACAACCTTTAATTTTAGCTATTTGTCCTGCTACAGAACCAGTAGCTCCGGCAGCACCAGAGATGACAACAGTTTCTCCTTCCTTAGGCTCTCCAACATCAAGTAAACCAAAATAAGCAGTTAAACCCGTTACTCCATAAACACTCAAGGAAGCGGTTGGAGGGATATTATCGGGAATTTTAGAGGCATTCATAAAACCCGCTTTACCGTCAGTAATCGCGAATTCTTGCCATCCAAAACTACCTTGCACAATGTCGCCTTCTATGAAATCAGGAATATTGGATTCAATTACCTGCGAAATAGTACTTGAACGCATAACTTCTCCAATTTGAACAGGAGGCATATAACTTTTCATATCATTAAGCCAACCTCTTTGGGTTGGGTCAAAGCCAAAATAGAGGTTTTTCAGCAGCATTTGGTTTTCTTTTAGTTCGTCTAACTCAGATTCTCGAAACTCAAAATTATCTTTGCTTACCATGCCTTGAGGTCTAGAAGACAAAACCCATTGTCTATTTTTTAAATTTTTTCTTGTCATAATTAATTATTCTCCCTGTCGCCAGTTTCCATGAAAACCATAAGGTATTCTGTGAGGTAATTTAGCAGTGGCTATGGGTCCTGATGATACATCCATAGCATTAAATATTAATAAATCGGATCTATTTTCAATTCCTCTATAAGCCAAGGCTATTAAGTACCCATCACCTTCTTCAGCTTCATTTGATGAAGGAATAAAAACAGGTTCTCCAACAGCGTCTTCTTTATTTAGAGTATAGAATTCTTTTTTGTTTGTTTGATGATCATGATGAGCTACAGAGTTGAAGCTTATTCCTGGAGGATGATCACCTATGCTTGCCGCATAAAATCCATGCCTATAATTAAGCATGCTAAACCTCTCATCCAATCTAGGAAATTCACCTATATCTTCATCTAGGCAGTTTTTATTTATCTTTCCTGAGTTTGAAGACAAATCTATTTCCCACCTATTAAGCCTGGCCTCAGCTTTCTTTGGATCCGGTGTAGACCCGTCAGCATGAGGAAATAATGGAGCTTCTTCAAATTGCATCATATCTGCAATGATCCTATCCCCATCTGTATAAGCATTCATTGGATGGAATACATAACAAGGATCATCTTCAATCCATTTAATATCTTCAACGGATCCATTTCTTGGCATAACACCAATATAGCTAGGCATCTGTCCATTCCAAGCAATAGGGGCATTACCCTTTATAGCCTCTTCAAAATCAATAATTAAGGGGAAGATAGGAAAGATTACATGTTCAGAGGTGACAATAAAATCATGAACCATACTAGAGTAAGGAGCGTTAAACTCAGAATAGTTAGTTAATTTTCCAGCTGCATCTACAACAAAATAAGTCGTCTTTTTATCACCAAAGCCATAACTAAAAGCAACCATCTCTCCAGTTAAAGGATCAATCTTAGGATGTGCTGTCATAGGTGAAAGCAGTTTGCCTTCATAGTTATATGTTCCAATCGATTCCAGAGTTATTGGATCAATTTCAAATGGAGGATGTCCTTCTTCAAGAGCCAAAAGTTTATCTCCATGAAAGACAATATTAGTATTTGCGGTCCCATCTTCTCCCTCTGGGTTCCATTCAGGATCTGGGTCCATTGGGTTTAGTAAGTTCACTAAAGATCTTCCTGCTTTTCTCTCTTGTTTCCATTTAGAAGTTTGAACCCATCTATTTTTGTAAGAAACTTTTCCATTCTCAAAATGAAAGGCATGAATCATTCCGTCTCCCCCAAACCAATGATAATGACCTCCTCTTGGAGGGAATTGGGGATCAGGACCATTCCTATAGTAGCTTCCAAATAAATCTTGAGGTATTTCTCCCTCTACTACGAGATCATTCAGATCACATTCCATCCTCAAAGGTGCATAGTTTCCTTCTAAATTAGGATGGCTTGGGTAGGTAGTCGTCATATTTTTCTTCCTTAAATTTTTATTAAGTTTAACAAGAGACAGTTATTTTTTGTTAAGTAAATATCTTGCAAATAAGAGAAAGGCAATTGCTAGAGCTATAAAGCCCGCTGCCAGAGTTAGGTTATCTGATCCTTCTAAAGCAGTCTTAGCCGCAAAATAACCTGGTAGTGTGTAGACGGGTGCCCAAATCAGACCTGAAATTAGATCTACAAAGATAAAAGTTCTCAAATCCATGGACAATGAACCAACTGTAATCGGAATTAAGGGCCTAATAGGCCCAACAAACCTACCTAAAAAAACACCTGGTATACCATAACTTTTAGAAAATTTACGACCTTGTTCTAGCCAAGAAGGGTTGTTATTAAATGGCCAGATATGGTCAATTTTATTACTTAAATACTTTCCTATAAGAAAACTACAAATATCTGCTAGACAGCTAGATAGATACACCAGAAGTACCACCTGAAAAATTGAAAGATCAGTTGAGGCAGCCAATCCTGATATAGCTGCTAATAAAACTACACCAGGAATAATTATTCCAATTAGTGCAAATGATTCTATAAATGCAGCCGAACATAATCCGAGTACTATCCACTCAGGGTTTTGTTGTAACCAGACGGTTACTGCTCCAATATCAAACATCTTATAATCCGTTTTTTGAATTCGCTTTCCTATAGAATATTTGATTATGAAAGATAGTAAAGACATAAGTTCCTATATGGAATTGTTAGGGTCTGAAGCCAAATCAGCTTCAGAAGTTCTTTCTAACTTATCTAGTGAAAAGAAGAATTCAGCACTAAGTAGTATTGCAAAAATTCTTGAAAAAGATAAAGAGATTATTCTAAAAGCGAATAACTTAGATTTGTCTAAAGCCAAATCAAATGCTGTAGAGGAAGCCTTAATTGATAGATTGGAGCTAACAAGTTCAAGAATTAATTCGATGATAGGTGGGCTTGTATCTGTAGCTGAATTGCCTGATCCTATAGGCTCCTTAACAGACTTAAAGCCAACTCCTTCTGGAATAAAAATAAGCCAGATGAGAGTCCCTTTAGGGGTTGTCGGAATTATTTATGAATCAAGACCGAATGTAACTGCTGATGCTGCAGCTTTATGCCTTAAGTCAGGGAATGCTTGTATATTAAGGGGTGGTTCCGAAGCATTTAAAACTAATTCTGCTATTGCTAATAGTTTAAAAAAAGGATTATTAGAAGAGGGTCTACCTGAAGCATCTATGCAGCTTGTAGAGACTATAGATAGGGAAGCAGTTAAGGTCTTATTGAGTATGGATAAGTGGGTGGACATATTAATTCCAAGAGGTGGAAAAGGCTTGGTAAAACTTATTTCTGATGAAGCAAAAGTTCCTGTGATAAAGCATCTTGATGGCATTTGTCATGTTTATCTAGATGAAGAATGTGATCAGGAGAAGGCTATTTCAATTGCAGTAAATGCAAAAACTTATAGGTACGGAATTTGCGGAGCTATGGAAACTCTTTTAGTTAATAAGGACATAGCAGGAAAAATTTTACCTGTTATTTTCAAAGTGTTTGAAGAGAAAGAAGTTGAATTACGAGGATGTGATCGCACTTTGGAGTTTTTGAATATATCAAAGGCAGTTGAAGAAGATTGGGTAACTGAATATTTAGCACCCATATTATCGATAAAAATAGTCGATGATCTGAAATCAGCGATTGATCATATAAATAAGTTTGGTTCTGCTCATACAGACAGCATAGTTACTGAGAATATTGATAAGGCTAAAGTTTTCATGAGGAATGTAGACTCAAGTTCTGTAATGCATAATTTACCTACCTGTTGGGCTGATGGATTTGAATATGGTTTAGGGGCTGAAGTCGGTATATCAACAGATAAATTTCATGCCAGAGGTCCTGTAGGGTTAGAGGGATTAACCTCGCTTAAATATCTCGTTGAGGGTAATGCTGAACTACGAAAGAATTAAATTTTAATCAATGCCAAGAATAATCGGTGTATTTGGGGGTACTTTTGATCCAGTTCATAATGGTCATGTACTGACTATCTCAGAACTGTTAGAAAAATTACCTTTTGAAAAGATTTTGGTTATTCCTAATTTCCAGCCACCCCATAGAGAGAGCTCTCAGGTCTCCTACAAACATAGATATGAAATGGCCTCTTTGGCATTTAAAGATATACCGAAAACTGAGGTTGATAGCAGAGAGTATCTTAGAGAGGGTCCATCATATGCAATCAAAACTGTTAAGGAAGTAATGTCTGAGGAAGAAGGAGCCAGGGTAGTTATGATAGTTGGTTCAGACTCTTTTGTTGACATACATTCGTGGTATAAATGGAAAGAGCTTATTAATCTGGTAGATTTTGTGATCATGAAAAGACCAGATAGGCCACTTTCAAAAAATAAGAAAGCACAAAATTTAGTTAGTTCTGAATGGTTTAAAAAAGACTTATTTGAAGACGGTCAATTAAATATTTTTGAAATTGAAGTTACTCCCCTTAAAATTTCTTCCTCATCAATTAGAGAAAATATTGCCAAAGGTAAGAAAATTGATCATCTTGTTAATACGCTTGTTGAAGAATATATAAAAGAACATGGCTTATATGGCACAGAAAGTTTTACCTAGCAAATTAAGAGATCTTGTATCGGCGAGCCTTGATGAACTAAAGGCTGTTGATCCTGTCACAATTAATGTAAAAAAATTAAGCAGCTTTACAGACTATATGATCATTGCCAGTGGTACTTCTAATAGACATATTCAGTCTATTGGCGAAAAGGTTCTTGAAGATCTTAAAGCCAAGAATATTAAGCCTCTCGGACTGGAAGGAGAGGGAAGTGAGGAATGGGTCCTTATAGATATTGGAGATGTTGTTTTGCACCTAATGTCTTCTAAAGCAAGAACTTTTTATGATCTGGAAAGTCTTTGGGATCCTGATTTGGGTAGATGAAGTTTCATATAATTGCAATAGAAGGTAAAAGACCTTTGTGGGCAAAAACTGCTTTTGAGGATTATCAACAAAGATTCGATCGGTCAATACAGATTAAATGGTCTGGTATTAGGCCAGATCGTAATACCAAGTCTCTAGACAGAAAGAAAAGAATTTCCAGGGAAGGTAAAAAGCTCCTTAAAGCTGTTAACAAAGACACCACAATCATTGCACTAAACAAAGAAGGCGTGAGCTGGACTACTTTAAAATTGAAAGAAAAATTCAACCAATGGTTAACCTCATCCAAAGATGTATCCTTTTTAATTGGAGGCCCTGAAGGCTTAAGTGAAGATTGTCTTAATACATCCAATGAGATCTGGTCACTATCACCTCTTACATTTCCTCATTCAATAGTCCCTATTATTCTTATTGAACAGCTTTATAGAGTTTGGTCAATTGAAAAGAATCACCCTTATCACAAATAAAAAATGTCAGAATTTTTGAATTTAGATAGAGAAAAAGAAGCTCAAACTAAGCTTACTAAGAGGTCAATATTTTTGTTTTTATTGATAGGCTTATTTGGGATTATGACTCTTTTTCAGATAGTTAAGTTAACCGTTATAGATTCAAGCCTATACACAACAATCTCAGATGAAAACAGAATTGTTCGTGTTCCCATTTATCCCTCGAGAGGACTGATAAGACTTTCCGATGGTGAAATAGTTACTGAAAATATAGTCTCTCAAGCCTTAACAATATCTCCTTCCAAGATAAAAAATATTGACCAAACACTAAGAGAATTAAAGAAGAGTTTCATCATCAATGAAAAACAACTCTTAGCTTTTAAAGATAAATCCACTAGTAAAAAACCTAAGTATGAAAGGCTTGTTATTGCTCAAAACTTATCTCAAGAACAAATAGCAAGGTTCTCTGTAGAGAGTGATAGATGGCCAGGTTTGTCTATTGAGGCAAGACTAATGCGTTTTAATTTATTTGGACCCATCTTTTCACATGTACTAGGTTACGTAGGACAGGTAAACCTTGAAGAAATAGAAGATAGTGTGAACTTTTCCTACCCTCTTTCTTTTCAAATAGGGAAATCTGGAGTTGAAAAGTCTTATGAAGAACAAATGAGAGGGGGCATAGGCTATAAGACTGTTGAAGTAGATGTTCACGGAAAGGAAATAAGAGAATTAACAAGAATTATTCCAAAAAAGGGAAGTGATATTTATCTTACCTTGGATAAAGATCTGCAAGAGCTTGCAAGAAATGAATTGGCGGGTAGAAAAGGAGCTATTGTAGCCTTGGATCCGAATAATGGATTTATAAAAGCACTTGTTAGTGGTCCCGACTTTAATCCTAATATTTTAAATAAAACTGAGATGGGTGATTTAGATATCATCCTTAACGATCTAGAAAGTCCTCTTTTTAATAGAGCTATTTCAGGGAGTTATCCTCCTGCTTCAACCATTAAACCCTTTATAGGACTTCTTGGGCTAAAAGAAGGTGAGATAGATTGGAATACTACAATCGAAGATGAAGGCTTCTTTCAATTAAATGAAGAAGGGAGAAAGTACAGGGGGTGGAAAGAAGAGGGGCATGGTCAAGTAAATTTAACAAAATCTATAATTGAATCTTCTGATGTTTTCTTTTATCAACTTGCTACCCAGCTAACAGTTGATCGCATAGCTGTCTTTTTAAAAAAATTTGGTTTCGGTCTTAAAACTGGAGTGGATCTATATGCTGAAGCAGAGGGCATATTACCTGATAGAAAATGGAAATTAGGAGCTGTAGGAGAATCCTGGTTTGTGGGAGATACAGTAAACATAGGCATAGGGCAGGGTTATATTTCTAGTACACCTTTGCAACTTGCCTTAGCTGTCTCTTCAATTGCTACAAGAGGAAAGATTTATAAACCGAAAGTAGTATCTAAGGTAGAAGAAGAAATAATAGAAAAGGAAATTTTTCTAGAAATTAATTCAATCAAAGAATCTGACTGGGAAAAATTAGAAAGTTCAATGGTTTCAGTCATTTCAGACTGGAGAGGAACGGCGTTTAATTTAACTGAAATAGCTAAGAATAAAATTGCTGGAAAAACAGGAACAGCTCAAATCAAAAGTCTTACTGATGAGGAGCTCACAGTAAAAGAAGAGTATGAAGACATAAGACAAGAAGTGAGTAATAGAGATCATGCTTTATTTGTCGGATATGGTCCTATCCCTGAACCCGAACTAACTGTGGTTGTCATAGTAGAAAACGGAGAATCTGGAAGTGCTATTGCTGCTCCGATTGCTCAGAGATTAATTGATAAGTACTTGTCAAAGAATAATTAAATGTCAAATAAAACACCCCTTGATTATCAGCTAAACACCTCTTTTGGAACAAAAAAGTTTACTTTATCAAAACTATTAATAGACCCAATTTTAGTTTTCTCATTGCTAACTATTCTAATTTTTGGTCTTTTCGTTCTTTTTAGTGCAAGTGGGCAAACTACAGTTATGGTTATGAAACAATCCATTTATGTAGCTATCGGTCTATTTCTAATGTTTTTTATCTCTAGATTAGATCAGAGTGTTTATAAGAGTTTTTTAATGCATCTTTTTTGGTTTGGATTAATACTTTTAATCTGGGTTTTATTATTTCCTGCTGAGGGGTATAAAACAGATCGTTGGATTGATTTGGGTTTTATAAGCTTTCAACCATCTGAGGTCATTAGGCTTCTATTGCCTTTAGCAGCTGCTTCTTATTTAACTAGAAATCAGAAAAGAAATACTATAAAAGACTGGTTTGTTGTATTAGTAGCAATTCTAAGCAGCAGCTTTCTTATTTTTAAACAACCAGACTTAGGTACTGCATTAATAGTACTGGCATCAGGATGTATTCCAGTTTTTTTAGCAGGATTCCCTTTACTAATCTTAATAATTTTAATGATGGTGGTGATAGTCTCTTCTCCATTCCTTTGGGCTAGCCTAACTCCATACATGCAACAGAGGGTTATCACCTTATTTAATCCAGAATCTGATTTACTTGGTGCTGGATGGAATATCTCTCAATCTAAAACAGCTATAGGATCAGGTGGATTTTGGGGAAAGGGTTACTTAAACGGAACCCAAAGTCAGTTAGATTTTATTCCTGAAAGTCATTCGGATTTTATTTTTTCAGTAATAGGGGAAGAGTTTGGGTTTTTTGGTATTTTCTTGCTCTTAATTTTATATGGAATAATTCTTTACAGAGTGTTTAAAATTGCGCTTAATTCTTCTACAGAATTTTCTAGGTTAGCAGCTACATCTATTGGGTTTATCTTTTTAATTTATATATGGATCAATGTATCAATGACTGTTGGTACGCTCCCTGTTGTGGGTGTACCTCTACCACTTATTAGCCAAGGAGGCACCTCAATCCTTATTCATTTAGTTGCATTTGGGTTTGTTTTATCAAGATGAGTCTATTCCTTATCTAAATAGATCTGATGTAATTGATTTTATTGAGATGATGCACAACAAGCATGGATCAGATAAAGAAGAACTGAAAAAATTATTTTCTAGTGTAAATTTTCAAGAACGAGTTGTTCGAATAATGAATAGGCAACCAGAAGGCACAATGACTTGGTCAAGTTATAAGAACATGATGGTTACAGATGAGAGAGTAGATTCAGGAAAGCAGTTTATCGGTGTATATAAAGAGGATTTAAAACGTGCTGAAGATATCTATGGTGTTCCAGCATCAATAATAGCTTCTATTATTGGTATAGAAACAAGGTACGGAAAGATTATGGGGAATATTAGAGTTTTAGACTCGCTCAGTACTTTGTCTTTTGATTACCCTAGGAGAGCTAAATTTTTTAAAGTTCAACTAGAAGAGTTCCTCTTACTTGCTGAAGAAGAAAACTGGGATCCTTCTAACATTAAAGGTTCTATAGCAAAAAAGGTAAATGGGAGCCAAATACAAAAATTGTATTGAGAGCAACACATAGTGGTAAAAGGCCAAAGCTTAAATCATCTTTTAAGCCTTACATGAAGGTTTCAGATTTGAAGACTTTTGGTATTACTCCAGTAGAAAAATTACAAAATCAATTACGTGTTATTCCTATAGAGTTGGAGATAGAGAAGGGCTATGAATATTGGATAGGTTTAAAAAATTATCAAGCTATATCAAGATATAATAGAAGCAAGCTATACATTATGGCAGTTTATGAGTTTAGTGAATCTTTAGCTGAATTCTTTTAATAGAGAAATGTTAAAAAAAGTAGTTTATTTCGTACTCAGTCTTTTTTTTCCGATACTTATTTTTGGAAATGAAAGTTTTATACCTGATCCTCCCTCACTTAGTTCAGCAAACTATATCTTGATAGATTCAAATACAAATCGAGTATTAGCTAAGTTGAATGAAGATGAAAAGATTGAACCTGCAAGTATTACTAAAATCATGACAGGGTATATTGTTTCTGATCAAATCCAAGATGGATACCTTAGTCTAGAAGATCAGGTTCTGATAAGTGAGAATTGTTGGAGAAAGAAAGGCTCTAGAATGTTTATTGAAGAAAGTTCGAGAGTATCTCTTTTAGATTTGATAAAAGGGATGGTAATACAGTCTGGTAACGATGCTACTTGTGCTATAGCTGAACATGTTGCTGGATCAGAGGATAACTTTGTGGATCTTATGATGCGATATGCTAATAGAATGGAATTAACAAATACCAGTTTTGTTAATCCTTCGGGATGGCCTGATCCTGAACATTATTCTTCAGCTCAAGATATAGCAAAACTATCAATGCTTTTGATAAAAGATTTTCCTGAGCATTATTCGCTTTATAAAGAAAAATGGTTTACCTACAACAATATTCGTCAAAGAAACCGTAATGCTTTACTTTGGCAAGACGATTCAATAGACGGATTAAAAACTGGGCATACCGAATCAGCAGGATTTTGCTTAGTTTCTTCTGGTGTAAGAGAACAAACAAGATTAATTGCAGTAACCCTAAAAAGTAATTCAGAAAAAAGCAGACTTACTGACAACAGAAGGTTGCTTGATTATGGTTTCAGATACTTTAGGACCAAAAAACTGGTAAACAAAGGCCAGAACATTAAAGAAGAACAAGTGTGGGGTGGTGAGGTTGAGAAAGTAGGCATAGCACCCATAAAGGATTTTTATCTAACCCTTCCTTTAAGAGATTTCAAAAAGATAGAGTCCTTTATATCTTTAAATGATTATCTTCAAGCTCCAATTTCGGAAAATGAAGTAGTTGGAAAAATGATTTTCAAGCTAGGGGAAGAGGAGGTTGGATTTGTAGATTTGGTTACTATTAATGAAATAAACAGCCTGGGTTTATTCGGAAGAGCTTGGTCTAATATCAAGTTATTAGTCTATAGGTTCCTAATGGAAGAAGAATAACTTTCATTATGACTTGGACCTATTTAAATAAAGAATTTTTAAGAAGAGAAGAAGTAAAAATTTCTCCATTTGATCGAGGTTTCTTGTTTGGAGATGGGGTTTATGAAGTTATTCCAGTATATGAAGAGAAAGCTTTTCTTCTCGAAGACCACCTTGCTAGGTTAGGTCGTTCCTTGAATTCGACCGGCATTAAAAATCCCCAAAAATGGAATGATATTCCGGGAATAATTCATGAGTTAGTTAAAATAAATACGTTTAGCAATCAGTCGGTTTATATTCAGGTAACTAGGGGTGAAGATTCAATTAGAAACCATATTCCAGATCCCAAAGTTCAGCCCACGTTGTTTATTACTTCCTCGGAGCTTAAAGTTAATCCTTACAGATTGGACCCACAAAAAAAAGGGCTAGAGGTTAAAACTCTAGAAGATCCAAGATGGAATAGGTGTGATATCAAGGCAGTTACTTTGCTTGCAAACATCATGGCTATGAAAGAAGCGAATCTAGAAGGTAATGACGGAGTCATATTTTGCGCCAATGGAGAAATAACCGAAGGCGCTGCAAGTAATGTCTTTGCTGTTTTTGACAATCAAGTAATTACCACCCCAGAATCAAATCAAATACTTTCTGGCATTACCAGAAAACATGTTATTTCTTTGCTTAATAACAAAGGGATTAAAGTAGTGGAAACGGTCTTAAAATTAGGAGATATATATAAAGCCGAAGAGGTATGGGTAACTAGTTCCACACAAGAAATACAACCAGTAACAAAGATTGATGGAAGAGAGCTAGATATAAAAAAGTCTTATAAAGATTGTTTATGGTATGAGCTTTTAACTTCTTACTTTAGCCTGGCTTAAAAAGAAAGCGTAAGTTCTCTTATACCAAGCCAAGGGTTCTGTTTATTGAATCCTTTTATACAGGAATCTATGTAGGCTATCCTTTTGTAAGCTTTTAGAATTTTATATCTATCAACCTCTTTGGAAGTTTTTGCAAGAGAATCTAAATAGTTACTTGGCCCCCAAATTCCTTTGGTAGAACCTGATTTTGATACTTTGAATAAGTTATTTAGCTCTCTTGTCAAAGCCCAAATGATAAGCGTTTCAGGTGTTCCTTCTACCTTAAGTGACTCTAAGACTTGAACTGCTTTTGATGTATTTCTAGAAACAAAAGCATTGGAGAAATCAAAAATTGAATATTTGGATGAGCCTGTGATGCTTTTTTTCATTTTATCTAGATCTATTTTTTCAGAAGGATAGACTAAAGATAACTTCCTTATTTCTTGTAAGGTAGCCATTAAGTTCCCTTCAGTTTTTTCTGTCAACAGTTGTAAGGCCTCTTGCATGATCTCAATATTCAGTTCCTTTGCTTTATTTTTAATCCAGAATTTTAAAGAACTGGCAGAAAGTGGTGCAATGGAAATTAAAGTGCCAACTTTCTCCAAAGCTTTGACCCAAGCTGAGGAAGTACTTTTTCTATCTAACCCTTCTCCAATTAAAACTAGCAATGTATTTGGGTCCAAGTTTTTTGAATAAGCTTTCAGAGAATTTGCTCCTTTAACACCTGGACCCTGTCCCAGAAGCTTAACCTCTAAGATTTTTTTTGATCCAAAAAGGTCTAAATTATCAGAATTAGAAGATAGGAATTCCCAGTTGCTTTGGGAATCTATTATGTGAGTATTTTTTTCTGTAAAACCTTCCTGTTTAGCTTTAGCATAAATTTTTTCTAAGTTTTCTTCTATTAGGATAGATTCATCTGCAAGAATTACATAGATATTATCCAAAGATTTTTTTAAGACTCCATTAAGCCTGTCTTCAGTTAGTTTCATTTAAAAGGTTAAGCAAGGAAAAATTGATTCTTTTTAATGCATTTTTAAAAAAATTCTCTTTAAGCCTGTTTTCAACTTCCTCAATAGCTAAAATTCGTGATTCATCAAAAGAATAATAACTGTTATCTTTAAATTCCAGTAAGAAATTATCTTCTCTTTTCTTAGGAGTTAAACTAATCTTTAAATGGTACTCCATACGAGCCTCTTTAGTTCGGGCTCCAGCCCCTAATGCAGATGAATACCTCGTAATTGTATGCTCTAGGATCTTTATCTCTAGATCCGTGTCTTCCGCTTCTTTATTCAGGTATAACTTTTTTAAACCAGATTGTCTTTGAAGGGTGCTGACAAAATCCTGATTCATATTGTTTTCTTCAAAATAGATGCTAACAACCAAATCATTTAGACCCTGATACGAACTTCTAAGTTTGTAATCACAGCCAGCTATGAAGAAGCTAATGATTAAAAATACTAAGGTTTTTTTTGAGGCTATTATCACTTTTCTTAAATTACAAAATTTAATAATTTTTTATCAATATAAATTATTTTTTTGGTGTCTTTGCCCTCAATATACTTTCTTATGTTTTCTTGTTCTTTAGCTATTTTTTCTATTTCTACTTGGGACAAATTAGCGTCAACTGTAATTTGTCCTCTAAGCTTGCCGTTAATTTGAATAGCTATTTCAATAGACTTTTTTTCAAGCAGATCTTCATCTGCTTCAGGCCATTCAACATCAAGAATTATGTTTTGATTCCCAAGCTGATTCCACAAAGCATGGGTAATGTGTGGAGTAATAGGAGAGAGACTTATTAGAATCGTATTTATAGCTTCTCTGACAGCAGACTTCTCAGATTCTTTTGCATTAACAGATAAAAATTCTTTTGGTATTGCATTCGTTAATTCCATAATTGATGCTATGGCTGTATTAAACGAGTGTCTTCTTAAAAAGTCGTCTTTAACCTTATAAAGGGTTTGGTGTGTTTTATTTCTTAAAGTTGTTACGCTTTCACTAGAGCCACTAAAATCTAACTCTTTTTTTGATTCTGAATCTATATGCTCTTGGACTAGTTTCCACAATCTATTTAAATATCTAGAAGCTCCCTGTAATCCCTGTTCAGACCACTCAAAAGACTGATCAGGAGGAGCAACAAACATTACAAATAGCCTTAGAGTATCAGCTCCATAAAGCTCTATTACCTCATTTGGATCTACAATATTCCCTTTAGATTTAGACATTTTTGATCCATCCTTAAGGACCATTCCTTGGCACAATAGATTAAGAAATGGCTCCGAACCTTCAACTAAACCTAAGTCTCTAAGACACCTATAAAAGAATCTAGAATAAAGTAGATGGAGTACGGCATGTTCAATGCCACCAACATACTGATCAACAGGAAGCCAATACTTAGCTCTTTCATCTAACATGGCTTCATCGCTATCGAAAGAAGCAAATCTAGTGTAATACCAAGAAGATTCGAAGAAAGTATCAAAAGTATCTGTTTCTCTTATAAATTCCTCTCCTTCTAGTGAAACTTTAGTAAATTCCTCCATTTCAGAAAGTGGCGATTTCACTCCAGAAAATTCAACTTCAGTTGGCAGTACAACAGGAATATCCTTTGATCCTTGCAAGTCTCCTTTAGAATTTTTCATTGCTGGAATAGGAGCACCCCAGTATCGTTGTCTCGAAACCCCCCAATCCCTCAGTCTGTAGTTGATCTGTTTTTGACCGCACTTTAATTTTTTTGCTTTTTTATCGATTTGTTCAAAAGCTTTATCAAAGCTTAGACCATCGAATTCGTTTGAATTAATCAATTCGTTTTTTTCTAGTATGGCTCCTTCTTCAATTGTTTTGTTCGAAGTCCCTTTAATTACCTGCTTAATTTCTAAGCCATATTTTTTTGCAAATTCATAATCTCTCTCATCGTGTGCTGGTACACCCATCAGTGCACCTGAGCCATACCCTGAGAGTACAAAATTAGCGATCCAAATAGGAATTTCTTTTTTTGAGAAGGGGTGGTGGGCTTTCAGTCCAGTATCAATGCCTAATTTTTCTTGTTTGGCTAAGTCAGCTTCAGATAACTTAATAGAATTAATGTCTTTTAAGAATGCTTTGATAGTTTTGTTTTCTTTCTCTAAATCTAAGGCTATTGGATGATCACCTGAAATAGCTAAAAAAGTGACACCCATGATAGTGTCAGGTCTTGTTGTGAAAACAGAAATAGGTGGCTCTCCTTTTTTAAAGTTAAAATCGAATTCCATACCTTCAGATCTACCAATCCAGTTCTTTTGCATGACCCTTACTCGTTCAGGCCATCCTTCTAAAGTATCTGTTTCTTGAAGCATTTCTTCGGCATAGTCAGTTATTTTTAAGAACCACTGCTTTAGCTTTCTTCTTTCAATATTGGCCCCTGATCGCCAACCTTTACCATCTTCCACCTGTTCATTTGCCAAGACTGTTTCTTCAACAGGATCCCAATTAACATCGGCTTCTGTTTGATAGGCAATGCCTTTATTCATCATTTCTATAAAGAACCACTGTTCCCATTTGTAATAATCTGGATCACAGGTCGCAAATTCTCTTTTCCAGTCATAAGCAAATCCCATCTTCTTAAATTCAGTCCTCATTTTTTCGATGTTTCTATTTGTCCAATCAGAAGGTTGAACTTTATTTTCTATTGCAGCATTTTCTGCTGGTAATCCAAAAGCATCCCAGCCCATGGGTTGCAGAACATTTTTCCCAAGTAATCTTTGAAATCTACTAATGGCATCACCAAGGGTGTAGTTTCTGACATGGCCCATGTGAGCGGATCCACTGGGGTAGGGGAACATGCTTAAACAGTAAAATTTTTCTTTATTGGGGTCTTCAGTTACAGAAAAGACTTCATTACTATCCCAAAACTCTTGGGCTTCATTTTCCACATCCTTATGGGAATATACTTTTTTTGCCTTAGGCATATTAATTTTTAATTTAAATTTTTTAGTTTCGTTTCAAGGTAATTAATATCAAAGTCTCCCGAGATAAAATTCTTATCTGAAAGAAGTTCAATATGCATTTCAAGATTTGTATCAATCCCTGAAACTACCATTTCTTCTAGAGCTCTAATCAGCCTTACCCTTGCATCCTCTCTATCATTAGCTCTGACTATCAATTTAGCTATTAGAGAGTCATAGTGAGGAGGTACTATATAACCGTTGTAAAGATGTGAATCTATTCTAACTCCAATCCCTCCAGGGGCATGGTAATCCAATACTTTTCCTGGAGAGGGAATAAATGTTTCAGGGTGTTCAGCATTTATTCTGCATTCAATCGCGTGACCATTAATCTCTATATCTTTTTGTTTAATTTTGAGTTCTTCTCCTCTAGCAATTCTTAATTGAAGTTTAACTAAGTCTAATCCTGTAATGCTCTCAGTAACTGGGTGCTCTACCTGAATCCTTGTATTCATCTCAATAAAGTAGAATTTTTCATTGTCATATAAAAATTCAAAAGTTCCTGCGCTTTCATAATTAATTTCCTTACAAGCTTCTATACATTTATTAAATATATTCTCTTTAGTTTCATCTGATATACCAAGAGCAGGTGCTTCTTCTATAACCTTTTGATGTCTGCGTTGAAGAGAACAGTCTCTTTCACCTAGGTGTAGGACATTTCCAAATCTATCTGCAAGAACTTGTACCTCTATATGTTTAGGAGCTGTAAAGAATTTTTCCATATATAGGGTTGGGTCACCAAAAGCACTTTCTGCCTCCGTTTGCGTAAGGTTAATGCTCTCTTCTAGATCAGATTCAGAATTAACGATTCTCATTCCTCTTCCTCCCCCTCCTGAAGCAGCCTTAATTATGATGGGATATCCTATAGCTTTTGCTTCTTCTTTAGGGTTACTGCCAATTGGTCCTTCAGATCCAGGAACAATAGGAAGACCTATTTTCTTTGCAAGTTTTTTTGCTGATATCTTATTACCCATAGTTTGAATAATTTCTGAAGAAGGGCCAGCAAACTGAAACCCACTTTTCTCTACTTGTTCAGCAAAATCAGCATTTTCTGCAAGAAATCCGTAACCAGGATGAACACCATCTGCACCACTTAATTCCATAGCACTGATAATAGCTGGAATGTTCATATAACTTTCGTTGGAGTTAGCGGGCCCTATACAAATGGATTCATCTGCCATTTTTACATGCATTAAATCTCTGTCAGCTTCAGAATAAACTGCGACTGTGGGTATATCTAATTCTTTACAAGCCCTGAGAATACGAAGAGCTATTTCGCCTCTGTTGGCAATTAGTAACTTTGTTAGCATAAACTAAGCTACTACAAATAATGCTTGTCCAAACTCAACTGGTTCTGAATTTTCTGCAAGTACAGATATAACCTTTCCTGAGTAATCTGACTTAATTTCATTCATCATTTTCATGGCTTCAACTATGCAAACAACATCACCTTCCTGAATTTCATCTCCTACAGAAATAAATGGCTTAGCCCCTGGAGAGGCTGCAGCATAAAAAGTTCCTACCATAGGTGAAGTAATCACTTCTCCTTCAGAATTTTCAATTAAAGGATCTGGTTTTTGTGGTTGTTTTGAGCTTTCTTCTACTACCTTATCAAGTTGATTTGGTTGAACTTGGTGAGTGACTACTGTTTCAGTTTTATTTTTTACTAATCTTACTGACTCTTCGCCTTCATGAATCTCAATCTCTTCCAATTCTGAAGATTCAAGCATTTCTATTAATTTTTTTACTTTTCTTATGTCCATCTTACCTCCCTAATTTCCATATCTACTTATGGCTACCTTTAAAGCCAGTTCATACCCCTCAACTCCTAAACCGGAAATAACACCAACCGCAATTTCAGATAGGAAAGACTTTTGTCTGAAGTCTTCTCGGCTGTATATATTTGAGATATGCACTTCTATAAAAGGTATTTCAGTTCCTGCTAAAGCATCTCTGAGTGCAATGCTGCTGTGAGTAAAAGCTCCTGGATTAAAAATAATACACTTTACATTGTTGTCTTTAGCCTTATGTATTAAGTCAACAAGTTCGTGCTCTGCATTACTTTGAAAATCTGATAATTCATGACCTGATTTATCTGAAATTTTTGATAAATTTTCTACAACTTGATCTAAGGAGGTTTCTCCATAAAGCTCCGGTTCTCTTTCTCCAAGCAGATTTAAGTTAGGTCCATTTAGTACTAAAAAATTAGCCATAGCTTCAATAGAAAACGATTTTATAAGAATTTAACCGAAATTAAGAGGAAATAATGCTAATTAAATAGGTAAAAAGTGCAAACTAGTAGCTAGTTAATTATTTTAATACCACTCTTTTTGATAACAAGCTTCTTTTTTATAGGCGTATAGCAGTATCCCTTCTGATTACAACCTTGGTAGGTCACGGTTATTTCTTTTTCAATTTCTTTACCAATATCCAATACCACCTCAACTGCATCAAAGAAAACTTCAACTTTACCGAAGTATTCGTCTACTAGAATTTCCCCCTCCGGAAAAGTAGCATTTAGATAAGCATTTAATTGTTTATCAAAAAAAGAAAATTTATTTAGATACAGGTAGCTGTCTGGTTTTATATCCCATCTTAAGGAAGTCTTTTGATCAACAATAGCTGCATGAAGTTTATAAACCTCATCGGGATGAGGTATCTCATTTTCCGTAAAGAGCAATACATTCGTGTCCTTATTGAATTCATCTTTAGCTGATATAGTCGGCATGAAAATTAAGTTAAAAACAATTAAGCAAGAACAGTAAATATGGAATTTAAACCTAGAAGAAATCATTTTTTGGTTTCTATTATCTCATTATTGTTCTTTTTTTCTTGTTCAGAATCTGGAAGAGAAGCTCCAATAGTAGTTTTAGATGCTTATTTAAAAAAACCTTTGGAAGGTGCTCTCTCTAGTGCAGCATATATGAGTTTAAAAAATACTAGTGGTAACAAAATAATAATTAAGGGATTAACTTGTAATAACCTATTAGCAGAATTTCACCAAACTGTAATTAAAGATTCGGGCATGATAAGCATGAATAAACTAAACTTATTAACAGTTGAACCAAAGTCAGAAATAACCTTAGTACCTGGAAAAGAGCATATTATGTTGATGGGAAAACGTATGTCGAATAAAAATAAAGGAATAAAGTGCGACCTGATACTTGAAAGTGTTAATTCAGTTCAAACATTCAATAGAGTTCCAGTTTTTTTTGAAATAAGAGATTAAACCAGTGAAACACAACTCAGAAAGTTTATTAGAGGTTAAAGATTTGACTGTTAAGTTCTTTAGTAAAGAATTTTCTATTGATGCAGTCAGATCAATATCTTTTTCTATTGAAAGAGGAAAGACTTTAGCTTTAGTTGGAGAATCTGGTTCAGGAAAATCAGTAACTGCATTATCTATTTTAAAATTACTCCCTTACCAGATAGCTTCTCATTCAAACAAATCTTCTATTAAGTTAAAAGGAAAAGAAATTATGGAAATGAGCTCTGGTGAGATCAGGAAAGTTAGAGGAGATTCTATTTCAATGATTTTTCAAGAACCAATGACCTCATTGAATCCCTACCAAAGAGTAGGAAGGCAAATTGAAGAAATTTTGATGGTACATAAAGGAATGCGAAGAAAGGATGCAAGAAATAGAGTTATTGAATTATTAAAGAAAGTACAAATTCCAGATCCACAACTGAAAGCCGAGTCCTATCCGCATCAACTTTCAGGAGGTCAGAGGCAAAGAGTCATGATTGCAATGGCTCTTTCTAATGATCCTGATTTGCTGATAGCAGATGAGCCTACAACAGCACTAGATGTAACTGTTGAAAAGTCCCTACTTGAGTTACTTAAAGACCTTCAAGTACAAATGGGAATGTCTATACTTTTCATCACTCATGATCTCAATATTGTAAAAAAGTTTGCAGATGAAGTTGCAGTTATGAAAGAAGGAGAAATAGTTGAAAAGGGAGTAGTTACTGATGTTTTTTCTTCTCCCCAGCATGCTTATACAAAGCAACTTTTAGATTCAATACCTTCTCCAAAAAACAATATAAGCGCTGAAGGGAAGCCAATTCTTTTATCAGAAGGTTTAACAGTAAATTATTTAACAAAGAAGAGTTTTTTAAAGAAGAGTCTTTATTTAACTGCAGTAAATGACGCAGCCATTGAAGTTCACGAGGGGAGAACTACAGGTTTGGTAGGAGAATCAGGCTCGGGGAAATCATCTTTGGCTAGAGCCTTGCTAGGATTGGAGCAATCTGAAGGATTTATTGAGTTTGATGGAAAAGATTTAAATTTTTTATCAGAGAATTCAAAGAGATTTATAAAAAAAGATTTCCAAATTGTTTTTCAAGACCCATTTGGTTCATTATCACCTCGCCAGACTATTGGTGAAATAATTGGTGAAGGACTAAGAGTGCATGAATCTGAACTCAGTAAATCGGAAAGACATTCCAAAATCTCAAAAGCCTTAGAAGAAGTAGAACTGGATTCCTCTTTTTTTCTTCGTTTCCCTCATGAGTTATCTGGTGGGCAAAGGCAAAGAGTTGCAATTGCGAGAGCTATCATTTTAAAGCCCAAATTGATTCTTTTAGACGAACCTACTTCTGCTCTTGATGTATCTATACAGATGCAAGTCATAAAATTATTATCTGAATTACAACAAAAGAATAATCTTTCTTATTTATGTATTAGTCATGACCTTAAGGTTATTAGGGCATTATCTGATCTCGTTTATGTAATGAAGGAAGGGAAGATAGTTGAGAAAGGAATGGCAGATCAAATTTTCAATGAACCCAAAATTGATTACACTAAAGAACTAATAAGAGCATCAATTTAAGAAAATATCTATCTTGAGAAGGTAAATGAGTAATAAGAACAGAAAGTATTCTTCAAAAATAGTCGATGGAGTTGAGCAAGCTCCATCAAGGGCTATGTTGAGAGCGGTAGGTTTTGAAGAAGAAGATTTCTTAAAACCTCAAGTAGGTATAGCTTCAACTTGGAGCATGGTTACTCCATGTAATATGCATATAAATCAGTTAGCTGAAGCAGCAGCACAAGGAGCAAATAGTTCTGGATGTAAATCAGTTATTTTTAACACAATTAGTGTATCTGATGGAATATCAATGGGAACTAAGGGAATGAGGTACAGTCTGGTATCCAGAGAAGTAATAGCAGACTCTATTGAAACAGTAGTTGAGGGCCAAGGATTTGATGGCTTATTAGCAATAGGAGGATGTGACAAAAATATGCCTGGTTGTTTGATGGCAATGGCAAGATTAGACAGACCTGCTATTTTTGTTTATGGCGGAAGTATCCAACCTGGAAAGGATAGAACAGATGTAATTTCTGTTTTCGAGGCTGTAGGTGCACATTCTGAAGGTAAGATTTCTGATATTGAACTTCTGGAAGTAGAATCTAAAGCCATACCGGGTCCCGGAGCATGTGGAGGAATGTATACAGCTAATACAATGGCATCAGCTATTGAGGCTTTAGGACTTAGTCTTCCTAACAGCTCTGCTAAAGAAGCTGTTTCGTCTTCTAAAAATAAAGATTGTGTTGAGGCTGGAGAGGCTCTTTCAAATTTAATCAACCAAAATCTAACCCCACGAAAGTTGCTAACTAAAAAGGCATTTGAAAATGCAATTTCCATTGTTATAGCTCTAGGAGGTTCTACCAATGCAGTTTTACATCTGTTAGCCATTGCCTATGAAGCTAAAGTTGAACTTAGTATTGATGACTTTACAAGAATAGGAAAAAAAGTACCTGTACTTGCAGACTTGAAACCTAGCGGTAATTATTTAATGTCAGAGCTTATAGCTATTGGAGGAATTACTCCTTTAATGAAAACTCTCTTCAACGAAGGTTTGTTGCACGGAGATGCGCTGACTGTTACAGGAAAAACTCTAGAAGAAAATTTAGATTCTGTAGAAGATTATTCTAAAGACCAGAACATAATTAAAAACTTTAATGACCCGGTAAAGAAAGACAGTCATTTAAGAATTCTTTATGGAAATCTAGCCCCAGAAGGTGCAGTAGCAAAAATATCTGGTAAGGAAGGTACTTTATTTAAAGGGAAGGCTAAACCTTACGATTCAGAAGAACAAGCCATGAAGGCCATAATGGAAGGTAAGATAAATGAAGGAGATGTGGTAGTCATAAGGTATGAAGGTCCAAAAGGGGGTCCTGGCATGAGAGAAATGCTAAGTCCAACCTCAGCAATTATGGGCAAAGGTCTGGGAGACAAAGTAGCTTTTCTAACAGATGGAAGATTTTCTGGTGGAACTCATGGATTTGTTGTAGGGCATATATCTCCAGAAGCTCATCTTGGTGGGCCCTTAGCTCTAGTAGAAGAAGGGGATGAGATAAGAATTGATACTGAAAAAAATGAAGTAAGTCTAGAGGTTGATGAAGAGACACTGGAAGTTAGGAAAAAGAATTGGAAAAGTCCAAAAGAAGAGAGCCAAGGTGTGTTGCGCAAATACGCAAAAATGGTTGGATCGGCTTCTTCGGGTGCAGTAACAACTTAATTGAAGTATTTAAGAATATACTTGAAAAAAAAATAGTACTCCCCATAATAAGAAAGAATGCTTATTTCAAGTCTATCGAGACCCACCCTTTGAACATCCAAATCATTCATTCCACGGAGGAAATATGACAGTTGTCACCATAACTGATGATAATTTTGAGGAAGAGGTATCTTCTTCAGAAACACCTGTGCTTGTTGATTATTGGGCAACCTGGTGCGGACCTTGCAAAATGGTTGGTCCTATCGTTGAAGAGATAGCCACTGAGTTTGAAGGTAAATTAAAGGTTGGAAAATTGGATGTAGATAATAATCAAGCGTCTGCTGCTAAGCAAAATGTTATGAGCATCCCGACCTTACTAATCTTTAAAGAAGGTCAAGTAGTGGCACAACAAGTGGGCGCATTAAGCAAAACACAATTAACAGAATTTATAGAAACTCATATCTAAATAACTAGACGTCCTCAATATAGGATGGTAGATTGGATTTGTGTATCTTTTCCTGATACACCTAAATCCGGGAAATTTTTTTAAGATGCAACTATCAGAATTAAAAACTTTACCTGTACAAGAACTCATTTCTCTTGGGGAGGAGTGTGGTCTTGATAATGCCTCACGAATGAAAAGACAGGATGTGGTCTTTGGTATTCTCAAGAACAAGGCGAAGCAAGGAGAGGATATTGACGGTGGAGGAGTTTTAGAAATTCTTCAAGATGGATTTGGTTTTTTAAGATCTCCTGATTCTTCATATTTAGCGGGGCCAGATGATATTTATGTATCTCCCAGTCAGATAAGAAGATTTGGATTGAGAACAGGGGACACTATCCAAGGAAAGATTCGACCCCCCAAAGAAGGTGAAAGATACTTCGCAATACTAAAAATAGAACAAATTAATTTTGAAAAACCAGATAAAGCCAAGAATAAGGTTTCGTTTGAAAATTTAACTCCACTATTCCCTGATCAAAGAATGGTTTTAGAATCAGGAAGTGGTAGTACGGAAGATCTTTCTGCACGAGTTATAGATTTAACTGCTCCGACGGGCAAAGGGCAAAGGTCTTTAATAGTATCGCCTCCCAAAGCAGGAAAGACTCTATTGCTACAAAGTATGGCTCACTCAATTGCTAAAAATAATCCAGAATGCAAGATTATGGTTTTGCTTGTTGATGAAAGACCAGAAGAGGTAACAGAAATGGTCAGGTCTGTTAAAGGAGAAGTCATTGCGAGCACTTTTGATGAACCTGCATCGAGACATGTTCAAGTAGCGGATATGGTTATTAATAAAGCCAGACGGCTCGTCGAACATAAGCATGATGTAGTTATTCTTTTAGATTCAATAACAAGATTAGCCAGAGCCTATAATTCAACACAAGCTGCTTCTGGAAAGATTCTAACCGGAGGTGTAGACGCCAATGCCCTTGAAAAGCCTAAAAGATTTTTTGGAGCAGCAAGAAATATTGAAGGCGGAGGTAGCCTAACAATTATTGCTACTGCTCTCATAGATACAGGTTCAAGAATGGATGAAGTAATTTTTGAAGAATTTAAAGGAACAGGAAATTCAGAAATCAATTTAGATAGAAAGATTGCAGAAAAACGAGTCTTCCCAGCTATCAATATTCGAAGAACTGGAACCAGAAGAGAAGATCTACTCACAACAGATGCAGAACTTAGACATATAACTATACTAAGAAAATTACTCAATGAAATGGAGGACACTGCGGCGATGGAGTGGGTCCTAGACAAACTGAAGGACTACAAGACCAATGCTGAGTTTTTTGAATCCATGAAACGCAAGTAAAGCTTATTTCTTTACTGCCATCTCTTTCTTTTTTTCTGCTCTTTTACTTTCCCTAAATAGGTTAACTATCTTTTCTACTAAACCTAAAGACAGTAAAGTTAAGATAATCAAAACTGTCAAACCACTAATAATTATTTGAGTATTAAGGCTGATCTCTTTCCCCCAAATAATGACGGGTTTTGTATTAAATAAGAACTGAGTATCACCAAATATTAAAGCTAACAACACAGCTAAAATTATCGAAAATAAATAGATTCTAGGCATTACTTCTTCTGCAGAAGACAATATCTTGATTGGCCTGCTATTTTAGATTTAATCAACTTCCACCCATCAAACATTTCTTCTACTTCCTTCTCTTTTTCGACTTCGGTACAAATAATAGAATCCTCTGTTATTAGTTCTTTTTCAACAATTAATGCGAAAGACTTTTTTAAGTAATTCAGTCTAAAAGGAGGGTCAATAAAAACAATATCAAGAGGTTTTTCTATTTTCTTTTCAAAAGGAAATTTTAATGAATCAACTGTCATGACCTCACACTGTTTTCTTATATTTAATTTAACAATAGTTTTGTAGAGTTCCTCGCACATTTTTCTATTTTTTTCTGCGAAATAAACAAAAGATGCTCCTCTTGAGATTGCCTCCAATCCCAAGCTGCCAGTTCCAGCAAACATATCTAAACACCTAGAGTTTTTGATCTCATTATGCAGCCAACTAAAAATAGTTTCTTTTGTTCTATTAGTTGTCGGTCTTATGTATCTAGAAGCCTTAAAAGGGATCTTTAATCCTTTGAATTTACCTGCAACTATTCTCACATTAGAAACACGTCTTCTCATGCTGAAATCATATCAGCTAATTTAAATTAAAGTAGATTTAGGGTTATAGACATGCTAATTTGCCGGAACATGGACCTTGACCCAGTTAAAAAAGAATTTCTTCTAGCCATGCGTGGCATTACTTCTACAGTTACAGTCATATCTGCAAAAGTCGGAGAAAACAAACAAGCAATGACAGCAACTTCTGCGGTTTCTTTATCTCTTGATCCGCCAACAATGTTAGTTTGTATAAATCATGAAGCTCTCATTCATGATGTTATGAAAGAAGAAGTGGGGTTTTGTATTAATATTTTATCTGTAGGCCAAGAAAGCCTAGCAGATATATGCAGTATTAAAGGGAAGGAAGGACAAAGATTTTTAGAAGGGAATTGGTCAGAGTTAGATGACATTCCTTACAACAAAGATTCTCAATCCAATATGTTCTGTAATTGTATTAAGGCGATAGAGTGCACTACACACACAATTTATTTAGGTGAAATCATTGAAGTTTTTAATCAAAGTAGTTTCAACCCTTTACTTTATAAAGATGGAAATTATTTGGCCTAATCAAAATGACAAATAACTACGCATGGAAGCCCCTCTCTAATCTCTTTTTTATCCCATTTCTTTTATTTTCTTTCACTCCAATTCTCTCTTCCGAGATCCTGATAGACGGACAGCTAACAGAAAAAGAATGGCAAACTGCCAGAGAAATTAACAAATTCTATGAAGTATTCCCTTTTTCTTTAAATGATGTTTCAGGAAATACAAGAGTTCTTATACTAGATGATGAGAAGGGAATCTATTTCGGATTTATAAACACTCAATCCAATGAATCTATAAGGGCCAATCAGCATCAACGAGATCAAGGAGCAAGACCTCCTGTTGGAGATCAAGTTGGAGTAACTTTAGATTTTGATAATGACGGAAAGACTGCTTATAGGTTTTCAGTTAATGCAGGAAATTCAATTAACGACGGCACTGTTATTAATGAGAATGAACAAAATTTAGATTGGGATGGTGATTGGTTATCTGCAACTAGCATTTCAGATACTGGCTGGTATGTAGAGATATTTATCCCTTGGGCAATCACTTCTATGAAATCTCAAAAAGGAGATGAGCGAACAATAGGCTTTTGTTTTTATAGAATGATGATTGCCGAATACAAGGTATCTGCTACATGCAAGGGGAGCCCTTACGTAAATAAATTTCTTTCAGTCTTTGATGTAATGAATTTTAAAAAATACGAAGTTTCCCAGTTGGACTTCTTTCCTTATGTAACCTTATCGGATGATACGGCAACGAAAGAGAATGATACTAAGGTGGGCGCCGAAGTTTTCTGGAAAATTGATTCAAGTAAACAACTAAATGCCACCTTTAATCCAGATTTTGGTCAGGTTGAGAGTGATGAGCTGGTTGTTAATTTTTCAGCTACCGAAACCTATTACTCTGATAAGCGCCCCTTCTTTGCAGAAAATCAATCTATGTTTGAAGTTCAGGGTTACGAAATGTTCTATGTGATTAACACTAGACGCATAGGCGCAGCACCAGACTATAACTGTTCCATATTGTCTTCTAACCTAACCCCCTTGTGCAATGCAAGCAAAAAGGGGACTTCCGACATAGACTTGGCTGTTCGCTATATCCAACAAACTGAGAATCTGGATTTTGGATTCTTAGGAGCTTCCGAAAAAGATGAAAACTTTAGTCAAGGAAGAGATTTTTATGCCACTAAATTAAGAAAAACCAATAAAAACTTTTCATTTGGATATTTGGGTACTTATGTTGAAAGGCCTGTATTAAATCGAGAAGCAACTGTACACACTGCTGATTTTGAGTATTGGGCTTCTGAAGATCTCAGGGTAAGTGGAGTTTTAATGAATTCCAAGGTGGATGATCAAGATGGGTATGGATTTAGGGTCGGATACGGTTATACGCCTTCTAAAACATTTTCAGGAGGCTTGGGGATTTGGTACTTCGATGAAAAAATAGATTTGAGTGATATGGGGTATTTATTTAGAAATGATCAGGCCTTTTTTTCAGGAAGGTTTGAATGGAAGCAACCTGAGTTCCCTGAAACTTCTTTGACTAGAGAAAGAAGGTACCAATTAGATTTTACTTATGAAACTGATAGTAAGGGTAATAAAGAGACTCCACCAATTTCACTAACGCTGACGAATGGATTTAAGAGTTCTTCGCAGGCGACATTAAAAACTTTTTACAGATTGAGTGGAAGGGACACTTTAATTACAAGAAAATATGAGCAAGCTCCTTTTGTAAACATGCCCACAGGATATGGTTATGAATTTGAGTACATGGGCCCTTCGCGAGAATTTTTTCAGTACATGTTTCATTTCAATCGAAGAAAAGGGGAAGAATACATGCCGGGTTTGGGCTGGACTACCATGTATGATTTCTTTTTAGAGGTATCTCCTTCTGAATCTTTATCTTTGTCTGTGTTTTACCAAGAACACGAAGAGGATGATTGGTTAAATTGGATTCAGGAAAATTTATTAGCCACTTACGACATGAAGCAGAGAGTCACAGTAGCAGGTCTTAATTGGTTTAAAGGCGAAAAACATGAGTTAAGAGTCAAAGCACAAATGGTAGCTTTTACGGCAAGAAATCCAATGCCTTTTTTAGCAGATCAGTTTGGAAATCTAAATATTTCTCCAAAAAAGATTGCCGTACCTCCTATAACATTAAGCGATCTGGCTTTCCAAATTCGCTATAGATATGAATTGATGCCACTTTCTTATCTCTATGTGGTTTACACCAAAGGCGGAAGAGTAGTGGGAATAGATGAAGAAGATAGTTTAAGAAAAATCTATAAACGCCCTTGGGAAGATCCTCAGACTGATACTTTTACTGTGAAATTACGGTATAGATTCTAAAAATAATTTTTTAACCAAACTATTTTTTATATATCAGGATGGATACATTGATTGCTTGTATTTCTTCATTCTAGCCTTAGAATAGCCCCTCATTTTTAGGAGTAAATACCTTGCATAGGAAGCTAAGTCCTTTTTCCTGCCTAGCCTTAACATTCTCTTTATTTATCGCATTGCCAGTTTATTCACTGGATATCAAGATTGACGGTGTTTTAGATGATGAGGATTGGTCTTCTGCCAGAGAGTGGACCAAATATTATGAATCAATGCCGTTTTCTTTAGCGGAACCTAAGCATTTTCAGAAAGTTCTAGTTCAACAGGATGAGAAAGGAATGTATTTTGGTTTTATTAATGAGCAGCCAAGAGAATCAATACGTGCGAATAAGCATGAAAGAGATGATGAAATGGCAAATGCTGATAAAGCAGGCTTAGCGATAGATTTTGATGGTGATGGTCTTACCGCTTATGGCTTCACTGTTTCTGCCGGAGGCTCTATAAGCGATGGCATCTATAGAAATGAGAACGAAGCTAACTATGACTGGGATGCTGATTGGGATTCAGCTACTCATATTGAAGGAGACGCGTGGTTTATTGAAATGTTTATTCCTTGGAGTATAGCTCCCATGAAGACACAGAAAGGAGAAGTTAGAACCGTTAAATTATCTTTTTGGAGAATGGTAGCAGCTGAATGGCGGGGGAATACTTCAATAAAAGGCAACCCAAGGCAAGAGAAATTTATGTCTCTTTTCCATGAATACGACTTTAAAAACTACAGCGTTTCGAAATTAGATTTTTTCCCATACATTAATGTCACTGAAGACAGAATTAAAGAAGATCAAGAGAACAAGGTCGGAGCAGAGATATTTTGGAAAATTGATTCGGGTAAACAACTAAACGTAGCTTTAAATCCTGATTTTGGACAAGTTGAAAGCGATGAGCTTCACAAGGAGAATTGGGTCTGCTCCAGATTACAATTGCTCTAAATACACTGATTCGTTAAAAAATATATGCGAGGCAAGTCAAGAGGGTATTACTGATATTGACTATGCCATAAGGTATACACAGCAAGGCGAGTCCATTGACTTTGGTTTTCTAAGTGCTTCTGAAGCCGACGAACAATACAGTCAAGGAAATGATTTTTATGCAATAAGGGCTAGAAAGAATTCTGATAATTATTCCTTGGGTTATCTGGGGACATACACAGAAAGACCGGTTCTGGATAGAGGAGCTAAAGTCCATTCAATTGATTTGACCTATAGACCTACCGATAAAGTGAGGGTAGACACTGTTTTTATTAGTTCAAATATTGAGCAAGGCCTAGACGAAACCAAGAAATCAGGAGAAGCATTTAGATTTAGACTAACGGCTTCGCCTAGAAAGGGGAGATGGCATGATATGGGAATCTTCTTTTTTGGAGAAGAATTGGATATAACGGATATGGGTTATCAAATATCAAATGATTGGCTTTTCCTGGGCAGCCAGAATGGCTTAAAGTTTTCGGACTATGACGAGTCATCTATTTTTCTTTCCAATGAATTTGAAGTGGGCTATTCGTTTGAGAGCAATGCAGACTTAGATAAATCAAGTCAATCCACCTATTTGTCCTACAAGAGCACTTTTAGAAATACCTCTAACATTGAATTCACAAATTTTTATAGAACTCCTAGCAAAGATTTCTGGATAACCCGAGGTAGCTTGATCTCCCCCTATATCAAAAAACCTAAGAATTATGGAACTAAGTTGCAATTCATGGGCCCTTCTACAGATTTCTTTAAATATATCTTAGAGGTTAAAAGAGAAAAAGGATCGCAATGGAGCTTTTCAGCATTAGGTTTTAAAACTTCTTATATGGCTATGGCCGACTTTACTCCTCGAGATAATCTAAGTCTCAGCTTGATGTATCAACACAGCAAGGAAGACGATTGGCTAAATTGGATTGAAGATAATTTGTTAGGAATTTATAAACAAAAACAAAGAACCACAATTGCGTCAATGAATTGGTTTGGAGGGGATAAGCATGAATTAAGAATGAAAGCTCAAATGGTAGCTTTCACAGCCAGGCAACCAGGCGCTTATCTTGGCGATGCAACAGGATCTCTAAATCCCATTGAAATGGTACTTCCACCCTTTAGTTTGAGTGATTTAGCTTTCCAAATTAGGTACCGTTATGAAATTCTACCTTTGGCTTATCTTTATGTGGTCTACACCAAGGGAGGAAGAATAGTTGAACTCGATGAAGAGGACAGTTTAGACAAGTTGTATAAACGTCCTTGGAATGATCCTCAGGCGGATAACTTTACTGTTAAGGTGAGATACAGATTCTAATAGGAAAATTTTACTGTAAAATTGAAGAATCAATTCTAACAGAGGAATGAATGACATCAGGGATGGTTATATTTAGAACTATTTTCTTAATCCCCACTCTTCTTTTCAGCAGTTTTCTTTTTTCCACCATAGAAGTGGACGGAAAGTTAGACGAAGAAGAATGGAGATCTGCTCAAGAGATAAGTAAATTTTATCAAGTTGGGCCTTTCACACTTGAAGAGCCAGAACAGAAAACTGTAGTAAAAGTTTACGAAACTGAAGATGGTTTGTATGTAGGCTATATTAATTACCAACCCGCTGAGACGATGCGATCCCAACAGCATGAAAGAGATGCTGATAATGCCAATGCAGATAAAGTAGGACTGACTGTGGATTTTGACGGGGATGCATTAATGGCTTACTCGTTTACTGTATCTCTAGGAGGGTCCTTATGGGATGCGGTTTATAGAAACGAAAATGAGCAAAAGAAGGACTGGGACGCAGATTGGGTGGCAAAGACCTCAATAGGTGACGATGTCTGGTTTGCAGAGTTTTTTATACCTTGGACTGTTGCCCCAATGAAGGTGCAAGAAGGAGATTTAAGAAAAATAAGAATTAGTTTTTGGCGAATGTCTTTGGAAATATCTAAAGCTTTTGCGACTATTAAATCTAATCCCACAAGGTCCAGATTTATTTCAACTTTAAATGATCTTTACGTAAAGAATTTTGATAGTTCGAGCTTAGATTTTTTCCCTTATGTCACAGCTTCTAATGAAAGAACTTCAGATGATAATGACGTAAAAACTGGGGCAGAGATTTTCTGGAAGATAGATTCTGGGAGCCAGTTAAATATTGCGATCAATCCTGATTTTGGCCAAGTGGAAAGTGATGATGTGGTAATTAATTTCTCCGCGATGGAGACCTTCTACTCTGATAAAAGACCTTTCTTTTCAGAAAATCAGTCTATGTTTGATGTTGATGGGTACCGTTTTCTTTATGTAATCAATACACGAAGAATAGGCGGTTCTCCCGACTATACCTGTTCAGATTATAGTTCTGAATTAGAAGCTCTTTGTAGCTCTAACCAAAAAGGAAATACAGATATAAACCTTGCTGTTAGGTATACAAAAGTTGGACAGAATTACGATTTAGGTTTCTTGGGCGCAATTGAATCTGATGAAGTCTTCAGTGAAGGAAGAGATTATTTTGCCACTAGGTACCGAGTAAAAAAAGAAAACTTGTCATTTGGGTACTTAGGTACTTTCACCAAGAACGAAGTATTAAGCAGGAATGCCAATGTAAATACGGTTGACATGGTTTACCGTCCTAATGAAGATTTTAGACTTTATGTTCTCTTATTAAACTCCATTGTTGAAGAAAACAAAGGATATGGTTTACGCATGAGTTTAAGCAAACAAATTAACCACCATTTATCTACCGGATTAGGATTTTATTATCTAGATAAAGACTTAGATATTAATGATATGGGATATTTAATAAGAAATGACTGGATTATGTTAGGTGGAAGAACAGAGCTTCATAAAACCGATTTTAATGATGCTTCGAAGACACTAATGAGAACTTATCAGCATTCATACGGCTGCAGGGCTTTGTCTAATGGAGATAAGGAAGGCTGTTTTACAGGATTTGAAATTAAGAACCAATTTAAGGATACCTCTCAAGTTGCGGTTGAAGTATTTTTTAGAACTAATGGAAGAGATAACCTGATTACTAGGGGTTCTGAATTGGCTCCATACATTAAATTACCTCAAAACTACGGAATCGACTTTAAGTATGTTGGCCAGAAAAACAAATTTTGGCAGTGGGATTTATTTGTACAGAGGTCTAAAGGCAGTGAACGCTCAAGTGCTCTTGGTTGGAGAAACAAATATTATTCTTCAGTTAAAGCGTTTCCTTTACCCAATTTAACTTTAAGGCTTTCTTACTCTCATGAGAAGGATGCAGACTGGCTTAACTGGATTGAAGATAACCATTTAGGTGTCTATGAAAAAACTCAGAGAAACACTAATTTCTCTGTTAAGTATTTCAAGGGTAATCAGCATGAACTGAGGGTCAAGGCTCAGTTAGTTGCTTTTAACGCTAAAAATCCTCAAGCTCAAATTGCTTCGATTAATGGAAAATTGACTGAATCTTCAGTTAACTTAGACCCCTTTAGTATAGGGCAATTAGCTTTTCAAATTCGTTATCGATATGAGTTTATGCCTTTGGCTTATTTGTATGCTGTCTATACTAGAGGAGGTAAGATTTATGAGCTAGATGAGGAAGATGACTTAGGAACTTTGTATAAGAGACCTTGGGAAGAACCCTCAAAAGATAATTTTACTCTGAAAGTGAGATACAGATTCTAAGTCCTGTGTTCTTCTGAACAGAACCAAAGCTCTCCAGATCCAATAGCCTCAGACTTAGGAATATTTACTCCACAAGTATCACATCTAACCATTTCAAGGCTTACTTTTTCTTTTTTAGCCGGTTTTCTTTTAAAAAGAATGTATAACCAAATTAATCCGATTATTCCTAATATTAGGATTAACTGAGACAAATCTACTCTTCTTTAATGGGTGGTGGAATCTCTTCGTCCCCTAGCAATCCAAAAGATAATCGACTAGCCCAAGATCTCTTAGGTCTTATCAATTCATCGGAAGCGAAAGTTGGATAATTAGCTTCTAAAATTTGGAAATTTTTCACTCTCAATTCTTCATAACCTAAGAATCCATAAGCTTTTACTAAAATAGATAAAGCTTCTGGAACTTGAGGAGTGTCAGGCATATGTTCAATTACATATCGAGCTCGTCCGGCTGCCGCTATGTAGGCTTTCCTTTCCATATAAAAGTTAGCAACGTAAATTTCATGCTGAGCTAATATGTTTTTAAGATATATCATTCTTTGAGTAGCATGAGGGGCATAAGTAGAGTCTGGGTATCTAGCTAAAAATTCACTTAAATCTTCAAAGGATTGTTGAGCTGGCTCTATATCTCTTCTTGATAAGTCAGAAGTAAAATATCGAGAAAATAAACCTGAATCATCCGTGAATGCAGAAAGTCCTCTCAAATAGTATGCGTAACCTGTATGAGGGTGACGTGGGTGAAGATTAATGAACCTCTCGGCAGCAGACCTCGCTGCTTCGAATTCAAAATTCCTGTAGTAGGCATATATAAGTTCCGCTTGTGCTTGTTCTGCATATCTACCAAATGGGAAGCGTCTTTCAAGTACTTCAAGACTGGCTATAGCATTAGAGAAATTACCATTTTTCAGTCTGGTTTGAGATGCATCGTAAAGTTCTTTCTCTAAAAGACGTTCATCTGGTTGTTCTTCGTTACTTGAGCAAGAAGTTAACAAAAAGATGGAACTTAATAAAAGTAATGAACAACTTTTAATTAACATACTTAATGAGTTGATATTATGTCGCTTTGGCATTTGGATTGCTGATTCTACATTTCTGTATTGATATTGGACAGAAAAAGAATTTTGTGGTTCCTTATAAAAAAATATATTTGAACAAATGAACCGTAAGATAGCTTTAACACTAAACGTAAAGACAGAACAAATAGGTCAAAGAGTCGATGTTGTTATTGCCGAGGCTTTTAAAGAATTTTCGAGAAGTCATCTACAAAAGTTAATTAAGGAAGGTGCCGTTAAGGTAAACGGTAAAGAAATTAAGCCTAAGTTAATTCTACAGGGAGGTGAACTTATAGAGATTCTTGCTAAAGAAGCCCCTAAATTAAAGGATAAAGCTGAAAACATAGATCTGGAAATAATTTACGAAGATCAAGATTTGTTGGTAGTTAATAAGACTTCTGGGTTAGTGGTTCACCCTGGTGCAGGCAATCCATCAGGAACTTTAGTGAATGGACTTCTTAATTTTGATTCAAATTTATCATACTTGCCAAGAGCAGGAATAGTTCACCGTTTGGATAAAGATACCTCAGGGCTGATGGTAGTTTCTCGTAATGAGAAAACTTATTTGAATCTTATTGACCAATTAAAAGAAAGAACTGTTACAAGAAAATATACTGCTTTAGTAGTAGGGGAGCCTAGCTTGAGCGGGGTAATAGATAAACCTATTGGTAGACATCCAAAAGTTAGGACAAAACAGGCAGTGGTTAGTTCGGGTAAGGAAGCCATCAGTAGATTCAAGAGAGTTAAGAGTCTTAAAGGATATTCACTTGTAGAGGTTTTGCTTGAAACAGGAAGAACTCACCAAATAAGAGTTCATCTTTCTTATCTGGGCTTTCCTATAGTGGGAGATAACGCCTATGGAGGAAGAAGAAAGTATGTAAAAGGCACTTCTGAAAATCTCAGGAATAAAATAGATCAATTCAAGAGACAAGCTCTTCATGCAAGCTCATTAACTTTTATTCATCCTTCAACAAAGGAGGTCTCAACTTTTGACAGTGAATTACCGGATGACATGAAGCAGTTAATTAGAGCATTAAAGGAAGATGATTAATAAATTACTAATTAAACCTGATCAAAATCTAGGCAAAGGTATTACTTCTTTCATGCTTACCAAGAATTACTTTGAAAAACATTCAATTGAATTTAATAACAACTCTTCAGTTGAAGAGTTCGTCGTATCTACATTGGGAGTACCTATTGTCTGGATGGATCAAGTTCATGGAACTAAGGTTCAGTCAATCCATGAAAACACAGTTAATTTAATTGAAGCTTGTGATGGACTTTATACAGAAAAGGAGAATATTGCTTTAGCTATAAAAACGGCCGATTGTTTACCATTGATACTATGTTCTAAGGAAGGAAAGGAGCTAACAGCTCTGCATGTCGGTTGGAGAGGCCTTCATGGGGGTATAGTTGAAAATGCAATAATGAATTTTAAATGCGCAACTGAAAACCTAGTTGCTTGGTTAGCGCCATGCATTTCATCACCAAACTATGAAGTGGGTGAAGATGTTTACTCTGTATTTAAGGATTCAGATTCTGAAAGCGTTTCTAGTTTTAAACTATCCAATAATAAGGATAAGTGGATTTTTAGCCTAAAACAGGAGTGCGTGAGGAGACTTCAAAAGTTTGATATACCAGTCATTACAAATACATTTTGTACTTTTAAAGATGAACAACTTTTTTATTCATATAGAAGGAACTCAACTTCAAAGAGAATGGTAACTTTAGCCTGGAGGCAAAAATGAAAAATATAGGTTTTATAGGTCTTGGTGTCATGGGGTCACCAATGGCTGGGCACATATCAAATGCTGGATACAGCCTAAAGGTCTTTAATCGAACTAAAAAGAAATCAGAACTTTGGAATGAAGAGTACTCAGGAGAAGTAGTCTTTTCGCCAGCTGAACTAGCAGAAGGCTGTGACATAGTTTTTTTATGTGTGGGTAATAATCAAGATGTAGAAGAAATCGTACAAGGAAAAAATGGCGTTCTGGAAGGGCTAAAAACAGGAGGAATCATTGTTGATCACACTACTACCTCGTCAGCCCTAGCTAGAACTATGTCTGTTAGCTCTTCTGAAAAAGGAATTTCCTTTATTGATGCGCCTGTTTCGGGTGGGGAGATAGGTGCCAAAGAGGGAACATTAACGATTATGGCTGGCGGTGACGAAGAGGCCTTTAAATCTAGTCTAGAGGTGATAAGTCTTTATTCTAAATTTTGCAAAAGGATGGGGAGTTCTGGATCAGGGCAGTTGACTAAAATGGTTAATCAAATTTGCATCGCGGGCTTAATACAGGGGTTAGCTGAAGGCATGCATTTTTCAGATAAAGCAGGACTAGATACAAAAGAGGTTATAGAAGTTATTTCAAAAGGAGCAGCCCAATCATGGCAAATGGAAAATAGATGGGAAACTATGTTATCGGATTTTTATGAACATGGATTTGCAGTGGATTGGATGAGAAAAGATTTAGGTTTTGTTTTAGAAGAAGCCATAGCCAATGGGTCTAATTTAGAAGTCACAGCTCTAGTGGATACTTTTTACGCAGAAATACAGCAAAAAGGGGGAGGAAGATGGGATACCTCAAGTCTATTTAGGAGATTAAGAAGTTAATGAATTCATTTCCAGGTTCAGAAAGTGAGTTTTGCAAAGACCTTTTTAAACAAAGCAAGACAAGCCTGTATGAATTAGCTGATAGGTTAAAAATTCACTCAATCTCAAAAAATTTTTTTACTGAAATAGTTATCCCTTTAACGAGTTTTTTTAATTCTCTGGAAAATAGAAGTAAACCTTATTTCATTTGTTTCACAGGGGGTCAGGGTTCAGGGAAAACAACCTTATCTGAGTTTGTGCAGTTAGTTCTTAAAGAAGGCTGCAAAAAAAGAAGTATCGGATTTTCCATAGATGACATATACAAGACTCCAGAAGAAAGAGAATACTTAGCAAAATCTATCCACCCACTTTGTAAAGTAAGAGGAGTGCCAGGAACGCATGACATTGAATTAGGGCTAAACACTTTAGACAGCCTAGTAGAAGCTGATGATTCTTCTTTTACATCCATACCTTCTTTCTCTAAACCGCTAGATAGGCATCTTCCTAAGGATTCTTGGCCTGTTTATGAAGGGAAGCCAGATTTTATTTTTTTTGATGCTTGGTGTGGCGGTGCCAGGCCAGTAGCAACCGAAAACTGGAAACCGCCCATGAATACTCTTGAAAAGGATGAAGATCCAGAAGGGATTTGGTCAAAGTGGAGTAACGATGAATTGGCTGGTGATTATCAAACTTTATTCAATAGATTTGATCTGTTGTTGATGATCAAAGTACCGAGCATGGAACATGTCTATGAGAGCAGGTGGCTTCAAGAACAAACTTTAGCAAAAACACTCAAAGACCCTGAATTAAGAAAGAAAATAATGAATAAACAGGAAGTTTTTAGGTTTGTTATGCATTACGAAAGATTAACCCGTTATATATTAGAAGAAATGCCTTCGTTCGCAGATATTGTTCTAGAAAGAGATAAAGGATTTAATTTCTCTTTCCTTAAAACACCTTAGACGTTGATTATATGGGGAATTCTTGACTTCACCCATTCTGGTGTCAAAATGCGCCACCTTCAGCTTTTTGCTGATTGCGGGTACTTATTATGAGTAAAGAAAAACTATCGGGAGCAGAAGCCCTTATGAGATCCCTTCAAGATGAGGGAATAGAGCTAGTGTTTGGGTATCCTGGCGGTGCTTCTCTGCATATTTATGATGCTTTATTCAATCAACAAGCCGTTCAGCATGTTTTAGTTAGACATGAACAGGGAGCAGTTCATGCAGCCGATGGGTACGCAAGAAGTACAGGGAAGGCCGGTGTAGTTTTTGTTACTTCAGGTCCGGGTGCCACTAATGCCATTACTGGCCTGGCCACTGCCCATATGGATTCAACTCCTGTAATAGTTATTTCTGGTCAGGTTAAAAGTCACCTAATCGGAACTGACTCATTTCAAGAAACGGATATGATCGGGGTATCTCGACCAATTGTTAAGCATAGTTTTTTAGCTCAGAGAGCAGAAGACATCCCTATGATCGTTAAGAAAGCATTCCATATTGCGACTACAGGAAGACCTGGTCCGGTGGTTATAGATATTCCTAAAGACGTTACAGATCCAGACTATAAGTTTGATTACAGTTACCCCAAAGATATAGACATAAGATCTTATAAACCAGTAGAAGAAGGTCATTCAGGTCAAATAAGAAAAGCTGCCAAGCTTTTATTAAAGTCAGAAAGACCTGTAATTTATAGTGGAGGAGGCGTAATTCAAAATGATGCCTCTGAAGAATTAACTTCACTAGTTAAATATCTAGATTTCCCAGTAACTAACACTCTTATGGGGTTAGGGGCTTACCCTGGAACAGATAAAAACTTTTTAGGAATGCTAGGGATGCACGGAACTTACGAGGCAAACATGGCCATGCATAACTGTGACTTAATTCTTGCTGTTGGGGCAAGATTTGATGATCGAATAACCAATGATCCAGCTCAATTTGCTTTAGGTGCAAAAAAGATTCACATAGACATAGATCCGGCTTCGCTATCCAAAATAATTAAGGTCGATGTCCCAATAGTAGGTTCAGCTAAAACTTGTTTAGATCAACTATTAAATGAACTTAAGAAAAATGAATCTAAATTAGACAAGAACAAAATTGAGCCTTGGCGTAAACAAATTAAAGAATGGCGTAAAGAGCATGGTTTAAATCATCGAATGTTAAAAGATGCGTCTAACAGCAAAAAAATTCTACCGCAGCATGTAATTCAATCTTTATATAAAGAAACTAAGGGCGATGCTTATGTTACTTCGGACGTTGGTCAACATCAGATGTTTGCTGCCCAGTATTATCACTTCGATAAACCCAGGCGTTGGATTAATTCAGGAGGATTGGGAACAATGGGTTTTGGATTACCTGCAGCTATGGGAGTTCAGTTAGCTTTTCCTAATTCAACGGTTGCCTGCGTAACTGGAGAAGGCAGTATTCAAATGTGTATTCAAGAGCTTTCAACATGTCTTCAATACGATTTACCAATAAAGATTATTAATCTAAATAATTCTTCACTCGGGATGGTGAAGCAATGGCAAGACATGCAATACGGTGGCAGGCTCTCTCAAAGTACTTACGAGGACTCCTTACCCGATTTTGTAAAATTAACGGAATCTTTTGGCCATGTGGGAATAAAAGTCGAGAAACCTGAAGATTTAGAATCTGCCATGAAGAAATGCTTTGAATTAAAAGATAAATTAGTTTTTCTTGATATTGTCATCGATGAAGATGAGCATGTTTATCCCATGTTAGAGGCTGGCATGGCTATGGATTCAATGTGGTTAGATAAAAAAACAAAGACTTGGGAATGAAGAGAGTTATAGCATTGTTAATGGAAAATCAGCCTGGCGCTTTGTCTAGAGTTGTAGGTCTATTCTCTCAAAGAGGTTATAACATAGAATCATTAATTGTTGCCCCGACTGAAGATCCTTCTTTATCGAGACTAACCATGACGACGGAAGGAGACACTCAAGTCGTTGAGCAAATTACCAAGCAACTAAATAAACTTATTGATGTAGTTAAGGTACTGGACTTATCTTTCGAAGAATATGTAGGAAGAGAACTACTGCTTATTAAAATGGAATTTTCAGAGGAAGCTGAAGCTGAGGTATCAAATTTAGGAGGACAAGTTTTATTCAAAGATGACAATCTTTTAAATGTTGAATTTGTTGGAGCCTCAGAGGAATTAGACGAAATAGTTACCTCATTAGCTAAATTAAACCCTTTAGAAGTAGTAAGAACAGGGCTTTCAGGTATATCCTCTACAACAAAAACCTTAACAATCTAATTTCAGGAGAAAGTTATGCAAATTTATTACGACAAAGATGCTGATCTTGAATCACTAAAAAGTAAAAAGATAGTTGTTGTCGGGTATGGCTCTCAAGGACATGCCCATGCTAACAATCTGAAAGATTCAGGTATGGATGTAAGTGTTGCACTTAGAAAGGACTCTTCCTCTTGGCAAAAAGCTGAAGAGGCAGGGTTTAAAGTTCAAGAGGTAAAAGATGCAGTAAAGGAAGCTGACGTAGTTATGGTCTTGATGCCGGATGAACTTCAATCTTCAACTTACAGTTCTGAAATAAATGAAAATATAAAAAAAGGAGCTGTTTTAGCTTTTGCCCATGGATTTAATATTCATTTTGAAATGATTGTTCCAAGGGAGGATCTGGATGTTGTAATGATTGCTCCTAAGGGGCCGGGTCACACCGTACGATCACAATACGTTGAAGGAGCAGGTGTGCCTTGTTTGATAGCCATTCATAAAGATGTATCAGGAAATGCTAAAGATAGCGCTTTGGCATATGCTTCTGCCATAGGTTCAGGCAGAGCAGGAATTATTGAAACTAACTTTAAAGATGAAACAGAAACGGACCTTTTTGGTGAACAAGCCGTGCTCTGTGGTGGTTTAACCTCCCTCATTCAGGCTGGCTATGAAGTACTAGTTGAAGCAGGTTATCCTCCGGAAATGGCCTATTTTGAATGTCTTCATGAAGTAAAACTAATTGTCGATTTGATATATGAAGATGGATTACAAAATATGCGCTACAGCATTTCCAATACCGCAGAATTTGGAGATTATACGAGTGGACCAAAAATCATCACAGAAGAAACCAAAGAAGAGATGAGGGCAATACTGAAGAGAATTCAGTCAGGTGAGTTTGCAGAACAGTTCATGTCCGATTGCAGACAGAGCAATGACGGTAAGGGCGGTCCGGAGATGAAAAATTACAGAGAGAAAGCTTCTTCACATCCTATCGAAGAAGTGGGCAAAGAACTTAGGGCAATGATGCCATGGATTGCTCAGAATAAGTTGGTGGATAAAGCCAAAAATTAAATCAAGTGCCTAAAAAATCTGAAAACTTAGATCTTTATGATGAACATGAAGAAGTTGTTTCTGAAGATGGAAAAAAAGTTCGAAGACGAGGCATATTTCTATTACCTAATCTTTTAACGACGGCTTCTTTATTTGCAGGATTCTTTTCTATAGTTTCTTCAGTCGAAGGTAACTTTATTTATGCCTGCGTAGCAATATTCGTTGCACAAATTTTTGATGGTTTGGACGGTAGGGTAGCAAGACTGGCTAAGGCAGAGAGTCAATTTGGAGCTCAATACGACAGTCTCAGTGACGTTATTTCATTTGGACTTGCTCCTGCTATCTGTATATTTCTTTGGGGTCTGAATTCATTGGGCCAAGCAGGATGGGTTTTTTCTTTTTTATTTGTTGCCGCAGCAGCCCTTAGACTAGCAAGATTTAATACGAATATCGGCTCAGAAGATAAGTTCTTTAAGGGTCTACCAAGTCCAGTCGCAGCAGGTTTAATTGTCTATTATGTCTGGTACTTAAGTTCTTTAGGTATTCAGGGTGAGAATGTATTTTCAACTTTAGCGATCATAAGTGCAGCTGTAACTGGCTTAGTAGCTATCTTGATGGTAGTTAATGTCCCTTACTATAGTTTCAAAGAGATTGGGATGAAGAGAAGGGTGCCTTTCTTTTCTATATTAATGGTGGTTTTCCTTTTTGCTTTAATTTCTCTTGATCCACCTTTGGTTCTTCTTACTTGTGCACTTCTTTATATTTTATCCGGCCCTGTTATTTGGATAGTAAAAACCTTACGGAAGTAACTTATTCATTGTAAGATTCGCCCTCCACGCAAGTGGGTCTGTAGCTCAGTTGGTTTAGAGCGCACCCCTGATAAGGGTGAGGTCGGTGGTTCAAGTCCTCCCAGACCCACCAATTTAATAGTGAGGTAAGATTTTGTGATAAAAAAAATTCTATCTTTTTCTACTTTATTTTTATCTTTTTTATTGCATGCAGAAATAAAAGAATTAACTATTCTTCATACCAACGATTTACATTCTCACCTTTTCCCCCATATTGAAACTTGGATAAGTGATACTAGAGAAGTAGGAGGCTTTGCAAACTTAGCAACTCTAGTAAAAAGAGAAAAAGCAGCTAACTCAGATACCATCTACATTGATTCTGGAGACTATTTCTCTGGACCTTACTTAAGCACTCTGACAAAAGGCAAGGCAGTTATTAATTCTATGAATTTTCTTGGACTTGATGCAGCCTGCATTGGAAATCATGAGTTTGACCATGGTTGGGACAATATGCTTGAACAAATGCAGGAAGCTACTTT